>JADMIO010970491.1_pt1 | contig 122364 bp, 107 predicted proteins | sample 8958161 | NCBI WGS metagenome assembly JADMIO01 (sample SAMN16585339, study PRJNA669376) | soil metagenome | isolation source: Crop rotation soil | place: USA: Cullars Rotation, Alabama | collected 2011 | reverse complement strand
CGCGACAACTTGTCCACGTGGAATTCTAAGCTTAGGATCCCAATGTGCTGGAAAGTTGGAATCGGCCCATTTTGCCCAGGTGCCCGTAGCGACACCGGTAACACCCGGTACACACATACCCAGGAATTCATACACCAGTTCTGCAAAAGGCCGCATACCTCCTATAGAATATGTAAATAGTTTGTCTTCAGGAAAAGCTTCTATCATTTTACGGGTAAGGCCGCGGTGTCCCTGCCAGTGTTTCAGGAGGGTTTCGGAGGTAAGTACTGTTGTTTCTGTTGCCATGGTTAATTCATCTGTATTTGTCATAAAACTATGTTTTTAAAAATTATACTCGATTGACAATACAAAGAAAAACGGGCCGGGTGACAACCCTATGTCAGCCTGTTTTTTCATTATCAAAAAATTTATACCGGTTAATCCTGATGGAACATGGAAAGGGCTGGATTTAAAACAGAAACTGTTATTTTTGCGACCCGGTCAGCAAAAAAAGCGGAAAATTCAGGTGTTTTAACTCAGAACCCGAAACTCAAAACTTTTTAAAACTTTCCCGGTCCCGTAGTTCAATGGATAGAATAGAAGTTTCCTAAACTTTTGATACAGGTTCGATTCCTGTCGGGACTACTCTTCATGTTTTGCGTTCTGCTGACATAGGTCGTTCACAGGAAGTGCCGCTGGTGTTTTTGCATTCTCACAATGCAATGCACAACACACAGCGGCGGCGTGCTTCTTTCAACTACATACCAACAATGGCGAAAATTAAAGCCTGAATATTTTTACACAGTTCATGTTGGTAGCAGTTTTTCTTTGTCAACATTTATTCCGTTCTTAAACTCTTTACAGGATTGGCAATTGCCGCTTTGATGGATTGAAAGCTGATAGCTATTAAAGCAATTAGCAGGGAAATAATAGCTGCTATAGCAAACGTCCATCCGCTGATGTGCATGCGATAAGCAAATTCCTGCAGCCACTTAGTCATAGCCCAGTAAGCCAGTGGCGTTGCAATTACAGTCGCGACAATTACCAATTTCAAAAAATCTCTACCAATCAATTGTACCACGCTTCCGACACTTGCGCCGAGCACTTTTCTGATGCCGATTTCTTTGGTCTTTACCTGCGCAGTATAAGTGGCCAAACCGAACAAGCCAAGACAGGAAATAAGAATAGCGATGGCTGCAAAAGTTGTAAACACGGTGCGTGCACGCTGCTGCAATTGGTAATGAGATTCGAATGTCTTGTCAAGAAAATCGTAAGAGAAAGGTGCATTGGTTGCATATTTTTTATACTGCAGTTCTGCGGCTTTGACGGCTGCCTGTGCGCCCGCACCTGTTGTGCGTACATATAAAATGTTTTTTAAGCCAGACGTTCTTATTACCAAAGGCGTAATGGGATCTTTTAGCGATTTAAAATTAAAATCTTTTATTACACCTAATATTTCTCCATCTGCATTTCCATAGCCAATTTTTGTGCCGATGTAAGGAGGTTTCAAACCCATAGCTTTTACAGCGGTTTCATTCAAAATATATTTATTATTATCTGAAGGCATTCCGGTAAAATTTGTTCCTGCAATAAGCTGATACTTCATTGTAGGTATGAAGTTTTTATCTGCCTGTACACGCCAAAGCATAAACGGAACATTATTCTCTTTACCATCCCAGACAATATCTCCCGACACCTCTGTCACATCTGTAATGTCTTCTGCGCTGCTAAAAGAAACATTTAATATGCCCTTTTGCAGTAATAATTCATTTTCTATAGCGTCGGTATTTTTCGTTGCTTCTCCGGGAAATGAAACAGTAAAAACAAAGTTCTTATCATAACCCAAATCTTTATTTCTTATATACGCCATTTGATTTCCCATTATAATTGTACTAACCAACAATATGAACGAGATCATAAATTGAAGAACGACTAATGATTTTCTGAATGAAGACGTTTTAATACCCAAAAAACTTTTTTCACGTACTACGCCTAAGGGATTGAAAGACGACAACAACAGTGCGGGATAGATACTTGAAATAAGTGTTGTCCCTAACAGCGTAAAGATTAATATCTCTGACACAGAAACATTGGACAGGGAAAGAGTTAATTGTTCACCTGTAATTCTATCATACAATGGCTTCAATAAAATGATTAAAGCAATTGCAACAAAAACAGCAAATACGAATGTCAATACCGTCTCGGTTATGAATTGCAGAAATAGTTGGCTTCTTTTCGCGCCAATGATTTTCTTTATACTTACCTCTCTGATTCTTGTAAGAGCCCGGGCCGTAGAAAGATTTACATAGTTAATGCTTGCAATAATCAATATTAATATTGCAACAAGAGCCATTATTCTTACCATTTGCAACGCAGAATTATTTCCGTCAATTCCTATAAGATGAAGATTTCCTAAATTCTGTAATTGGAAAGCTGTTGGAGCCTGACCATTTCCTGGTGCATTAAATAAATGTGTAAGTTTTGTTTCAATATTTGAAGTATTGGCATTTGAATTTAGCAGAAGAAATGTTCTAAAACTATAATCGTTTATATCTTCATCGATTGTTTTCCAACCATGATTGCCGCCATTAGCTGTGAATTGGTGAGCATAATAGTCTACCGGAAAGATAGCATCGTATTGCAGAGAAGAATTATGAGGAAAGTCCTGCAAGACGGCGGTTACCGTAAAACTATTTTTATCAAACCGAACGATCTTGCCAATGGCATCTTCTGTGCCAAATAATTTTTTGGCTGTTGATTGTGTGAGCGCGACAGAGAACGCATTCGGTAAAAAGGCATCACGGTTGCCATACAACAATTTGTAGTTGAAGAAGCTTAAAAAATTGCGATCTGCATAAACAATATTGTTGTCGTCAAATACTGTTGTTTGATCACCATTGGACAACACTTTTTCCGATAGCGTTGGATTTTCATCTTCACTTACCAATCTTAAAACAGAAATTACACCCGGAATTTCTTTAGCCATTACAGATAAAGGTCCGGGCACTCCTTGCCAGGCAAGTGATTTTCCTTCTAAAAAAGTAATGTGCGAATTTATCTGGTAGATATTTTTATACTTCCGGTTAAACTTATTGTAGCTAAATTCATTCTGCACCCAAAGCAGCAGCATAATTCCTGTTGCCAACCCCACACCCAGGCCGCTTATATTTACGATACTGTAGAATTTATTGGCTTTCAAATTACGCCATGCTATTTTAAAATAATTTTTCAGCATATTTGAAAATTGTTTCAAGATAATTAAGCACTACTTATGTCATTTCTCTTATTTTCTGTTAATCAATAGTCTGCTTGATTAACATAGCCAGAACGTATCGACTACTTGTTATTTTCAACCAATAAAAGGCCAAAGTAGCAAATTATTGAATATAAATATTTTAGGCAATTCCGATAAACGAAATCTTTTCTTTTTTGATACCAGGTATGACCGGTTTTAACGGAAATAATTTATGAACTAAGAAAGAAACAGTAGACTTAAAAAGTCCTGCCAGGTCTCCAAAAAAGTTCGAACTGGGGCTACTCTGGTCTACCAATGAATTCTAATGATATTCAAAATGAACATCATTTTTTTTGAGCCAATGCGTAGCTACATGCGCATAATGTACTAAAGTTTGTATTTTCTTTACAGAACCGGAGAGAGCATTACGCAACTGTAAATGCCGGTGAATGGAAGTTATTAATTTGACAAAGAATTCTGATGCTTATAACAGCGCAGAGTCCACACCCAATACACAAAAGCCAGGATGAGACATCAGCTTGCAAGCTTTACTTGTTTAGGACACCCGGAAGGGAAGAAGTTGATTTATATAAGAAGCCCGGCTGTGAACCGGGCTCTATGCGTTTTGATGTTAGCGTGCTTTTTTCTTTGGATTCGCTTTCTTCTGCGCTGAGCTTTTCTTTTTAGTAGGTTTATTCTTTCTGGGTTCAGCTGTCTTTTTCGACATACATTTAAATTTAAGGTTAGTGAATTATTTACTTATGGCTGCAGGGTATTTTCTTCCCGTTTTTCCATGTTGCCCTTGCAACAGCTGCAACTGTACAGCCAGAATATAAGTAAATAAAGATATACCTATAATGGTAAATATGATATTTTAGATCAAGGTTCATTAGAAGGGATAATTTCACCAGCAGAGCTTTTCGTTTGAATGTTGTTGGATTATCCGAATGTTCATCTTCTATGTTGTCTGACATTCATTTATTTCATTAGATGGTCAAAGTATCACAAAGTGCAGTCGCGAGGTACATCACATTTAAGTATATCCTTGCCTCGCTTCCACGAGTAAGAAACTTGGATTCTGACGGGAGATTTGCCATCCACAAACCGTAGTCAGTACAAAACTGCTCTAATTCTTGTGCCTGCTTTTTTTTAATGATTGCCTGACTTTCGAAGTCTTTTTTAACCGTTGTACTTGTTGGATAGCGGCTGCATAGTAAATTTCTGGCTGCTGTGCAATGATCAGGCTGCCCTTCGAAGATAACTCCTGTAGTGATATTTTCAATTTTACTTCGGGTATCATCCGGTAGCATTTCCTGTAAAAATAGCAAAAAATTGTACTTATAAAGAGCGCCAGAATTCTACCTCTTAGGATACATTTTTTGAAAATAAGACAAGACTAAAACTCCATTACCGCTTGCAAATCATTTGCAAAGAAGTTCGAACTCAGGCTACTTTGGTCTACTTTGCCTTCCGTGAGTAAACTTTTGAAACAGGGGTGATTACTGTCGAAACTATTACATGGATGAAGCAATAACTTTCTGGTTCCCGATTGTATTGGCAATACTTACTTCCTTATCAGGATTGAATTTTAAAACCGATATTCTCTTTACTTGTTACCTGCTGATGAAGCTGAAACTTAAAAGGAATATCCTGGAAGGTGAGCAAATCATCTGTATTTCCCAGCACTTCATCTACAAATCCATATTCTTTTGCCTCAACAGCGTTCATAAACCTGTCGCGACGAAACATTTCTTCAATCTCTTCCCGCGTATGTCCTGAATTTTTTCCAAGCAAATGAAATATCTGGTTTTGCAATCGCTCCTGCTCTTTATAGGCAATACGCACATCTTCTGTATAACCCTTCGCCCCTCCTCCTGTCGGATGCATATGAATAGTGGAATGAGCAAGCGCGTATCGTTGACCTTTGGCGCCGGCACTCAGCAAAGTCGTCGCCATGCTGCCGCAAAAACCAACGGCTATCGTCGACACGGGCGATTTTAATTTACGCATGGTATCGTAAATGGCAAACCCTGCATATACGACACCTCCCGGACTGTTTATATATAGCATGATCGGGTTTTGGTTTTCGCTGTCGAGATAAAGTAACTGCGCAACGACAAGGTTGGAGATGTTTTCTTCAATCGCTGTGCCTAAGAAAACAATACGCTCTTTCAATAAGAGGCTATAGATATCATAGCTGCCTCTTGTGATACTATCAACAACAGTTGGGATCAGCATATTATGTAAAGATTAGGTCAATTGTTTTTTTGAAATCTGGTTGCCGCATCAGATAATTATGAAGGTTTTCCAACTGTTTCCGCCGCAGCTTGCGGTGAAATATGCGAACGAACCTGTGGACCCACTTCTGCTTTTCTGTTTTTTCAAAAAGCGAAGAATCAAGCAGCAGATCCATTTCAAAAAGTTTCATTTCTGCCGGGCCTGACTTCTTCAGCAGATAGTTGTCGATACGTTCTATTTCGATCAGTTCATTCCGCATATGACCCTGTTTTATATTTGATTTGGTTTCTGATCTTTTCCAGGCATTTAAACTTCTGTACAGTTGCTGATCGTGGTCCACTAAATCCAAACCGCGAAGCGATATCCTGCATAGAAAGGTTATCATAATAAAAGGTCTTCAATAATTGCAGGCATTTTTCCCCGGCCAATTGCAGGTAATTCATCACCGGTTGCGCCTGGCTCAATGAATTATCCTCCGTATACTCTGCAACTTCCTCAGGCAATTGTGATTTATCTATGCGTTGCTGCCGGTGCAGCCATAGTATTTTCGCAATGCCGGCGATATAGGCCCGCGGCGATGAATAGATCGCCAGCGTTCCTTTTGCCTTCCTTTCAAGAAACACTAAAAAGGCATCGTGAAAAATATCTTTTGCATCCTCTTGTGTCCCGCCGCGGCGGTGGATATAGCGGGCCACATCAGGGAACGCCTCGCGATAAAAGTGCAGAATTTCATTTTCCTGGAGATACATGGTTCATGCTTTAATGAGTAGTGTCAAAAACGACAGGGCTATCACCCCCGTCTTTTACTTTTTTACAAAGAAATTGACCAATTGTTCATAGTTGGTTACCCGACGTCCGGGAAAATACTGATTAAAGTAGATTTGGAATTAAAGCCGGCGTCCATCCCAATGCCGACCATAGTTACCGGTCATTCGTCGGGTCTTTCATTTCGCTGACTACTTCTGTCATCCGTAACTCACTGATGAAATCATTAAAGCTTTTACTTTGGGTTGAATTGACCTCCTGCGAGGCTACGCCAGATTATTTTGGCGGCGTGCTTCTTTTTGGAAGACCTGCAAGGGCGGGAGGGTCAGTGTATTTTTCACCTTTTGGGAAGCTGTTTTGTATGATCAGGCTCTTACCGATAGAATCAGTATACTCATACTTAGTGTGATATTTTTCATTAGATCCGGAGGAAGTGACTATGTCTTTGGTTTCGGACTTGATATTATCTTTTGGTACGTTTGTTTGGTTTTGTCCTTCACAGGAAGTGAAAAAAACAAGCATCAGGAACAAAGCATATACTTGTATGTATTTCATAATTTAACTATTCAATGACCCTCTTTACTCTTAAAGTCCGTGATGGTCTTTCCATCATAACGATATACTCCTCTATAAGATCCGAACCAAATACTTCCATCGTTAGCTTCCAAAAGCCCCAAAAGACCTGGTTGTCCTGACATAATTTCGGTTACAGTGGGTTTTTTATTGTACAAGGACTTTGCATCATAACGGGATAATGCCCAGAATGGCCCATTAGGAGGATTTACGTCACCAGTAGTCCAGATGTTTCCTTTTTTATCTTCGATTATTGCATAAGCCCCCCTCTGCGATACCTTAGTAAAGGTTCTGCCGTCGTAACGCCAAAATCCATCATTGTCACCGAACCAAATATTGCCTTTTTTATCTTCGATTATCGACCAAACATTTTTAAACGCTTTGCCATCTTTGTTTTTCAAAACGGTAAATGTTTTTCCCTGCCCGACTTCGCCATTCAGGCGGGCATCATAAACGAACATATTTTCTCCTTGTGCACCAAACCAAAGCTTGCCGGTTTTGTCTTCAAGGAGTAAACGAATACTGTTACTGGGAAATCCATCTTTTGTGGTAAAATATCGAAAAGATTTCCCATCGTAACGGCTTGCTCCGAACCAAATATTACCGGCTCTGTCTTCATAAATATGCAGCGCCATATTACTGGCAAGCCCATCCTTTGTTGTAAAATGCTGAAAGCTTACCTGTCCGGCAGGCAGGTAATAAACACCTGAATCCCTGGTACCGAACCAAAGATTTCCTTTCCGGTCTTCCAGGACATCCCAAAAGCTGGGCGAACTTATTGTACTTGTTATATTGGTAAAAGATGTTCCATCGTATCGAAAAACGCCTAAGTAAGAAGCAATCAAAATGTCTCCGTTCCTGGCTTGCTTTACATTCCGAACCATACTCATAGGCACCCTGGAAGTGTCCGCCTCTTTAAGTTGGGACCCGGAGTATAGTCCTTTACTGATATTATCTTGCGGTGGGTTTGTTTGGTTTTGTCCACAGGAGGTGTTAAAAACAAGCATCAGGAACAAAGGATAAATTTGTGCGTACTGCATAAGTGTATATTTATTCCCAGTGCGTTAATTGATTCTTTTCCCTTGCATCTCTTGTCCATTCTGAAAAAGAATCAGCTTTTCCGAACTGCCTTGCTCATTTTTTACGAATACGATTCTATCATCTACTGCTTTCATGAAAAATTTTCTTTCTGATTCCGCGTATAGTTCATGTCGGGGTTGACCGGTGGCCTGTGCATATAACCGGGCACCCTCCTTGGTTATCGAAATCTCGAAAGAAGGTCTTAACTCATACTTGCCAACATAGGTATCCAATAGCTTTTCTTCAACAGTTGTCTCCTTAGGATCGGGAACTTTTTCACCCAGTTCATTTAATTTTCTGATGGCGTTCATACTAAAAGGGTCCAGTTCAAGTGATTTTTTATAATCCATGATGGCCTTTGTCTTTTCACCATTCAACATATAGGCTTCACCCCGGCTATCCCATACATTGAACGATTGAGGATATTCTATTACATTAAGGTTAAATACGGCAATAGCTTCCCTGATTCTACCCGTTGCGATCATACCATATCCCAGGCCATTGATCTCACCTTCGTTGAGATAATAAGTTGGTTGCTTTTTGATTTCCGCATATCGCTTCAGGGCATTTTCCAGCGAAGTAGTCACAAGTGTTCTACCAAACACATACGCAACTGATATTTTAGGCAGATCAAAGGGTTGATCATACAATATTTTCAGGATATTATTTTGCATAGCATCCAGATTAGTAAATCCCGTATTATTGAGCAATAACACAAGATGTTTATTCTTTGGAATCCGGATCACCGATGTATTGAAGCCATTAACGGCACCCTGGTGTCCCATCGCCTCAACGGAGTCTTTTAATTGGCCAATCTGCGTTTTGTAGACACCCCAACCGTAGGCATAACCGCTTTTGTAAGGTGTAAACAGGATCGCTTTCGAGGATGCAGACAAAAGCTTGTCGCTGTACAAAGCCTGATCCCAAAGGGCTAAATCTTCGACGGTAGAGTACAAAGAACCTGCGGCATAAGGAAGGGACATATCGAGGTAGGGAGCATTTTCATACAGCAAATTCCATCTCTCGTAGCCAGCGGCCCGCCTGGGTAAGTTCTTGTAAGACATATCATAGCCGGTATTATTCATCTGTAGTGGCGTAAAAATGTTTTCCTGTAAAACTTTTTCATAGGTTTTACCGGTAACTTTTTCGATAATGGCGCCCAGCACGAAATAACCAGAATTACTATAGGCAAAAGCAGAACCTGGTTCAAATTCAAGTGTCGAGTCTGAAAACTGTTTAATGAAGTCAGCAGGTTTGTATCGATTGCGGTTAATCGTGTTGAAGGAAGGAAAGTTGGTATAATTGGGAATGCCGGAGGTATGGGTAAGCAAATGGTGAATGGTAATTTTGTCTCCGGCCGCTTTGGGGTAGTCGGTCAGGTAGTCGGTAATTTTACCTTCCAGCTTGAGTTTGCCCTGCTCTACCAGCTGCATGATCAGCAAAGCCGTAAACTGCTTGGTGAGTGAACCCAGGCGAAATTTGGTGTCAGGTGTATTGGGAATATTCCATTCCATATTTGCTAGGCCGTAACCTTTTTTAAAGATCACCTTTCCATTCTCTACAACCAGAACAGATCCGTTGAACATACCATTGGCTACGTATCTGCGCATAAGATCGTCGATTTGTTTCGCTTTGTCCTGGGCAAATGCCATAGAGGTAAAGGCAAACAGTACAAAAACGGTAAGCCAATGCCGAGATAGGTTATATTTTTTTTTCAGCATCGTAATCGGGCTAAATAAAACGTTTCTTTTATTTTTCATATCATATTAAATTTGATACAGCAAAATTATTTCGATAGCATTTAGGTTTAGGAACCTGGATTGTAAATAAAAACGTAAGCTTTGTTCTGTTTTGGTTTGTCCACAGGAGTTGAGAAAACGGACAGTAAGAACAGAGTAAATAATTTTACGGGTTTTTTCATTTTTTATTTTTTCCGGTTTGCATACAACTATATCATATCCGCCACTGCAATATCATACCCGTAAGTCCATTAAATGATTCAGACCCGCCCGAAACCGGGATAAAACGCCACTGCATTAATCCCTAAATTTATCATTGATGTTTTTTAAAAACACTTCATACATCCCCAACTCAATTTTTAAACCATTATATTTTGCTGAAGCTAATTTTGCCTTGGCTTTTGACAATTCCCTTTTCAATTTCTTAGAACGCTTCTTATTCACTTCACCATTATCACGCATTTGCGATAAAGTTTTATCACAATAATCCCGCATGGCCACCAAAGAAGTAAATTCGTGCGAAACGTTATGATAAGGCGATGTAGAATTATAAATCGTTCCGGTCTCGATTGCTTTAGCAAGGCCGGCTTTGGTTGGGCCGTTAGGTTCGCGTGGGACAACATCTATAGCTTTTACCGAATCCGCAGTTCCCGTATAAACAGAATCTGTACTGCTTTGCGCGGAGCAAAAAACCCCTGTTGTAACTAACATCAATATCATTATACTTTTTTTCATCGTTTTTATTTTTTTTCAGCTTGTGCACAAGGAATCATGTCCGCCACCTGCGGTAATTTTAAACAATGCATGAATGTTAACCTGCGTTTTCAACATCCACCCTTCCTGGGTATCGCGGCATAGACTACGTTGCCTGAAACAAATAAATTAAAGCCCTTATTTTCTACAGAAGGAAGTAATAATTTCCATGTTTTTCCCTTGTCTAATGATTTGTAAATACCTTCAGGATGAGTACAAAAGAAGCTTTCACCCACCTGGATAATTGAAGTCATGTAGGTATGCGCACGAAGGCGATCATTAATGCGATTATTCCAGTTCCGCCTTATAGAATCAATAAAGACTTTGTCGCCGGCATCAATGGGCTGCCAGGTTTTACCGGCGTCGTAGGATGCCCTTAAACTCCTGGTACCCAACTCTGAATTAGCAGTAACAGCAACGAATCCGCCTTTGATCGGTTTTACATCGAAAGCCAAACTGCTATCACTCGTCACCGCCGCCCAGTTTGTGCCATTATCGATCGATCTTATTATCCTTCTCATACTGGTCGCCAGCAGTACGCCATCCGACTCTGCCAAATTCCCTACCAGGCCTCCGGCAAAGACATGTTTCCAGGTTTTTCCATTGTCAGTGGATCTAAAAATACCTCTGTCGATGGCGATGAAAATTGTACCTCCCGCAGTCTCAAAAACGCTGCGCAGTCGCTCCTGAGAATTTTCGAATACCGGCGACCATACACTCGTTCCGTCTGTTTTTTTCAAATTTATACCCCAGTAAAATATCCCGGACTTACCGGGGGCAATGCTGCTATGTTCGTCAGGGGAAATCTCTTTGGTCCAAAAAGGAGCTGTGGCATTTGGTTTACTGTGATAGAGTCCGTTTCCAACCTTTAAAAACAGCCCTTGATCATTTGCAAAGAAGCCATTTCCCCGGATAGTATCTTTCTGTAAATTTTCTGGCAGCCCATTGCTGATGTCCTGCCAGGTTTGTCCGCCATCTGTAGATTTAAAAACGATCTTTGCAGTTCCAGCCTTCTCTGTTTTTGGGTCTGGCTTACTATCCAGGAGAAGAGAAGATGAGGAAACCGTGAAAAGGAGCAAAAAAGAAAGGATGTAGAAATTCATGGCTATAATTTTTTTGTGAAGCAATAAAGTAAAGATATCCGGCGTCAGGTATGCCGGGAAGTTTTAGCGGTAAAAAGATGTAAAAGACACGTAAAACCTTTGTAAACCCCCTGAAACGGAAGGCGAATGAATTATTTTGCACGCATGAAGCCATTGACGTTGATTGGATCTTCGATCATAATATTGGTTATCCTGGTTACTGCTGTTGCATTTATCAGCAAAAAGGATGAAAAAATCCCGGAGAAGCATTTAGAGGTCGTTTTGCGTGATTTAGGGCACCGGCTTTTGCTCACGGCCGGAGATTCCACCTCCCGGGTGCTGCCGGTGAAGAAAGTAAATGAAAACACCTACCAGATTTCCTTTCAAAATGACTTTAGTTTTGTTTCAGATACCCTCATTAACCTGGTGCAAAAGGAATTTGAGAAATATGCGCCGGCTACCGACTATATCGTGAACCTCCGGAATTGTACACAAAATGAAACTGTCCTGGCATTCGAGATAAATAACAAAAAAGGCAATATAATAGCTTGCCGGGGTCGTAAACTGGAGAAGAGTTGTTATGTTATCGAGATTGAGTTGCTGAAGCTCACTCAGTTAAACTTCTTTTGGTTGTTGCTATTGATTGTTCCTTTGGCTTTGGCTGGTTTTTATCTGAAAAACAGGGTTCACAAAAAAGAAGAGAAAGAATCAATCGTAGATAATACTGATTACATACCATTAGGAAGCTTCCGGTTCTACCCCGATAATAATGTGCTGAAAACGGGGGATAAAACCATTGAGCTGTCAGAAAAAGAAACAAAAGCCCTGAAAATATTTGCAGAAAATATCAACCAGATCGTAGAACGGGAAAAACTGATGAAGGAGATTTGGGAAGATAAAGGCATAGTAGTCATCAGCAGAAATGTAGATGTATTGGTGTCTAAACTCCGTAAGAAATTAAGCGACGATAGCTCCATTAAATTTATTAACGTACCGGGAAGGGGGTATAAATTTATTATTGAGTAGGGGTCAGCTAAGCTGTACCTGGGCAGGTGTGATTTTTTGACTGGATTGTTGTGCATTTTTTAATCTAACCGCATTCATCACTTTGTAGATTTGGAAATTGACTTGATAAGTATTAAGTTTATGGCTGCAAAAAGGGACGAAATGTGTCCCCTAAAGCAGCCTAGAACTATAAAATGAAAGCCCAGTACGGATACCTAGAGGATTTTGTAAACGACTTACGATCAAAAGGCAGGTATACATTTTCGTTAAATGAAGTACATACTACTTTCAACCTGTCCGAAGAAGCCATAAAAAAATCAGTTCAAAGACTAAAAAGAAAGAAAGCAATTGCTTTAGTAAGAAGAGGTTTTTATGCAATAGTTCCACCTGAATATCGTAGCCGGGGCATTCTTCCTCCATCACTGTTTGTTGCGGAACTGATGAAGTTTTTAGAACGGGATTATTATGTAAGCCTGCTGAATGCGGCGGCCTTTTATGGTGCAGCACATCAGCAACCACAGGATTACTCAATCATTACAACAAAACCCTCCTTGAGAGGAATACATACAGATAAAATAAAAATCAATTTTTATACAAAAAAGAATTGGGCTACTGAAGATGTTGATCAGAAAAAAGTAGACACTGGATACTTGAAAGTAGCGACGCCGGAATTAACTGCTTTAGATCTGGTGTTTTATTTTGATCAGGCTGGAGGATTTAACAGGATCGCAACTGTATTGGAAGAACTAAGCGAAAACCTCAACGCTTTTAAGTTGGCAGAAGCAGCTAAACGGTTTTCCCAGGTCGCCACCGTGCAGCGATTAGGCTATCTACTCGATGAAGTATTACAAAAGCGAACATTAGTGGAACCGCTATCAGAATATTTAAAAACTGTTAAACACTTTCCTGTTTTGCTAAGGCCACAAAAAGAAAAGCCCGGGAACATGATTACTGGTAATAACTGGAAAGTAGTTTCAAATATTGAAATTGAAACCGACCTATGATACCGCAGGCATATATAACGGCATGGAGAAATAAAGCGCCATGGCAGGAGGATTTTCAGGTCGAGCAGGATTTAATTATCGAACGGGTATTGATCGAAATATTTAATGACCCATTTTTAAGAGAACGCCTGGCATTTCGGGGAGGAACAGCATTGCACAAATTATATCTTTTTCCTGCTGCCAGGTATTCTGAAGATATTGATTTGGTGCAAATCAAAGCAGAACCATTTGGACCCGTAATAGACAGGTTGCGTGAAAGACTCGGGTTCCTGAGAAGAGCAGCAGTGAATCAAAAACAGCATAACAATACATTGATCTATCGTGTCGATTCAGAAGCAGGTATACCACTGAAAATAAAAGTGGAGGTGAATTGCCGGGAACATTTTACCGTGTATGGGATAAAAGAAACTCCTTTCATCCTGGATTCAGATTGGCATAAAGGCGAAACAGCAATCCCTACTTATGAAATTGAAGAGCTTTTGGGAACCAAATTGAGAGTATTATATCAACGAAAGAAAGGTCGTGATTTATTCGATTTATGGTACGCCATGGAGCAGACTAGTGCTGATCCAAAAAGAATCTTAAATGCATGGCAGCGTTACATGAAAGAAGAAGGGCATAGTATTTCACAACATGATTTTATAGAAAACATGGAAAATAAAATTATTGATAAAGATTTTTTAGGAGATATGGAAGGCTTATTACTTCCGGAGATCTCATACGAAATTGACAAAGCATATAAATTTATTAAAGAAAATTTATTAGAGAAAATATAGAGATGATTCAAGAAATTACAAATAATATTCCTAAGGGTTGGATAAAAACGAAACTGTCTGAAGTGGCGTATTTCGTAAATGGAAAACCATTTAAGTCTCAGCATTGGAGGGATAAAGGCAAGACTATGAGATTCGAAACAATACTCATACCGGCAACGTAATAATAAACTCCGTATAATCACCCTCGCTGTATCACTCGCTCCGTAAACTCTTCACCGGATTCATCAACGCCGCCCGCACCGCCTGGTAACTGATCGTTGCCAATGTAACGAAGAGCAAACCCAGGCCGGCAACCACAAAGATCCATACGGATATAGAGGTATGAAGCGCATAGTTCTGTAACCATTGATCCATGCTATAGTAAGCAACAGGCATTGAGATCAGCATGGACAGCGCCACCAGCTTTACGAAGTCGGCAGACAGCAATGCCCAAAGACCCGTCACCCGGGCACCCAACACTTTTCGGATCCCGATTTCCTTTGTACGTTGTTCAGCAACGAAGGAGGCAAGACCAAAAAGGCCGAGACAGGAAATAAGCATGGCCAAGCCAGAAAACACCGTTGCGAGATTTCCAATTCTTGATTCCGTATTAAATTTTTGCTGGTACTCTTCATCCAGGAAAGAATAGAAAAAAGGACTGGCAGGGTTGAACTGTTTGAAAATGGGTTCCATCGCGACAAGAGCGGTGCGTACCGGCACATCTTCTTTAATGCGGATTGTAAAGACAGAATGGCCGCCGTCACCCATGAAGATAGCGGGTTGCACCGGGTAGTAAGGACTGTTGCTGATCATGTTCTTTGTGACCCCGATGATGGTATAAGATTTTCCCCAATGTTTAATGGTCTTGCCGATCGGGTCTTTAAATCCGAGGATGCGGGCACCCGTTTCGTTCACGATGGCGGCCGAACTATCGGTGAGGTGATTGCGGGAGAAGTCCCGCCCTTGCACGATGTTCCAGCCAATCGTTGGACCAAAATCGGCATTCACGAAAATGTCGCGGAATGATTGGGTCTTTGCTTCCTCACTCATTCCTTCCCATTCAAGCATATTATTCATATAAAACCCGTTGAGGTTCGCGGAAGAGTTGGCAATATTGGCGACTACTCCTGTGTTGAGCAAACCCTGGCGAAGGGCTTCATAATGACTGTCCAGTTCCTGCGTATTAATAGGAACGGAGATCAGTCCGCCCTGCTCATAACCCAACGGTTGATCCTTGGCGTATTGGATCTGGCGGAATACAACGATGGTGCCGATGATCAGGGCCAGCGAGATGGAAAATTGGGTAACGACGAGCACTTTGCGCGGAGTGCTGGCGCCTTGCCCGGCTTTAAATAACCCTTTCAGGACTTTCACCGGACGGAAGCTGGAAAGATAGAAAGCAGGATAGCTGCCGGCCAGTAAACCTGTGAGCAGGGTACAAATTAATGAAAGGCCCCAGAAAAGTGGGTTCGTCCACGGGAACATCATAGTCTTGCCGGCCAACTGGTTGAACCAGGGCAGGGTCGAAGCGGCAAGTGCAACGGCGATAACAAAAGACAAAAATGCGAGAAGCACCGATTCGCCCAGGAACTGTGCGATAAGATGACCACGCAGCGACCCGACCGTCTTGCGGATGCCCACTTCCTTCGCACGTTTTTCGCTGCGGGCTGTGGACAGGTTCATAAAATTGATACAAGCCAGCAAGAGGATAAAGATCCCGATCATCCCGAGCATTCTCACGTAGGCAATACGGCCGTCACCAACGGAGTTGGACTCATCGTAATGCAGGTACAGGCTTTGGAACGGAAGCACCTTGTAGGTTTCGTAGGCGAACTTCACATAAGGACTGCAAATATTTTTAATGCGCGCCGTTGCCTGGTCCGCGGTAACGTTCCCAGCGAGCAGGGCAAACATCCGGCAACTATGGTTCTCGAAATCGGAGATATTCCTGACCCAACTGGTTTCCTCATTGGCCATCGAGATTAAAAACTTATAGTTATTTAAGCTGCTGTTCGCAGGCTGATCGGCATATACACCGCCGACGGTAAATGGGCGGCGATTTTCGTATTTAAAGGTTTTACCGACTGCGTTTTCAGTACCATAAAGCGCAATTGCTGTCGATCGTGAGATAAGGGCAGTGTTTGGATCACGCATAGATTCGGCGGTACCGCTCAGGAAACGAAAACCGAATATGAGCGGAAAGCTATACTCCGCAGAGGTACCGGACTGTGCAATGCTTTTGTCGCCATTCACCAAGAGATGTTCGCCGGGCCAGAGAGCCATCGCTGTTTGGGCAAAGACATTTTTATAATCTTCTTTTTGCAGCCAGGGATTGAGGGCGGGGGACACGGTAGTGCCCACGTATCGGGGTGGCGTTTTCTCGTTAGTCTGTCCCTTCTGCCATTGGTTTTGCATGATCTCCACGACGCGGTTGCCATTGGGAATGTCTTGGTCAATGGAAAGCTCGTCGTATGCCCAGATGCCGATAACGAGAGCGATCGCCATGCCGGTGGCGAGACCGAAGATGTTGACAAACGAATATCCGCGGTTCCTGCGAAGCTGGCGGATGGCGAGAAGGAAATAGTTTTTGAACATGGCCGTATTTTTAGAATGCACAAGAACTATAACCAGAAAGGTGCCTGATTCTTTACAAATTAATAATCAATTACTTGATATTTTTTTAGATTCATTAATTGTCCGGTTTCGCACAGTCTGTGTTCAGTTTTATACTTTCTTGTTTTGTCCCGGACAGTTGCTCTTTTGAAGCTTTATTATAAATGTTATTTCACAAACCCAGCACCAACAATTGCCCCTGTTGTTTTGGAGTAATGATATTGGAACCCTCCCAATAATTTAAGGTAGTAAGCTAGCCAATAGCTTTAAGTCTGTTAAAAAATGATTCGAAAATTGTCCTGTCGGGACTACTTTTTCAAGCTCAATTATTGAGTATTGAAGAAAGCGGCCCCGTATTGCTTGCAGTCCCGCACTTTGCAGGATTGTTGGCTTTTTTCTAATTACTCCGTTCTTAAACTCTTCACCGGGTTGACTATGGCTGCTTTGATGGATTGAAAGCTGATGGTAAACAATGCAATCATTATCACTAACAATCCTGATGAAACAAACAGCCGCCAGCTAATGGTGCTGCGATAAGGATAATTTTGCAACCATTTATTTGCAGCCAGATACACAAGCGGAGATGCAATGATTAAAGCAAGCACCACCAGCTTTATAAAATCAGTTGAAAGTGTTGTAACAATTTGTTGCACCGATGCACCAAGCACTTTGCGTATGCCGATTTCTTTGGTTCTTTTTTCTGCCGATAAAACAGATAATCCAAACAATCCGATACATGAAATAAATATGGTAAGCATTGCGCTGAATAACATAATCTGTTTCCATTTTTCAACATCAGCATATTGTTTTCTGTTTTCATCGTTTTTGAACACATAAGAATAGGGGCTCATCGGGTAAAACTGCTGATATGTTTTTTGTATCCATTTTAAACTTGCAGTTGCTGTGTTGGGTTTTATCTTAATATAAAAAGCTCCATATGAACCATTCATGGAAAATAATTGCGGTGTTATTTTTTTGGTCAATGATGCAAAGTGATAATCTTTTACCACACCAATTACTCGATACGTTTCATTACTGCTTCCCAGAATGTTTATGGTTTCACCAACCGGGTTTTTCCAGTTTGCCGCTTTTACAAAACTTTCATTTACAATAATAGATTGTGTAGAATCAGAGGGAAGTCCTGTTGAAAAATTCCTTCCTGCTATTAATGGGATTTTTAATAAAGGCAAATAATTTTCATCAACAGTTTCACCAGCAAAGTATACGGTAGAACCAACCGCATTTTTTGTACCAGTGCTCCATTCGCCGGCATTCTTTACACTAACGCCAGCAATGTTTGGGTTCTTGAGCAATTCATTTTTAAAAACAGCAGCATCGGTATGTGTCAACCCGTTTTTATTTATGATAACAAGATTATTGTCATCATATCCCAAATCTGTTTTGGTTAAAAAATTAAACTGGGAATAAACAATAAATGTGGCAATAATTAAAAACGATGCCAGTGTAAATTGCAATACCACCAACGATTTTTGCAGATAATTTTTTCCTGCTATCTGAAAACGGCTATACAAAGTTTGTACAGGATTGTAACCGGATAAAACCAATGCAGGATAAAAGCCTGCAAGCATGCCTGTGATAATATACAAAGCGATATAACCCGTAATTAATTTTGCATCGAACAAATAAGAAATTGCCAATGCTTTATTGGCAATCTCATTAAAAAACGGCAATAACAATTGTACCCCTGCAATAGATAGTAAGAAGGCAACAGTGCAGAGAAAAAAAGATTCGCCGAGAAACTGAAATACCAGTTGTTTTCTATCGCTGCCCATCACTTTGCGAATACCGATTTCTTTTGCACGTTTAACAGACCGTGCAATAGTGAGGTTCACAAAATTGATGCAGGCAATCAGCAATACAAACAATGCAATGCCCGAAAGTAAATACGAATACATCGGGTTGCCTGCGTTAGTGAGACCATTGTTTGCAGGCAGTTGTGTGTTCAAATGCATGTCAAGATACGGTTGCAAAAAATAGGTGCCCATAGGCGTATCATCAGGGTTCCCGCCATCATTTTTCAGCATTTCATAAAAAGTCTGTTTCGCATCTGCAACATAAAAACTCTGCATTTGTTTTTCCACTGTTTGCAGGTTTGTTTTATCATCCAATACTACAAAAGTGCTCAGGAAAGAATTAAACCAGTTATGGGTGTCCTTTGCATCGGCATCAGATACTTTGAAAGGCAGCAGGGCGTCAAATTGAATAGAAGAATTTTGCCGGCAACGCTTTGCAACGGCCGTTACTTTGTAAGGAACAAAGCTGGTATCTTCTTTTACCATCAATACTTTACCCGCAGCATCAGTAGTAGCAAAATATTTTTTTGCAGCATCTTCGCTCAATACAATTGAATGTGGTTCTGTTAAACAGGTTTCAGGGTTTCCGGATAATAAAGGGAACGTAAATACAGAAAAGAAATTTGAGTCAACATGTAACACGCCATCCTGCTCCTGCACTACAGTTCCATTTTTTATGTCTTCAGAACCGCCCTGCACACGAACAAAAGATTTTATGCCGGGAACATTTTGCGTAAACCTCGGCCCTTGTAAAAAACCTGTGCTGCCATTTTTATCGATGCCATTTGATTTTCTGGCAATACGGTAAATGCTGTTTACATTTTTATGAAATCTATCGAAGCTCACTTCATCTTTTACATACAGCATAATAAGCATGGCGCAAGCCAGGCCAATACATAAACCTGCAATGTTGATTAAAGAATAAACCTTGTTTCTTGCAAGATTTTTGAATGCGGTTTTGAAATGATTTTTAAACATATAATGGCTGTTTATTTTTTCGTAAGCCCACTTTTGCGGGGCCTCCGAACGCAATATTACCGGCCGTATTTGTGACCGGAGTGCCATCTTATGAATTGGTACATCTTTTTTCAGGCTGTTTTTGTATTCCGTTGGGGTTTTGCCAGTCATTTCTTTGAAAACCCGGTTGAAAGTTGTTTTGGAATTAAACCCTGACTCGTAGGCGATACCGAGCAGCGTAAGCCGATCGAAAGCCGGATCCCGCATCTTTCGGGCAATTTCACGAACCCGAAATTCATTAATAAAATCGTTGAAGTTTTTTTCCAACCCCATATTAATGATCCGGGACAAATCATGAGGATGGATCGTCAGTTTCTCCGCCAATGTGGCCAACGTCAGTTCGGCATCCTCATAAAGCCGGTTGGCCGCCACTGCTTCCTTTAATCTCCGGCCTTTTTCCTTTGCGTCCGATCTATCGGTTATGGGCATGGTCAGTTGAAGATTGCTATCCGGATTTAGTATTACTTCCACCGCCATTCCAATCAATACAAAAGCAACAGCCAGATAGAAAGTATCGCTAAACAGCGTTATTACGCAAACCAGGCCGAGCAGGAGCAACGCCCTGTCCAGGCGCCGGAAAGCATAACGCGGCCTATCCATCAACACAGGCCGCAGCCGGCGATAGAAATCCTCTATCAGCCGGTGCGATAGGTACAAATAGAGTATAACTAAAATTAAAACCAACCAGGCCGGCATCAAAAATCCAACAAACAAAGGGAAAAAATGGAGTATATCTTTCCGATGGAACCGCTGGTCAGGGCATGTTAGCTGTCGTATATAAAAATACAACAGGGGACCCAGCGCCGGTAGAAAAACCAGTGTAACGCCACCAGTCTTCAATACTATCACCACTAAGGCCGAACTTAAAAACAGGTTGGCTGTTTGTCCAGCCCGTTTTGCGAATCCTAAAAGCAACGCAAGCGTCAGGCCTGAGAACAGCGTTGCCATGGCGGCCAGGTCATATAGGTTAATAAGGGATATATAAGAATTCATGTAAACTAAAGCCTCAATCGTTGTTCCAAATTGATAACATATTTATATATAAAAAATTATACAATATTCTAAAGATGTATTGTAACAAAACCGGACAGGCTTCCGTTCGGTTTTGAATTGCTTTGTATCGTCCTGAAATATCGCTCTGATAAGATGATACTTGTAAGCTAAATAATAGTTACCATTTGAACACTGCAAGATCGAATTTATTCTTTTAGAGTTTTTGGTTTTAGTAACCGGGCAAATTTTATTGCGATTGATCCATATGCCAATTGATAATTAATTCCAAAATAGGTCGGTCATCAACGTAGTTAATAGATTACGTTTCAAAATAATTATTCCGATCTTAAACTTTCTACCGGGTTTGCAATTGCTGCTTTAATCGCTTTTATACTTACTGTTATTAATGCAATGCCAAAAGTTATCAGCGCAGCTAAAAGAAAAATCCACCAGCTTAATGTTGTTTTATAGGCAAAATTCTGCAACCACTTACTCATTGCCCAATAACCAACAGGCAAAGCAATGCAGGTTGCAATGAATACAGGTTTTAATAAATCCTTTGATAACAACATAACAATGTCCTGCACGGAGGAACCCAATACTTTTCTTACACCGATTTCTTTATAGCGCCTGGTTGCTGTGAATGATGCAAGACCAAATAAACCAAGACATGCCACAAAAATGGCTAAGCCTGCAAACACACTTAATATGGTTTGCTGGCGTAGATCTTTTCGGTATAAATCATTGAATTTTTCATCAAGAAAACTGTATTCAAAAGGATATTGCGGCGCAACCGCTTCATACTCCTTTTTTATGGCTGCAAGTCCTTTTTCAATATTGCCGTCCTTTAGTTTTATCAATACAATCTGCCTGTCTTCGGTCGGTGAGATCACCAACCCATCCATCTTTTCTTTTAGTGATAGAAAATTGAAGTCTTTTATTACGCCGACTATAGTTCTTCGGAGGCTGTCGCGTACTGTATTCTTTATCCATTTACCAATTGCCTGTTGCGGTGTCCACCCTAACTTCGTCGCTGCTGTTTCATTTATCAAAACAACATGGGTTGTATCTGTTGCAAGCTGCGGTGAAAAATCCCTGCCCGCTACAATAGTTAATCCTAATGTTTTTACATATTCAAAGTCTGCACGCTCACTGCGCAATAGCCGTTTGTCATCCTGACCTTCTACATCAAAAGCCTGCGGATCAAAGAAACCGCCCGGCTCGCCGGACATTAACGATACAGATGCAATATTGCTGTTGTTTTGTAGTTCTTTTTTAAAGGTAAACCGATGGTCATAAAAATCATTATTACTGATAGGTATTACAACAGTTTGTTCTTTATTATAACCCAACTGTTTGTTCTTTACATAATGCATCTGGTTCATGATAACGATTGTTCCAACAATAAGAAACACTGTTATTGCAAACTGTACCACGACCAATGCCTGCCTGAATGTTGAACCGCTTTTGCCTAATCTTAATTTTCCTTTTAATGCCTGTATGGGAGAGAATGCAGAGAGAAAGAATGCAGGATAACTGCCTGCTAAAAAGCCAACGACAACTATTACACCGGTAAGGAAAAGATAGATAGGCAAAGCATTCCATGAAACAGCTAACGAATAACCGACCAGTTGATTATAGAAGGGCAAGCATATATAAAGCAGACTAACAGACAGCAAGCAGGAAATGGTGGTCAATAAAATTGATTCACCTATAAACTGCCATATGAGATGATTGCGCAATGCACCCAACACTTTACGCAAACCCACTTCTTTTGAGCGCTCTACTGCACGAATGGTGGAAAGGTTCATGAAGTTAATGCAGGCAATCAGCAGCAGCAATAAAGCAATGGAAAGAAAAATATAAACAACGGTTTTGTCGCCATGCTTATCGTTATCAAAAGCGGAGGCATCTTCAAAATAAATATTCTTTAATGGTGTAAGTGATAAAGAGAAATGATAACCGTACTGCTGCATTTCATGTCCCATATATTTAGTTATAAAGGGGGCAAGTTTTTTTTCAAGCTGTGCAACATTTGTATGTTCATTCAACTGCACATAAGTAAACAGGCTATTATTCATCCATCCATTCATAAAATCGTATTCGCGATAATTGGAAAGCGGAACAACCAATTCAAAATCCAGGTGAGAATTGGCGGAAATATCCCTGGCAATACCTGTAATCTTTAGCTGAAAACTTTTATCCATGGTAATTACCTTGCCCATGGCATTGTCAATATTGCCGAAATATTTTTTTGCTGTGGTTTCTGAAAGCACTGCACTCCCCGGATCATTTAATGCTGTTATAGGGTTGCCTCTCAACAACGGAAAAGAAAACAGACTGAAAAAATTTGAATCTGTCAGATAAACTTTCTTTTCATTGAAGGAAGTACTGCCAAAAGTGATGATGCCATTGGAAGGCATTACCCGAACTGCTGTTTTAATGTCGCTTCCAAAGTCATTTAATAAAGCCGGTGCATACGGACCCGACAGATATGGCACTGCCGGTTCATCAGCTTTGAAATTACGCATCACACGATAAATATGGTTACCATTTTTATGAAAATTATCAACGCTGAATTCATTCATGATGAAAAGAAATATCATCATGCACACTGTAATACCAATGGTTAATCCAAGAATATTGATGAAGGAAAAAACTTTATTCTTTATCAAATTACGCCAGGCGGTTTTAAAATAATTTTTAACCATGGTATAAGTTTTAACTTGTACGTTTTATGTTATAAGTGTTATTATTCACGATTGATCGTTCACTCTCGCAGCCTAACAATTGTAAACTTTTTTAATTGTATGTACTGTATCTTTAAATATACATAAGTTCTGATACTTTTTAATAGGGTAAATTGTTTAAAATAGAGAGGTTTTGAGAAATCAATCGGGTTTGTTCCGTTCTTGTCAACAAATGACAACAAAGGAATCAGTTCTAAAAGGTGAGCGGTAGTTTTCGTTTATTGAAAGCATATACAAGCGAAACTTATTTCAAAATTTCAATAAGTGCTGCAAATCGGTTTCGGAAAAATTCGAATCAGAGTTACTCTGGAATCCGCACAAATCAACGGGAATTAACAAGCATTAGAACAATTGCCAAAATCAATACTGGTAAGGGCAAGGTCTCATCTGAAATAAAGGCCCGGGAAAATTTGAAATTTTCCAATGATCAGAAATTTCTCCAACTATATCGGGATCTGTAAATGTTCCGGATGTATATAGATATTATTACACATCCCCGGCATTAATAACATAAGGGACCTGCTTTTACCAGCCCAATCTACTTTTCCGTCCACAAATTTCCCCAAAGTGAACCAGCTGCCGGTGAAATTCTCTGAAACCAGGAGGTTTCCGGGTGGCATAGAATTTCCGTTATTATTTTACAAACCTGCCCGCATGAAATCCAGAATAAGTCACGTCTGCTACGCAGATGATGATCCTGATGATCATGAGATTTTTTCAGCGGTCATAAAACGGATTCTTCCATCCGTTACCCTGGATTCGTTTGATAGTTGCAAATGTTTACTGGAATATCTGAAAAATGAGAACAATCCCATACCTGATTTAATATTCATGGATTATAATATGCCGGGGGAGGACGGTAATGAATGTTTACAACTGGTAAGAAAGACTGCCAGGCTTTTGCATATTCCTGTAATCATATATTCTACATCGAATCATCCTGCATTCATCAAAACCTGCTATGAAAACGGAGCTACAAAATATATCATAAAACCCAATACATTTAATGAAGTAAAGACAATAATTGAACAGGCAATCCGTGAAATTGAAGGCGAAGATTAAATAAATTTTCATATTCATTACAGGTAATCATTTGAAAAATTTACAGCGGCACGATTGTTTAGTTATATCTGCAGCCGGCTTATTATCCCGGCATAAATACTTATCCTTCCGATGTTCTGCACATGATTTATACGAGCCGTGTTTATAGTGTTGTGTTTTAACCGGATTTTTTTATGAATAAGGAAAAGAAGTGGCGCATAATCAGGACGAGGCAAGATTTTGAACAGAACCTGGTAAAAATATTTATGCGCAAAGAAATCCAATCGTTTTGCCCCCTTTGCTCTTTTGAATCGAACGCGGACGGGCATTTCGTTATAGAAAGGCGGCCGTTATTTGCCTCAACTTTGTTTCTGTACATTGACGATGATGAAATGAAAATAGTTAAGAACACATCCGGTGTTATTAATTTTCTATACTGGCGTAATTATCCTGCAGTAATAACACATAAAGACATTTCTAATATTTATAAAATCACAAGCCTGTCCGGAAACATACGGCTCGAAAAATGCGAAATAAATACAGGTTGGATAGGTAAGAACGCATTTGTGTCTGAAGATGAAGAAAAGTCTGAAATTATCACCGATCTGCCTTCGTTGGGGTTTCGCATGATTGTGAAGAAAGCAAATTTTTATGCGAAAGAATTAAAATTAAAAGATTTGCAGGAACGCAATGTTTTGCCTGCTTTCAGCCTCAACAATTCTTTTAACCTGGCGGCTGTTTGAGAAAGGTTCAAATGTATCATTTCATCTGGCCAGCCCCTTGTCCGGTCATCCCGGCCATAGATAAGCAAAGCCTTTTATATTCCGGGCGTCTTTTTTTGTAGTGTTTTTAGCCCTCGCACTGATGCACCTGGTTTTTCTTGAATTTAATACAGTACCAATTATCTTAGAAATAGCAATAAATGATAAACCTGATCGTTGCTTAATAAACTTACTTATGATAGTTACTGTTATTTGCGCAATAGCTGCTTCTGTAGCTCTTTTAAGTTATCTTTTCTATCTTGAATACATTGAAAATAGACCTGTTCAAAACAGGTGGGATAAATAGCCTTTGGCGGGAGTTTCAGAAAAAGGATACACAGAACAGCGGGATTGGTTATCTCGCCAACCACGCTTTGGTAGCAAAGTCCCGATAGAAAGAATCAAGTCTCTCAGATATATTCAAAGGCGGCCTACCGCATTTATTACCGATTACTTTTTGGCTTCAACCCTTATCACTACTATTGAAATGGGTCAAAATATGGCTGATGTCCTGGATTTTTTTTCATAAAAGCGGAAAAAAAATTTGCGTAGTCAAATAGCTACACTTAAATTTGTAGTCAAATAGCTACACAATGAACTTACGACGAGATGTATTTCAAGCCATAGCAGATCCGACAAGAAGGGCTATACTTCTGTTAGTCGCTTCACAAACCATGACAGCAGGTGCAATAGCCTCAAACTTCGACACTGCGAGACCCACAGTTTCAAAACACCTGCAGATACTTACCGAGTGCGAATTACTTGAACAAAAGCAAAACGGCAGGGAAATTTATTATCACATCAATGCAAAAAAAATGAAAGAAGTAGCCGACTTTATTGAACCATTCCGCACAATGTGGGATGACCGGTTTAATAAGTTAGAAACCATCATGAAAAAATACAAACCCAAAAAATAGAGTAGCATGGAACGAAAAACAAAAATTAATGCCGAAGACGGCAAACAGGAATTAGTGATTACAAGGGAATTTGATTTGCCGTTGGAATTACTTTTCACAGCGTATGCAGAGTCTGAGATTGTTGAGCAATGGATGGGAACGAAAGTGCTGAAGCTTGAAAATAAGAAACACGGCAGCTACCAATTTGAAACAACCGATCCCAAAGGAAACAAACACGGGTTTAATGGAGTAATTCATGAGTTTGTTCCGAACCGGAAAATCACACGGACATTTGAAATGGAGAATGCACCTTTCGGGGTTCAGCTTGAATTCTTAGAATTTGAAAAACTTACTGACGACACCAGCAAACTCAATATGCATGTAATATATGAATCGGTTGCACAACGGGACCAACTGCTTCAGTTACCCTTTACTCAAGGCATAAATATGGCACATAACAGAATACAAAACATCCTAAGCAAATTAAAATAACAGGGTATGAAAAAGAAAAATAAAATTATCTATTGGATCGCCACAATTTGGCTTTCATTAGGAATGCTTTCAACCGGGGCAGTACAGTTATTGAAAATAAAAGGCGATGGCCCGGGAAGCGTAGATACTATGACACATTTGGGCTATCCTGTCTATTTTGTAACAATACTGGGGGTTTATAAAATTTTGGGAGTTGTAGCCTTGCTGATCCCTAAATTCCCTTTGGTAAAAGAATGGGCTTATGCAGGCTTTTTCTTTATGATGTCAGGAGCTGTATTGACTCATATCGCCGCGGGTAATTCCATAAGTGAAATGTTTCCTTCATTGTTACTTTTGATCCTGACATTGGTATCATGGTATTTCAGGCCCTCCGATAGAAAATTAATTTTGGTTAATCAATAAAAGAATAACATGAACCCTAAAGTTGATTTCTTTTTTAGCAAAGACACAAAGTGGCAGAAAGAATATGAGAAATTAAGAACGATCATTCTTGATTGTGGACTGATCGAAAAATTGAAGTGGGGTTGCCCTTGTTACATGTTTGAGAATGCAAACATTGTATTAATACATGGATTTAAAGAATACTGCGCTCTTTTGTTTTTCAAAGGCGCTTTGTTAAATGATCCCAATGGTATCCTGATCCAGCAAACGAAAAATGTGCAGGCTGCCCGCCAGGTCCGGTTCACTAATGTCCGGGAAATAGTGAAGATGGAACGCATCCTGAAAGCTTATATCTATGAAGCCATTGAAGTGGAAAGAGCAGGTTTACAAGTGAAATATAAAAAGACTAAAGACTTCAAAATTCCTGAAGAGTTTCAAAGTAAATTAGATAAGATGCCTGCCTTAAAAAAAGCTTTTGATGCATTAACACCGGGACGGCAAAGAGCATACATATTTCATTTTTCTCAACCCAAGCTATCCAAAACCCGGGCATCAAGAGTTGAAAAATATATTAAGCAAATTCTCAAGGGAAAGGGATTAGATGATTAGCAATAAATTCAAATTATACGATTGACACACTGATTCGACAGGGATAATATATCAGTATAAACAACATTAATAGTGATAAAAAGAACTCTATATGCAAGTAATCGACAAACTTACGATGCTCTATATGGCTGTCAGCGACATGCAAAAAGCCAAAGAATTTTATAGTGATAAGCTCGGTCTGAAAGTCGTTCAGGATTACCGGCAAGACGACAACAATTGGTGGATATCACTTGCCCTTCCCGAAGGTGGAATTACTATTACCCTCTCTACGCATCACGGAAAAATAAAACCGGGCAATATGACGATGTATTTTGCGACTTCAGATGTTGCTGCAGCTTACAAAGAACTGAGCGGCAAGGACGTCAAAGTCAATGAAGTTAAAGACAACCTGTATGGTCCGGGCTCTGGCGTTAAGTGGTTTAACCTTGAAGATCCGGATGGCAACACCGTATTCCTTGCACAGGCATAAACGCTATTGAGTATATTGAATGAAAAATTATAGCGCAAGAGACGTTGTTTCTCACATTTCCGGTTCAGCCGGAGAAATCCATCGGAAAAAGCGATAAAATAAAAATGAACTACCTGTTTTCTTAATTTGAAAATTATGTCAAACGCAACAAAAAAGAAGTTGTCCCCTGAACAACAGAAAGAACTCCTCAAAGTATTAAAAGCCCGTTTTGAGAAAAACGTGAACCGCCATAAAGGTCTTGAATGGGCTGAAGTACAGGCAAAGCTGGAAGCGAATCCCGGAAAACTTTGGTCACTCGATGACATGGAAACAACCGGCGGTGAACCGGATGTTGTTGGCTATGATAAAAAGACTGCTGAATACATTTTTTACGATTGTTCAGCGGAAAGCCCTAAAGGCCGCAGGAGCATTTGCTACGATCATGAAGCATTGGCGTCAAGGAAAGAACATAAACCCGAAAATAGCGCTATTCAGATGGCAGCCGACATGGGTATTGAACTTTTAACAGAGGAACAATACCGGGAGCTGCAGAAACTTGGAAGTTTCGATACGAAAACATCGAGTTGGGTGAAAACACCCGCTGATATCAGAAAACTCGGTGGAGCTATATTTTGTGATCGCCGCTACAACACTGTTTTCTTATATCACAACGGTGCGGAATCATATTATGCCGCCAGGGGATTCCGTGGCTCGCTAAGAGTCTGAACTTTGCGCAAAGAGCGAAACGAGGTACTGCCTCTTGTTACACCTGCCTGACTCTGGTCATCCGGCGCAGGTGGGAAATTATAATTTACCCTTCGAAAAGAGCGGTTGTGAATGCGATTGAATAATCCCCCAAAAATGTTTCAAAAAAAATCACCCCTTTACGTGAGATGCCAATGTTTCCATCAAAATTATTTTTGGCGACTATAATCAGCATATTTAACCTTAAACCTTAACTCAAATTCATTTTTTATGATGGATGTACAACAAACAGTGATCAACCCAAACAAAGTATTATGGGAAAAAGGAGATTTCACCAAACTGGCTGACACCATGCGCGAAAGCGGTGAAGCGCTGGTTGCCAAACTGGGAAATATAAATGGTCTCAGCGTTCTTGACCTGGGATGTGGCGACGGCACCACGGCTATACCGGAAGCACAATCGGGTGCGGAAGTATTAGGTGTGGACATAGCAAGAAACCTCGTTAGGGCTGGTAACAGAAGAGCAAAAGAAGCAAAGCTCTCCAACTGCCGGTTCCAGGAAGGAGACGCAACAGACCTGGTTGATCTGAGCGATGAAAGTTTTGATCTCGTTGTTAGCATATTTGGGGCCATGTTTGCACCTAAACCCAATGATGTAGCAAGGGAAATGGTACGCGTTACAAAACCTGGCGGTCGTATTGTAATGGGTAACTGGATACCTGGAGATCCTACGCTGGTGGCACAGATATTAAAGATCAGCGCGGCATATACACCGGCGCCACCGGAAGGTTTTATCAGCCCGATGCTCTGGGGCGTTGAGGAAAAAGTGATAGAACGGTTTACCGACGCCGGCATTCCTGAAGAAAATATTTCTTTCGTTAGAGATACATTTACATTCAATGCACCTTATTCTCCTGCCGCGTTCTTAAATACATTTAAAACTTTTTACGGACCTACTATGAATGCGTTTGAAGCCGCGACGAAAAACGACAAGGCAGAAATGCTGGAGCTGGAACTGAGAGCTCTGTTTGCCCGTGAAAATAAAAGCGATGACCCTGACACAACCATGATACCCGCAACCTATCTGCGTGTAACGGTAGTAAAGTGAGGCAAAGCGATTTGAACTACGGCAGCATACAATAGATTTTAAAATAGTCTTAGGTAAACGGGTTCCTGGCTTTTAGAATATTATTTCTTAAAAGTTTGTGGAACTCGTTTTATTATGGGTAATGTGTTCCATTAAACACATATGCATTCTGACATTTCATCATTGAACACCTGAAAAATTTAATGTCAACTCACCACCCTCCGGCTTGATTCGTATTACTTCATCCTTTCCTGATTTTGAGAAATAGCCTTTTGTCGCGTTTACCCGGTAGTTCATTTTTTCAAACCTGCAGTGTACTGCACGCGGGGTTATTTTGGTAAATGGCAGGGCAATGCTATCAGCAACGGAGAGTTCGAAGAACCAATTATTATTTTCATTACCCTCCATCGTTATTTTTAATTGCTTCTCATTAACATCCATTACCAGCTTGCCCGTAAAGGAAGTCAATGGCCATTCTATATGCAATTGACCCGGGATATTATCTTTTATAGTTGGATTGCCACCTTCTATCAATATCTCTTTACCCTCTTTCATTGTTTTTATCCGGAGGGCTGCCGTTTTCGCGGATGTGCTCCACCGGTAGCCGTCTACAAAAGGCAGCGTAAAGAATGAGCATTCATTGGAAGTAGCTACATTCCCAGTATAAATGGAAGGAAAATTTTCATTGAACAAATGAATATCGCGGAAACGCATGGTACTGTTTTCCCATAATACATTAAACCTGTAAAAACGACTGTTGAACCATACCGTTTTCTTATCACTTCCTTTTAGGTCTTCATTTACTGTAACAGAAGTTGCCGGTGTGACTTTATATTTTTTTCGGAACCATTCTCCTGATGCAGCCAGGGTTTCAACTTTTATTTTTTGTTCGTCTCTCAGTCGGGCGATCAACGGAATTTGTATTTCAAATCCTTTTGCCATCGCATCCCACGTAAATGAATTTTCCTGCCCGGCCTGCACGTAAGCATATTCCATGGATTCACCTTTTACAAATTGGGTGAAATACCAATTCACCCATGTGGAATCACCGCCGCCAAATTTATAAACAGGTTCAAGGGTAATGACACCCTGCCCATTTGTTCCGCTTCCTTTATCATCATATTGGCGCACCGGATCACTTCCCAGCATTCGGAAAATGGGCACAGGCGTCTGGTTTTTTTCGTTCTGGGCAGGCATGTACGAATTTATTTTGCTTGGGTAATACGCCTGGTTCCAGTAGCCGCCCCACAATGTGTAGCCGTCCGTGCCTAACTGGTCTTTGCAGTTGGTGGATGCTATAATATGGTACTTCTCATACAAATAATTCAGGGTGTGCGCATCAATAAACCAGGAGCCAACCGACTTAGGATAGTAACCAAAGATTTTTTTAAAATCACTCATATACACATCCGCCAGTTTTTCCCGTTCTTCCGGTGTATAGCCGGTAGAGAACCCTACATCAGCATGCCAGTCCCACGGATAACGTCCTCTCCATTTCATTCCCGCATTCTCTACCAGTGGTTGTGGAATTTCCCACCAGGCGCCGATTTCAAAAGAATCAGCAGGAAGACTTTTTAATAATTGCTGGTAACGATGATCCATAAGCGCATCATACTGTAGTAAAAAAGTTCCCGGAAGTTTATATTGTTTCATTATCTCCACTTGTTTCACCACCGTTTGATACAATACATTTTCTGTTATCAGCGAATCCCGTGGTTCAAGTAAACGAACGAAATTGATGATATTGACAATTTTGGGATGCTCATTATTTTCTGACGAAGTTTGAGAATGCCCTTCGTAACCAATAAAAAAACAAAAAAGGATCAGCCTGAATAATGAAATAAAAGGCCGGTAAGAAATTTCAGGTACACTCATAGGTTTCAAATATACTGATTGAGGTTGCCCGACTGTGAGGCTCTGGTTGGTAGTGATTTTAATTTAAATACCGGCAGCAGCAGCGCTCATTGCTTCAATATCTTTTTGGGGAAACTTGTTGAGAAAGCAAAGTGAAACTGGCGTTATGTTCGGTGGTTTACTGCTTCAACTGAAACCTTTGTAATAAAAATCAAATTGTAAATTTGATAAGCGTTTATTGACGTTAGCAATGGTACAAACTTATGGATTGACACATATTGCTCTCAGGGTGAAAGATCTTGAAAGGTCCCGCCTTTTTTACGAACGTATTTTTGGTAGTAAAGTAATGTACCAAACGGATGACTTCATTCAATTGCAGACACCGGGCTCAAGGGATATACTGGTGATGGAAAAGTCCAATGATGTTCCGCACAACAATAATGGAATAATGCATTTTGGCTTCAGACTGAAAAACAGGATAGATATGGAGGCGTTCGCAGTGGATGTAGCAAACGCCGGCGGACAAATTAAGGAAAAAGGAGAATTCGTGCCCGGTGAACCCTATGCATTCACATATGATCCGGATGGCTATGAAATTGAAGTTTGGTATGAAAATATACCGCCTGAACTTTCTTCATTTAACTGATTGCCTTCTTATAAAGTTGTTCCTTTTATATTCACATTAAACACACCGTCATATTTTTCTGTGCAGAAGCACAAAACTGTGATGTTCATATCCTTCGGCTGGCACAATTGTTTTGGCAGTAAAAAAGTGAAAGCCGGCTCTTCCTGTACATGTTCGTTAACTTAAAATATAGGTTATGACAAATTCAGAAGTATTAAACAGCAATACTGAAAATATCAGCGTCACCGGAATCGATAGTACCGGTCCTTACGAAGACGCACGGTGTTACCTTACTGTTTCCAACGATAGCGAAACACATACTGTAGTATTGAAAAAGAATTCAAAAGGTCATTGGGAAATGGAGAGCCGTACGGAATTCCCCGCTTGGGTGCTGGAACTTGAAGCCAACTATGTGCGTGTGGCCAAAGAAGAAGAACAAAAAATGGATCAACAAGGATAACGCTATTCATTGCGAAATCAGTTTTATCAAATATGTCTTGCGGAATCTGCCGGCAAAAGCGTTAACCTGTCGAACCCCATGTAAAAACTGCAGTGCGGCAGCATTAAAGGTTTACTTTGTATTTTACATTCCCGCGTTCCGGATATTAACCCGGAAATTTTTTACATTATGGAACATAAAATTTTCATCCGCAAATCAACCCGTGACGATATTCCTTTTATTGAGCAGCATGCATATCGTTTGCTGGAATTCGGCCCGCCCGCCTGGCGCCGGCAGGAACATGAATTGATGATAAGGGCGGATATCAGGCATAATACGGAAGCGATACTCTCTGATAACCCCGATATAGAAGTGTTTATTGCGGAAGATGAAAACGATATTCCCTGCGGCTTTCTGCATATGTGCATGCAAACTGATTATTATACCGGTGAACGACATGCGCATATTACAGACATTGTGGTTATAAAGAATGCTGAAGGAAAAGGAATCGGCAGGTTGCTGATGGAAAAAGCGGATGATTGGGCCCGTGACAAGAAAGCAAGATGGATAACGCTGAATGTGTTTGAAGAAAATAAACACGCCATGGCCCATTACGAAAAAGCCGGATACCACAAGGAATGGACAAAATATCTGAAGGCGCTCTGACGTGGTTTTTAGCGGGGATAAAGAATATTTAATTATTCACGATTGCTGATGCGCAGCAGTCATAACCCAACTTCAAAATCCAAAACACTTCAGACCTGCCTTTGAAATCACTCGACCGTATTCATTTCTTCCTCACATACAAATCCGCAAATAAATCAAACGATCCATCCGACCATATAGCAACTTTTCCTTCACCGAGGTTCGCCAATGATTTTACATGCAGGCTGGGTATGCAGGAATAATTTACATATACCGTGATCCACTCGCCATCCACTACAATTTTTGCATGAAACCAATCATCTCCACCCGGCGGGTTGATGACGTTTGCTTCGTATGCTTCCGGGAATTCCTTTCGCAGGCGGAACCAGGGATAGTCCGGCATGTATATGTACTGCACCGCATGGTGATGACGGATAGAATCCGGGCTGTTGAAATTAAATGGCCGGAAATAAACCCCTTCATAGGTAGTTGCATCTTTTACATGAAATGCAATGCCCGGAAAACTTTGCTGCAGGAGATCGCGACCTTTGATGTCAATCTCGAGCGTACCGGAACTAAAGCCGGAACCAGTCAGTATCGCCATCCAGCCCGGATCCAACACACCAACAGCATTGTGCGTGGAATCCGAGGATTTCAGTAACCCGTTCCTTCTCTCTAATTGCAGTTGCTTTTGCTGCATAGCATTGACCAGGCTATAATGAATTGTTTTTTCATCTTCTTTCAAAGCTGTGATAACGAGGTTGGCAAAATCAGATTTTAACCCGTCGGAGAATAACCCCAGCTTTCCATCACGTCTTCCATTTAATAGCTGTACTTCGAGGCTGGGTTGCGATGCATGATTTACATACACTTTCAGATCGGTGCCCTTTACAATAATGGTGGCATGAAACCAATCATCCGGATTGGGCACGGGGTTCACTTTGTTTTCATAGACACGCGGATATGTTTTCCGTAATACCTGCCAGGAATACTGCGGCATACTGTTATAGGTCACAGACCATCCGTGCCTCGCTGTATCGGCATGTTTGAAATTGAAGGGCCTGAAGAAAAGTACATCGTAGGTAGTGGTATCTTCCGCATGAAATATAATTCCCAAAAAACTTTGGAGGAATTTATTCTTGCCGCGGAGATCAATATCAATAATGCCTTCGGTAAACCGCAGTTCTTTAAAGAGCACCCGGTTTACGGTACTGATGGCGCCACTTCGTTTATCTTTCAGCGGTTTTGTTCCGGAGAGGGGCGTTGTCATGATCTGGTTTTGCTGCAACAGGTCCGCCATATTATAAGCGACCGCGTTTTGCGCACCGGCTTTTAAAAAGACCATACTGAACAGGATGAGCCCGCTGAACAAGATTTTACTTTTCATAGCTTTTTTTTCTCTTTAATTTTATCAAAGTTGCAACCGGTCAATCGTTGAACCCGGTTCAGAGTTGATTCATTTTTAGTTCAATTGTGGTAATGGAAAAAAATAAACTGTGGCTGGCCGGTTGTTGCCGGGAAATTGAAGAATCTGTTGGCTGGGGAGAATCCGCCGGCTGGCGCAATGAAGATTTTGAGCAACTGGCAGAAAAGATTTTTAATAAAACCGGCGTCAACCTGAGCCTCTCTACGATGAAGCGGATCTGGGGCCGGGTGCGTTATGATAATTTTCCAAACAATGCTACATTAAATGCATTGGCTGGTTTTCTTGATTATAAAGACTGGAGAAATTTCTGTGAGCTGCACCCGGTAAATGGATCGGCAACGCCAACATCTTTGTTGATGGCTGATAAAATTGTTTTACCATCAAATACTCCGGCAAAGAAAACCGGGTTTGGCCGGAGATCTGTTTATGTTGTTATCAGTGCCCTGGTAATTGCCGGAACTGTTGCCTTACTCTCTGCGAAGCATTATACAACAACAAAAACAGTTAACCGGTATTATAATTACCAGTTCAGCAGCCGGAAAACATCCGATGATTTACCGAATTCAGTTGTGTTCAGTTATGACGCCGGTGCCACAAAAGATGATAAAGTAATGATCCAGCAAAACTGGGATACCAGCCGCCGCGAGTTGGTAGATCCGATTGGGAACAGGCATACATCCATTTATTATTACCCCGGCTATTTCCGCGCAAGGCTGATGGTAAACGACAGCATCGTAAAACGAACGCCGGTTTTTATTCAAACAAAAGGTTGGAAAGGGATAGCAGAGCGGAGACCACTGCCTGTTTATTTTAGTAACAGTGATATCCGGCAAGACAGTGGAATAGCGATTAGTTCACAGCAATTACAAAAGGCGCTGAATATTACCAACCTCACCGATCAATGGATGCAATTTTCGAATTTCAGAGAGTTCCCGGGCATCAGCGGAGATAATTTTATTTTTGAAATAAGCCTCCGCAATAATTCAACAGCAGAAGAATCTTTATGCAGGAATATCCAGTTGATATTGATCGGAACATTGCAGCCGCTTATTATTCCGTTAACCGAAAAGGGCTGTATTGCCGGTCTTGATGTATACACCGGCGATACCGTCATCAGCGGGCGGAATCACGATCTGAGTGGGTTTGGTTGTGATTTTAATTTTATGCAAAACCTGCGTTGTGAGTCGAAAAATAAGATGATACATATATCTATTAACGGGAAGCCTGTTCTATCCTTTCCGAATCATCAATCATTGGGAGATATTGTGGGACTGCGCATCCGCTTTGAAGGAGCGGGAGAAATAAAAACAGCTTCTTTTTCTACGCCGGGAGGTATATCATATGATTTAATGTCGGAGAGGTAATCTTGTCTGCTATTACGTGAATTTTTATTACTCAGAAATAAGTGTTAACTGCGAACTCAAACTGTGAGATAAAAATTTGTTTGAAAGCCTGGATATTATTTTGTTCGTAAAAGATAAGCATTGCTTTTTTATATATAATCGAGTCAACAGTGCGAAATGAAACCGGGCAATAGTGGTGGGCTATCAGGATAGCATTACTGACTATCCGCGCCGTTCGTTTGTTGCCGTCATTAAAGGGCTGTATATACGAAAGCAGCACAAGTGCGAGCAAGGTCTTTTCAAAAACATTTTCTTTTTTGTTGATCAAATCACACATAGCCTGCAATGCTTCACGGATCTGGTATTCATTATCCAATGGCCTGTAATTGGTGCCAGATATACCCACTCTTCGCTGACGGATATTCCGGTCAACACCCAGGTCTTTTATCAGCAGGCTATGGATATCTTCAATGCGCGATACTGTGAGGGGTATAACATAGTTTGGGTTTTTAATTATAAAACTAATTGCCTCTTTGTGGTTAAGCAGCATAGTGGCATCATCTTTAGGCTTCCCTTCAGCGGTCTGTTTTTCTTTTAATAGTCGTTCTGTCTCAAGCAATGTGTAAGTATTGCCTTCAATCTGGGAAGATTTCCAGCTTAAATCAATGGCCAGCCTTTCCAGCTCTTTTGCATAAGCTTCGGAAGACAGCCGTGCGATGTTTGCGGTATATTGTTGCTGTAATTTATTGAGATGGCTTTCTTCTTCCGTAGTGAATAACCTTGCACCCTGCAGTATTTCAGGAACGAGCTGCAGATTAAAATTCTGGTTTATTTTTCGCTCATCAATTTCCTTCTCGAAATACTTATCAATAGAAACCGGATAAAATAAGGAGTAGCCAGGACTGATTAAGTATTTAGTTCCTTTGCCCTTTCCCTTTGTCACTACATAATTCTCAGCCTGAAGCTTAACCAGTAACCGTTTTACAGTTGCGACACTGACGGATTGCTGCAAACCCTCATAAATGTCGCTGGAAGAAGATAAGGGATGTGAAACGAGATAGTCTAATAATTGCTGCTGAACGTCACTCATAAAGCTCAAATCGTCAATAAATATAGCTCAAATTATGTATTTTTTGAGCTATATTATATACAAAATGAGCTTTATTTTATTATTTAGCTCAAATGCCCATAAATACAGCTCATTTTAGCTTAATCCTGATCCGTATTTATAAATATTTGAGCTAAAAGAAACTTGTATGACTATTTATCTTTCCCCTCCACAAAAAACTGCCCGACAGCATTTAATAATGCATCCGATGTATTTGAATTGGTAAACAGAGCATAACCCATCTTCAAATCTTTATATACACGGAAGGTGCATTTGAAATCACCATTATTACCGCCATGACCGAAGGATTTTCCAAATGCAGTTTCGCGGATCTCCAGGCTTTCGCCCATATAGGCCGGGAACTTAGGTTTTTCATCTTTGGGGCCATAATTGAAATCGGAATGCTTGCTGAACATCTCTTCATAGGTTTTTGCACTCAACCCTTTTTGCCCGAGCAGATAGAGCATGAACTTCGTAAATATTTTTGCTTCGGTATGCATCGAGTAGGCCATACCGGGAGATTCAGGCAGCTCGTCATAATTAGGCATCCCATCAAAATGACCCTCTGCTACCATGTGCCGCAATGAATCATTTCTTGAAAAAAACGTGTGCCAGAGACCGATAGGTTGTATCACTTCTTCCTGCAACACCTGCTCCACCTTCTTGCCTGTAATTTTTTCTATCACCATTTTTAAATATTCAAAACCTTCACCGGAGTAGTTATAGCTTGTACCGGGCGTGAATTTCAGATCCAGCTTTCCATCGGCATTCATCCATCGCCAGTTGGGAAAACCGGTGCGATGCGTGAGCACATGTCTCGCCGTCATCAGTTTGTAACGATCATCGTAAGCAATATCGGGGTAGGGCAGGTAGAGATAAAGTGGTTTGTCAAGATCAATAACGCCGCGTTCTGCCAGCCGCTGCACGGCAAAAGAAAATACAGGTTTGGTAACCGAAGCCGCTTCAAACAATGTATTACTGTCTACCGGTTCTTTAGTAAAAGTGTTTTTGACACCGTAGGTTTTGTGGTACACTATTTTGCCATCTTTTATCAATGCAAGCGATACGCCCGGTATATTGTAGTACTGCATATAGGTTTCTATAAAATGATCAACCTTCGCAGCAGTGCCTGTCGTGAAATCCTGCAAAACACCTTTGTCCGGAATTAAATCAGGCGCGGGAACGCCAGCAACGATCAGCTTTGTGGCAGTTGTTTTTTGTCCCGCTTTCGCTGCAACCAGGATGGGCTTATTTTGCCCGGTAGCATATACTTTATTATCACGTTGAACATAGGCATCCGGTAATTCAATTTTGTAATTACCCACAGGCAGCCCTACTGAATAATTGCCGAGGCTATCCACTTCGGTTTCTATCCAGCGTTTTGGATTTTGCGTATCACTGATACGCACCTGGCCAGGCAGTTTTGCAGTCATGGTTCTATCCCATGCAATGGAACCGGATATCGTTCCCAGCTTTTCATTGGCAGGCAACAGCAGCACATCGCAGAGACTGCGGGGGTTTACATATTTCATTTCACCATCGCCCCAGGAAGAAAATGAAAAACTTTTATCAGTATCCAGGTCAAATGCGTTGAAGTCGAGGCCGATCGATTTTCCAGGTACGAGCTCATCACCGAGTTTAAGCTGCCATTCGTAATAGCGGGTATTGCCTTTCCGGACCATTGCAACTTCCGCAATATTCCATTTTGCATTTTTAGCAAAAGGATCATAATAAGCGTTGTTGGTATTGCGTAGTTTTTTGCTATACATAAACGAAGCCACCCCGGAACCGGCGGGCAGGTGCCGCGCATCAAGATAAAGTTCGAGTGCGTCCTGCGTGTTCCAGCGAACGTTTTCCGTAGTGTCTTCTATAAAATCATCGTCCGTGATGGTGAATGCGAGATAGAGTGAGCGGGTTGCAAGATTATAACCCATTTGAAAAAATCCGCTGAAGTCAGATTCGTTTACAGGTTTCGTATCGGAAACAACAACGCCGATCTTATATTTCATTACATCTTTTGGCCAGTCAGAAAGATCACCGTCAACTACAATTTTACCGAGCGGGTAGGCATAACCGACAGTACCGTTATGCGCCAGAACTGGTTGAGCAGATAAAATGATAAGGGAAAGAATACCGATTAGTTTGCGGAATGTTTTTGAGTTGTTCATGGCTATAGTTTATACAAAATAATATTGTCCGGCGGTGCCGGTGTTTTTTTGTGTAACGGAATAGAGGGGTGAAAGGTTACTTGTTTGTTGACCTCACTCCTTTGCTCTCCGGGACCTCACCCCAACCCCTCTCCTGAATGAGAGGGGCTAGTGTGCGATAATTGAAAGAGCTTTATAGTATTGCTGAATTTCTGTTCAAAGACAATGCCTTTAAATAAGAAGCTATAAATCAGTCCGATTTTTTACATGCTGTATTTAATACGTCCGGTTTTGATACAGCGGTTGTTCGATTTGAAAACAGGATTAAGTGTCAGAATTTCTTTAAATTGATCATGAACGGCGTACTGGGATTACAATTATTTATAACGTTTCCTGTATGTGTCAATTATTCTAATGAAAAAGCTTTGTTTACTTTTAGTTGGATTGATTTTGTTATCAAATCAGAAATTGATGGCCCAGCAAATTACAATGGACGAAACAAAAGTATTTGCAGATAAACTCGTAGCTAAACAAATACTAACAAAAAAAGGTAAAGAAGCCTTCCTGAAGCAAGTAGCAGAAAAGAAAATAGAGGTAGAGCATCGGTCTACTGTTAAACAAATAAGTTATACAGAAGATGAACTGAGTAAAGAACTGGTTCTTGAGTTTTGTGCCAACGCGTTTTTAAGTGCGCAAGCGCACAGGATATTTGGTAAGAGTAAAGTCGAAACAAAAATAAAAGCAGAAGACTCAATTCCGGATGGCAGGGCTTTTTATTCTTCTGATTATTTTGGTGCTTCATTGAAAGAGGACTTTATACATCCCAAAAGAAGTACCATGGGACTTACCCGCACACGTACATTAGAAGATTTTAAAGAAACGGCCCTTATCAACGATGTGGTGTATAACGAATGCCTGTTAAAATTAAAAGACGGCAGTATTATTGACGAACCCGCCCTGCTCCGGTATATGACGAAAAGAAGTATTTATTACCGGTATTATGATTTCAATAAAAAGGAACAGGAAGAGTATATCGAAGAACTTGTGAAGGCCGGCATATTAAATAAAGAAGGGCAGGGAAAACTGCTGAGTTCTTACAAGGATCATGAGTTGAAGCGAATATGCGACATGCTGCTCTATAGCGATAGATATATTCTTGTTGATGTGTCGGCATATGAGCCGAAGCCTGAGATTGTATACCCGGTGATATTTGAGCATATAAGAAGGTTGATAAAAGGGTTTGACTATAACAACTTAAGTATTGCGATAAAAGAAGAAAAAGAAAGTGACTTAATAAGGCAAGATATTGATCTTGGTTTTATTGCAAGTGGCAATAACTATCATCATCTTTTTTTTCATGATTACCGGAGAGAAGTATATGATGCCGTTCATCCGGAGAGGACACCATCACATGTAGACCAGGATTTTCACAAAGGAATAAATAAATGGTTGACAGATCAGGAGTCGCCATATAGGTTATATACTGTTAATATTCCCGGTGAAGGTGAAGGACCTTATGGAGAGAAAAAAGTTGGATTATTGCTGTTGAAAGAAAACGAAGCCAGGATAATATCTGAGGATTCTTATTTGTTAAGCAGGGAAACGTTTGATAACCGTTTAAGCAAAAGGAACATTGAGAAACTACTAACAGAATTTTCCGATCAGGGCTTTTTTTCTCATCTCTCCAGGCAGCAAATAGACAGTGCCAGGCAAAGCATTGCTTTATCGGATATAGGGTCAGTCGAAGATATTTTACTTCATTTTCCGGAAACCATTGTTTTCTTTGATTGGGAAACAGTGAATCTTGAAAATCCTTATCAAGAGCTTACCGAACGATTTGTTCGGGCAGCACGTGGAGCGGTAGTTGTTACGAATATCATTGATGAGTATAAAAAGGGATGGGAGAAGGCAAAAAAGATCGAATATGGGTTCACCATGAACGAAAGGAAGTATGAGGCCATGCTACTTTTTAATGACGACTGGTTGGCGCCGGAGTTTATGGAAATGTTTCAGAAAGCGCTTAAAGAAAATAATATCGACGGCCATCTTTATTATTGTGTGGATAACGGGCAGGAAGCGGGATATATTTTTCTTACTGCTAAACAGCATCAGTTTGTTAAAAGCAGTTATCCGGATTTATTAAAAGAATGAAGATGATACTAAGATTTTCCGTTATTATTTTTTTAATAATTCGTCTAATCAATAGATAATAAAATGTCTTCTTCAAACAAATCAAATCTCATAAAATCAAAGCTGGCAAAAATGAAGCAACCGGTTGCGTTGCAAAGCGATGAATTTGCGCAATGGAGCAATGGAAAAGGCACGGATGTTTGGGCAATGATCTGTGCATCTATTGCAGGAGATTTGAAAACGATAAAGGAACTTGTTGCGAAAGATGCCAACCTTCTACATTGCTCTTATGAATATATGGAGCCGATCCGTTTTGCCGTTCGGGAAAATCATAAAGACCTGGTGGAATATTTTTTTGAAAAAGGCCTGAGCCCGGCATATGATTTCGGCGATTCATTACTCACACTTGCCCGCGACCGGGGTTATGATGAATTGGCTGCATTACTGGCATCGAAACTGAAACAATTGTATCATATTTCGGAGGAGGGTGACAGGTTACCTGAATTGATCCGCGCATTTGATAAGCAGGGAGTAAAAAATTTGGTAGAAAAAAACCCGGAACTGATCCACGCTGCAGATGCAAGGGGGAACCAGCCAATTCATTGGGCCGCGTTGACAAGACAAATGGATTTGATGGAGTGGTTCCTTGAGCACGGAGCGGATATTAATGCGAGGCGTCCCGATGGTGCTGCAGCGATTGATCTTACATTCGGCGATTATCACTACCGGTCATGGTACCGCGATCTGCCACCAACCGGTTTGCAGAAACATGAACTACTGGTTGGTTATTTAATCGCCAAAGGAGCTGAATACGATATCAGCGTTGCGGCTAAAATGGGACATTATGAACGTGTAAAAGAACAACTTGATAAAGATCCTTCGCTTGCTAATAAACTACCGGTGCATTGTGGTTTTTATTCCAGCATGCCGATACGCAATGCGGCAGGTGGTGGCTTTTATGAAATAGTAAAATTATTACTGGAGCGGGGAGCCGACCCGAACCGGCCGGAACCGGGTGTCGGCCCGAGAGGTACAGCGCTGCATGCAGCTATCAGCCGAAAGCATTGGAATATCGTTAAGTTGCTATTGGAACATGGCGCCGATGCGAATGCCGATGTAGAATCGTCTGGTAATATTTTGTGGATGGCGAAATATGTTGGCGCCCCACAGGAAATAATCGATCTGATTGTTTCGTATGGCGGCAAATTTACACTTGAGCTTATCTGTTATGACGGAGATGTTGAACTGCTGTCGAAGATGCTGGCGGATAACCCGCAACTGCCCTTTAATGAAGATGAACACCGTGTTATTTTAGAAAACAAATCTTTGGTAGAATTGATATTGAAATACCAGCCGGATATACTGCACCGGTTTTCAATACGCAGTTTAAATGATCCGGAACTGGCCAGGTGGCTGATAAAAAACGGCCTGAACCCCAACAATACAGATTGGTTGGGAGCAACGCCATTGCACCGTGCAGCATCTGATGGGAAAATCGAAATGGCTGCTGTATATCTCGAAGCGGGCGCAGATATAAACGCCATTGAAAGCGATTCTTCTTCCACGCCACTGGGTTGGGCTGCACGTCATGGCAGGAAGGAAATGGCAGAGTGGTTATTAGAAAAAGGTGCAGATCCTCTATTGCCGGTTGATGAACCTTGGGCGAGGCCAGCGGCGTGGGCGGAAAGGAAGGGATATGCGGAGATAAAGAATATTATAGTCATCCCGGGTCGAAAGTAACAGTGATCAGTTATTCAAGAGTAACTATGCCCTTCACCGAACAAAAATAGTATTGAAGTTGATGAAGACGCTTAATAAAAAGCATTCGATTAGAAAAAAGCTGTGCCGGGCAACGACCAATTTTAAATACTTTGTATGATTGAGCCGGATGAATTGTTCATTATATTGAATCAAGTGCGCAATCTGTGTTATCAACCGGTTGGCACTTCTGCCTGTGAGTACTACATTTGATGATACTAATACCTGTCTTGTTGCGTCGACTGTTGATTCTCTTTAGTATACAGCTTTTTGTATTACTGTCGTATGGACAGGAGTATTATAACTTCATACACTATCCTGCCGAGTCAGGTATTATTTCCTACCAGGTAAATACGACGGTGCAGGATGATGAAGGCTACCTGTGGTTAGGTACTACCAATGGCCTGCAACGATTTGATGGCGTCCGCTTCAAAACATTTCAACAAGATGAGAAAAATCCTTTTTCACTTCCATCCAACCCTGTATGGCAATTGTTGGTTGATAAGAACAAGAATCTCTGGATGATGCTGTCTGATGGCAGGGTCGGCATTTTCAATACCCGCAACTTTACATTCAAAGAAGTTGCTGTACGATTTAAGGGAGCCGTATCACCCAATACCTCCTTAAAAAAACTGATCACGGATGAGAATGGAAATATTTTTTACCTCATATCCGGTAGTGAAGTGATCACGTATAATAAAGAAGCCAATACTTTTTCCTACACCTATAATTTTTTTAAACAGAAAGATGAATGGAAGATTATTGATTTTGCGCAGCAACCGGGCACACACAAATACTGGTTAACGATAGAAAAAGGAGGCCTCGCCATCTTCAATAAAGAAACGGGAGTACTGAGTTATGCGGGTAGCAATTCCGGCAAGGAACCAGCAGTGGATGTGTTTGATAAAACGAAGAGCTATTACAATCTTTTTTTCGATAAACAAAACAGGTTATGGACCGTAAACCGCAATGACAATATAACGATCAATTGCTATAGTTTCCTGATTGACGAGTTTACTGCAAAGAATCTTTCGTTGTACCCGGAAGTGAAACCGGGATTTGATATCAAAGGTTTTGTGCAGCAAAGGGACGGAATGATCTGGCTACATGGTTTATTTTTACTGGCCCGGTTCTCAGAAGGGGACGGGCGTTTTCAATCTATACAAAATGGTTATGAAAACGAGCACAGCATTACTTATGAAATGGTGCATTGCATCTATGAAGACAGGGAGAATAATCTCTGGGTGAGCACCGACAATAATGGCTTATACCGTTTTAATCCTTCACAGGAATTTTTTACAAACATTGATCACAACAACAGGCAAACAGGAGAGAGAGGCAATGGCAATGTGCTGTCTTTTATTCGTACCAAATGGGGCACATTGCTGGTAGGTACATCAAATGACGGGCTATACCAGTATGATCATATGTTTAACACGACAGACCTGAAAGTTAAAGGAATTGATTTCAAAGGAGGCCCGGTTATATGGAGCATGGCCGCATCAAAAGACAGCAATACAATCTGGATGGGGTCTGCCCCCGGTCTTTATGCAGTGGACCAGGAACATAAAACTTCGCGATTTTTCAACGCAGCGATATTGGAGAATAACAGCATCCGGCAGGTGACAGAAGATAAAAATGGTAATCTCTGGCTGGGCACACAATTCAAAGGAATATTTAAATGTATTGTCAGCAGGCAAAATAATATTTCAATTGAAAATATAACTTCTGTTGGCGCAGTACCTCAGGTGCAGATCAATAAAATAACTATTGATTCCAATGGTTTGATATGGGTGGGCACACCTGAAAACGGTTTGTATGTGCTTGATGCGGCAACCGGCAACCTGCTTATGCATTTTGGAGAACAGGAGACCGGAGAAAAAAAACTGCCGGAAAGGGGAATTTCTTCCGTATTACAATACAGCGACAGTGTAATGCTGATCAGTACTGCAACACGCCTTGTGAAATACAATACCCTTACAAAAGAAACAAAAGTAGTAGGCAATCCCGGGTTCATTTCCGGGTTTATAACAGCCATGGAAAAAGATGATAAAGGATATGTATGGCTTACTTCCACCAGTGGTTTATACCGCATCGATATTTATAAAAAGATATTCATTTTATACGATCGCACCGATGGATTGGACAATGAGCATTTCATTCAATCATCCTCGTATGTATTACCGGATGGTAAAACGTTGTTTGGCGCCACTAATAATTTTGTAGTATTCAATCCCCGCAGAATGAAAGCGGTCGCCTACAATCCTGTTGTAAAAATCACAGATATTAAACTGCAGAACAAAGCGCTCAATACTGATTCTGTATTGTCCCTGAATGAGCTTACGCTTGGATATGATGACAAGCCGCTCGTAATTGAGTTCTCTTCTTTTATGTTCAGTGGTATTAATATCGTTAAATACAAAATGGAGGGTTTGGATAAGGATTGGAATCTTGCAGACAAAACTAACCAGGCCATCTACAGCTATCTGCCGCCAGGCACCTATGGCTTTAAGATTAAACAGGCAGATGATATGGGGGATAATTCCGGTGAGACGATACTATTAAAAATAGAAGTAAAAAACCCGTTCTGGAGAACAGGCTGGTTTTACAGCCTGCTGGTATTGCTTGTGTTTGGCATACTATTCTGGCTCGATCGTGAAAGACTGGCACGGAAAGCGGCCGTGCAGAAAATGCGCAGTGAAATTGCTGATGACCTGCACGAGGAAGTAAATACCGCATTGAGCAATATTAATATACTGAGTGAGATGGCCCGGCTGAAAGCGGATACCGAACCGGAAAAATCGAAAGAGTTTATTGAACAGATACATGCCAAAAGCCATAACATGATTATCGCGATGGATGATATGTTGTGGAGTATCAGTCCGGAGAATGATAGCATGGAAAAAACGATTTCGCGGCTGAAGGAATACATAGAGGCATTAAAAAACAGGCATGCTGTGCAAATCGATCTGCTTGTGGATGAAAAAGTAAAATCTTTGCAGCTAAACATGAAACAGCGCAAAGATGTGTTCTGGTTTTTCAAAGGCGGCATTACAACTGTGGTACGATCGGGAGGAGGGGATTGCCTGATTCATATTACCTACGAAAAATCGAACATTGTATACACGCTGGAATTTGATACCACCTATACCAACATGCAACAACTGAATAACCTGAGACAACGACAGGAGCTGACTCAAAAGCTAACCGCGGCTAATGCAACACTGGAAGTAAAGGAGTTAAAAACAAAGACAATTTTCCTGTTAACGATACCGGTTCATAGCTGACCAGGAATGCTTTAAGCCCCCCTTCAAAAAAATCTTTAAATTCCTGTAACCATTTTAACTTCCCGGAGTTTATATTAACATTCACACAAACTGACACCAGCTGGAACATCAATCGGATAATGAGATTATGCTGAAAGTGAAAAATGGCGATCTGAAAAAGATGGATCTGCTGTTCAGGCGCTATCGTGACCCCTTGTTTGCATTTGTGTTCCGGATGACGAGCCAGCGGGAAGCCAGCGAGGATATGGTGCAGAATATTTTTTACCGGGTAATCCGCTCCAGGCATACGTTTACCGGCAACGGGGAATTCAGAACATGGATTTTTCACCTGGCAAGGAATGTGTTGAAAGATCATTACAGGGTAAGTGCGAGAACCGGCAGTCATTTGGATATATCCATTTACGAAGAAAAAGCGGATAGCGGCTCTTTGGCAGATAATATAATGGAACACAAACAGCAATGGCTTTTTTTACAGAATGCCTTGTTGGAGCTGGATGAAGACGATAGGCAGATCATCGTGCTGAGTCGTTTTCATGATATGAAATATTACCAGATCGCCCAGGTAATGGATACAACAGTAGGCGCTGTGAAAACAAGAATGCACCGGGCGATACAGCAATTAAAAAATAAGCTTATTAAATCAGGAACCAATGAAATGTGAAAAGGATAAAGGAGAAATAACGGACTATATCAACGGTCAGATGGCTGCTGATAAAAGAAAAGAGTTTGAGTCGCATCTCAAAGACTGTGCTATATGCCAGGAAGAATTGAATACCCAACAGGAAGTGTGGGGCATGCTGGGGAATCTGAAGGTACCGGATATGTCTTCTGAATTAGATTATGGTTTCAAAAGAATGCTGAATGAAGAATCCGGTCACACTCAAACTGCAATACCATCGATAAAAATTTTCTGGAGGGTGGCGGCTGCGGTCATATTGATTATAACAGGATTTGCTGCAGGCTATTTTACAAACAAACCCGCCCCTTCTTTCACATATAAGAAACAGGTGGATTCACTTTCATCGCAAATGCATGAAATGCGGGAACTGATGATGCTTTCTTTATTGGAAAATCCTTCGGCGTCAGAACGTATAAAGGCCGTTGGCTACACCAGTGAAATAAACCAGGTGAATACAAAAATGATCAATGCTCTTTTGACCACACTGAACAATGATCCGAATGTAAATGTGCGGTTGATGACACTGGAAGCATTAATGCACTATGCTGATAATACTGTAGTGCGTGAAGGGCTTGTGCAATCAATCGTTCAGCAGGAATCGCCGCTGGTACAGTCAGCCATGGCGGATGCGATGATTAAAATGCAGGAGAAAAAATCAATACAATCATTTAGAAAATTGCTGGAACAAAAACAACTCAATACCCAGGTAAGAACCAAAATCGAACAAACTATTTCCCGCTTAATTTAAAAAATACAGCTCATGAAAAATGTGTACATCTTATTACTAACAGGATGGGTGATATGCTTTGCCCAATACCGCTCCGGTGCCCAGGAATTTAAAGAACATGTTTCCAAAGAATTTACTCCTTCAACATCCCGTTCAGCAGTTCTTGCCGTGTATAATATCAGCGGATCGGTGAAAGTGGTGGGTTACTCCGGTAACAAAGTGGTGTTCGATGTAGATAAAACGATTTCTGCAAAAACAAGCGAAGAATTAGAAAGAGGAAAAAAGGAATTCCAGCTTGAATTTGAACAGGCGGGAGATACTATCGAAGCATATATAGCAGAGCCTCACGATTCGCGGCCAAACCAGGACTGGAACGAATACAGGCCTGAACGCCGGATCAGGTACCGGTACAACCTGGAGTTTACAATTAAAGTTCCCTTCAGTATGAACCTTTGCGTTTCTACGGTAAATAACGGCAATATCAATATAAGCGATGTAACCGGCATCCTCAATATTTCCAATGTAAATGGTTCTATTAAAATTGATGGCGCCAAAGGCACTACGGATGCACACACCGTTAATGGCGATGTAACGGTTACGTATATATCAATTCCTCCGGACGCGTCTTCTTACAATACAATAAACGGTAACCTGACGGTCACCTATCCATCCGGCTTTTCTGCCGACCTTGAATTCAAAAGCCTGAACGGAAATTTCTATACAGATTTCGGTGAAGTAGAAACGCTGCCTTTTAAAGTAATAAAGAGCGATGAAAAAAATGACGGGGGCACTACTTACAAATTAGATAAGAACAGCACTTTCCGTTTCGGTAAGGGAGGTAAGCTGTTTAAGTTTGAAACATTGAATGGTAATGTGTACGTAAAAAGACAATCTTAAAATAAGTATATGAAAAAAATAAAAATATTCTCTTTGTTTTTAGCAGCAATGATCATTTCCACTTTTTTGTATGCCCAGGATAGTGGAAAAGAACAGCTGATCGTTCCTCTGAGTGATCCGGGTAAACCCTATAGAATAAATGTGGGACTAACTACTGGATCAATCAGTATAACCGGGTACGATGGTAAAGACATTCAGATAGATGCCGAAACAACAGGCAATAAAAATAGAAGTGAAGAGGATAAAGGAAATTCCGGTGGTATGAGACGGATATCTTCGCATAGCCTGTCTGTTACTGCCGAAGAAAAAAACAATCGTATCAATATCGGAACGGACAGGCCGAATCTCAACATCCATCTTTCTATCAGGATTCCGAAAGGCGCTTCTGAGATAAAAGTAGAAACCGTTAATGATGGTGATATTGACGTAAGTAATACAGGTGGCGAAATGGAAATAACCAATGTGAATGGCAGTATCCGGTTGAAAAATGTATCCGGTTCCGTAGTCGCCAATACAGTTAATGGTGACGTTGTCGCTACATTTAACACGATCGATGTAAAAGCAGCCATGGCGTTTTCAACATTGAATGGCCATGTCGATATAACGTTCCCCCCTTCACTAAAAGCGAACATGCGGCTCAAATCGGAACATGGCGGTATCTACACCGATTTTGAAATTGCGGTTGATAAAACACAACCGGAAGTGGAAAAAACAAAGGAAGGAAATATGTACCGGGTAAATATAAAAGATTGGGTATACGGAAAAATCGGTGGTGGCGGACCGGAAATCATGATGAACACAATGAACGGGAATGTGTATGCCCGTAAGGCAAAACAATAATAATGATAAAGAGCAGTTTTAAAATTGCCTGGAGAAACCTTATCAAAGATCGCCAGTTTTCTATCCTGAACCTGGCTGGTCTTTCTACCGGACTTGCCTGTGCGCTTTTAATTTTCATGTGGGTGAATGATGAAAGACACATTGATCATTTCAATGAAAATGACGGGCGCCTTTTCCAGGTATTGAAAAATGTGCATTCAGAAAAAGGGATAGAAACGACAGACCGTATGCCTGGACTACTTGCGAATTCGCTGGCAGCGGAAATTCCAGAGGTGGAATATGCGACATCTGTTATATCCCCTTCCTCATTTGACAGGCAGGGTATACTCTCAGCGGGGGATAAGCGAATAATTTCCATTCCTCAATTTGCGGGCAAAGATTTCTTTTCTATTTTCTCATACAGGCTTATAGAAGGAACAAGGAACAACATATTAACCGGAAAAAATTCAGTAGTGCTTTCGAGAAAACTGGCTGAGAAGCTATTTAACACATCAGCAGGCATTGTTGGTAAAACGGTTGAATGGAACCAGAAGGATTATTCAGGAAACTATATTATTACCGGTGTTTTTGAAGATGCTCCTACTTCCGCTACTGCGCAATTTGATCTTGTGTTCAGTTACGACCTGTTCCTGCAAAAAAATCAAAAATTAGAAAACTGGTCAAACGGCGATCCGTATACCTATGTGCTTTTAAAGAAAGGAACAAAAGGAGATGCGTTTAATGCTAAGATTACCGGGTTCATTAAAACTAAAATGGCCGATTCAAATTCGGAACTGTTTGCACAGAAATATGCTGACCGGTATTTATATAACCGGTATGAAAATGGAATACCCGCAGGCGGCAGAATTGAATACGTGAACCTGTTTTCAATCATAGCGATTTTAATATTGATCATTGCTGCTATTAATTTCATGAACCTGTCTACAGCAAAAGCAGCACGAAGAATGAAAGAGACCGGTATAAAGAAAGTAATGGGCGCCGGCCGTGCCTCCCTGGTCTTCCAATATATCAGCGAGGCGTTACTGATGAGCCTGGTTTCTTTGGTTTTCGCCGGACTGCTTGTAATTTTATGTCTTCCTGTTTTTAACACAATTACCGGAAAGCAACTTGTTTTCTCAACGGATACCGGTTTCATTTTAATCGTTTTTAGTATAACAGTATTAACGGGATTATCAGCCGGTGTATATCCCGCATTTTATCTATCTGCATTCAAACCTGTACAGGCATTAAAGGGTAAAATGACGCCAAAAAGCGGTCATGCATATATAAGAAAAGGATTGATCGTTTTTCAATTTATCATTTCAGCATTCCTGGTCGTATCTGTTTTGGTTGTGTATAAGCAAATGCATTTGATACAAACTAAAAACCTGGGGTATGACCGGGAGAATATAATATTGTTCGACAGGGGCGCAGCTTTTTCAGACAACGCCGATGATTACAAGCCCGGCGGAAAGTATGAAACCGATCTTCAGAATTTTTTACAAAATATAAAAGCAATACCCGGAGTTGTCAATGCCAGTAATTTCAGACATAATATTACTAACCGCGATGGTGGCACATCTGATATTTCATGGGAGGGAAAGAATCCCGGTCTGAAAGTTGATTTTACAGACCTTGCTACCGGTTACGGCTTTATTGAAACAGCGGGTATTCAACTTAAAGACGGCAGAAGTTACTCAGCATCTCTTAGTTCAGAAAAATCAAAAATTATTTTTAATGAAGCCGCGATTGAACTAATGGGAATGAAAAACCCGGTTGGTAAAACAGTTCACCTCTGGGGCAGCGACAGGGAAATAATAGGTGTTGTAAAGAATTTCAATTTTCAATCGTTGCATGAAAATCTGAAGCCCTGCTTTTTAGACTTAACTGTCAATCAATGGGCATCAAAGATTATGGTAAAACTTGCCGCAGGTAATCAAAAAGAAACTATTCAACGCCTTGAGCAATTCTATAAAAAATATAATAACGGCCTTTCCTTTGATTATCGCTTCCTGGATGAAGATTACCAGGCCTTGTATGCATCAGAATTGAAAGTAACGGCGCTATCAAAATATTTTGCTGGCTTTGCTATTGTTATTTCCTGCATCGGTCTTTTTGGACTATCTGCTTTTACTGCTCAAAAAAGACAAAAGGAAATCAGCATCCGTAAAGTAGTGGGGGCATCAACCGGTAATCTTGTTTTATTGTTGTCCAGAGACTTTATTCAATTAATCGCGGTTGCTTTGCTTGTTGCCTTTCCGCTGTCATACTGGATCATCAGCAAATGGCTGGATAGTTTCGCTTATCGTGTGCAGGCAGGAGCCGGCCCTTTTATCGTTGCCGGCTGCTCTGTTTTCCTGCTCACATTCGTGACCGTTAGTTTTCAATCTTTAAAGGTTTCTATGTCAAACCCGTCAGATGCTTTGAGATCGGATTGATTTTGAACTGGAGTATGTTTTTGTTTCATTCTATTGATAACACTCAGGTTACCAAACTCGTCCAGCCTCAGTTGAAACTTTTCTTTCTCGTTTTCAACTACTAAGCCATAGACAGGAATGTCTGAGCCAACATAATAAAACTCATAAGCCTCTGTCATTTCGTATTTCCCGAAGACTTTCCCGGCAATCTTTTTTATTGTTACCGGCAGGCTTTGCGTTGAAACATATTGTCCTTCGCCAATCAATTTTCCATTGAGGTCAAAGAATGCCTCTTTGCGAACTCCATCTTTCAGGTAATTGCCGACATAGATTTCTGCGGCGTTCAATTTTTTCCAGCTTACTAAAGTCCTGTCTCCAAATTGCTTCCTGAATGCGTTTTGTACAGTTCTGTTTACTTCCGGTCCCGTTGCGGCAAAAACTGCCGTTGTCAGCATGGCAGCAATAACCGCCAATAAGAAAAATTTCTTGATCATGATGATAAGGTTTTTTGGTTAATGATTAAATACGGTGCAAAGTTGTGGATTGTAAAAATGATTTCTATACCGTAAAAAGGTGAAAAAGAAATCTTTTAACTTAGAACCTTTAACAATTTATATGGAAGACTTTACAACACCGGCTTTTAAAATCTCACTGGCAGAATTTTCACTGGCAGAATCGCTGTATGGCGGTAAACTGGATCACCTGGATTTTCCTGCCAAAGCAAAAAATGAATTTGGAATCAATGCAGTGGAATATGTATCTGGTTTTTGGAATAAAAAAGCAAATGATTTTGCCTATCTGAAAGAATTGAAAAAGCGAACAGATGATTTGGGGATAAAGAATGTACTCATTATGGTAGATGCGGAAGGTGAATTAGGCTCGGCGGATAAAAATGAACGGAAAAAAGCTGCAGAGAATCATTATAAATGGATTGAAGCGGCAAAGTTACTGGGATGCTTTGCCATCCGTGTGAATATTGATGGAGAAGGCAGCGATGAAGAAATTATGAATGCAGCGATCGACGGCTATGGAAAATTGCTGGAGTATGCCGCAAAAGAGAAAATACATGTGATTATCGAAAACCACATGACTGTTTCCACAAATCCGGATTGGTTAGTTGAATTAATCCGGCAGGTAAATAATCCATATGCCGGTTGCCTGCCTGACTTTGGAAATTTTACCCGGCGAAAAATGCCAAAGGAATGGACACCCGAAGCATACAAGAATGCATCTGTTATTAACGAGTATAATAAGTATGAAGGGGTACGAAAACTGATGCCCTATGCAAAAGGCATTAGTGCTAAATCAATTTCTTTTGATGCAAACGGGAATTGTACAGATACTGATTTTCCGCGAATTCTTTCAATCGTAAAAGAAGGTATTACATCCAACTTCCTGGGCTACATCGGTATAGAATATGGCGGATATTTCATGAAGAAGATTGGTGATCCCGGAAAATATCCTGATGAAGACAGTGCGATCATGGCAACAAAAAAATTATTGGAGAATGCATTGTTGTAATAACCTGTAAAAAACTGTGTCAATAATTTTATCCCTTGCTCTTTCTGGCCCATCTTTTTATAACATGCCCTTTCCACATCCAGAAGCCGCTTATAACTACTATCGGAAATAAAATCCACCTGATGACGAAGACTGCATGAGGATTCTCAGCCACCGGTCCATAGATATAGCCGATAATTGGAACGCTGAGAATGATATGCAGCCATCGCATCAGTTTTCTCTCTGTTGACGCTTTCATAGATCCGTTACTTTTTTAACGTGGAATCCTGCTGTTGTTGCCAGCATTCAAACCGGTCTTTGTGATTAAAGTTTTCATGCCTCCATCCGCCAAAACGGAAGAAGAAAAAGCTGGACGCAACAAATGCTATTGCTATAAATATGCTGGATATTTTTGTAAACCTTGTAAGTATTACGCTTTTTGAAAAATTTCCAAACACATACCCGATAATAAATACTATACTTGTAATAAGCAATAGTCTCATGATTAAAAAAATTGCAAATGGCATAACTGATAATTTTATATCACAAAGCTATTTACGGGTATATGCAATTCATTTCATGAATAGACAAGAAGGGGATATGAGTAGATAAAGCAATTTGGCTAAACAGAAAGTAATTTGTCAAGATTGTCTTTATAATTTTCGCTGAGTGGAAGTTCAATATTGTTTATGCACACAAGATCCCGTTTAACAGCCGTAATTTTATCTACCGGTGTAATATATGACTTATGAATGCGGACAAAACGATATTGAGTCAATTTGTCCTCAAGTGCTTTCAGGCTCATTCTTGTAATAAGTGGCCTGGGAGATGAAAGGAGAAATATCTTCGCGTAATCTTTCATTCCTTCCATATATAAAATATCAGCAATCGTTACCTTGACCTGGTTATATTCCACATACACAAAAAAATATCCTGGCTGGTCTTCCTTCGGCGATTTCTTTCGCTGCAGGTTATATAAATCAAAAGCTTTATTGCAGGCTTTTAAGAACCGCTCAAATGAAACTGGTTTCAGCAAATAATCCACCGCATCAAGGTTAAATCCTTCCAGTGCGTGTTCTTTATAAGCGGTTACAAAAATGATCTTGGGAGGTTGCTGCAATGTTTTTACAAACTGCAATCCATTTAACCCGGGCATTTGAATATCGAGAAAAATAAGATCGACTTTTTCTTTATGTAAAAGCTCAGCTGCTTCCATCGCGTTACGGCAACGGCCAATTAATTTCAGAAAAGGCACTTTCTGAATATTATCTACCAATAGATCTAATACTAATTTCTCGTCATCGACTGCAATGCAGTTCATCATGCCAGGTCCAGGTTTAAGTAAACTGAAAATAGTCCGTTTTTGTCATCAATGCTGAGTTCATATTTTTTCGGGTACAGGAGTTTCAGCCTGTTTTTAACATTTACCAATCCAATGCCGGAATTTTTATCTTTCGAAAAATTATCTTTATTATAATTATTCACGCAGTTGAATTGCAGCTTATTTTTCAGGATAGTAATAGTAATGTTGATGTATGCATTTTCCTGCAAACCGATTCCATGTTTAAAAGCATTTTCAATAAAGGGAATCAATAGCATAGGTTCAATCAGGCATTCAGGGCAATCGTTATTTATTTTCAATTTCACATTCACATCATCGCCAAAACGCAGCTTTTGCAGATCTGTGTAATTTTCGAGATGCTCCATTTCTTTACTTACAGAAATCTTTTCCTCCTGCGATTCATAAAGCATATACCGGAGAAGTTCAGACAATTTTATCAACGATGGTTCAAGTATATCCGATTTCTGCCTTGCCAATGATACCATATTTGACATCATGTTAAACAAAAAATGAGGGCTGACCTGCGAACGGAGAAATTTTAACTGGAAAGATAAATGTTCCGCCCTTGCTTCTTTTTCCAATCGTTCAAACCGGATGCGGTCGCTTACAATACGAAATATAATGGCGGTTGCTATGAAAGGCATAATACCGAATAATATGATCCGGCTGTTTTGTGGGCCCGGTTGAAAATGCGGATCGAGCCGGAGAAAAAAAAGTTTCAGGTAATAAGATACCCTCACCAGTGCGATAATGCAAATAATAAATAACCACCACCATTTTTTCCGGAGCAACCTGGGTTGTAAGAAATAAACAATGAGATAAAATATGCCGATATGATAGATTGAACTTAATATGAAAAAAGTCTTGGTTAACCCAAAAAATGAACCATCGCCCGCAAGAAAACCGGGTATACCCAAAAGCAGGCTCCATACAAGGATATGTATAGCAGGAGTAAAATATGGTGAACGGAAAAATTTCATCCGGCAAAAATACCCGGTAAATTACCGGTAATAGAAATTAAGAACATGGTGTGTAGACAAAAGATGGATATGTGTAGATGAAACAAGCAGAAGAATTCAAATTATTTGTACCGGAGGCAACGACAGCATATTTTATTGTTATTAAAACGTTGCATAGTTCTATACCATGGTTGTTCAATATAAATCTGAGGAAGGCTATATGGTCCATTCGTCATGCACGATTCCAACCAGGTAATTTTTGTCTTTGTATTTTTTAAAAACCAATCGCAGCGTTCTCCAATCCATGCCACTGTATTTGGGATCGAATCCGGAAAAGTAGAACTCTGTAAAATCACATCCCGGGTATACCTCTTTTAAATTATTCAATGAATTACCGCTTTCTAAAAAAGTATTTACAGCTTTTTTCTCCGCATTTAAAAAATCAGCGTCATAAACAAATCGTTTGAAATAACCGTCGATGGACAGGTCTACAGGCTGCCCCGTACCATCCATTAGTCCCCAGGTAATCTTTTGCTCATTGTTGCCCAGCTTTTTCAATTTACCAGCAGAAATTACCTGGGCTGAAACCGTATCAATATGTCCATATAGAGAAAACCGTACTCCTGATGTGGGGTGAATAAATTTCGAAAGGCCGGCATAATCTCTTTCTTTTATTGATTTCAATATGCGGGAGGACAGATCAAGCAATTGTTTTTCATATTGAATGATCGTAGCTGAATCATTACTTCGCTGGTTAACTGCTGAATCCTGACCGGGTATTTTTTTAGCTATTTCTGAATCTTGTTTAGACGCCTCGTTTTGCGTGTTGCTATTGGTTGAATTGTTGCATCCGGCGCAGAAAAGAATAAGAAGTATTTTGAAATACAGTTTCATTGGCCTTCAAACTTTTCCTGAATTTACTTTTTTGTTTAAAAATTGAAAAAACATTTTCAACCCCGGTTTACTTAAGTTTGTACGATCATAATCTTAAAATATGCTGTTTAAAAAAACATTTTTGCTCATTCTTAGTTTTATAGTTATTACAGTGGCGAAATCGCAAACTGCTTCGGAAATCATTTCCAGGTACATAGAGTTTACAGGTGGCAGGGAGGCCTGGAAAAAGGTGAATACGATTACCAGTTCCGGAACATATAATTATGGTGGCGTTGAATTCCCGTTCGAAGCATTTTCAAAAAAACCTGACCTCTACAGGTATATAGTTACATTCAAAGGAAAATCTTTCGAGCAGGCGTACGATGGTGAAGTAGGATGGAGGATTGATGGATTTAAAAATGAAAAGACTAAAACAATATTGAATGGAAAGCAGGCTTTTGCAATGGCCAATGAATCTGATGTTGAACTGGAAAGCCCTTTAATCGATTATGAAAAGAAGGGACATACAGTTATACTGGAAGGAAAAGATTCCGTTGACAATAAACCTTGCTACCGGGTAAAGTTCACATGGAAAGATGGAGGTACGGAAACATTGTTTTTCAATAGTGAAAATTATGCACTGGTTAAAAAACGGGCTATAGCAAAAAATACAGAATTAAACAACGCAATGCTTGATATTTTTTACAGCGATTATAAATCCACGGAAGGAATAACAATCCCTTTTAAAATTACGTGTAAAGACAACGGTCAGCCTGTTCTTGATATCACGATAACCGCGATAAAATTAAATCAGCCAATAACAGATAGTATGTTTAAACCGTAACCAGCGGCTTAAGAAGGAAATGTCGTAATCCGCCCTTTTAATGTCGTGCCTGCACCTCGTCATTGTAAAATAATGCAGCTAAGTTTGTCATATCAAATAACCATTGATAACTGACAACAGCAAAGCATATGGCAAAGCAAAAAATCACCCCTTTTTTATGGTTCGATGGAAATGCTGAAGAAGCAATGAACCTGTACACGTCAATTTTTAAGAATGCGAAAGTTGGAAAAATTATCCGTTATGGTAAAGGTGGCCCGGGCCCTGAAGGATCCGTATTAACTGCATCATTCGAATTAGAAGGGCAGGAGTTCGTTGCGTTGAATGGCGGACCTGCGTTTAAATTTACAGAAGCAGTATCTTTTGTAGTGAATTGTGAGACGCAGGAAGAAGTGGATATGTACTGGGATAAACTGATTGCAGACGGCGGGCAGGAGAGTGAATGCGGATGGTTGAAAGATAAATTCGGATTATCCTGGCAAATTACTCCAACGATATTAATTAAGTACCTTGGAGATAAGGATGCAAAGAAAGCGCAGCGTGTAATGGATGTCATGCTGAAAATGAGAAAGATTATTATTGCCGATATACAGAGTGCATACGATCAAAAATAGAAAGTAAAAGGAACGCGATTGAGTAAAACCACCAGGAATAGCACACCCAAAAAATCATCAGAACCTTTAAAGAAGAAGATTGCTTCAAAGGGACATAAAACCGGTTTGCCTGTTAATAACAATGCAAAGCAGTTTACTGAAAGATTAAAAGCATTGCAATCCCCGGAAGAACTGAAGAAAATACAGCGTTATTTTAAGTCCGGAGAAGGTCAGTATGGTGAAGGCGATCAGTTTATAGGTGTGAAGATGGGGCATCTTTTCAAATTGGCTATTGGGTTCAGTGGAATGCCTGTTGCTGAAATTGAAAAGCTGTTGGAAAGCCCCGTACATGAAATGCGGGCAGGGGCTGTGAGTATAATGGATAAAGAAAGCCGGAATAAGAAAACAAGCGATGCCCGGCGGAAAGAATTCTTTGATCTTTATATAAGAAGGCATGACCGGATCAATAACTGGGACCTTGTTGACCTGGGTTGTTTACATATGACCGGTTGCCACCTGTTTGATAAGTCAAGAGCTATTTTATATAAACTGGCAAAGTCTGAAAATTTATGGGAGCGGCGAACCGCAATCGTAAGTACCTGCTACTTTATAAGGCAGGGTGAAACGGATGATACGTTTAAAATCGCGGAAATTTTATTGAAAGATAAAGAAGACCTGGTTCATAAAGGAGCGGGATGGATGCTGCGTTTTGCAGGTGATAAAGATCGTCCGCGTCTTCTCGCTTTTTTGGATAAATATGCGGCCGTAATGCCGCGTACACTACTCCGTTATGCTATTGAGAAACTCGATAAGAAGAAAAAGGAATATTACATGGGTTTAAAAAACAAATGATGAGCATCATCTTGCCTGTTCATTCATTATGTTCATAATGTCTACCCTTTCAGCCCTTGCATTCAATTGATTTTGTTCCAGGATGTAGGTTAAGATCGTTTCTGATTTGTTTTCCTGGCTCACCAGGTCATGAAGGGTTACTTTATTGAGTAGCTGATCAACGGTAAACTGTATCATTTTCCAAAGGGAACGTGCCGAGCAATCTACAGAATTAGTACACAGGTTTAATGCGCCGGCATGTGTAGCGCAGAATGAAGTATCGAATAATGCGCCCCCCAATGCTTTCAATACATCATTGATAATAATTTTATCTGCCGGTTTTGCCAGCATATACCCTCCCTTGTTACCGGGCGTACTGTTAATCAAGCCTGCCATACGCAAAGTCCTCGTGAGTTTAGCAATATAATGACTGCCCAATCCTTCCGTTTCGCTTAACTGGGGAATAGTCATACCGTTCTCATCCCTGCAAGATGCAATGCGGATAAGGACACGCAGTCCATATTCTTCCTGTGCGGTAATTTTCATGACTTTTAAATTTAAGGGTTATAGCATTCCTAATTCTAATTGAGCTGCTTCACTCATCATCGTTTTGTTCCATGCCGGTGTCCAGGTTACAGCCACATGCACATCATTCACACCTTCAATCTGTCTTAATTTCTGATCCACTTCCACAGGTAAAGATTGTGCAGCAGGACATCCCGGGGCCGTCAGTGTCATTACTACCTGTACATTATTTATCGGCAACACATTTACTTCATAAATTAATCCCAGCTCATAAATATTTACCGGCAGTTCCGGATCGAATATCGTTTGCAGAACGTCAATTACTTTTTGTTTCAGTACTTCGGAATCCATCATCACTTAATTAGTTTGTGCTTTTATTTTATAAGCCAACGCATAATTTTTCATTTGCTTTACCATAGCCAGCAAACCATTCGAACGGGTTTGTGCCAGGTGTGTCGTCATTCCAATCTCACGGATAAAATCCAGTTTTGCTCCCGCAATCTCATCAGGTGTATGTTCACTCAATACACGGATCAGCATACTGATCAATCCTTTTGTTATTGTCGAATTGCTATCTGCTTTGAATAAGATCTTTCCATCTTTATAATCCGTCGCCAGCCACACCGTAGATTGGCATCCCTTTACTGTATTCTCTTCAATCTTAAACCTGTCATCTAAAGGCGGCAATCTTTTTCCCAGGTCAATAATGTATTCATACTTATCATCCCAGGAATCAAACAACGAAAACTCCTCTATTATCTCTTGCTCCGTTTCCTTTATTGTTTTATTGTCGTTCATTTTTACTCTATTGTTTGATTGTTTTATGGTTAGATTGTTGAGAAACAATTCATCAATCAAACCATTTGACAATCCCGCCCGGCTAAGCAAGCATCTTTATTGCTTTTTGAAGTCCCTTCACCAATTCATCTATCTCTTCCTTTGTATTATACATCGCAAACGACGCCCTCACCGTACCCGGAATGCAAAAACGGTCCATTAATGGTTGTGTGCAATGATGACCTGTTCTTACAGCAATGCCGCGGTTGTCTAACAATATTCCCAGGTCCTGCGGATGTATATTGTCTATTACAAATGAGACCAGGCTAACTTTTTCTTTGGCTTTTCCGATTATATGCAAACCTGGTATCGGTTCCAATTGCGCGGTGGCATATTTCAGCAACTCATTTTCATGGCGACGGATTTTTTCTTTACCGGTTTCATGTATAAAATCCAGTGCCGTTTTCAATGCAATTGTATCCGCAATATTCGGCGTACCCGCTTCATATTTATAAGGCAGATCGTTGTAGGTTGTTTTTTCAAATGTTACCTGCTTAATCATTTCGCCACCGCCCTGGAAAGGCGGCATTGATTCCAGCAATTTCTTTTTACCATATAAAACACCGATACCTGTCGGTCCGTATAGTTTGTGAGAAGAAAAAGCGAAGAAATCGCAATCCATCTCCTGTACATCAATATCAAGATGAACAGTTGACTGTGCACCGTCCACCATTACAACAATTCCTTTTTGATGTGCAGCATCAATTATTTTCTTAACCGGGTTAATTGTTCCCAATGAGTTGGATGCATGTACAACAGAAACAAGTTTTGTTTTAGAGCTTAGTAATTTTTCAAACTCATCAAACAATATTTCACCATCATCATTTACGGGAATTGCTTTTAATACAGCTTTCTTCTCTTCACACAATATCTGCCAGGGAACAATATTGGAGTGATGCTCCATGGCGGAGATAACGATTTCATCTCCTTCTTTTATATTTTGCCTTCCCCACGTATAAGCGACCAGGTTGATACTTTCCGTGGTGCCTCTTGTAAAAACAACCTCCTCTCTTGAACCAGCATGAATAAATTGTTTTACCGCATCTCTTGTCAATTCAAAAGCGGCTGTTGCTTCTTCCGCCAGTGTATGAATACCCCGATGAATATTTGCATTGTAACCCGTGTAATAATTTATCAATGCATCAATAACCACCTGCGGCTTTTGCGAAGTAGCGGCATTATCAAAATATACCAACGGCTTTCCTTTCACATCCCTGTTTAATATGGGAAACTGTTGCCTGATGGTATATACATCAAGGTCTTTCTGTATTGTAAGTGTTTCTGTCATGCTACATCAAATTCCAAACGTTCAGAAATTAATTGATCAACATAATTACGGATCGCAACCGGTTTTATTTTTTCCAGTATGTCAATCGCGAATGCATGCACCAATAACGATTTGGCCGCATCTTCAGGTATACCTCTCGACCGTAAATAAAATAAACCTTCTTCATCCAGTTGGCCGACTGTACAGCCATGCGAACATTTTACATCATCCGCGAAAATTTCCAACTGGGGTTTTGTGTTTACGCTGGCATCGCCAGACAGCAAAATATTTTTATTGGACTGGTATGCGTTTGTTTTTTGCGCCTGCGGCTGCACAAATATTTTCCCATTGAAAACGCCACTGGATTGATCGCTCAGCACACCTTTATATAATTCATTGCTTAAGCAATTCGGTTTTACATTATTAACGATCGTATGATTATCAATGTGGCTTTTGCCCTGCTGGAAGTACAATCCATACATATGCGCTTCCGAATGCTCCGCTTCCAGTATTATGTTCAGGTTATTGCGAACAATTCCTCCATTCAATGAAATAGTAACTGTATGCGTAAAACTCTTGCCTGTTTGCCGGATATGCGTCGTGCTTACCTGGTTGGCATGACTGGCGTCATTCTGAATTTTATAATATTCAACCCGCGCATCTTTTTCAACAACAACTTCCATCACCTGGTTGGTAAAACTTTCGCTTTTACCGATCGTTGCATAGGTTTCCGCAATTTCTACCTGTGCATTTTCACTTACATATACAAGACTGCGGGGTTGCGAAAAAATATTTACAGTCCGGGCGTCCGTAATATTATAAATGTAAACAGGATGCTCAATTGTAATACTCTTTTTTATAAAAATAAATATGCCGCCATTTGAAAAGGCAGTATTCAATGCATTGATACCATCTTTCAGATATTCACCGCTGTTGCCTAAATGAGTAACAACAATTTTACTATATTCATTTTTTGCCGCTTCTTCTAATGGTATCGCTACCAGGTCTTGTGAACGGACAATAGAAAGTGAAGGAGAGAAAATACCATTCACAAAAACTAATTCGTTAGCTTCTTCGAATCCGGGCAAACGATAGGGGTCTATATCTTCTTTTGTAACAATGGTTGTTTCCAGTGTAAATGGTAACTCATACTCTTTATTAAACAATGGGCTGATGCGGGTATACTTCCACTCTTCATTCTTTGCAGTTGGTATTCCCCTTTCCGTAAATGCATGAAAAGCTTTTTGCTGAATAGCAGCCAGGTTGCCTTTCCCGTTTTCCGAATGCAACTGATCAAACCGTTCTTTGAAATATTCTATTGTGTTCATGTTTTTTTGCTTTAGGCCATAAACAGTAAGCTGTAGGCTTTATGCTGCAGACCTGAGTCCTTGAGTGAAATAAGTTAAAAGATAAATCTACCTGACTATAAAACTGCTGCCTATAGCCTAAAGCTTATAGCTTACGGCATCTTTACGCTTCGCTCAATTCATTCTTAATAAAATCATATCCTCTTTCTTCCAGTTCCAACGCCAGTTCTTTCGGACCTGATTTTACTATGCGGCCGTTGTATAATACGTGTACAAAATCCGGTACGATATAATCCAGCAGACGTTGATAGTGTGTAACTACCAGCACTGCATTATCCTTGCTGCGTAATTTGTTTACACCGTTTGAAACAATGCGTATCGCGTCAATATCAAGCCCTGAATCTGTTTCATCCAATATTGCCAGTTTCGGTTCCAGCATTGCCATCTGGAAGATCTCGTTTTTCTTTTTCTCTCCACCGGAAAAGCCTTCATTCAACGGGCGGCTCAATAACGACTGGCTGATATTCATCAATGCCATCTTTTCTTTCATCAGTTTGAGAAAGCCAACTGCATCCAATGGATCCAATCCACGGTATTTACGAATTTCATTTACCGCTGTCTTTATAAAGTTCGTTGTACTCAAACCTGGTATCTCTACCGGGTATTGAAAAGCGAGAAACAAACCTTCGCCTGCTCTTTCCTCGGGTGAAAAATCAAGAAGATTCTTTCCCCAGAAATCAACAGTACCATCGCTCACTTCGTATTCTGTTCTGCCTGCGAGAACTGATGCTAATGTACTTTTACCGGAACCGTTTGGTCCCATGATAGCATGCACTTCTCCCGGTTTTATTTCAAGGTTGATTCCTTTTAAAATTTTCTTTCCTTCAATCCCTGCTTGTAAATTCTGAATGGTCAACATTTGTTGTATCGTTTAAATCAAAAACTAAAATTGGTTATAAAAGTCAAATTAGTCATATAAGTCACAGATGTCAAATAGGTCAGGATAGTCAAAGAGTCAGATAAAGCATTTTCACATTTTCATATCCTCACATTTCCACATTACCCAACGCTTCCTTCCAAACTAATTGCCAGCAACTTCTGCGCTTCTACCGCAAACTCCATCGGCAACTGGTTCATTACTTCTTTGGCAAAACCGTTAATGATCAATGCAACGGCAGTTTCTGTATCAATACCGCGCTGATTGCAATAGAATATCTGGTCTTCACCTATTTTGGATGTAGTCGCTTCGTGTTCTACAATCGCGGTACTGTTTTTTACTTCTATATATGGGAAAGTATGGGCGCCGCATTTATCACCCAGTAATAATGAATCGCATTGAGAAAAATTACGGGCATTAGCTGCATTCTTACTAACGTGCACCAGGCCACGATAACTGTTGTTACTGAAACCGGCGGAAATTCCTTTTGATACTATACGGCTTCTTGTATTCTTTCCAAGATGCTGCATCTTGGTGCCTGTATCTGCCTGCTGGTGATTATTGGTAACAGCAACTGAATAAAATTCACCTACTGAATTATCGCCTTTCAATATCACACTCGGATATTTCCAGGTGATCGCGGAACCGGTTTCCACCTGTGTCCATGAAATCTTTGAATTATGTCCCCTGCAAATGCCTCTTTTTGTAACGAAATTGTATATACCACCATTACCCTGTTTATCACCAGGGTACCAGTTCTGTACGGTGGAGTATTTTATTTCCGCGTTGTCTAAGGCTATTAATTCAACCACTGCAGCATGCAACTGGTTTTCATCACGCATGGGTGCTGTACATCCTTCAAGATAGCTAACATAGCTTCCTTCCTCAGCTACAATCAGCGTTCTTTCAAACTGCCCTGTATTTTCTGCATTGATCCGGAAGTAAGTTGACAACTCCATCGGGCAACGAACACCTTTTGGTATATAGCAGAATGAACCATCTGTAAATACTGCTGAGTTCAAAGCCGCATAATAGTTATCCGTAACCGGTACAACTGTGCTGAGATATTTCTTCACGAGGTCAGGATGCTCCTGTATGGCTTCTGAAATGGAGCAAAAGATGATGCCTAATTCAGATAGTTGCTCCTTAAAAGAAGTACCTACTGATACACTGTCAATCACAACATCCACCGCTACACCGGTAAGCCGCTTCTGCTCATCCATCGATATCCCGAGTTTTTCAAACGTCTTCCTTAATTCGGGATCAATTTCATCCAGGTTTTTTGGCTTTACCCTTTGTGTGGGTGCCGAGTAATAAATGATATCCTGGAAATTGATTGCCGGGAATTTGATATTAGCCCATCCGGGTTCTTCTCCCGCCATGCGGCACCAATGCCGGTATGCTTTCAACCGCCATTCCAGCATCCATTCCGGTTCATTCTTTTTTTCAGAGATAAAGCGGATAATATCTTCACTGAGGCCCTTGGGTGCAGAATCTGTATCTAACTTGGTTACAAAGCCGTATTTATAATCGCTTTGTATGGTTTTCTCAATCGTACTCAGTCCTTCATCCACCATCCCGTTTTGGAGTTGTTCTGTTTCTGCTTTCATTCCCGCAAAGATACGGATGAATTTGTACAAAAAAGTAGAAACAGACGAATTATGTACCCGGTATATCGCTTGCAAACAGACATCCTTTAACATGGGCGTCCGGGTACATTTCATGGCCCAATTTCCTATTGGGTGCCAGGCAAATAGAATACTGTTGATACCCTCTCCATGCGCTTTTAGTATGCTCTCACTATGCTTTGAGCCTGTACTCTTTACACCTGCTTACACCTGTAGTGAGATTAATTTCTGACGGCATTCGAAGCCTTTTTACAAGCTATCTTTATAAAAATTTTTATTTGATGAAATGGGTAACCCGGGAGAGGCCGAAGATTGACCGTATTGCCTGCCCATGGTTGATCAAACGATTTATAGACAAGGAGGCCGAAATTATTTATGTACCGTTTGAAAAAGTAAAATCGACTGCTCAAAAATCGAAAGCGATTCCCTTTGATGTTCCTGATGTAGAGTTCACGCACTATGATGATCAATGTACGTTTGACTATTTCATCAAAAAATACAAAATAGATGATCCAGCCATTCAATCAATCGCAGTTATAGTAAGAGGGGCAGATACAGACCGTCACGATATGGCGCCGCAGGCTTCCGGGTTATGGGCTATCTCAGCCGGGTTGTCACATCTTATCAAAGACGATTATGAATTACTTGAAAAAGGAATGCTTATTTATGATGCATTATACAACTGGGCAAAGTATCATCAGCATGAAAAACATACACAGAATTCAGTTGAACACTTATTGATAGAAGTATTTGAAAAATATCTGAAAAAGAAATCGTCTGGTAAAAAAATTCCTTCCTGGGTTAAAGAATTAAAGGACATTATCCAGGACCAGATTGATACAACGATTACGCTGAAGCAATTATCAAAAGATGTAAATATTCACCCTGCTTATTTGTCCCGCGAATTTTCGAAACACTTCGGTAATTTATCATTTGGAGAATACCTGCGCAAATTACGCATTGAAAAAGCAATCGAATATCTTCATATGCCGGGATATTCATTAACAAAAATTGCTTATCTCACAGGCTTTTCTGATCAAAGTCATTTTACCCGCATATTTAAAAAACATACTGGTTTGAATCCTTCGTTGTACAGAAAAAAATTGCTCAAAAAGTAAGTTCTGTACAAAAGGTTAAATGCATTCTATTCTGTTTGCAGAGCTAAACTGAACTTGCATAAAATCGTTGAACTGATGAAATGGATAACCCGTGAGCGGCCCAAGATTGACCGCATTGCCTGTCCCTGGCTGATAAAAAATTTTATTGACAAGGAAGCTGAGTTTATCTATGTTCCCAAAGAACAGGTTTTTCATAAAGCAGAAGAGCTGGATGCAGTGGCTTATGATATTCCGGGAGCTGAATACTCGCATTATAATGATGAATGCACATTCGATTACATTGTCAAAAAACACGGGTTAACTGACCCCGCGATTCTTCAGTTGGCAGTGATCGTTCGTGCTGCCGATACAAACAGCTTTGATCTTGCTCCGCAGGCGGCAGGCCTTTGGGCAATATCCGCCGGACTTTCTCATAATTATAAAGACGACTTACAGCAACTGGAAGAAGGAATGAAAATCTATGATGCGTTGTATAGCTGGCTTCGGTTTGCGCAAACTGAAACACATACCTGGAATCAAAAACTGTAAAAGGATAACACATGGAAAAAGCTACGTATAGTTTAAAGCAACTGGTTATCTATTTTCTAAAATTAGGTACGATCGGTTTTGGAGGACCGGTTGCATTGGTTGGCTATATGCATCGTGACCTTGTGGAAAAGAATAAATGGATCAGTGACGAAGATTATAAAGAAGGACTGGCATTGGCCCAATTGGCCCCTGGTCCTTTGGCTGCGCAGCTTTCTATTTACTTAGGCTATGTTCATTACAGGATATTGGGTGCAACATTAGCAGGGATTGCGTTTGTACTTCCTTCATTTATTATGGTACTGGGTTTAGGTTATGCTTACGTGAGGGCCGGTGGTTTGCCCTGGATGCAGGCAGTTTTTTACGGTATCGGCGCAACAGTAATCGGGATAATTGCAGTAAGCAGTTATAAACTGTCGCGTAAAAGCTTAGGTAAAAACGGTTTGTTATGGGGCATTGCAGTAGTATTAGCTGCTGTCACATTTATAACACAGAAAGAAGTACTGTGGCTGATACTGCTGGCAGGTGTAATTGTATGGTTTTACAAATCACCGCCGAAATTTATCCGCACATTTCAATCTATATTGTTTGCACCGGTATTATTACAGGTTGCCACTAATGCGTGGGTAAATACTAAAGTGGAACAGATCGGCTGGTTTTTTTTCAAAGCGGGTGCATTTGTTTTCGGAAGCGGGTTGGCAATAGTTCCTTTTTTATATGGCGGCGTAGTAAAAGAGTATCAATGGCTGACGGAGCAGCAATTTTTAGATGCCGTTGCTGTTGCCATGATTACTCCCGGGCCTGTTGTAATTACTGTTGCTTTTATTGGTTATCTCGTTGCTGGATTTCCCGGTGCCTGTGTGGCGGCCCTGGCTACTTTTCTTCCCTGTTATCTGTTCACAATTATACCTGCACCTTATTTTAAAAAATATGGAAAGCATCCGGCGATAAAAGCATTTGTAGATGGTGTAACTGCGGCGGCCATAGGTGCAATTATTGGCGCAGTAATTGTTTTGGCTAAAAGACAGTTTACAGATATTACTTCGGTAGTTTTAGCAGCCCTTACCATTCTTGTATTGTTACGTTTTAAAAAGATACAGGAACCACTTATAATACTTGTCGCCGCCTTGATAGGGCTACTTATCAAAACCATTTTTTAAAACCGGTTTAAAATTATACTCATGAAATGTTTATTCTTCCTGTACAGTGTTGTTATTTTTTTATCGGCTTGTAACCTGCAGGCAAATACTATAAATAATAAAGAGAGTACTGCAATAACAAAAGATACGATCAGTTGCCCGCCCGGCAGCAGTAAGATAGATATTCAAAAAATAGAACAGGTTACCGGTATGAAGGGTGCTGAGAAAAACGGGGAATATAAAATTACAGTTCCGCAAAACGATCTGAATATTGTTGTAGATGGATTTAAAATCATTCCACCGATGGGACTTGGAAGCTGGGCGGCTTTTACTTCATGCGGGGATAGTGTAATGGTGATGGGTGATATTATTGTAACCGAAACTGATCTCGCCCCGGTGCAACAGGAAGTAATACGACAGGGCTTTTCCATTACTGCAATACACAATCATTTCGTGCGTAACCGGCCGAATGTAATGTATATGCATATAGATGGTAAAGGCGATGCCGCTTCACTGGCAAAATCCGTGAAAGCGATTTTTGATAAAGTAAAAGAATCCCGTGGAAAAGATCCGAAAGAAAGCAAAGTGGATAGTGTTATAAACAGTCTGAACATAGCCCATCTTGATTCAATTGTCGGATATAAAGGCGAAATGAGTAAAGGTGTTTATAAATATACAATCGGGCGGCCCGACGTTGTGTTGCGTGAACATGGAATACCGGTAAGCACATTCATGGGTTTTAATACCTGGGCAGCGTGGCAGGGAACGCCCGAAAAAGCTGCTGTTGCCGGCGATTTTACCATGCTGGAAGATGAGGTTACACCGGTAATCAAAGCCCTCGTTGAAAATAAAATTGAAGTAGTGGCAGTGCATAATCATATGGTACATGAAAATCCGCGAATTTTCTTTTTACATTACTGGGGCGTAGGAAATGCGGATCAACTGGCGAAAGGATTGAAGGCGGCGTTGAATGAAACGGGCAAGAAGCCAATGACTCATATGTAATAAGTGCCATTTGTTTTAACTTTTAGAAATAAATTTTGTTATTGTCTTTAACGCATGCCTTTTATTATGCATGCTGTTTAAAATATTTTAGTTTATTTCGAGCATCAATTCTCTTCACATGGATGAATCTGAAAAATTAAACCGCGTTGTTGAGGCCCGCATGAAGTTGAAAGCACGGTTTGAGGAAAAAATAAAACAAACACCATCTGTTGCCGATGATAAGCCCATGGGAACCGGAAAGGCTAACCGTCATGGAATGCCTGTTGTACCTATAGGGCAGATAATAACAAAGAAATGGCCGGTGCTTGACCTGGGATTGCAACCTGATATTTCATTAAAAGAATGGCGATTGACATTGGATGGCGAAGTAGAACACCCGGTTACTTTAAATTGGGAAGAATTCATGGCGTTGCCACAATCAGAAGATGTTTCCGATTTTCACTGCGTAACTACCTGGTCAAAGCTGGATATGAACTGGAAAGGTGTTCGCTTGCTCGACCTTGCAGCCCTGGTACAACCCAAAGAAACCGCAACACATATTCTTTGTTATGGTTACGATGATTACACAACCAATGTTTCGCTGGAAGAAGCGTTAAAGCCTGATGTATTATTGGTTCATTCGGTAGAAGGTAAACCATTGCCTAAAGAACATGGCGGCCCTGTACGAATGATCACACCGCAATTGTATGCATGGAAAGGCTCCAAGTGGATCAGCCGTATTGAATTTTTAAAAAGAAATAAATTGGGTTTCTGGGAAGAAAGAGGATATTCAAATACTGCTTATCCATGGAGAAATGACCGGTATAGTTAACGAAAATTTATCCCACAAAGAATACACAAAGAACGCAAAGATACTGCGCTCAAATATGAATTTCTTTGTGCACTTAGTGTCTTAGTGGGAAATTAAACGCTTTGTTATATGACTAAATATGAAACTTTTGTACAACTGCATCAGCAGGATAAACCAGTAATTCTTGCCAACAGTTGGAATGTATATAGTGCAAAGCTGGCGGAAATGAACGGGTATAAAGCGATTGCAACTTCAAGTGCAGCTATAGCCAATACACTCGGTTATGAAGACGGAGAAAATATTCCGTTTAAAGAATTACTGTTTATGGTGGAGAAAATTATTAGTGGAGTAACCCTTCCGGTGTCGGTAGATATGGAAGCGGGATACAGCAGTAATATTGATGAAGTGATCAGCAATATAGATGCACTGATAGATGCCGGAGCAGTAGGAATTAATATTGAAGATGCAAAGAAACGTGAATTGGTAGATGCTGATAGTTTTAGTAAAAAACTAAGTGCGATAAGGGAACATTTAAATAAGAATAACCGGAATCTATTTATTAATGCAAGAACAGATGGTTACCTGTTGAAAGCTCCCTCTCCGCAATCAGTAACGCTGGAAAGAATAAAGAAGTACGAAGCAGCAGGCGCCAGCGGTATTTTTGTTCCTTTTGTTCTGGATATAAATTCTATAAAAGAAATTACATCCGCTGTTTCCTTGCCGGTGAATGTTCTTTCAATGCCCGGCCTTCCGTCATTTGATGAACTTACAAAAGCAGGTGTGCATAGGATAAGCCTTGGCAGTACATTATTCCGTGCAACATACAGGCATACCGAAACACTTATTCAAAGCGTGAATGAACAACAATCGGCAAAGTCATTGTTTTAATCTGGGACTACATTGGGGTCAGCGGAGTCAAAAAAGTCATATGAGTCATAAAAGTCAAATGTGTCAAATAAGTCAAATTTTGTCACATATGACTCATTTGACACATTTGACACATTTGACACATTTGACTTCCTCATTTGACCGCATCACCTGAACAGTAAAGGAGCAAACTCAATCAGGTTTCTTCTCCAAACCATCCAGCTATGTGCACCAGGCGGTTCTTTGGATTGAAAATTTATTTTCTTCGACGATAACCATTTCATGAAATCATGATTATTGCCCAGCAGAAAATCAGATTTGCCGCAGGATATCCAGAGCAGGTTGACTTGATTATTGATGCTTTCATCCAACGAGGGGAATGTTTTATTGTAAATAGAATCAAGGGACGAAACCTTCGACCCTGTTCCGAATCCTGAAATGCCATACATCACAAAAGCGCTGCTGAAAGCGCCAATCCATTTAAACAATTCCGGGTGATTAAGCCCGGCTAATGCAGCCTGTGCACCACCCATCGAAAGTCCTGCAATAGCACGGTTGGATGCGGATGCTGAAGCCCTGTATTTTTTTTCTACAAATGGTATTATTTCATCAGTCAGCGATTTTGTAAACTGGTCAAAACTTTTCGGACTTGCTACTGCTCCCGCCACACCATACCCTAGTGTTGTAACCAATATCATCGGCATAACTTTTCCTTCTGCTATCAGGTTATCCATAATCACATCTGCTGCGCCTGTTTGTATCCACCCCCTTGCATCATCGCCCATACCATGTAATAAATAGAGAACAGGATACTCTCTATTTTCTTTCGGGTCATACCCCGGTGGTGTATACACGTAAAAATCACGGGTATCATTAATTACTGACGATTTGTAGATTTCCCTTGTAACTGATCCATGCGGCACATTTTGTAATTCCCATTTTTCAGCCGGTATACCCGGCACTGTTATAAGACTTTGGCCAGTGCCACCATAGGAACTTCTCATTAAAGGATTGGAAGGATCAACTATAGAAAGGCTATCGACAATATATGTATAGGTATAAATATCCGGGTCCATTTTTTTTGAAGTTGCAGACCATACACCGGCTTTGTTTTTTTGCATGGGTATCATTACTCCTTCCAGTTTTACAAACACCTGCCTTGCTGCCGGTGCCCGAAGCTTAAAAAGGATAGCTCCATCTTTCTGCACGGCGGGCGCTAATGACGGTATAACAAAACCTTGAACGTTGTTTTGGGAATGAACGTCCACATTGGAAATAAATAAGAAAAATAGAATTAGACTATATCTCATCTTCAGGAAAATAGAATTAAATTACTAACAAAATAATATATTGTCATTGTCAAATGTCTTGCTGCTCTATTCAACTTAATAATGCATCTATTTGTTTTATTGACTTTTTAAAAATAGTAGTTCAGAGAATCCTTTTTGTCCAAAAAAATATTCAATTTAGGATAAGATATGCGTTCTAAATATGACAAAAGAAAAAATAAAGAATTTTTTAGACTATGTTCCTCTTATTATTTTAATAATTTCTGCAATTATATTAATTATTACAACTATAAGCAATGGAACAAGTCTTTTGTGGAAACACGTTACCGGACTTTTAGTTTTACCAATTAACATTGGATTCTTTTTATGGCGCCATAAAATAGGTGTGTTAGCACTTGGTGTAACAATAATTCTTGGGCTCGTCGGTTTCTTATCGTACAGCTATACTATATCAACCAATACAATATATTTTGGCAAAAGTGAAAATTTTAAAATCCCCGTTTTTTATGGACAATCAATATTTCTTTTGTGGCTCTTGATACATTTCATAATATCCGTCAGACATTATATTGGCATAGGAACAAAGAAATATTGGAGCGAATTATTTAATAGAGCGAATAAATAGCTTACTTTCTTAATTCCACTTAAAATCCATCGGCACATTTACCTTCACACCAAAGTTTCTGCCCATATTGAACACACCGGTTCTACCGGTTACATTGTTAATGTCAGTATACTTCAACCGGCTAAGATGATTCTGGTAGGCGACGTCACCCAGGTTCATTCCACTGACATGAACGCTGAAAATTGTCTTTCCTTTTTTATTTACGATGTCTGAGCCAACTGATGCGTTCACCAACCAGTAATCTCCGGTTGCTGTTTCTGTATTATACCCGGTGAAAGCATCATTTTGTTTGAATGTATAATCGCTTTCAATACTCAGATACAGGTTGCGTAATGATTTTCCTTTTGGTAAAAAATTACCTTTTAGTTCGGACAAATAACGTGCGGCAGGAATAAAGGGAACATTTTTGGTACCGTCAATCGGAGTAGTAAACTGCGCCCTTGTATATGAAATAATATTCTCAAAATGAAGCCAGTCTAATGGGTGCGGGTGAATATCCATATTGAACTCAACGCCGTACAAATTCGCATTCTGCCCGCTGAAACGGAATACATTTAATTCTCCCCCCGTATCCGGATCAATTAAAATAGAATCGCCACCATTACTGTTTCTTACTTTCTCATAGAAAATAAAATCGCTTATATGATTGTAAAAAACATTTGTTCCTAAAGTGATATGCTCTGTATTTATTTCAAATCCGCCATCGGCTTGTAAACTTGTTTCAGATTTCAAATTATTGTCGCCGATTTCGTACCGGTTTGTTCCTTCATGGGCGCCATTGCTCGCCAGTTCTGCAAGGCTTGGCGCACGGAAACCACGGGCGATATTAAACTTCAATGTAAGCGTTTTCGTGGCCAGATAACTTAAGCCTGCGCTACCTGATATATTGGAAAAGTTTTTTGTAAACCCTTCGAATTTAACGTCTGTTCCTTCCATCATCTGCTTGCCATTTACATGGCGGTTATCAAAACGTATACCGCCGCTGACTGTTAATTTTTCTTTCTGGTATTGAGTAAATACAAATGCGCCCGCATCCAGTAAATTATAGTCCGGTATCAGCACTTCTTCCGCTTTGTTTTTATTTGTTTGCGACATACCGGTTATGCCCATACTTGTACGCCAGTTATTTTTATACGGCAGGTTGAATTTTAAAGCATAGTTGAACGTTTTCAGATCGAAATAAGCATCCGGCGTGTTTATATCATCAGGGTTACCAAATTCCTGTCTCTGGTTGTGCTGAAAGCCAAGTGTGACATCTATCTTGCTTCGGTTGATATTAAAACTATTATCGCTTGTTACTTTAAAATGCTGAATATGCTGGAAAGGAATTTCCGGATTTATCTTTTTAAAATCATCATTGGTCGCGATTGCCTCATTACCGCCAGGCAATGCTTTTAAAAACCGGCCGGTAGCGCTATCTCTTTCACCTTCTACCATTCCGATGTGCTGGTTGAAGTTTGTAACGTTGAGATAGCTATGCCCCCAACTACCGCCATATCCGATCATGCCGCCAAAATCTTTATTATAAAATTTTGAATTGAAGACATAGCCGTCATATTTGTTTTTGTAATCTTCCGCACCTTTGTATGAACCGTATGCATTAAAGCTGAAACCGTTTTTGGTACCGGCCACATTTCCATAGAAACCGCGTAAGCTATTGTTGGTTTGATATTCCCCCAATACATTTGCTTTAATAACCCCTTCCGGCGCAGGTACCTGCGACTGGATATTAATAACGCCTGCCAATGCATCCGAACCATACATCAATGATGCCGGCCCCTTCAATACTTCGACACGCTGTGCACTATAATCATCTATTTCTATCCCATGCTCATCTCCCCATTGCTGACCTTCCTGGCGCACACCATCATTGATTGTTACTACACGATTATAACCAAGGCCACGGATAAATGGTTTTGAAATAGCGGGCCCTGTAGTCAGGGTATTTACACCCGGAATATGTGTAAGGCTGCTGATAATATTTGTTGAGCTGATTTTTATAAGATCGTCTCTCTTTATTATAGACACGGGTTGCGGCGATTGCCGGAGTCTTGTTGGTGCGGAAACTCCTGTTACCGTTACCCCTTCCTGCTCACGGGCTGCAGGCTGCATGGCGAAATTCATCTCTGTGTTACCATTTACTTCAATGGATTCAATTATTGTTTCAAAACCAACAGAAGAAATTTCAACCAAATATTTACCCGGCGCTATTGATGAAGTTTTAAATGTGCCATCATCATGTGCAATAGCGCCTGTCTTTAAATCATGAATAAATACACTTGCTCCCGAAAGAGGCGTACCCGTTTTTGCATCCGTTATTTTTCCCGTTAAAACATTTTTGTCAGCCTTTGCCTGGCTATATATTGAGTGGCTATAAATAAAAAGAATTGTGGTTAGAATTAAAGCTTGTTTCATAATGCATCATAATTTTTCAAAGGAGCTGCCTTTGTAGTTTGGAAATGATCAGATAATAATGTGGAACAGTCCCGTAACCAATCAGTACGGATATAACAAGACAAGCGGAAAAATTATGCAGCAGGAGGTCCCCTGAGAGAAGAGAAGTATTTTGCAACGACAGGTAATTCCTGTTCGTTTATTGTAAGGTGATCAGTTGGAACCAATAACGGGCGTTCAACAGAAAACTCAGCGGGTTCTGTGAAAGGAACATAAAAATCATCGATACAGCTACAATTATACTGGCTGATTGCTTTACTGCCATGAGAGAGTACAGCGATGCTCTTGGAACCATGAAGCCAGTTATGAAGATATAAGCCACCCGCAACTTTCTGCGTAAGCACAAACATCATGATGATGCTTACCAGTTTTATTATCGGTTGTTTATATCTCATTCCAGGTTATAAAAATAAATAGTTTTAATGAAAGATCGTCTTTTAAGAATCCGGGCAGACTAAAAGGATAAAAAATTAATCTTTCTTTCGCTTATTTCTCATTTTGGGGAATTGAAAGAAACAATGCTTATAGATTTACCGGTTAAAGTGAGTGTTTATAGTAGGATTATTACAATTTGAATAGTAGGATCATTACAACTTGCTGTTAAACGCAGTTGAGTATAATCATTTTTATAAATTATCTAAAAAAAGTTTGAATAATTCATCGTTACATGTTTTATCTGATAGTCAATAAATTAGTTTACTTAAGTGTTTTATTCAGGTAGCTAAGGGTTAGTGTTTACTCTTAGACATCATTTATGGCGGTAATTATCAGGCCATTATAATTTGGAATATAATATACTTTTGCTGTAACTTATCTATTGAAAGCAACCATCACGTCTGTATAAAGTAAACCGTCACATCTGTATTATGCCAACCATCCCGACTGAAAAAATATCTATCCTGCTGGTAGATGATCATAAACTGATCAGAGATTCGTGGTCATATATCCTTAACAGTGATTCCCGCTTTAAAGTAATCGGCGCAGCAGGCACTGCCGATGAGGCGGTAGAGCTTGCAAAAGGAAAAAGCCCAAATATTGTGCTTATGGACCTCAATATGTCGCCTGTAAGCGGGTTCGACATTACAAAACTGATCCGTCGCCACTCGCCCGATTCCGGCATTATCGGTGTATCTATGCATACCATGCCGGTATATGCGAGAAAAATGATGCAGCTTGGCGCAATGGGTTACGTAACAAAGAATTCTTCCAAAGAAGAGATGATCTCCGCGATCATGGAAGTATCAAACGGCCGGAAATATGTTTGTGATGAAGTAAAAAATATCCTGGCCGAACAGGAATTGGAAAATAAACATAGTCATGCTGATATGAATGCGCTTACACAGCGTGAAATAGATATTGTTCAATTGATAAAAGATGGTTTTTCTTCAAGAGAGATCGCAGAAAAGCTGGAGATTTCATTAAAAACAGTGGAGGTTCACCGCTACAATATTCTGAAGAAGCTGAATTTGAAAAATACGGCTGCTCTTGTCAACTTTGTCAATACCCACAGCGTATAGAATTTACTCTTAACTGTAAATCCGTTCAATAGCGTCCCTGTATTTTTCCATTATCACTTTTCGCTTTAGTGAAAGCTTGGGTGTCATTTCACCTGTTTCTATACTCCATTCACGGGGTAATAGTTCAAAACGTTTTATCTGTTCTACGTGATTGAAGCTCTCATTATACTTTTCAATTGTTTCTTTAAACAGGCCGAGTACAGCTTCATTTTTAATCATGTCGTCAACAGTAGAGAAAGCCATTCCTTTTTCTTTCATCCATTCTTTTACTGCATTTACAGAAGGCACAATTAAAGCACCTACGAATTTTCGTTCCGGGCCAACTACCAGGATTTGCGAAATGTAACGGCTCTCTTTCATTTTATTTTCAATAGGCTGGGGAGCTACATATTTACCGCCGCTTGTCTTAAATAACTCTTTTTTACGATCAGTAATTTTTAAAAACCGCTTGTTCACCCATACACCAATATCTCCGGTATGCAGCCAGCCGTCAATAATTGTTTCAGCGGTAAGATCAGGCCGTTTGTAATAACCTTGCATGACGGTGGCTCCCTGCACCAGTATTTCACCATCTTCAGCCAGCTTTACTTCAATACCTTCCAGTATTGGCCCTACTGTTCCATACATTGTATCGCCTTTTGTTTTCCGGCTGATACTGATGACGGGGCTGTTTTCTGTAGGCCCGTATCCTTCATATATCGGTATACCGGCTGCATTAAAAATACGTAATAATTTTTCAGATGCAGCAGCGCCACCGGTTACAATGAACTGTATATTGCCGCCCAGTGCCTCTCTCCATTTTGAAAAAACAAGTTTGCTGGCTATTGCCAGCTTCATATTGTATAAAAACCCGCCACTTATATTGTTATCATACCGGGTGGCAAGGGATACGCTCCATAAAAACAATGATCTTTTAAAGCCTGTCAGTTCACTGCCTTTAGCCATGATGCCTTCATACACCCTTTCTAATAATCTTGGTACAGTTGTAAAACCGACAGGATTAACTTCTTTGAGATTGGTGACAATCTTATCCAGGCTCTCCGCATAATAAATATCAATACCGCTGAACAGGTAGATATAGCTAACTGTTTTTTCAAAAATATGATTGAGCGGTAAAAAGCTCAGTACTTTATTTTGTGGGGCATCTTCAAACGGAAAGCTTGCTTTTGAAAAAAAGATACAGCTTATCAGGTTGCTATGTTTAAGCATCACGCCTTTTGGCGTGCCTGTTGTTCCGGATGTATAGATGATTGTAGCGAGGTGCGAATTTGGAATTTCTTTTTTAACACTTTCAACCTGCTGCAGAGAAGCCTCATCCGACATTGCAGACACTTTAGAATAATGGTCCGCACCTTCTATTTCATCAAACGTATAAATGCCCAGTAAAGAAGGTATTTTATCTTTTATTCCTCTTACTTTTTCAAGCAAAGCGATATCGCTGACAAAAATGTATTTTACCTGCGCATCGTTTAAAATAAATTCAAGTTCGAGTGGATTGGTTGTTGGATAAATAGGAATAAGAATAGCGCCGGTTTGCTGCACTGCCATATCGGTAAATAGCCATTCCGGCCTGTTATTACTGATGATGGCTATTTTATGGCTTCCTTCCGGTGTAAAATCGTTTCCATTGACACCCAATTTTAATAACCCGGCAGAAAAGCGATTAACAATTGTTTTTACCTCTGCCGTACTGTACCCTTTCCACTCGCCGTTTATTTTAGCATTCAGCATATTCTTTTTTGGGAATTTCTGAAGCTGGTAGTCAAGTACGTCAAACAGTCTGTAACCGGGAAAATCCATAGTGCAAATCGTTATTGGGTGTCTTAAAATTACAATATAATAAGATTTACAGAGATAAAGGAGCGAAAAGCCAAAAGAAAAGGCCGCCCCGCGGAACCGCCTCAAAATTTGCAAAAAAGTGTAAATTATTTTACCTGGTAATATTGACCCTGGGGCACTTTAAAAATCCGCGACTTTTGAAACGCGGCAAAATTGCCGTATTCTTCGGTGTGTGTTTTGTTCCAGTTATCATAGCTTGCCAGGTTTTCCACTGAACCAAACAACCATTGATTGTATGCACTGAACATCCCTTCCTGGATCAACTGACGCTGGTAGTCGAATAATTTAAAAGGATACACAGTGGCGTATTTATCAAACCAGTTGAGAATAAAACGGGTGCGGATCATAGTAAGTGTTTCGGTAGTAATACCATGATTTCCTAAAGATGTTTCTTTATTCATGCAATCGAGGAATGCTTTTGAAAAACCACTTTTGTTTTTATCAAGGTCTTTCAGCAGGTTTGGATCGGCGAATAATTTTTCTTTATAACCATCCAGGAGTAACTGCTTCATAGCAGCAGCCCTTTCGGTCAGGCTTTCCATATTTACAAACACTTCACCGTATACAAGGCTCCATACTTTGTCTTTTGTATAGTAATAAAAGAGGGCTGCATTATAATAGTTGCCCGCGCAGGAAGGATCTTCTTTTATTCCTTTTTCCCAGAGATCGATGGCGGAAAAATCTTTCTTTTCCCAAAGTAATTCGCCATATTCACTATATAAAAGGCCGCTTTTTGGAAATTTTTTCAGACCCGCTTTATATGCCCGTTCACAGTCTTTCACCTGTTCCAGCGCTTTATATACATTTCCCGCGAGCTGATAGCAAACAACATCCGCATCGTTGCGGTCCATAACCGCTTTTACACCTTCCAATGCCTTATCATAATCTCTTTTATAATAATAGGAAGAAATCAGGTCTTTCTGGAGCTCAAGGTTATTTTTATCCTGCTGCAGGGCGCGGGTTAATACAACGATGGCATTATTGAAATCACCTTGCTGCATGAATGTGCGGGCTGTTGCCTGTAATGTTTTTACATCTTCATTCTGGGCGAAAGATGAAAGGCTTAAAGCAACTATTGTAAAGAGAAAAGTGAACTGTTTTTTCATAACTGCAAAGTAAAATAAAGAAACGTTTCCGGTAGTGTCTTATCTTAATATTAACAAGTAATCTGAATGTCCTATGGCTTGATTGTTTGATTGCCTGGGATCGTCTATCAATCAAACAATTTCCCGATGGGCTTTAGCAATAATTAAACAATATGTGTCAGTAATCCATCCCTGAGTTTTGGCTCGAACCATGTACTTTTTGGAGGCATCACGTTTCCGCTATCGGCTATGTCAAACAATTGCTGAATGCTGACAGGGTACAAACTGAATGCCACTTTCATTTCTCCGCTGTTTACTCTTTTCTCCAATTCAGATAATCCCCGGATCCCTCCTACAAAATCAATCCGCTTATCTGTCCGCTGATCTTTTATGCCAAGTATTTTATCTAAAACGTGACCGGATAAGATAGTTACATCCAGCACACCGATCGGATCATCAGTGTAAGTTCCTTTACGGCTTGCCAGAATATACCATTTGCCGTCTAAGTACATTCCGAATTCATGAAGCTGACCTGGTTTTACGGGTTCAGGGCTTTCTGTTATCGTAAAATCATTGTGCAATGCACTGATAAAATCTTCCTTGCTCAATCCATTCAGGTCCTTTACCAAACGGTTATAGTCCAGAATGGCTAACTGGCTTGCAGGGAAAATAGTTGTCAAAAAATATTTTGCGGATATGCTATCGGGTAACTGCAGGCTTACTTTGGCTGCTGACGCCGCACGGTGATGGCCGTCCGCTATATATGTATAAGGAACCTGTGTATTGAATAACCGGGTGATCGTTTCGTTAGTGAATGGATTATTGATAACCCAGATGGTATGTTTTATTCCATCGTCAGCCGTGAAATCATAGACCGGTTTGTTATCATTTTTCCATTTATCAATCAACGTGTTTATTTCTTCCACGTCCCTGTAAGCAAGAAATACGTTACCGGTTTGTGCTTTGATCGTACGCATGTGATCAATACGGTCTTTCTCTTTTTCCGGTCTTGTAAATTCATGTTTTTTGATAACGTCATTAAAGTAATCTTCTACTGACGATACACAAACCAGTCCCGTCTGCGAACGTCCATTCATAATCAACTGGTAAATATAATAGCAGGGATTGTCTTCTGTCGTCAATGTACCATCACCAATAAACCGTTGTAAATTTTCATTGGCCTGGTTATACACTTTTGCGGTATGTGTATCAATATCCGCCGGTAAGTCAATTTCTGATTTGGTAACATGAAGAAATGAAAGCGGGTTGTTCTTTGCTTCTTCCCTGGCTTCTTCACTATTCAGTACATCATAGGGTCTTGAAGCTACCTGTTGCGCCAGTTCAGGTTGGGGTCGCAGCGCTTTGAAGGGTTGTATATGAGCCATTTCTTCTATTTGCGGCAAAATAAAAGGCTTTGGCGGGTATTACCAAAGCCTTTTATTTTAATAAATTGATTATTAAAACCGATATCCGATTTTGGCGGCCGCCAAAGAATTAAAATCTCCGTTATTAAAATTTACAAAATCTAAGCGGATACCCGCGAGAAACACTCCTTTCAACATAAAAACGTCATATCCAGCAGATATTCTGTATCCAAGAACAAATTTGTTTTCAAAACGCAATTCAGACATTCTTCTTGAAACAGTGGGGCTATATACTTCTCTTACAGCCGCTCCTTCGTATGAAAAGTAATAGTAGGCTGCTCCAGCCCCAAGACTAACATTAAGCCCTTTAATAGCTTTCCTGAAAGGATAAAATGTTGATTTAATATTCAGGCCTGTCAACGAGATATGACTAAAATCTCTCCGAGAGAACTCATCGCCAGTTGGATTTTCTACTTTTGGATTTTTAACTCCATTTTCAAAATATAACTCGGCGCCAACCTGCAAATGTTCAGCCAGGTATCTAATTTTTTTAAATGGATTTCCTGAGCCTTCTACGTATACTCCGAAGCCGCCTATATCTCCCGTTCCGAATATAACACGCCCTCCTGACAGTTTTAAATACTTTGCGCCTGCCTGAATTTGAGAATAAGAATGATTTTGAAGAGCAAGAAACAGACAAGCCCAGAAAAATATTTTCATTTTTCTTTTTTTTAGTTAAATATTCAACGATGAAAAAAGGCTATTGTGTCGGCAACGTATATGTAACACCCTGGCTGCAGTCATATATTGTCCATTGTTCTGCTGCAGGCCAGGTGCCGCATCCATTGTTAAGCCCGCCACGATTATATAAGAAAAAGCTTTCTCTGTTCCAGTTAATCTGTCTTATTATCGGGTCTTTTGATATTACCGTAAATGAATACCCGACAGAATTAACTGTAGTTCCACCACCCGTGGTAGTAAGCGTTGTTTGTAAAGTGCCTGAAATGGTCTTGGTACCGCTATTATCCTCTTCCCATATTCCAAAAACCTGATTCAGATTTGATGGTTCCCAATTGGTATCCCATTGCGCGTAGATTTTTTTCCATCTTCCCTCGCGTCGGCAATCTTTTCTTTTCAAATTTACAGGTAAAGTGGTTTGGGGATTTGTAATTTGACCATTTACCTGTTGCAGGTATGCATCACCTCTCATAAATCGCAATTCAGGGCCTCCACCATTAAGCGAACTAAAGCTGATAAAACGATCATATTGTGTCTTACAAAGTATATTTCCAAGAAATACAACATCAACAGTTTGGGGTTGTAAAGGTATAGCGACTGATGGAACTGCGCCTACGCCTACAATGTGGGTAGGTTTCGATTCTGCATAAGTATCACTAATTGTTACATCAATAAATTTTAAGCTATCTGAGTTAACCTTTTTTGGTTCTTTGCCGGGACCTGTATCAGCTTCTCTGTCAGCTGCTACTATGGTGGCTAAATAAGTAATGTAAGGAGGTGTATTTACCTTGTCAAAATAGCCGACAGTAAGAGGAACTGAAAAATTTTCAGAATATGGAAAATAAATACTCACTCCTTTGGAATTTGAAAACATTTCTATCGAGGTATCAATTGGAGCTGTAGCCATAATGAAATCACGTGAATTATTTCGGCTGATTTGTGATGGCACCTGTAGTGCTCTTTGTAAAAGTGGAAAATTTCCGTGGTTCATTGTTTCGAAAAATGCCTTTGCAAATCTTCCCTTTTCTGCCTTAAATGATAGAAATTTCTCTGTTTTATATAGTGGGCTGGATTCGGGAAATAATAGGTCTTTTAATAGAACTCTTTCGTCATCATAATACTCACTATAAATTGCAGTATTAACCTCATAGTATGCATACGGATCTTGATACACGGTTTCAAGAATTTTTGAAACCTCTCTTAATAACGCTACTTCTTTAATTTCACTTTCAGTCGAAGGAAATATTGTATCATTTTCTTCGACAGATTGTTTTATTTCTTTCCTGCAAGAAAATAGAAACGAAAAAATAAATAGGAGATAAATTGTGGAAATGGTAAGTTTCTTCATAAACGCAAGGTCTTAGGGTTAAAAAATAATGTCAATTCAATTTAACCTTACGTTCATATGCAAAACAAAACAATGATATTTTAATGTTTAAGCCAATTAAAAATCACTCGACTATCAGTAAGTAAATTTTTTTATGTTTAGCGCAGAGCAAAAAAATTAATTTATGCTTTCCTGTTCGCAAAATCTTTCATCAGATCAGTAATCGCTTTTACACTTTCTATACTTAATGCATTGTACATAGACACACGAAAACCGCCCACACTGCGATGGCCTTTTATACCAATCATTCCTTCGGCTTTACATAACTCGCCGAATTCTTTTTCAAGCGCAGCATCTTTCATCACAAACACAGCGTTCATTTTACTGCGATCTTCTTTGGCTACTGTGCCAACGAATAGAGGTAAGCTGTCCAGCGTATTGTAAAATAATTCTGTCTTTTTATTATTTTCTTTTTCAATGGCAGCTACACCACCTTTATTTTTTAACCAGCGAAGCGTAAGCATTGCAACATATACGGCGAATACCGGCGGCGTATTCATCATGCTATGCTCTTTGATATGATTGCGGTAGTCTAAAATAGAGGGGATAATTCTTTTAACGTTTCCCAATATATTTTTATTCACCACAACAATGTTCACACCGGCTGCACCCATATTTTTTTGAGCGCCGGCATAGATGAGATCAAACTTATTGAAATCAAGTACACGACTTAATATATCGCTGCTCATATCCGCTACCAGGGGTACACCGCATTTATAGGGAAGCACATGCCATTGTGTACCGGCGATTGTTTCATTTGTTGTAATATGCAAATAAGCGGCAGTGGGTGTAACCGTTATATTTTTGGGTACAGTTGTATAATTAGTTTCTTTGGCAGAACCTACTACTTCTACGTGACCAAAAATCTTCGCTTCTTTGATTGCTTTTGAACCCCACGTACCCGTGTCAGTATAAGCCGCTATTTCATTTTCATTTAATAAATTCATAGGCACCTGCATGAACTGTGTAGTAGCGCCCCCATGCAAAAACAAAACTTCGTGATCTGAATCCAGTTTCATCAGTTCCTTTACCAGCTCAATGGCTTCGTTCATCACGGCTTCAAATAAGGAAGTGCGATGGCCGATTTCTAAAATCGACAATCCTGTATTGTTGAAATCAAGAATGGCCCGGCTCGCTTCTTCGAATACTTCCTTTGGAAGTACTGATGGGCCTGAATTAAAATTATGAATCACTGAACTCACTGTAGTTGGCATAGTTATCTTCAAAATTGAAGTTGCAAAGTAACAAAATTGTGAAGGCATTTACGAAACAAAAAAGCCGGCAATAACGAATGCTCCATTATTGCCGGCTATACTGATTATTCAGATAATCAATCCATTACTACAAATTTCCGGGGGTATGCGCCTGCTTTTCCATTTAACTTTAAAAAATAAATACCGCTTTGTAACCGGGAAGTCTGTATCATAACCCGGTTGCTGAATCGCTCCGTCTGTATTATTCTTCCATGTACATCAATAATTGTTATCTCCGATACCTTGTTCTCATTTGTGATTACCTGCATCGCCTGGCCCCTCTGAACAAAGGTCGGAGTGATTTTTAATGATTTATCAGTTGTGCTGTTTTCAATCAATACGGTGTTCATGGTACGCAGGCCGCCTGTCACATTTACATTAAATACATCTGTTACACAGGTTGCAGATGCTGCATCACGAACGGTGTAGGTTGTATTTACTGAAGGGCTTACTGATATTGTCCTTGTTGTTTCACCGGTAGACCAGCTATATGTGCCGGGCCAGGATGCCGTGAGTTGTACTGTTGCGCCCGGGGATGAAGTGACCGTATTGGTTTTATTTATATTTTTCAGGATAGTGAAATTATCCCATACTACCCCGGTGCGACGGATAAATTTTGCATCCAGCCTGTTATCTTCAATTTCAAAATAAAATGTTCCCCCATCATTTACAGAATAAGGCATGGCATTATGTGGATAGCCTGTTTGTACCCCACCGCTTGCGCCAGCTGAGCCTGCTACCACATATACAGTACCATGATTAGCTCCATTCACGGTTGCGTATGGACAGGAACTTGCTGAACCATCGTATTTGGCACTGCTTGTACTCAATGTGTGCGTGGCCGGATTAAATGATGCTTCATTGCCATAGTATCCTTTTAACAAATAAGAGCGTTCATAATCATGACTATGGCCGCAGATAATGAGATCAACGCCGAGTCGTTCAAGAATGCGTATAAAATTTTGCCGGATATTAATCATTTCGGCTTGTGTGTCGCCGTTATTGCTGCCCATAGAAAAAGGCGGATGGTGCCAGTAGGCTATCACCCACGGCTTTGTATTAGCAGAAAGATCCTGTTTTACCCAAGCGGCCTGCGCACCGGACGTATCGTATAATCTTGTAGTGCCGCTATTTTCCAAACCATAAGAATCCAATGAAAGAAAATGAATATTGCCCCAGTCCCATGAATAATAGGCTTCTGTTCCCGATGCTACGCCGCCGCACTGCGCTGCCGATGGCGTAGAAAAAATAGAATTGTAAGGTATATTATGATCGGCTTGCCTGGTGGCACTATTTGCATAATCATGATTCCCGGGCGATGGAAAGAGTTGATGGTTCTTCAAAATGCTGGAACTGTATACATTGAAATAGTTTGATTGGAATTCGGCATCCGTTCCGTTATTATATGCATTGTCTCCTAAAAGCAATAGAACTTCCGCAGGATTAGCTCCGACATAATTATTATAGGCAGTTAATGTAGTAGGTTGATAAGAATTATCGTTTCTGCCGCAATCACCAAATGCAGCTACCCGGATTTTTCTTTTGGTAGTAGCAGGAGGAGAGGTGATAAAAAAATTATCTGTACCTGACTGTAATACCTGTGTGCTGCTGCCAAAGCGGTAATAATATTTTGTATCAGGAGAAAGTCCTGTAATTCTTATTTCATGTTCTGTAACCACGGCTGCATCATTTGCTGCGATTGCATAAGTGCCGTATGCTGTTCCTGCTTCTAACCTTGTATTTGAAGCAATATTTGTTCTCCATCGTAATGTAACTGCTGTTTGATTACCCATTTGTAAATAGGGTCCACGGGTCAACGATGCAGTTTGAGGTGTGGAACTATTGCCCGTTATCTGCAAATCAAAACTAATGTCAGTGCTACTGCCTGCGTTCTGATGAATTTCCGCAGCAATTGTATTATTGCCGTTTATAAATACAGAAGCGGGTATTGTTGCCGTCTGCGCAGTAGCTCCATCATCACTGGCAGCAGCCGAAGCGAGTGTAGTATAGGTAACGGTGCCTGTTGGCATATTGTTTCTGTATACCTCAACCCCATTTATGTATAACACAATACCATCATCGCGTTTAACGCTCAGGGCATAGCTTGCGTATTGTGCTGAATTTGTAATGCTTATTGTTTTCCTGAAATACGTTGTAGTGTACTTGCTGGTAGCGTTTGTTCCATAGCTTACAACTGTAGCTTCATCACCATCTCCATAACCTAATTGTGCATTACCACTTGCCCAGGCTGCATCACTGAATGCTGCATCTCTCCATGCAGTGCCCTGGTTGGTACCATTGTCTAAGTATTTCCAGGCTGCGCCCCAGGGAACAATTGCTGTACTAACCGGGGCAAGTGTACCGGTTAATTGTAAATCGAAACTAAGGTCGCTGCTACTCCTTGAGTTCTGATGTACTTCTACGGCGACGGTATTGTTTCCTTCTGCAAAGGCTGAGATTGATAAAGAAGCTGTTTGTGCGGTAGCGCCATCATCACTGGCAGCGGTAGACGCAAGTGTAGTATAACTAACCGTGCCTGTTGGCATATTATTCCGGTATACTTCAGTACCATTTACATAGATTACAATGCCATCATCACGTTTTACACTTACACTGAAAGCGGAGTATTGACTTTTGTTTGTAATACTTATTGTTTTCCTGAAATACGTGGTGACGTATTTATTGCTTGCGCTGGCGCCATATTTTACAACAGTCGCTTCATCACCATCTCCATAGCCTAATTGTGCATTACCACTTGCCCAGGCTGCATCATTAAATGCTGCAGCTCTCCATGTTGTTCCCTGGTTTGATCCATCGTCCAGATATTTCCAATTTGATCCATAGCTGATGAGACTGGTCTGGGCTGATAAATGTGTAAATGCGATAAGAACCATTGGCAGCAGAATGGCTTTTTTCATAACGGCAAGTTGAATTGGTTAAGGGAAGTGATAAAAGGAAAAGTTACTAATAATTAAAGCCCGGTAAGCTTTAAGATTAAATTTTCTTTTGCAATTTTTATTAATCTTATCGTAGAACTACTTGTTGGAAGCTGTATTATCTATGATCATTGTTATTTCGCGTTCTCACTCGTGGCTATGTTTAACTCATTAATCTCTTTTTTGCAATTTGTATGACCTGCCTATATTGTTTCAATTTGTTTTTAAAGGGGCATTACTTTTCATATTTATAGTAAATACATCTGTTAAGCAAGTTGTAGCTGAACCATCTTTTACAGTATAAATTGTATTGCCGGCAGGGTTTACCGATATCGTTCTTGTTGTTTCCCCGGTAGACCACTTATAGGTGCCGGGCCATGATGCGGTTAATAGTACAGGCTTTGAAGGGGTAGAAGTAATTGTAATATTCTTGTTCACATTTTTCAGGATAGTAAAATTGTCCCAAATCACACCTGTCCGTCTTATAAATTTCGCATCCAGCCTGTTGTCCTCTACTTCCAGGTAAAACATGCCCCCATCGTTTACAGAAAAAGGCATTGCATTATGCGGGTAGCCGGCTTGTACGCCACCACTGGCGCCAGCCGAACCTGCTACCACATATACAGTACCATGATTAGCGCCATTCGCAGTTGCATATGGACAGGAACTTGCTGAACCATCATATTTAGCACTGCTGGTACTTTTTGTATGGGTTAACGTGTCAAATGTTTCTTCGCTTCCATAATGCCCGTTTAATAAATAAGAGCGTTCATAGTTATGACTGTGGCCGCATATAATAAGATCAACTCCCATACGCTCGAGAATACGGATAAAATTCTGACGCATACTCACCAGGTCCTCTTCTGTATCTGAATTATGGCTACCCATAGTATATGGAGGGTGATGCCAGTAGGCGATAACCCACGGTTTGGTATTAGAAGCGAGATCTTTTTTTATCCATTTAACCTGTGCCCCGGTTGTATCATACAATCTCGTAGTGGCCTTATTTTCCAGGCCATAGGAATCCAATGAAAGAAAATGAATATTGCCCCAGTTCCACGAATAATATGCTTCTGTTCCGGATGCGATGCCGCCACACTGAGCTTCCGAAGGGGTGGAAAAGATAGAATAATAAGGTATAGCGTGATCGGCTTGCCTCGCCGCATTGTTTGCATAATCATGATTACCCGGCGAAGGGAAAAGCTGATGATTTTTCAGGATGGTTGAACTATATACGTTGAAATAATTTGCCTGGTATTCTGAATCTGTTCCCCGGTTATAGGCATTATCTCCAAGCAGCAATAAAACTTCTGCCGGATTAGTGCCGGCATAGTTTATATAAGAAGATAAAGTTCCCGATTGATACGAGTTGCTATTTCTGCCACAATCTCCGAAAGCAGCAATGCGGATTTTTCGTTTTGTGTTGGCAAGTGGGGCGGTAGTGAAAAAGTTATCGTTGTCAGCCTGAAGTATTTTTTTACTGCTGCCGAAACGATAATAATATTTTGTATCCGGTTTAAGTCCGTTAATCCTTATTGCATGTTCTTTAACCAAAGCTGCACTATTTACTTTGATTGAATACGTGCCATATACTGTGCCTGCTTCGAATCTTGTACTGGTTGCGATATTTGTTCTCCATCGTAATGTTACTGATGTTTGATTGCCCATTTGCAGGTAAGGGCCTCGGGTTAACATTATTTCCGGTGAATTATCAACATCTATTGACTGCGCTGATATTTTCGAACAAGCAAAAACAAGCAGGGGGAACAGAATTAATTTCTTCATTACTGAAAATTATAGCAATATATAATAGAGCATAAAAAGCAGAAAAGATACTCAATAAATAACGGCCGTATAAAAGCGAAGGTTATTTTTTTATTAGCAATGAGATCCCTGAAGATCATTCATGATCCCTTACAGAAGTTTTATTATTCCACGCACTATTCAATTCATCGAATTCCGCCTGGTCTTCTGCAGTAAAATTTGTGTTTGCAAGTTTTGTTAAATCGGGCTGACCCGCATTTACCCATGCCGTATACCAGAATGAAGCAACAGCATAAACAGATTGCCGCATTCTTCTTTCAATCATTCCTTTTAGCTTTTCATTATATAGTCTGGAATACGCTGAAGAAAACTGGCGGATGACAATCCCATTCCGTTCTTCAAAAGAGAATTTTTTATCTGCAGGAAATGTTTTGCTTAGCTCTTTTTCCAATTGTAAAACGGTATCGGCAGCAGCACCGCTTTCCAATACCCGTTTCCATATATAATCAGCCGTGTTGCTGATGTAATCTGCTTTGCCAATGAAAAAATCCCATTCTTTATCCGCCAGCAATTCAGGAATACGGCTTTCCCAAAAACCATGAATACCTTTCTGATTTGTTAATTGACCATCATGGTTACTGCTTGCGTGCAACGGCACATGCAGGTCGGCGATATAATGGCCCAGTTCAGCAGACAGTTTCAGGATTTTTGATTGATCTTTTTCTTTAAATGCATTCGTCAATCGCTGTAACATAATCTGTACCCACCAAGGCCCGATACCATATGTGCGCAAACTATCCTGTGAAAACTTTGCAACGGCATCATTCCATTTGTGTGGCAGCCCTGTATATGGGTATTTGCCATAATGATCAATATCTATAAAGTGACGGGCCCCTTCCTGTGGTAAAATATATCTTCTTTTATCCGGATCAACTGCATGTTCAGTTAAAAAATCAGAATAAGGTTTATAGAGCACCATCATTTCGGGCGGTAATAAAAATATGGAGTAGCTATTTATTTTACGATGACCATAGAAGCCCCAGCAAAAACAATGATGGCTGAATATTAAAAACGGGAGCAGAAAGATATATTTTTTCATATAACAGAAATGATAAGGTATACAGATATATTACCTGGTTTTATGCTTATCATTCACTGTCAAACACTCAATAAAATAACCCTGAACATCTATTGTTCCAGACTACGAAACTTATTTTTTCTCTTCATTCAATTCTTCATCCAGCGCCACTACGCCGCCTGTCACTGCATACTTCATAGCCTGGCCGGATGTTATATTTTCAATGGCCTTTACACGGTCCCGTGGTAACAAATATAATTGACCCGCAAAATTATAGGCCTGCGGAACATAGGCGGAAATCATTTCTGCACCCAACTCAAATTTTTGCAGTTCTTCATCTGTCACAAAACCAATAATCCAGACATTATCGGCAAATACATTTATTAATACAGATTTATTAAATTTTCGTTTATCACCGGCAAAAGCTTCAAAGAAATCTTTGATAGATGAATAGATGAATTTAATACCCGGGGTCCTTTCCAGCCAGTGGTCAAAAAAATCAATCATGCTCCCCATCAGGTAATTCGAGCTTACCCATCCAACCAGTATTACAAAAACGATGATAATCACAAAACCAAGACCAGGTACATTTAAATAAGGCCTTAGAATGCCGTCTACTTTGTCGAAAAGCCAATATAAGAGGTATGCCGTAATACCTATTGGCGCCAGGATGATAATGCCCTGCACGAAATAGCTAAAAATCTTTTTCAGCGTTGTTTTTCCTCCGCCTTTCCGGGCATCTGCCATACTATTTTTTAGCAAATGTATGAAGGCTGGCACGAACGGTTGTTGTATTAAAAAAATGTTATGGATGGATAAAAAAACGGATGGAAACTTTGGTAACGAAAAAAGTTTCCATAGTTTTGTGTCCGATTTTTGTGAAATATGGATCAACAGGAACGAATTGTACAAAAGGCCCACGAAATGTTTATGCGCTATGGTATCCGCAGCATAAGCATGGATGAAATAGCATCGCAACTGGGCATCAGCAAAAAAACGATTTACCAGTTTTTTACGGATAAAGATGCATTGGTAGATGCCGTGATTGATATTGAATTAAATGAAAGTGAAGCAGAATGTTATCAGCATAGGGAAAAAAGTGAGAACCCCGTGCATGAAATATTCATAGCCACGGATATGGTGCTGGAAATGCTGAAGGTGATGAACCCTACGTTGTTGTTTGAATTACAGAAATATCATCCAGCTACATTTAAAAAGATAAGTGATCATAAAAATAAATTTCTCTACAAACTGGTGAAAGAGAACCTTGACAAAGGAGTAGAAGAAGGGTATTACCGGCCGGAAATCAATACAGATATTATGAGCAGGTACAGGATAGCGGCTATTTTTCTAACCTTTAATCCGGAGTTAATGCCACCGGGTAAACATAGCCTTGCCGATGTAGTAAAAGAAACAACCATGAATTTTTTACATGGCCTCGTAACACCTAAGGGATTAAAACTGATTCAGAAATATACTCAACAAAGGGAAAAACAATTATATCATAATGAAAGCAGGTAGAAAAAAATGGATATGGATAGCTGGATGGGCCTTGTTACCATTTGCAGGTATTTCTCAGAAAGCAGACACCGGAACTGAAGTACATGCGTTTTCCGTTCAGCAGGTATTGGATTATGCAAAAAAGAACAATGTGCAGGTAAAGAATGCCCTACTTGGTGTAAAAATCCAGGAACAGACAAACCGTGAGGTTACCGGTACCGCATATCCGCAAATCAGCGGCAGCGGATCTATGACTTATAATTATAAACTTCCTGTAAGCCTCGTTCCGGCTGAATTTTTTGGTGGCACACCGGGAACATTTGAGAAAATCGCTTTTGGTGTAAAATGGGGATCTACTGCTGGCGTATCTCTTGACCAGCTTCTTTTTGACGGGCAGGTTTTTATTGGTTTAAAAGCAAGAAACACGTTGATTGATTTCCAGCAAAAAAACGTGGAGATAACAGAAGAAACTATCAAGGCCAATATTTATAAAATTTATTATCAGCTGGCTGTAAGTAAAACGCAGATTGATTTAATAGATGCAAATATTGCTTTGTTAGATAAACTCGTGCATGATACGAAGATCATGTACGATAACGGGTTTGCAGAAAAACTCGATTTGGATAAACTGAGCGTACAGGTCGCCAACCTGAATACAGAAAAAACAAATGCGTTAAACCAGATTGCCAACGGTTATCTTGGATTGAAAGTATTGATGGGAATGCCGATCAGGGATTCACTGGTGTTGACAGATTCATTGAATGATGAGCAGGTGAAATCAGGAATTCTGGAAGCCTCTGATTTTAACTATAGCCAGCGTAAGGAATATCAATATGCTGATCTGGGGATAAGGCTGAATGAGTTTGATGTTCGTCGTTATAAAATGAGTAAGATACCAACCCTATCACTGAACGGGTATTATAACAAAAATGCACAGCGGAATAAATTTGATTTCTTCGGCAAAGGAGATTGGTTTGATATTTCGGCGTTTACATTAAATCTGAAGATTCCCATTTTCAACGGGTTTTCAAACAACGCAAGAATTGCAAAGGCAAGACTATCCCTGCAGCAATCCATTAACCAGCGGGACGCGCTGAAGATTAATATTGATAACGAAATTCAAACAGCGACCAACAATTTCAATTCGGCGATAACCAGCCTGGATTACCAGAAGAAAAATATGGGATTAGCAGAGACTGTGTACCAGCAAACAAAAAAGAAGTTTGAAGCTGGCACAGGCTCACAAACAGAAATCAACCAGGCGCAAACGGATATGAAGGCGGCGCAAACAAATTACATCAACTCGCTCTACAATGCAATAATAGCGAGAGTAGATTTTCTTAAAGCAACCGGTAAACTGTAATTATCAAGACAATGACTTCAAAAATCAAGTATATGCAAACTGTTTTAAAAATTTCTTTCGCTGCCATGTTAGTAACAGCGTTGGCCTCCTGCGGTAGCAGCAGCATGAAAGAAACGAAAGGCGATCTGAACGATAAAAAGGCGCAGTTGGAAAAGCTGAAAAATAGCCAGGAAAAATTAGGCGACAGTATTAAAAAACTGGAACAGGAGATAGCTGTTTTGGATCCATCTTCGGTAGCTAAACCAAAACTGGTAGCGATAACACCGTTGGCTACACAAAATTTTACCCACTATATAGACCTGCAGGGAAAAGTGACAACGAATAATATTTTTTATGTATCACCAAGAGGGACAGGTGGCCAGGTAAAATCAATTTTTGTAAAGCAAGGCGACCACGTAAAAAAAGGACAGTTGCTTTTAAAGCTTGATGATGCCGTGATGCTCCAAAACCTGCACCAGTTAGAGACACAATTGGACTATGCAAAAGATCTTTATAACAGGCAAAAGAACTTGTGGGACCAGGGAATTGGAACAGAAGTACAGTTTATAAATGCAAAGAATAATGTTACTAACCTGGAAAAGCAGATATCGGTACTAAAAGAGCAATGGAACACATCAAGTGTATATGCCGAAGTATCGGGAGTAGCTGAAATGGTGAATATACATGCCGGAGAATTTTTTACAGGGGCTCCCACTTCGACTATAACAATTGTAAGTAATAGTGACCTGAAAGCGGTGGTGGATGTACCGGAGAACTATTTAAGCCGTATCAAACAAGGGGCACATGTTCTTGTAGAAATACCCGAAGTAGCAAAAAAATTCAATACATCTGTTTCATTGATCAGCCAGACAATTAATGCAAACTCCCGTGGATTTATAGCAGAAGCAAAACTTCCCGGTAATGCCAATATAAAAGCGGGCCAACTGGCGATTATAAAAATCCAGGACTATGCAGTCAGTAATGTAATCGTGATTCCACTTACCTCAATGCAAACGGATGATAAAGGCAAATATGTATATGTACAGGCGGATGAAAATGGAAAAAAAGTAGCACGAAAGAAAGTGGTAACGCCCGGTGAAGTTTATGGAGATCACATAGAAATAAAGCAAGGGTTGAATACAGGCGACCAATTGATTACTGAAGGTTTTCAGAATTTATATGACGGGCAGTTGGTAACTGCCAGCTAAAATAAACGGATGATTGATAGAAGAAGAACGGAGATTAAAGAAAGAATTAAATGATTTGTCATGAGCTTTAAAGAGACATTAACAGGAAAATTCAAGGAATTCAAGTTAACAAGCTGGCTGATAGACCATACAACTGTGGCATATGTAGCTACAATTGTTATCACCTTGTGGGGGCTCAGCAGTTTTATGGGATTGCCGAAGGAATCTTTTCCCGATATACAGTTACCGCAGATATATGTTGCCACTGTGTACGCCGGTACTTCGCCCAGGGATATGGAAAACCTCGTGACAAGACCTATTGAAAAAGAACTGAAAGGAATTACAGGTGCCCGTATCCGTAATATCAAGAGTACTTCTATCCAGGATTTCAGCAGCATTCTTGTAGAGTTTGAGAGTAATGTAAAAGTAGAAGTAGCCAAACAAAAAGTAAAAGACGCGGTAGACAAAGCAAAACCTGATCTGCCGACCGACCTTACCCAGGAGCCGGATGTTATAGAAATAAACTTTTCTGATTTTCCGGTCATGTTCGTGAACGTAAGTGGTAATTACAGTGCTATTAAGCTGAAAGAATATGCAGAGAAATTACAGGATAGATTTGAAGAATTGCCGGAAATAAATAAAGCGGATATCGCTGGTGCACCGGAGAGAGAGATACAGGTGAATGTAGATAAGTTTAAAATGGAAGCCGCCGGTGTAACATTCAATGATATTTCCAATGCAATTTCCAATGAAAATAAGGATATCAGCGCCGGTAATATCAAGATAGGAAACATGCAACCGAATATACAGGCCAAGGGACAGTTTACCTCAGCCAATGATATGCGGACTATTGTTATTAAAAACATTTATGGCCAGCCCATCAATCTTATAGATATAGCGCAGGTAATTGATACGGTAAAAGAAAAAGATAGTTATTCAAGAATAAACGGAAAGGATGTTGTTACGCTTCAGATCGTAAAGCGCTCAGGTGAGAATATCATTGTTACTTCAGATAAGGTTCACCAGGTAGTTGAAGAAATGAAACGGTCTGAATTGCCAAAAGACCTTGATATCAGTATAACGGGGGACTACAGTGTAAATACAAAAACTTCATTTAATGACCTGATCAATACAATTATTATCGGTTTTGTATTGGTGTTGATTGTATTGATGTTTTTCATGGGAGTGAGCAATGCATTCTTTGTGGCCCTGAGTGTGCCCCTGAGTGTATTTATTGCCTTCATGTTTATACCCGCAGCGGATTTAATTGTCGGCACACATGTTACGCTCAACTTCATTGTGCTTTTCGCTTTATTATTCGGCCTCGGTATTATTGTGGATGATGCTATTGTGGTAATAGAGAATACGCACCGCATATTTAATAACGGAAAAATGCCTATAGTACGTTCGGCAAAGATGGCTGCCGGGGAAGTATTCGTGCCTGTATTATCAGGAACTGTAACAACGTTGGCGCCCTTCTTTCCATTACTATTCTGGCCAGGCCTTATTGGTAAGTTCATGATTTACCTGCCAACAATGCTTATTCTTACTTTGCTTGCATCATTAGTCGTGGCATTTTTGATCAACCCGGTATTTGCGGTATCATTTATGAAACCGGAACATTATCCCGATCCTGAACCCAAAAGCGCTTTATTCAAAAAAAGATGGTTCTGGTTCTTTGTAATATTTGGTGTGGTATTACATCTTATGCAGGCTCATGGTACCGCTAATTTCATATTGCTTCTTGTACTGTTGATTATATTTAACCGGTATGTGCTTCGTGGTATTATTCATGGATTCCAGACAAAGCTATTGCCCCGTTTCATGAACCGCTATGAAAAATTATTACGCTGGGCATTATATGGCAGAAGACCAGGATGGTTAGTTGCGTCAGTGTTCGGTTTATTTATTATTGCAACTGTTATGTTGGTTGCATCCGTTGTGAGCGGCCGTTCTAAAACAGAGTTTTTCCCGACAGGCGATCCACCTATAATTTATGTGTATTTAAAATTACCAGTGGGTTCTAAAACCAGTTATACCGATAGCCTGACATCCGTATTGGAGAAAAAAGTATTTGGAGTAATTGGTGTAAACAATCCTGTTGTTGAATCTGTGATATCGAATGTTGCGGTTGGGGCTACAGATCCGTTCGCGGGTGAGCGGGGAACACAATCCCATTTGGGAAGAATACAGATCTCATTTGTTGAATATGAAAAAAGACATGGTATAAAAACACGGATGTACGTGGATTCATTGCGTAGCGCTATTAAAGAAATTCCTGGCGCTGAAATCAGTATTTCAGGGCAGCAGAATGGGCCCGCTTCCGGCGCACCGATAAATATTGAAGTAATCGGCGACGAATTTGATGATATTATCAAAACCGCTGTGCCTTTAAAGAATTACCTGGACGGTCTTAATATACCTGGTGTTGAAAAATTAAAGTTGGATGTAGATGTGACCAAGCCTGAATTAACAATGAATATTGACAGGGAAAGAGCGAACAGGGAAGGGTTAAGCACTGCACAGATAGCGTCCGAAGTACGTACAGCATTATTTGGCAGGGAAGCAAGTAAACTGAAACAGGGCGAAGATGAATATAAGATCCAGGTTCGTTACACAGAACTGCTTCGCAATAACATTTCTGACCTGCAGAATATGAAGATCACCTACCGCGATTTTAATACCGGGCAGGTAAGACAGGTTCCAATCAGTAATGTAGTAACGTTTGATTATAATAGTGGCCTGGGTGGTGTAAAACGCAAAAACCTGAAACGGCTGATCAGTATTTATTCCAACCTGGTTGATGGATATGATCCTAATCAGGTGAACCTGAAAATCAGCAACGCTATTACTAACTTCAAAGCGAAATCGGATAATATAACGATCAAACAAACCGGTCAGCAGGAGGAACAACAGGAATCGTTAGGTTTCCTGGGCACAGCTATGATCATTGCGCTGGCATTAATATTCGGAATTCTTGTGCTTCAATTTAATTCCGTAAGCAAAGCGTTTATAGTATTGACGGAAATTTTCTTCAGTATAATCGGGGTATTTTTTGGATTTGCGATTACGGGTATGACAATGCCGACGATAATGGTCGCGATGGGAATTGTTGGTCTTGCAGGGATAGTGGTTAAGAATGCGATCCTTTTAATAGAATTTACAGATGAGTTGCGTGGCCGCGGTATGCGTACACGGGAAGCTACGATCCAAGCGGGGCGCATCCGTATCATACCGGTAATGCTTACAGCATTAGCAACAATGTTAGGTTTGTTACCATTGGCGGTTGGTTTAAATATTAACTGGGTATCCTTGTTCCAGCATTTCAGCCCGCATATTTTCTTTGGCGGTGATAGTGTGGTATTCTGGGGGCCTCTTTCATGGACATTGATCTTCGGTCTTATGTTCGCCTTTTTTATGACGCTGCTGCTTGTGCCTTCCATGTATATAATATCAGAAAGGCTCAGAAGGCCAATGTCAAAATTTTACGGAACTAAATGGATATCATTGCTTGGCTTTACAGGTCCCATCTTTTTCATCTTTGTATTTATCATGTGGCTCTGGAGAAGAGTGATACAAGGCAAACCGATGCTCCCGCGTTATCTCGGATTTAAACCAGCAAGATAATATTTGCAATACGTTTTAATAACAACAAAGCAGTTCAGTAACGAACTGCTTTGTTGTTATATTGATCCATGCTTTATTTTCCAGCCGCCCACAGAATAGCATTCGTGATAAGCATTGTATAGTTTCTATCGCTGCATAACGACGCATCATGCCCGATACCGATATATACCATCTTTTTAAATTTTTCATTAGTCCAGATGATCGGATGATCACCCATTGGTTTATTCTGCTTATAACTTGATTCGTCGGCAACAGCGAGTACATGCACATTGGGCCTGGGACTTTTGTCAAATTCATACCATTCGTCTGGTACCTCAAATCTATCCGGCAGATTTTTCATGATAGGATGCTTGTGATCTTCTACCTGCACTATTCCTTTCTGAAATGCGGGATGAGGAGAATAGCTTATACCGCCGAGAAAATCTTCATACCATTGCCAGTATTTTTTATCCGCGCCTACAAAACTTTTACCTGGAAGGCCTGCGGCATGTATACCTACCCAACCTTTTCCCTGCTCAACAAATTTCTGTATTGCATCCTGCTGGTTGTACGACAAATCAAATGGCGCCTGTTGCAATTGTATAAAGACCTGGTATTTTTCCAGGTTTTTATCATTGATCTCAGATGTATCGTCAGAAATATCAATAGAAAAATTATTTTCTGCCGCTATTTTTTCCAGGAAAGGCCTCGCAGCGGCCATCATTTTGAGATGATCCTTCGCTTTTGACAGAGTAACAAATACTTTAAATTCAGGAGGTCTGCTTACTGATAATAATAATGTGGTGAAAATTGTACCTGAAATAAATAGTACTGCTTTTTGAAAAATTTCTTTCATTTTTCAGTATTTTAAATAAATAGTATCACACAGGGAAGATACATACAACCCGCAATACCATTTATCCATCATTACAATTGCAGTTTCTAAACTTTCCTAATTTTGATAAATTTTTTAAAAAATGGCAATGAACAATCATGAAATAGACTACAAAGTTTACGGAGAAGAACTCCAGTTTGTAGAGGTAGAATTGGATCCTAATGAAACAGCGATCGCTGAAAGCGGCGCCATGATGATGATGGATGATGGCATCCAGATGCAGACGATCTTCGGCGATGGCAGCCAGCAAACCCAGTCATCCGGGATATTGGGCAAATTAATGTCGGCTGGTAAGCGTATGCTGGTCGGCGAAAGTTTATTTATGACCGCATTTACCAATATCGGCCAGGGCAAAAAGAGAATTTCATTCGCGGCTCCTTATACCGGTAAAATAATCCCGCTGGACCTATCCCAGTTAGGGGGGCGGATAATAGCCCAGAAGGATGCGTTTTTATGTGCAGCCAAAGGCGTAAGCATTGGTATACAGTTTCAAAGAAAATTAGGTACAGGTATATTCGGTGGCGAAGGGTTTATTATGGAAAAGATAGAAGGCGATGGAATGGCTTTTCTGCACGCAGGTGGTTACATCGTTGAAAAAAACCTGCAGCCTGGTGAGATATTGAAGGTTGATACCGGTTGCGTAGTGGCGTACACTTCAGGTGTTGATTTCGATATTGAATTTGTGCGCGGTATAAAGAACTGGATGTTTGGTGGTGAAGGCTTGTTCTTTGCGATTTTGCGTGGCCCGGGTAAAGTATGGATACAATCTTTACCCATCAGCCGCCTTGCCGGAAGAATAGTGGCTTACGGTACTTACAAACGTAAAGAAGAAGGTAGTATTCTTGGTGGTTTAGGTAATTTGTTAGATGGTGACGGGCATTATTAGACAAAAGAATTCGTTGGACATTTGAACCGGCGTCAGCCGGTTTTTTATTTTATCAGAACTCAAACTCTTTAACTGTATTATCATTCATCGTTTCCTCGATAAACAGATCGTGATTTTTCTCCGAACCCTGCACTATCCATGTGCCGGTGAGGTTATCATCTTTTCTTTTCTGTGTATTTCTTTTAAACTTTAAATGATGATGAGTAAATCTCTCTTCATAATACTTTAATTTTTTTCCGTCATACTCACTCACAATTTTATAATTGCGTGTCTGGTTTACTTTGTCAATCCAGTTTTCCAGTTTCATAAAAATTATCAGAACAAGTAAGGCCAGCAAACAACCGGCAAATGAGTACAAATAATATCCTGCGCCGATACCCATGCCCATAGCAGCCGCTGCCCAGATGGTGGCGGCGGTAGTCAGCCCGTTTACCCGGTTGTCGCCCCTGAAGATCACACCCGCCCCGATAAAGCCAATACCTGTAACAATTGTAGATGCAATACGGTCCGGTGTAGCGGGACTAATGAATGCGGAAAAAATGGTAAAAAGGCAGGAACCCAGGGAGATAAGAATGATGGTACGGAAACCGGCGGATTTACTGCGGTATTCCCTTTCCGCGCCAATAATGCCGCCAATAGCTATAGATAGTAATATCCGTAAAAGAATTGTTTCGGGTTCCATCATATGCAGGTCATTTTTGCCCCTTAAAATTAACACATTGATTTTTTATAAATTTCAGTTATAAAGGCAGTTTTACTACCCAAAGGAATAAATGCCAGGGCTTTCGGCTAATGTGATTTTCACTTTAAAAAAAGAGCTTAAATAGTCATATAGGGTTTAACTTTGCGAAAATCTTTTTCGAAAATGAACCGCAAACAGGAAGTACTGCAGGATGTAGTGATAAAATTCGCAGGAGACAGTGGCGATGGAATGCAATTGACAGGTAGCCAGTTTACAAATAACACCGCTTTATTAGGCATTGACCTTTCAACATTTCCTGATTTCCCCGCCGAGATACGTGCCCCGCAGGGGACCCTGCCCGGTGTGAGCGGTTACCAGTTACGGTTTTCCAGCGACTCTGTCTATACGCCCGGTGATGAATGTGATGTGCTCGTAGCGATGAATGCGGCGGCCTTGAAAGCAAACTTAAAACAGTTAAAAAAAGGCGGTAAGATAATCGTAAATACAGATGGTTTTGATGCAAAAAATCTTCGCCTTGCAAATTATCCTGATAAAGTAAATCCTATTGAGGATGGTAGCCTTGGTAACTACGAGGTTATAAAAATGGATATAACCAAGATGACCCGGGAGGCATTGAAAGATATGCAAATGGGTATGAAAGAAAAGGATAGGGCTAAGAATATGTTCGTGCTTGGGTTCCTGTACTGGATGTATGACCGTGATATGAAAAATACGGAAACCTTTCTGCAGGAAAAATTTGGGAAGAAACAGGATATCCTGGACAGCAACCTGAAAGTATTACATGCGGGGTATAATTATGGGGATACAACAGAAACGTTTACGACCACGTATAAGGTAGAGAAAGCCAAAATGGACACGGGAACTTACCGTTCTATAATGGGTAACCAGGCCTTGTCGTATGGATTGATTGCGGCTTCGCAAAAAAGCGGGCTGCCTTTATTTTTAGGTTCGTACCCGATCACACCAGCTTCAGATATTCTGCATGAATTGAGCCGGCATAAAAATTTTGGAGTAAAAACTTTCCAGGCAGAAGATGAAATAGCGGCCATTACTTCGGCTATTGGCGCCAGTTATGGAGGGTTGCTTGGGGTAACAACAACTTCTGGCCCGGGTATGGCATTGAAAGGTGAGGCAATGGGTTTAGCTGTGATGCTTGAAATGCCTTTACTGATTATCGATGTTCAGCGCGGCGGCCCTTCAACAGGTTTGCCGACAAAAACTGAGCAAAGTGACCTTTTGCAGGCCTACTATGGAAGAAACGGCGAATGTCCGATGCCAGTTATCTCTGCGTCCACACCGGCAGATTGTTTCGATGCAGTATATGAAGCAGTGCGCATTTCCGTAACACATATGACGCCGGTTATTTTTTTAAGTGATGGTTATATAGCTAACGGTGCAGAGCCCTGGCGTTTCCCCACGGAAGACCATTTGCCACCGATACATGTAAAATTCAAAACTGAACTGGGCCATCATGAAGAGAAACTGCAGCCTTATCTGCGCGATGAAAAGTTAGTCCGTCCCTGGGCATTGCCTGGTACACCGGGATTGGAGCACCGCATTGGTGGTTTGGAAAAAGAAAACATAACAGGTAACGTTAGCTATGACCCGGAAAACCATCAGCTGATGGTAAAGATAAGGCAGGAGAAAGTGGATAAGATTGCGGAGCATATTCCCTTACAGCATATAGATAATGGGCCTGAGAAAGGCAAAATATTGATATTGGGATGGGGCTCTACATATGGCGCTATTAAAACTGCGGTGAATGAACTGCTGGCAGAAGGGTACTCCGTATCGCATGCACATTTGCGTTATATGCGGCCTTTCCCGAAAAACCTGGGTGATATTCTGAAGAATTTTGAAAAAGTAATTGTTCCCGAAATCAATAACGGGCAATTAATAAAAATTATCCGCGACGTATATTTTGTAGATGCCATTCCTTATAATAAAATAATGGGTGTGCCTATTACAAAGACTGAATTGGTAGAAGAGATAAGGAAGTATCTGTAAAAAATATCTCAGCAAAAAAATGCAGCCGGCAGAGGCTGCATTTTTTTTACCTGAACCTTAATGACGTCCGTTCTTTTCTTTTTCCCATTTGTCATGCTCCGGGTGATGTTTGTTCACAAAATATTTGGGTTCATGACTATCCCTTATTACCGGCTGATCATGCCTGTTTCTGAATGATTCATACTTTTTCCTGTATTCTTCATCCCTGAGCCACGGTTTTTTTTCATTGATGACTACTTTATAATTTTTATACACGTCAAAACTCTTATACTGCGCCGGAAGCGTTTTTCTGAAAACCCAGGCATTGCCCTCACGGAATATGTATTGCTGTTTGGGCACATAATAATAGGCGTCAATATCCGGCATAAAATAATAATCGACGTGATCATAACCGGTAGGGCCCCAAACCGGCTGTGTGCCAATATTTACATTTACGCTCACCTGCGCATGTAAAGGGGATGTAATAACAAAAGCAGAAACTGCTATACTGATAATTAATACAAATCTTTTCATACAATGATTTTTTTAAGTGCAGATCAAACTTAAGGGTGAAATAAACGACCATACTGTTATAATAGACAAACAACCCGCCAATATAGACGGGTTGAGAAGAAATAACTATATAATTGAATACCTTATTTTGCGTATTGTTCAATAACTCCGAAGAAAGCATCCCGGTAGTTATCGCTTACCGGTATCTCTTTTAAGTTGATAGTAACAGATTTTCGTGAAGCTGTTACAACTTTACGTATCGATACAATATAGGAACGATGGATGCGGATAAATTCATTCTGATCAAGCAGGTCTTCGAAATATTTCAGGTTGTGCAGAATGATTAATGGGGCCGGTGAAGAGGCAAGGTGGATTTTTGTGTAATCCTTAAAGCCTTCGAAATAAAGTATATCATCATAAAAAACTTTATGCAGCTTATGCGAAGCATTAATGAAGAAATAATCCTTATCCCTTATTGTTCTATTGTTTTTTAACTCCAGGTATTCTTTTACCCGGTTGCACGCGGAGAGAAATTTTTCGAAAGAGACCGGCTTCAGCAAGTAGTCGATAGCGTTCAGTTCAAACCCGTCAATCGCAAACTCACTGTAAGCTGTAGTAAATATTACCTCCGGCTTTGTAGCAAGTGACTTAAAAAAATCAATGCCGGATATGTCGGGCATTTTTATGTCGAGGAACAAGAGATCAATATCGCCGGAGTCCAACAGGGGTAAGGCCTGGAGAGGTTCTTCAAATTTGCCTGCGAGTTTCAGGTAAGGAGTTTTGTTTACAAAATCCTCCAGTAATTGCAGAGCCAGCGGCTCATCGTCAATTAAAATGCAGTTGATCACGTGAGGTCGATTTTTAAGTTTACAATGTACAGGCTATCGTTATGGCTAACATCTAAGGTGTGCTTTGAGGGATAGAGCAGTTCCAGTCTTCTTGTAACATTCTTCAGTCCTAATCCGCCTTGTGTGAAAGTATCATTTTTGATCACAGGATTCGATACTTTGAGTGTTAATGTTTTTTCAAAAACAGATATTTCAATAGTAATTACGGATGGTTGGGAATAGCTGATGCCATGTTTGAATGCATTTTCAATAAACGATATCAGCATCAATGGTGCGATCTTATTCCCTTCCAGTTTTCCGCTTACCGTATAATTAAGCGTAATTTTTGATGACAGTCGCATACGCTGCAAATCAATGTAGTTATTGATATACTGGAGGTCCTTTTCGAGACCAACCTTTTCTTCGCCGGATTCATACAATACATAGCGCAGCAGTTCTGACAATTTGAGAATAGAATATTCTGTGTGCTCCGATTTGTTATGCGCCTGGGAATAAATACTATTGAGTGTATTGAAAAGGAAATGAGGATTGATCTGCGATTTTAAAAAATTTACTTCGGCATTCAGGTTTGCATTTTCAAGTGTCTTTCTTTCATTCTGACTTCTGATGAATGAATAGGCAAGACGGATCATACCACCTGCAAGCAGCAGGAAGATAGCCAGCGAAAGTGTGCGATTGATAGAAAAGAAGATTATGCGTATCGGGATTCCGGAAACTGTTTTTTCAGGAAAAGGAAATGGAGGCGGGGGGATCCTTCTCATAACGGAGTCGCCGCGAATTATACCAGAGTCCCCATGAAAGAAAATTGTATTGGGCGGCGGCCCCCCGGAGTTTCTTACAAATACATTTCCCTGCTGGGTTAAGATCAATTGCTGAAAAGTACGGAAGAGTTTTTCCCGGACGAATATATCAGTAAACAATAAAACGAGCAACGAAGCAAATATCCAGGTGAAATAAGCCCTGAACTTTCTTTTTTCAAAAAAGCGCGGAAGAAAATAATAATAGTTAAGATAGAAAAGACCGATGGGTAGCAGCTTACCCAGGAATTCGCGGTACCAGAAAGTTTTATCATCTACCCTTACCGGGTAAAACAATAATGGTAATTGAAGAAAGAGCAGCCATACTGATATATGAATGATCACTATGACCAGCAGGTGCATTTTGCTTTTCGTTTTTTGAAAGCCGAAAAGTGTGTATAGAAAATTATTCCAGATTTCCTTGTCTGTTGTCGGGTTCATCTGACCTCATTATTTTGTCAAGGTCAAATTTAGTAAGGGTGGGATGCTGACCGGTTTTTATTTTTTGTATTACTAATGCTGCTGTTTTTTCTGCCTGATCTTTATTTAAGAATGGTTGCTTGTTTTGAACCACAGGGACCGATTCCTGGTGAATCAATATAGTATCATTCACCAGGATATCGTAGCCCCAACCATTAACCAATTTGAAAACCCTGCTTTCAATACGTTGCGGACTATGGTTTTTCATTGTAATTACCCAGATAGCTGCTGAAATAATTACGGACGCCGTTATAATTATAATATTATGCTTCTTAGTCCCCATCTACTTTTGCATCGTTTGGATGAAACTCATATCCATTATCCATTACCAGTGAACCACTCCGGCCTGTTATTACAAAGCCCCTGTCTGAAAGAGAAAAAGCTATGGCGCCTGTACGGGCCGTACCTTCAAATGCTGTTTTTTGTGCCCACTGATCATTTGCGGGATCATATTGCCAGGTTGTTGAGAGAATAGAACCATTTTCACCGGTAGTTAAATATGCATAGCTGCCCATTATGAATGCTACAGCATTTTGTCTTGCAATCAAACTGGTTGTGCTTGTTCCATAGTTATCATCATAGGTTTCATCGCTATAATTATAAATCGCTCTTTTCTGGGTCCATGTATCTGATCCGGGGTCGTATGCCCACATGTCTTTCAGTATTTCGCCATTATTATTGCCAGATACTACATAAGCAATGTTATTCATTACAAATACAGTAGCAGCAGATCTTTTTGTACCGCCTATACTTGATTTTTGTACCCACTGACTACCTGCCGCAGCATTCGGATCAAATTGCCAAAGGTCTTTTAAATAATTACCATCATACCCGCAGGAAACATAGCCGTTGTTGCCAATAGCAAATCCTATCGCGTTATACCTCGCTGTTCCTTTAAAATCATCTTTCTGGGTCCATGTATCAGTAGCAGGATCGTACTCCCAGAAATCACCGAGGTTATTCACACCATCAAACCCGGTTCCTACATATCCTTTACTGCCTATTGTAAAACTTACCGCAGCATACCTTGCTGTACCCGGCATATCCGCTTTTTGTGACCAGTATTTTTTTTCAAGACTGTATTCCCACAAATCTTTGAAATAATCACGGTCGGTATATCCTGTAGCGATATAAGCACTTGAACCTATTGTGAAAGATACCGCCTCACCCCTGGCATTTCCGTCAAAATCCGAAGCCCTTGTCCAGTTCCCGACAAGATCAGAATCGCTGCTTGTACTTTTTGTGCAGCTTTGAGAAATAAATAAAGACGAGACGATCAAAGAACCACCAAGCAGGTATGCGTATGCTTTTCTCATTTGCAAAAATTTTTTATAAATGTATCGGCTCGGGTTCTGAATGGTATCATAAAATAGATAAACAGGTATATGCTATAGATAAATAAGCATTATATATCGACATCGGTTTAAAATTTAAGTACTGAAACAGTTGATTAAGATTTTCCATTAAATAATCACCCAGGCAGAAAGCGTTACCGTTTTAAAATTTGTAGTACATCAGGTTCGTCTTGAATTCTTATCTATCCGAATAACCGATTCGTAGATTAATAATGCCTGTTTATCTACTATAACAATTTTTGCGATACAGGCAGGAATATATTGCGACCCATAATTAATATAATGCAGCGTAAGTCTATGTTTGCTAAAAAAACCAGAACTTCTTTTCTTTTCATTCTCCCGTTCGCCTGCTTTATACTTTCCTGTACCCGGCAAGAGATTGATTTTGGCACAATTCCTGAAAACAGTTATACTCATCTTGTTTATATTGATACAGTAGGGATCCAGTTGTCGACCGTGATTCTCGATTCATTTTCTACCGGGAGTGCTACATCATTCCTGGTAGGAAAATATAACGATCCCTATCTCGGTGTCGTTTCTACCCAGCCATTTTTTCAACTGAATAAACCAACGGCGATACCCGATATCGCGGATAACGCCGTGTTTGATTCGCTCACCTGCATCGTACGTGCCAATAAATATTATTATGGAGATACAACAAAGTCAGAAACTATAAACGTAAATGAGCTGGCGCAAAGCATTGTATTAGGGTATAATAATCTCATGTATAATACAAGTAAGGTTGATATAAAACCTGTGCCTTTAGGTTCACGTTCATTAGTTATACGTCCATCTGTGGATGATTCAATATTTATAAGACTTGACGATGCGAAAGGACAGGAATTGTTTACAAAGCTGCGCAGCAAAGCGGATGATATAAGCAGCACAGAAAGTTTCCAGTATTATTTTAAAGGCATGTCGCTGACAACAGGAGATAATGATACGTCTGTTGTATACGGTATAAGGGATACAGTTATAATGAGAGTCAATTACCATGTGAATGATCCTTTTCCCACGTCGAAGTCCATTGATTTTATTTCACAGGTAAATACGGAAGCGTTTAACCAGATATTATCCGACAGGACTGGTACGGGTTTGGTAAAATCAGGAAAAGGCTATACTGAAATACCAGCTGACCAAAGCAATCATCTTTCGTTTACACAACCAGGTACAGGGCTTTATCTTAAAATGATTTTTCCAGGCCTGAAAGGAGTGATACTGAACGAGGATATTGTGCGGCTGCTGAAAGCTGAATTGATAATACGGCCGGTAAAACAATCTTTTGATCTGGGCAAATTAAAACTTCCTTCCAAATTGTTTCTTGTAAATACAGATGGGTCTAATATTCCCGGTTTTTCTGTAACGAGTTCAGGAGGTGGCGTTCTCTATGAAGACCCGGTTATTGATAAGCTTTTTAACCTGGATAATTATTACAGTTTTGATGTAACGACACCGATAAATACAATGATCAATGCAGCGGGCAGTGAAGATGATGGCTTCTATGTGATACAGGGGTTTGCAGGCAGTGAGGTACAACTCGACAGGATAATTGCAGGTGATAAAACAATACCGGGGTACACAACTCAGTTAAAATTGTCTGTACTGGTTATTAATAAATAATATGATTAAGCTATCTGCTCCATATAAGCGATTTGTTCTCCTTGTCATTATTACCACGGCCAGCCTTTACGTTTTTTCACAGAATACAAATAATCCGTACTCTGTTTATGGTATTGGTGATATTGATAACACGGTGTACAACCGCACAAGTGGTATGGGCGGAACAGGTTTAGCGCTTAAATCTTCGGTTTTTTTAATTGATAATAACCCGGCTTCATTAACGGGGTTGACGAAAAGTTTTTTAATTGCTTCTGCGGGTGCTACCGGCAGGACAAATAGTTTCAGCGGAACACCGATAAATGCAGATAATAACAAAAACAAGGATTTCTGGATAAAACGTTTTGCAGTGGCGGTTAAGGTGAATAAATTCTGGGCAAGTGGATTCGGGTTTAACCAGTTCAGCAATGTAAATTATAGTTTGGTTGGTAATCGCTTTGTAGAAGGTTCCGCCGATGCCTATTCGGTAGCTTACCAGGGCGATGGCGGTTTAAATGAATATTACTGGACAAACGCTGTTTCATTAGGGAAGCATTTTTCGCTGGGGCTCAGGTCTTCATTTATTGCAGGCTCTATTAATCAAAATGAAACGTTGAGTGAAGCATCACTTACCGCGTCGATATCAACCAAGCAGCAGGATTATTACAGAAACTTTCGTTTCCAGGCCGGAGCTTTATATGAAACTCCGATAACAAAACAATGGAACCTGTCCCTGGGCGGCCGCTTTTCTCCTAAAACAGGATTAATATACGATCGTACACTCACTGTAACCGAAAATGGGGCCAGTGTGGAAGGTGATAAATATATCAGCAGTGGTACTTTTTACCTGCCCACAAGTTATGGCGGAGGCATCGCATTGAAAAAAAGCTTCAAAACAACTTTTGCTGCTGATTATACCTACGAAGACTGGTCCTCTTTGCATATTAAAGATCAGGGCTGGCAGCTTATCAGTAGTCAGCGAATTTCAGCAGGTGCGGAGTTTTCAAGCTATAAAAATAATCGTGGCTTGTTAGTGGAAAGAAGATTTTACCAGGTAGGCGCTTATTACAATAATTCATACCTGCAAGTACGGAATACGCCAATTAATGACTGGGGTATTACAGTTGGTATGGGCGGGTCATTGGATAATACATTTCTGTACTCACTCTCTTTGCAGGGAGGTGTAAAAGGAACAACCACACAAAATTTAATCAGGCAAACCTTCTTCGGGTTTACATTAGGCCTTTCTTACAGGTCCTTTCTTTTCAGCAAAGGAAAAATATACCTGGATTAAGACTATTTTATTACCGGCATGGGGGCGGAGGCTGTTGCATGCAGAGAATCATACGCCAGCACAAAACCAAATGCAAACATGGCTATTACAAGGCCAATCATAAATATATTGTAAGAGACCCTGAGATATTTGTACTTCTTTGCCAGCACAACCCCCAGGTAATAAATATCCTTGATAATGCTGCCATAGAGGTAATCTTTATCGGCCATCATCTCCTTCATGGCCCAGTCATAATCGTCCAACTGCATACTGTGAAAATTGCCAAAAAAAAGCAGGTTTGTTTTTTTATGAAAAATATCTTCCCTGGTAAATGTGCCCTTTGATACATTTGGCCTGGTAGCTAAAACCGCAAATATGGTCGCGGTTACACAGAACCCAACTAAAACAATAGTCGGAACAACGAGATTCTGATGTTCATCGAGATGGCGTATTAATAGTGAAATAACCACTGAAAGTATAATTGAGTTTACAGAGATCATTATGTGCGCCTTATTATCGGCCATATGACTCAGGTTGGCATGATTAGATGCCATGATCCTGAAAACAGTGGATATTCCTCTGTCTGTTTGCTGATCCTTTCTTCTTTTCTCAGCCAGTTCTTCCTTCTTCTCGGCCAATTCTTCCTTCTTTGATTTCTTTTCAGCTTCTGATGTGGCATCTGTCTTTATAACTTTCGGTTCCGCAATGTTTTCTGTTATTTTTTCTTTTGCAATTTCTTTTTCTTCTTTTCCGTCATCATCCTTTGATTCTTTCAGGCGTTGAAGGTTTTCATTTTGTATCGGCTGCAGTTTTTCTTTTGCATAACTGGTAAAGTAATGATGACTCTCAAGAAATTTTGCATTCTTCTTTTTCCACTGCTTTTTTGAAAATTCTTCACCCAGTGTATTGGCCAGTTCTTTACGCAGCAGTTTATTTTTTTGTTTAAAATCATCTGTGCCGAGGTGAAATAAATCCGCATCACAGAGAATCTCTTCAACCAGGGTAGAGGGCGATTGAGGCATTTTTGTTGCCAGTATGGCCAGCCGGACTTTTTCAATAAAATCAGGCGATTCGTTTTGAGAAGACAGAAATTGGACGGCAATTTTGGCCCCTTCTTCCTCGTGCCCTTCCGACCTTCCTCTCAAAAAGCCTATATCATGAAGCCACCCGGAAGTGAATAAAACCGCTTTGTCTTCTTCATTCAATTGATAGTAATCAGCCATCTTTTCACAGGCTGCCACAACATCTTCTGTATGTACAATGTTATGGTAAGTGATGCTTTCATTAACTTTATTCCTGAAAATATCAGTGGCAAACTTTTTAGCTTCGGATATAATTGACAACCGTGACGAACTCATTTTAAAGATTTGGAGATGGTAAATTTAAATAAAAAGAGTATAGGCTGCTTAGATATGCATAGTTGGGCGTTTACCGGCTTTATTGTTTTAACAATGTCATGGGCGGGTCTGGTCGCATGTAAAGGGAAAAAACAGAAACAAACTGTTTCGGCTGACACTACAGCCGTGGCGACTGCACCTGGAAGCCATTATAATCTTTCTGCTCCACAAGGCATTACACTAGGCGACAAGCTTCACGAAATATCCGGTATCTCTTATGTCTCAGGCAATATTATTATTGGAGAAAATGATGAGCAGGGTAAAATTTTCAGTATTGATCCCACCAAACCTGAAGATACCAATTATCCTTCTGTCCGGTTTGGAAGCAAGGATGACTATGAAGATATTGTTGTGATAGATACCACAGCTTATTTACTGGTAAGTGATGGTGAAATAGTTGAAGTGCCAGGTTTTTCAAAATCGGAAGAAGTAAACGGAACTATTGTAGCGCAAATGGGAGGCAAGCATAATGAATTCGAAACGCTTTACTATGATAAAGCCGTAAACAGCCTGATCATGCTTTGCAAAAGTTGTCATCACGAAAAAGATCAGATACGGACGGCGTATCGTTTTGACCTTGCGGCAAAGAAATTTTCCGATACATCTTATTATACTATATCTATCGGTGATATAGCCGGTAAAATAAATGAAAGCGACATCAAATTTTTTCCTTCTGCTGCCGCTATTAACCCTGTTCAGGATAAATTGTATATCGTTTCATCAATTGGTAAATTGCTGGTGGTAACGGATAGAAAAGGGAAAGTAGAAGAAGCATATAAGCTGGATCCTGCTCTTTTTAAACAACCGGAGGGCATAACGTTCGCACCCAACGGCGACATGTTTATTTCTAATGAAGGCGGGGATGGGAAAGCAACCCTGCTTAAATTCGTGTATAAACCGTAACCGGTTGAAACCTGCCGCAGAAATTCTGCGTATTATTTAAACCCTAAACTATTACTATGCTGCTGCGAATACCTCTGCTATTGCTCTTATTTTCTGTTTCAGTAATAGTGGCTGCACAGAATAAAGTTGTTCAGCGGATTTTCCTTGTCGGAGACGCGGGCGAATTGGACGATGGCAAACACCCGGTTTGTGACTGGTTGAAACAAAATGTAAACTGGAATGATTCGTCAAATACCATAGTTTATCTGGGTGATAATATTTACCCCTTAGGTATGCCTGCTGAAGGCAGCAAGAGTTACACAACAGCAAAGACGATAATAGATTACCAGATATCAGTCGTAAAAGATAAAAATGCCAAAGCTTTCTTCGTTCCCGGAAATCATGATTGGAGAAGGGGAAAGGAAGGTGGCCTGCAGCAAATACAAAATGCGCAACAATATATTGAATCATTACAATTGGCCAATGTACAGCAATTACCAACAAATGGTTGCCCCGGTCCCGTGGAAGTAAAAATTGCTGACAATATTCTGCTGGTATGTATGGACAGTGAATGGTGGCTGGAACAAAATCAGAAACCGGGTATTGAATCAGATTGTGATTATAAAAATGAAGACGAAGTTATTACCGAGTTAAAGGATATTGTGAATTCGAATCCGGACAAGCTGATCATATTGGCCATGCACCATCCATTTCACACTCATGGTGAGCATGGCGGCTATTTTACATTCAAACAGCATATATTTCCTTTCACCGATCTTTCAGATAACCTGTATATACCATTACCAGTTCTCGGTTCTGCATACCCGATAGCAAGAGGTGTATTTGGATCAGTACAGGATGTAAAAAACCCGATGTACCGTAACCTGATTGAAAAAACAGAGGAAATTATTAAAAACCACCCTAATGTAGTACACGTAGCAGGACATGAACATACACTTCAATTATTCAAACAGGATAGTGTTACATATGTGGTGAGTGGCGCGGGTTCAAAAAAGACAAGGGTGAAAAGCGCGGGCAATACAATTTTTGCTGAAAGTCAAAATGGTTTTGCGGTTATTGAAGTAAATGAAGACAGGACTGCTGATGTGAAATTTTATACAACGGGACAAAGTAAAGATCTGCAACAACCGGCGTTTACATTTGCATTGCCGCCGGTTCCAACCATTAAAGAAACAGAGGAAGTGACAAAAAAAGTTGTTGAATCATTTCCTGATTCAGTAACGATAGTCGCTGAAAAAGATTTTAAAGCGGGAGGTTTTAAAAAACTTTTGCTGGGACCGAACTACCGGGATGAATGGGCTGAGCCAATAAAAGTAAAAGTATTTGATATAGATAAGGTTTTAGGGGGATTAAAACCTTTGCGTCGTGGCGGTGGTCACCAATCACGTTCATTACGATTGGAAGACTCAACAGGCAAGCAATGGGTATTACGTTCTGTGCAAAAATTTGTAACGGATGCTGCGTTACCCCCTGATCTGCGGGGTACAATAGCAAAAGACCTTGTGTCCGATGGGGTGTCCGCTTCGTATCCTTATGCGGCTCTTTCAGTACCGGCCCTGGCCGATGCCGCGGGGGTACCGCATGCAAACCCGTCATTATATTATGTTCCGGATGATCCTCGTCTCGGAAAATTCAGGTCTGATTTTGCAAACATGCTTTGTTTATTCGAAGAAAGAGAACCAGGAGGATACAAAAAAACACAAAGCACGGATGATGTGGTGAAAGACCTGCAGAAGGACAATGATAATTCCATTGATCAGCACGAGGTATTGCAGGCACGATTGCTGGATATGTTTATGATGGATTTTGACCGGCATGAAGATCAATGGCGATGGGCTTATAATAAAGGGGAGAAAGGAAAAGAATTTTTTGCATTACCACGTGACCGGGACCAGCCTTTTTTTGTAAGTAAAGGAGTGATACCCTCTTTTGCAAGGCAGAATTATATCTCACCGCAGATACAGGGATTTCGTGTACATGCACATAACGTCAGGACTTATAATTTTAATGCAAAGAATTTTGACCGTGCTTTCCTGAATGAACTGAACGAAGAAGACTGGAAAAAAATGACCAGTGCTTTCCTCACAACAATGACAGATACCGTAATTGAAGATGCATTACATCGTCAGCCACCTGAACTATTGAAATATTCAAATGGTAAGATCATTCAAAAACTAAAGGAAAGAAGGAAATATTTTGCGAATGAAATGGAGGATTACTATAAGTTCATTTCAAAAATTGTAAATGTTACAGGAAGTAATAAGATTGAATTGTTCGATGTTGCAAGAAATGAAGACGGCAGTGTAACCGTAAAGGTTTTTAAAATAAATAAAGAAGGAGAGAAGTCGGACAAAATGTATGAACGGAAATTTGATCCGTCGGTAACAAAAGAAATCCGGCTATACGGGTTAGAGGGCAACGATAAATTTGTATTTACCGGAACCGGCAATAAGATTAAAATAAGAGTAATTGGTGGCCCCGGCGAAGATTCATTTGAAAGCAACGCCTCTGCACCATCCGGTAAAACATTGGTGTATGATCTGAATTCAGAAAATAACCAGTTTACAGGAAATGATAACCTTACAAAAAAATTATCTGATAACCCGGCGGTAAACAATTATCAGCGGCTATATTATAAATACAATCTCAGGATTCCATTTGTATCTGCTTCTTATAATGTAGATGATGGTATTTATCTCGGTGCGTCCATGCGTTTTATCAACCAGGGTTTTCGGAAAACACCTTTTAAAACCCAGCACGCAATCGCGATAAGTCATTCATTGAGTACAAATGCCTATAACATCAAGTACTATGGAGATTTTATATCTGTATTAGGGAAAACTGATCTGCTGATCCGTTCAGAATTAAAAGCGCCAAATAATGTGACTAATTTCTTTGGATATGGTAACGAAAGCATTTATGATAAAGAGCAACCGGGCAAGATTAAATATTACCGGACACGCTTTACGGTGGGAGACATAGCATTATTATTAAGAAAGAACCTTGGAAAAACACTTTCTGTTTCTGCAGGTCCTGCTTTCGAGTTTTATTCAATAGAAACGGAAAACAATTTTAACCGCTTTATTACGAAGACGGATATTAATGGGTTGGATTCTTCTACTTTGTATAAGAGTAAATCATGGCTTGGCGGACAACTTATATTGGGTATAGATAACCGGAATAATAAGATAATACCAACCCGGGGTGTAAACTGGCAAACAACATTGAAATCATATGGCGGGGTAGGTTCAGTTTCAAAAAACTTTACACAACTTAATTCTGATTTTGGCATCTATATCAGCTTACCCGGTAATACCAATTTTGTCATCGCGGAGCGCTTTGGTGCAGGGATTAATTTCGGGGATTATGAATTTTTCCAGGCGCAATATTTAAGCGGAACAGAAAACCTGCGCGGGTACCGCAAATATCGTTTCGCTGGTACGTCTATGCTATATAACAACCTTGAACTGCGAATTAAATTAGCCGACTTCAGAACTTACCTTTTTCCGGGCGCTATTGGTTTGTTGGGCTTTTTTGATACCGGCAAAGTATGGGTAAAAAATGATCCATCATCCGGCTGGCACCAGGGATTTGGCGGAGGATTGTGGATAGCGCCAATGAAGAAAATTGTTATAAGTATATCATATGCTGCGTCGAAGGAAGGAGGATTGCCATTGATTAGTTTTGGGTGGATGTATTAAAATTAAAAAAGTAAAGGCCATTTTATAGTGGCCTTTACTTTTTATGAGATTAAACGGATATTCTATGGAATTACTTTCCAAGCAATTTCTCTGTGGTCGTATTCGACAACTCAATCCTCTGCTCACCTTTTACAACATCATCAAAATTCACCTCCACGCGTAAAGCTTTTAGCCCGCTCACTCCCTGCAATTCTTCCAGGTCAAATTTTTCCACACCTGCTTTCAGTAACTTCTGATTCTGTAAAAACTCAATGTATTCCAGGTATTCATTCGCTTCCTTCCCCTGCGAATACACGATTGCGATTTTGCCAGGTTGCGTTAATCTCTCGTTTGTGTCTTTTATCCTCACTTTATCAATTCTCTTTTTTACTATCTCATAGCGGATATTATATGCGCCATCTACATCAAACTTTCTTTCCGCGGTACGGAAGCTGATTGATAAAGGAATGCTATGCGCCAGTATCAATTGAGTTGTCTTCAATGGATGAGACAAATGACTTTCCATTGAATTTGTCAACTTCGCTGAACGGGCCAGCACTGTCAATTGCCATATCTTCATATTCCGCAGGTAGATTTCATCAAACTTCTTTTTCGGCGCAATTGACTGGCCAATATAGATATTGAATTCAACTCCGTCTGTTACATATCTTTCGAAATAATGAGGAAATACTTTCTGTGCAGCCGATTGTTCTTTATCTATAAACCGCGCTACGGCATCATTGATTTCTGTAATGCTATCCTCGTATTCTTTCCGGTGTTTATAGATCATGCCGCTTTGAGGATCTAATGTCGTATAATATTCATCAATAGTTTTTGCCAATGCGGGAACCGTTGATTTTATGTGATTGAAAATGGAGGTCACCTGCCCTGACAAAAACTCACGGATCTGTATTTCCTCTTCTGATAAAAGCATTTCGGAAACTGAAGAAATATATTTATCAATCTTGTATTCAATTTCCTGGAACAACGGGAACTGCATTTCTTTATGAGCCTTGCTGATGATCTGGCGGGCCATCTGCAATTGTTCAATCATATCCAATTGAATAGAATTTGCCCGTTCTACAGATGAATTTCTTATATCTATTGAACCAAAAACCGGAAAGACATTGTCAAATGAAATGCGCTCAATTTTCGCATCTTCATTCATTTTCTTTTTCATCAGGTAGTTTAAGGCCGCTTCTGTAAACTTCCATTCAACCGCAGGCTGTACAGCAGTGAATTGTTCCTTTACGATGTTATTGATGTTATTAATAAGTGTTTCTGTGCCCTTTTGCAATCCCAGGGAAAAATAAGTAATTGCCGGTGCAATCTTATTAATATGGCTATGATTAAATTTTTCAGGAATAGCAGAAGCGATTTCTAATATGCCCAGCAATTCATGTTCTTTTTTAAGCGGCGCCAGTATCACACTGCGAACTCCTTGTTCATAATACAGGTTGAGGTAAGGATAATCTTTGATATCGTCCTTTGATAAGTTTTCAAAGACAACAGGATTATCTACATCCCGAAAGGTCTCAGTAGTGAGTTCGTTTAATTTATCAGCGTCTGTCTGTTTAATTTTTTTGCAGAGTAAACTTTTATCATTGTTCTTTTCAGAAAATATATAGTGACCATTTATTTTGAAAAACGGAGTAACACCCACTTCAACATCCTTTACACCCAGAAGGTTTTGCACATGTCCCTGCATCCTGTGAAATAAGTTGGCATCAGCAAATGCATTGGCATCCAGGAGATCATTTTTCATTCTCGAAATGATTTCCTGTTCAGTTACATCGTGCACTTTCACAATAGCTAACCCGTCAAATACAAAATCGGTAAGGGGCATAAATTTCTCCAGTTCTTCCAACGGCAAAAGCCTGTTTGTTCGTTTGCATACGAGGTTATCAGGAGCTATTGGCAATTCGCCAATGGGGCTAACATCTATGAAACGGGCATCGATGCTCAGTTCAAGATATTTTGTAAGACCTGTAACAGGATCAGCAAACGGGTAAATTGTTTGCGAAATATCCGGTCCTTCGTACCCAAAATATTTTTTCAGGATAATATGGTAAGCAAACAGGTATTTTTCTTTACTCAACGCTTTGCCCAATTCATTGTCAGGGACGTTTACCTGGTTTGTCCCTGGTTTTATGAACAAATACTGGAACAGGTTGGATGAATAAATTACTTCAAACCTGAACGGGAAAGAAACTGCGTACAAATTATCCTGGTTGGACGGCGCCGGCGGAAAAATTGTCGTCAGCAGCATTTCCACCAGTTCATGGTGTTGTTTCAGCAGCGAAGTGTCTTCTTGTGGCTGTAGCAGTTCCGGTACAGCATCAAACTGTTCCAGCAAGTTGCCATATAATTTCTTGCTTCCGGCTTTGCCCTCAGTGACTGTTTTTTTCAACGTGTCGACAAGTGGCTTCAGAGAAACCCGGCTTCTGATCATTCCGTCATTATAAATTCTTACATCTTCCATACAAACCTCCTTTCCTGCCTAAGCAGACTGTTTTAAACTCGTTTTACTTTAAAAGGATCGGATTATCTACGCAAAATTAAACCGCAAGGTTCAACATGCCCTAATATAATCAGGCGAGTTGCAGTTTCTAAGGGGTAAAACGTAGAAACGGTCAGCTTAATCAAGGCCTTATGCGAATAATAACAAGGTTCCTGACTGTTTGTTGGGACAAGAGGTTTCTTTGCCGGTATATATTGGGATAGCTGATCATTTCAGCCTTTGGTAGTATTTACAGGCGGGCCGGATACCGCACTGTTCACATTTGGGGTTTCGGGCAACGCAGGTATACCTGCCGTGCAGAATGAGCCAGTGATGAGCTTTATGTATGAACCCCTCCGGAATTTCGCTAATCAATTGTTTTTCTACTGCTAATGGAGTAGTAGCGGATTCAGAAACCAACCCGATTCTTTTGCTTACCCTGAAAACATGAGTGTCTACAGCCATGTTAGGTTGTTCATCCACCACTGAGGTGATCACGTTTGCTGTCTTTCTCCCGACTCCCGGTAGTTGCACAAGTTCTTCGACCGTCATCGGTATTTTACCATCAAATTTCTCCATCACCATCCTGGCCATGCCGATCAGGTGCTTTGTCTTATTATTCGGATACGAGATGCTTTTTATAAAAGGAAGCAATTCGTCGAAAGTTGCTTTACTCATTGACTCAACATCCGGATATTTTTCAAATATTGCCGGTGTCGTCATATTCACACGCTTGTCTGTGCATTGAGCAGAAAGAATAACCGCGGTTAAAAGCTGGTAAGGGTTATCATAAATAAGTTCTGTTTCCGCATCCGGAGTATGTTCTAAAAAATAGTCGATAACAAATTTGTACCGTTCTTTTCTTGTCATAGTAAATAGAAAAAATGATCTGACTGGCAAGGTATGCCATACTTCTAAAGTATGAAATACCTTCAAACCGTCATTATTATAGAATAAAGATCAGAAGCATAGCAGAGCGTCCTTTAGTTTTTCAGGTGAATTGCACGCAAAAGTGCAAAGGGAATAAGGCGCTGAGAAATATGAAAACTTTGTGGCCAGGTCCTTTGTGTTTCCTGTCTGCAGAGTGGAGTGTAACGATGGTTTAAATGAAATACGTTAGAGTATCTAAAATAAAAAAACATCAGTCGGTGACTGATGCTGACAGATTTAAAATGAACCGGAATTGAACGCCGGCTATTTATATAAACAGGTTGTATAAACGAAGTTTACGCTTCCTGCTTTTTCGCTTTCTGGCGGGCATAATTCAGGATGTTCAGCACTATTTCAGTGCGCGGAGACTCTGTGATGCTTTCAAGCCGCTTCATAGAAGAGCTCAAAACCTCCATTTTCTCACGTAACGTCCAATCACTTTTCAGCGCAGCTTCTATCGCCACGGTCATTTCCGGAGAGGTCTCTTTGTACAGGTACAATAAGATATCCTCAGGTGTAAAACTTTGCATAGGCAAAACCATTGATGTCCTTAAAAAATATATGTCCTTTGGTGGGGGTAGTGTCCGTTGTCCTTATTATAAACGAAAGATAAGTAGCCTTATTGTATAAAACAAGATCAATTTGCCAGCTTTTTGTTTTCAGCAGGTATTATAAAGAGGTCTTCATTGTCCCGTTTCATGTAGTATTTTTCACGGGCGTATTTTTCCAGTATAGCAGGATTGGTTTGTAGCTGATTTAGTTCCTTTCTTTCCTGGCTTATTTTCTTTGTAAAATCTTCTTTAGTAGACTGTAAATCATTGAGTTCTCTGCGTCTTTGCAACTGGGTAACCAAATCATTTCTGTCAAAAAAACTGATCCAGGCAATAAAAGCCAATGAGGCGATAAGGTATTTATTAGTCAACCAGGCGGAGATACTAGTGAGGAATTTCATAATCAATGATTGTTTTGCAAAGGATGCAGTTGGCAGCTAAAGTTATTGAATTTCTATATACTGCCAACTGCAATTTGCATACTCTATTTACCAAATTTTATTTTTCCCTTCGGGTATACCGCGGATGAGCCGAGTTGCTCTTCAATTCTGATCAATTGATTGTACTTCGCTATCCTGTCAGTACGGCTTGCAGAACCGGTTTTAATTTGTCCGCAATTCAAGGCAACAGCAAGATCAGCAATAGTTGTGTCTTCTGTTTCACCACTGCGATGGCTCATGATGGTATTATAGCCATTATGCTGTGCCAGCGTTACTGCGTTAATGGTTTCAGTTAATGTTCCGATCTGGTTAACCTTAACTAACAAGCCATTTGCAATTCCCTTGTCAATACCCTGTTGCAGGCGGGTTACATTGGTTACGAAAAGATCATCACCAACTAACTGGCATTTGCTGCCGACTGTTTTTGATAAGTTTTTCCAGCCATCCCAATCATCTTCTGCCATTCCATCCTCAATAGATGCAATCGGATATTCCTTCACCCATTTTTCCCAAAACTTCACCAATTGATCGCTGCTTACTTCTTTACCGCTGCTTTTATGAAATACATATTTTTTCTTCTTGTTGTCCCACAGCTCACTATTGGCAGCATCCATTGCAATTACGATCTGTGACCCTGCTTTATAACCTGCAGCATCAATCGCGGTCAACACGGTTTCAATTGCTTCTTCATTACTTTGAATATTTGGCGCAAAGCCGCCTTCGTCCCCTACGTTAGTGCTAAAGCCTTTTTTCTTCAGTACAGATTTTAATGCATGAAAAATTTCAACGCCCCAGCGAAGACCTTCGCTGAATGATGATGCGCCGACCGGCATTACCATGAATTCCTGGAAGTCGATTTTGTTATCAGCATGGGCACCTCCGTTTAATATATTCATCATGGGTATGGGCAACGTTTTAGCATTGGTACCACCTACATAACGGTAAAGTGGCAATGCAGCTTCTTCCGCCGCCGCTTTTGCTATCGCCATACTTACAGCTAGAATTGCGTTGGCGCCGAGCTTACTTTTATTAGCTGTGCCGTCCAGGTCAATCATGAGTTGATCTACCCCCGTCTGATCGGCCACATCATAGCCTAACAGTTTTGGAGCAATCGTTTCATTTACATTCTTTACCGCTTTCAACACACCTTTACCGAGATATTTTTTCTTATCATCATCCCGCAGCTCTACCGCCTCATGTATGCCTGTGCTGGCGCCGCTCGGTACCGCAGCACGGCCAATAGCCCCTTCATCGGTTATTATATCTACTTCTACAGTGGGGTTGCCGCGGCTGTCTAATATCTGTCTTGCAAAAATTTCGGAAATGTAACTCATGATTGGTTTATAGTTTTTTGTTGAATTGAATTTTTATGGGGCAAGCTTTTGTATTTCTATTTAGCTTTCGTTGCGTCGCTTCGGATAGCTATCCGGACCTATGCGCTCTGTTTGCTATTCAGCTTTTTGGGTCAAAGCCCTGAATATATCTTCAAGGCTCTGGCTTTCGCTTTGCAAAGAAACAATATTGAGGTTATGCTGCAATGCTAATTCTAAAATTTGTTTGCGGACGGATTCAGGATTTGCAGTTTGTAGTTTAAAGTGTGCAGTTTGCGCTTCTTCCACATTTGTAACACCATTCATTTTTTGCAGCAACGCTTTATCAATTGCTTCTTTGAATTGTACTGCTACCACATGCATTTCACGGGTTCCACTCCGCAGGGTGCTGAGCTTATCGTCGGCAACAAGATTGCCTTTATTTATAATGATAACCCGGTCACAGATCGCCTCTACTTCCTGTAATATATGAGAGGAGAAAAGAACTGTTTTATCCTGTCCCTGTTTTTTGATTACATCTCTTATTTCAATAATCTGGTTGGGGTCGAGACCACTGGTGGGCTCATCTAATATCAATACTTCGGGGTTGTGAATGAGTGCGGCAGCAAGGCCTACTCTTTGTTTATACCCTTTTGATAGCTGGCCCACTTTCTTCTTTGATTCAGGGGTAAGGCCCACCAGTACAATGACCTTTTCGATTTCTGCTTTTGGGTTCTTTACCCCGTGTACTTCAGCAATAAAAGACAAATATTCACGCACGTACATTTCATAGTACAAAGCGTTTGCTTCAGGCAGGTAGCCGATTTTCTTTTTTGCCTCAAGGGGTAGCTCAGAAACATTAATGCCGCATACAAAAGCATTTCCGCCTGTTTGCTGCAAGTATCCTGTCAGTATTTTCATCGTTGTGCTTTTGCCTGCCCCGTTGGGCCCCAGAAAACCAACGATTTCACCCTTGCCGATTTTGAATGAAATATTATTAACCGCTTTTTGTTCCCCGTATTCTTTGAGCAGGTTGCTGACTTCAATGGACATGATACAAATTTAATTTGCTGATGCGATAATATGCGATTTAACCAGGCCTGGGTTATTAACTGATGTTAGAATTATTTTTTCTCCGGGCAGGACCCGATTTTAAGGTAGTGTCTCAGTTTGAAATATATCTGTTCTAAAATGATTTTTGAACCACATAGAATTTATGTGTTAACCTTATGTTTTCTATGTGACTATGTGGTTCAAATTTTTCAAAATGAGGCACTACCGATTTTTAAGATCTTCATATTTACTTTCCAGCACAGTGGGATCCGAAGCTTGGAATTCACGTGACTTGAAGTCGCGGC
>JADMIO012942286.1_pt1 | contig 122366 bp, 88 predicted proteins | sample 8958161 | NCBI WGS metagenome assembly JADMIO01 (sample SAMN16585339, study PRJNA669376) | soil metagenome | isolation source: Crop rotation soil | place: USA: Cullars Rotation, Alabama | collected 2011 | reverse complement strand
AAGGGTAAACCCATTCGCTGATATATCTCGCCCTTTCAGGGCTGGTACACATTTGCATTTCACAGCGAAAGGGTAAACCCATTCGCTGATATATCTCGCCCTTTCAGGGCTGGTACACATTTGTATTTCATAGCAAAGGGTAAATCTATTCGCTGATATATCTCGCCCCTTCAGGGCTGGCACACATTTGTATTTCATAGCAAAGGGTAAACCCATTCGCTGATGCATTTCACCCCTTCAGGGCTGGTACACATTCGTATTTCATAGCAAAGGGTAACCCCATTCGCTGATATATTTCGCCCTTTCAGGGCTGACATAAAACAATCATTTCCCAATTACCTGTCGGAGAAAAAGTTCACTTGCATCCTTCACTGATTTCTCAATCGGAATAAATTCAATTCCGATTTCTTTTTTGATTTTATCATTCGAATAAATCCAATGCGACATAGCGCTTCGCGCCGTCTCTTTCGTAATCATAGGATTCTTCCCGGTAAGCAGGCGGAGGAATGATTCAGCCCGCCAGCCTATTCCTGCCATGAGAGGAGTGACGCGAATCGTTGCTTTCTTTTTCCCAAGATTCTCAGCGATGAGATCAAATACCTTCCTGTAGGTCATGTTCTCTGAGCTGATGATGAAACGTGCATCTTTTACTCCTTTATCCATAAGCATCAACGCCGATTTAGAAACATCTCGAACGTCGACAAATCCCGTCGAGCCTTCCGAATAAAAGGAAAGTCCTTTCCATACCTGCGAAAACATCTGAGTACTTCCATTCTTCCAGTTACCCGGACCAATCACGATCGATGGGTTAACGATGAAAGCACTGAGTCCTTCCTCCATTGCCCTCCAGACTTCCCGTTCTGCCGAATACTTACTGATTCCATAATTTGAATTCTCCTTTGATTGCTTCCACCAGCATTCCTCGTCAACGAGTGTTTCTCCGCTTGTCCTTCCCAATGCCGAGGTGCTGCTAATATGACAAAATCTTTTCACCCCATGTTTAATTGCGAGGTTGACCATGTTTGCTGTTCCATCAACATTCACTCTGAACATCTTCATTCTGTCGTTACTATTGAACGATATGTATGCTGCAGAATGATAAACTGTCTCGATACCTTCCATAGCCGCTTCGATTGAAAAGAGATCGTTAACGTCACCGTCGACCCATTCGATCCGGTTGAAATCATCCTGAGATGAAAATAGCCTGCGTGGTATTTGGAGGCTGCTATCTGGCCTCTTTAAGGCACGAACTCTATTTCCGGATTTGACAATGTCGAAAAGTAGTTGAGAACCAACGAGACCAGTTCCGCCTGTAACGAGAATCATAGGAAGTAAAGATATATATTTGCCACCAGGTTATTTGTCAGTAGTTAGTTGGCAATACCTACTAACAACTAACTGCTAACAAATAACAATTAGTATGAAGAACTTCATCGAAGAATTACGCTGGCGAAACATGTTGCACGACATTATGCCGGGCACCGAAGAGCTACTGAAGAAAGAAATGGTTCACGGTTACATAGGCTTCGATCCGACCTCGGATTCATTGGGCGTCGGAAACCTCGTGCAGGTGATGACGCTTTTGCATTTTCAGCAGGCCGGGCATAAACCGATCGCATTAGTGGGCGGAGCGACAGGAATGGTCGGCGATCCTTCAGGCAAATCGCAGGAGAGAAATCTGCTAAGCGAGGATATTCTTCAATCTAATCTTAACGCTCAGAAGAAACAGCTCGAAAAATTTCTCGACTTTAATTGCGGAGAGCGCTCTGCTGAAATCGTAAACAACTACGACTGGTTCAAAGGACTCGGCTTTCTCGACTTCATCCGCGACACGGGAAAACATATCTCGATTAACTACATGCTTGCAAAAGATTCTGTGCAAAGCAGGATGTCGACCGGAATGTCGTTCACCGAATTCTCATACCAGCTCGTACAGGGCTACGACTTTTATTATCTGTGGAAGAATAACGGAGTAAAGCTTCAGATGGGCGGATCAGACCAGTGGGGAAACATCGTTACCGGCACTGAACTGATACGCCGTAAAGATGGCGGCGAGGCCTTTGCTCTCACCACACCTCTTATAAAGAAGTCGGATGGAACCAAATTCGGAAAGACCGAAGGAGGAAACGTCTGGCTAGATGCGAAGAGAACAACTCCGTATAAATTTTACCAGTTCTGGCTCAACTCCTCCGACGAAGATTCGAAGAACTACATCCGTATCTTCACAATGAAGTCGAAAGAGGAAATTGAATCGTTAGAATCCGAGCATCAGAAAGCCCCGCATCTAAGACTTCTTCAGAAGGAACTTGCGAAGGAGATTACGGTTCGTGTTCATTCTTCGAAAGATTATGAGGCAGCGATCGAGGCGTCTGAAATCCTTTTTGGCGCAGGGACGAGCGAAAGCCTAATGAAGCTTTCGGAGAACGACTTGCTGTCTGTATTCGAGGGCGTGCCGCAGATGCAGATTGCTAAGAGCGAAATTGAGACGGGAATAAATGTCGTTGAGTTTCTGTCAGACAAGACGAAGATCTTTCCATCGCGCGGCGAAGCAAGGAAGATGATACAAGGCGGAGGTGTACTGATCAATAAAGGAAAAGTCGTCGAAGCCGAACACGTCGTTAACATGAAAAGCGTAATAAGAGATAAGTATATTCTTGCACAGAAGGGAAAGAAGAACTACTATCTCGTAATTCTAATTTGAAAATTTGAGAATGGCGCCTTGACCAACAGTCTCCATTGTTTATTTTCAAATTATCACATTTTTAATTCCGATTGCTATCGGAAATCAAATTGACTCTATGAGCAACCGAAGAAGATTCTTAATAATTTTTATTTCACTCGTAACTGGCAGTCTTTTGTCAATCTGGATAGTGAAAAAAAGGATGGGCACACTTTCGCCACAAAGTTACATGCAGCTCATCTTCAATTTTATTTTCGCGGCAGCAATCGTTATTGGAATATCAATGTTGTTTAAGAAGATGAATAAGGATCAAAAATGAGTTAGACTCTTGTTTGGCTCCCGATAACTATCTGGATGGCGTTTAACTTTTAACCTTTACGCTCTGCCTTCCCTAATCAATCATCAAGTTGCATCCCCTTATATCCGAAAAGTCGAATCTTCCTATCACTTCAAACGAATAATCCTTGTAAACTTTTCCCAAATCCTGGGTAGACAGAAAGGAGCAGGAATCGACATTCGCAAGGTCGATGATGTTGATTCCTCCCGACTTATTTATTCCCGCCGGCATCATCGGATCGTAAGGATCGCGGATGTGGATTCGCATCCAGGGCGGGCATTTGAAAATTCCATCACCCGCAGAGTAAGCTTGCGAAAGAAGCTCAGTCATTCCATACTCAGAATGAATTTTTTCTACTCCGAAACCTTTGCATAACTGGTCGTGAACTTCCTCACGCACCATCTCTTTTCTTTTCCCTTTCATTCCACCTGTTTCCATAACTATCAGTTCAGGAAAATTAATCGGGTAGTCAGAACAAAAATCCAGGAGAGCATATGTTACCCCCAGTAATATGGCTTTCTTCTTTTCATTTTTCAGACGTATGAGTTCGGAATGGAGTTTCTCATGTTCGTAAAGATAGAATCCACTTGCACTATTGTTTGTCTGTTGAATGAGTTTCTCCGCCATGTAAACCAGAGAGGACCCATTCCTTTCGAGATAGGAGGGAAGTAATGCCAGTAGTGTATATTGATCGGGATTTCCATAGAAGCGGGAAAAAATCTCTGAAAAAATCTTTTCGTAGAATAAAAGGTCTTTGATAAAATGCCTGCTTACATTTTCGTCTGTAGTTCCGCTACTGGTGAAAATATGCTCGTGAGTTTCGTCTCCGGTTACGACCGTCTTCGACTTAAAAATTTCAACCGGGAGAAAAGGAATATTTTCGATTTCGCCTACTCCATTAGGATCGATGTGAAGACTCCTTACGAATTCGGAGTAAACGATATTTCGTTCTGCCTGATGTTTGAAGATTTCGAGAGCAACCTTCCGGAACTCTGCTTCACTTTCGATGTTTGAGATCCTATCAAAATAATGTTGCTTGTTCATTTGCCGGTGAGTTTTTCTTCAACAGGAAGATGATCCGTCGAATAATGAAGTCCAACGCTTTCTTTTCTCGCCATTGCAAACTTTACAATAAGGTAAGCGACGGCGATCAGGTTTCGTAACTCACAGATTTTTGGAGAGACCTCTGTTCGTTCGTAGAGCGCCTCAGTCTCGCCGTAAATAATTCTCAGCCTGTCGAGAGCCCTTTTGAGCCGCTGATCGGAACGAACGATACCAACGTAGTTGCTCATCACACGCTGAAGTTCGTGAAGGTTCGATGTAATGAGGATCATCTCATTCGGCTGAACTGTTCCTTCTGCATCCCATTCAGGGACTGAAACACAGTAGCCGATGTCTTTGAAACAGGAAAGCGAATCAATTGCGGCTCGATGTGCAAATACGAGAGCTTCGAGCAGTGAATTTGATGCAAGACGGTTTGCACCGTGAAGCCCGGTGCATGCACATTCGCCGGCTGCGTAGAGATTTTTTATTGAGCTGTGAGCGAATTCGTCGACAGCGATACCGCCGCATATATAATGAGCAGCCGGCACGACCGGTATCAGATCGTATGGAACTTTGATGCCAACTTTATTACACTTCTTATGTATGTTTGGGAAATGTTCGATGAAATCTTTTTCGTTGATTTTCCTGCAATCGAGGTAGACGAATTCGTCACCGCTTATTTTAAGTTCGTTGTCGATTGCGCGGGCAACAATGTCACGCGGTGCGAGTGAGCCGCGTTCGTCATACCTGTGCATAAACTCTTCTCCAGATTTTGTCCTGAGAACTCCGCCAAGGCCACGCACTGCTTCTGTAATGAGGAATGAAGGACGCTCGGAAGGATTATACAATGCAGTCGGATGAAACTGAATAAACTCCATGTCCTTCACTTCTCCTTTTGCCCGGTAAACCATGGCGATGCCGTCGCCAGTGGCGATCACAGGATTGGTTGTCGCCTGGTAGACTTGTCCAACGCCGCCGGTTGCGACAAGTGTTACCTTAGAAAGAATAGTTTCAACCTGTCCGGTGAGAAGGTTGAGTGCATATGCTCCGTAACATTGAATTCCTTCGGTGCTGCGTTTTATTTCATGTCCAAGATGATGTTGCGTGATGATGTCGATCGAAAAATAATGAGTGTTGATCGTGATGTTTGGATGTTCGCGCACACGTTCGATTAATGTCCGTTCGATCTCATTTCCTGTAGCATCTTTGTAATGAAGAATGCGATGAGCGCTATGTCCACCTTCCTTTGCCAGATCGAAATCACCTTCAGGGTTTTTGTCGAACCTTGCGCCCCATTCGATGATCTCACGGATGCGATCGGCTCCTTCAGTGACGACGATCCGTACTATTTTCTCATCGTTGAGTCCGGCTCCGGCGATGATCGTATCGCGGATATGTTTCTCGAAGGTGTCAGGGCCGCGAAGTACGCCGGCAATTCCCCCCTGTGCATATTTTGTATTCGATTCATCGGCTTCGGCTTTGGTAACGATGAGAACCTTACCATGGTCGGCGACTTTAAGAGCAAACGTTAGCCCGGCAATTCCGGAACCGATTACGAGAAAGTCGACGGTGTGACGCATGTGTAAATATATTAGCTAATTAGTTAATTGGCTAATTAGCTAATTCTCTTTTCCTACCTTTGCACGATGGAAGTGAAAAAAGTCGTAAGTATTTATGCCGAATCAACTCCCAACCCGGTATCGATGAAGTTTGTCTTGAACAGTTATTTGTTGGAAGAGGGAAGCGTTGAGTATACATCTAAGGAGCAGGCACGTGAATGCCCGCTGGCGATTCAATTGTTTTCCTTCTCAGGAATTTCCGGGGTTTTTATCACGAGTAATTTTATTACGGTTTCGAAGTCGACCGACATCGATTGGTACGAGCTCGTTCCCATCCTTCGCGAATTCATCAAGTCATACATCGAAAGTGATCAGCCGGTTTTCACAGGCTCTTTTGAAAAAGTTGCTGATCCTTCTATTGAGCGAACTAAGTCCGCTTCTGCAATCGAGACGAAGATCATCGAAACGCTCGACGAATATGTTCGTCCTGCGGTGGAGCAGGATGGAGGCGCCATTCATTTTAAGTCTTTCCAGGAAGGCATTGTCACACTCGTTTTAAAAGGCGCATGCAGTGGTTGTCCATCATCGTCTGTTACGCTTAAGAATGGGATTGAAAATCTACTTAAGCAGTTTTTCCCGGAGGTGAAGGAAGTGGTGGCGGAGGAAGCCTAAGCTCAATTTTGATTTCCGATAGCAATTGGAATTGAAAATATGTTAATTTGAAAATGGGTTTGGCCATATAGTTACCTTGCTATTGCGTTCTCAACGGAAACCTTTGTGCCCTTTGCGGTTAATAGCCAGGTTTTCCACCTATTGTTAGATTTCATTCGCTTTGATTTTGGCTTTATTCATCAATTATTCGATTTTATTTTTTGAACGGCTGTGAAATAGTTATAATTTTCTGTTGTTATTAAATCTCCCCTTTATGAATAAGCTAATTTCAGTTCTCCTCGCAGTAGTCGTGATTTTGTTACTGGCATGGTTTACGAATGCCTGATCGCCGGTGGCGATACAGTGTTTCTTATGAATCTTATTTTGCATTTCGGCCTCACATACCGGCAAAGACATTAATTCAGGAAAAGTCATATCTGTTTAAACTCTTATATGTGACGCCGTCCTTTGACTGAATTGTTTGCCATAACTCGGCGTGATTTACTTTGATCGATTCTTCAATTGAAATAAAATCTTTATCGATCGCATCAATATCAACTCCCGCCTTCATCCTCGCCAGCGTACAATGCGGAATAGGATCTTCATGACTTCTTTTAATCGTCATCAGATCTTTTACAGATTGATAAATATTTTCTGATAGTCGTGTAAAGATTTCTTTCTTCCTGAAAGCAGCCCATATCATCGAAGGATGTTTTCTGCCCTTCAATACAATTGATTCAAATTCCAATGTAAATGGTTCCTGGCTTTTTAAGGTTTTCTCGAGACGTTTCCTGATCTCATCAATGTCTCCTTCCAAGACTTCACCAATAAAAAATAAAGTTATATGAAGATTATCTCTCGGCGTCCAACGAATGTTCGACAATGCAGAGTTTCGCTCTCCGATTTGAAGAAGGAAATAAGAAACATTATCAGGAATTGGAAGAGCGACAAATATTCTCACCATAAGACACTAAATTATCTCGCGCAAAGTCGCAAAGCCAGCTCTGATTTAAGCGCCTTTGCGTCTTTGGGCGAAAAAAGTCATAGTCCCAATAATCTCTTCACCGGATCCCCGCCGCCGAGCAATAAATTCACCGGTTCTTCAAGCATCTTCTTCACTGCCACCAAAAAGCTCACCGATTCTCTACCGTCGATGATCCTGTGATCATATGATAAAGCGACATACATAATCGGCCTGATCTCCACCTTGCCGTTAATCGCTACCGGACGTTCTACAATATTATGCATGCCAAGAATCGCACTTTGCGGAGGATTGATGATTGGCGTCGAAAGCATGGAGCCAAAAACTCCGCCGTTCGTAATGGTAAAAGTGCCGCCCGTCATCTCTTCGATCGACAACTTACTGTCTCTTGCTTTGGTGGCAAGCTCGAGGATTGAGTTTTCAATCTGCGCCATCGAAAGTGATTCAGCATTCCTTATAACAGGAACCATGAGTCCTTTCGGTGCACTCACTGCAATTCCAATATCACAATAGTCGTGATAAACTATTTCCTCTCCGTCGATTCGTGCGTTTACCGCAGGAAATGTCTTTAGCGACTCGCAAACTGCCTTCGTGAAGAATGACATAAAGCCAAGACCTACTCCGAACTTATCCTTGAACACATCTTTATATTGCTTGCGGATATTCATGATGCCACTCATATCAACCTCGTTGAATGTCGTAAGCATCGCAGTTTCTTTCTTAACGGAAACAAGTCGCTCGGCCACGCGCTTGCGGAGCATTGTCATTTTCTCACGATGTTCATTTCTTCCACCTGGCGATGGTGTAGCTGTTGTCGGAACAGGCTCGAGTACATCGGCCTTCGTAATTCTTCCTCCTTTTCCCGTTGGCGTAATCTGCGATGAAGACAATCCTTTTTCACGCATGATCTTCTCTGCCGCAACGGAAGGAATTCCTTTCGTATAATTTTCTTTCACCGATGTGCCATTCACCTGCTCTGAGGGTTGTTTCTTTGTATTCGACTCCTGAGAAACCGATTCCTTCTTTGCTGGCTCCTTCTTACCCTCCTTTTTCTCCGCAGGCTGGGCGCTTGTGTCGATCGAACAAATTGTAGTACCTACTGCAATCGTCTCACCTTCCTTCGCTTTGATTTTTATGACACCGGCCGCCTCGGCATTGAGTGTTAATGTCGCTTTGTCGGAGTCGATCTCGCAAATCTCATCGTCTTTCTCGACATAGTCGCCGTCTTTCTTCAGCCATCTTGAAATCTGTACTTCGGTGATCGATTCACCAGGGCTCGGAACTTTCATTTCGACAATTGCCATCGTATAGGATTTAATATTGAATTACTAATTTTGAATATTTAGCTCAGGGCCTGTTTAATTATTTCGCTTTGTTCACGTTCGTGTGCTTTATAACTTCCGGTTGCCGGACTCGCACTCTCCGGACGTGTCACCGCTGTAAATGGAATGAACTGTGATGCCGTTCTCAGGATGTATGACCACGCTCCCATATTTACCGGCTCTTCCTGCACCCAGATCCACTCCTTTGCATTCTTATATTTAGTTTTCAGGTTTTGCAGTTGTTCAATCGGTAAAGGATATAATTGCTCGAGCCTGACGATTGAAATATGATTAGACTGATTCTTTTCTTTCTGTTCAAGCAAATCATAAAAAACCTTGCCGCTGCAGACGACTACTTTTGTAATCTTCGCCGGTGTCGTTGTTCCATCATCAATTAACTCTCTGAATCCTCCGGCGGTTAATTCTTTCGGCGAAGAAATACATCTTGGATGACGCAGTAAACTTTTTGGTGTAAAGACGACAAGCGGTTTCCTGAATGGACGATGCAGCTGTCTCCTTAGTACGTGAAAGAAGTTCGCTGGGGTGCTGCAGTTGACAACGCTCATATTGTTCCCAGCGCACAGGTTCAGGAATCTCTCCATCCTCGCACTCGAATGTTCGGCTCCCTGTCCTTCGTATCCATGAGGAAGAAGCAGAACGATTCCATTCATGCGGTTCCATTTATCTTCCGCGCTGCTGATATACTGATCGATGATGATCTGCGCGCCGTTGCCGAAGTCGCCAAACTGGGCTTCCCAAATCACGAGCGAATTAGGCGTCGATAATGCAAAGCCATACTCGAAACCGAGGACAGCATATTCAGAAAGTAATGAATTGTATATTCCGAAATTCGCCTGCTTATCGCCGAGATTATTCAGCGGCACATACTGTTCTTCCGAATCTTCCACTCTCACTACCGCATGGCGATGAGAGAACGTTCCGCGTTCTACGTCCTGTCCGCTGAAGCGAACCGGGAATCCTTCCTTTAGTAACGTTGCATAAGCAAGCAACTCGCCCATGGCCCAGTCAATGCGTCCTTCTTCCAGCATCTTCCTCCTCTCTTCGAACAGCCTCACTGTTTTATTAAAGAACTTTTTGTCGGATGGCAATGTGGTAATTCTCTTCCCGAGCTCATTAATAATCTTCTGATCGACGCTGGTATCGGGGCTCTTCACAAAATCATCTTTCGTTGCAACACGTATTCCCTTCCAACTTCCTTCCATGAAAGACTTAACTTTCTTCTCCTTCGTCTGTCGCGCAACATCCAAACTTGTTTCGAGCATCTGCTTGAAGGAAGTTTCCATCTCGCGTGCGAGGTTTGCCTCAACCTCTCCCTGGTTCAGCAACTTTTCGTTGTAGATCTTTCTCGCATCGGGATGAGCGGCGATCGCTTTATACAATAAGGGTTGAGTGAATCTCGGTTCGTCGCCTTCGTTGTGACCGTATTTCCGATAGCCCAAAATGTCGATGAACACATCACGGTGAAATTTCTGCCTGTATTCAAGCGCAAGCTGAATCGTGTAAACGAGCGCCTCGACGTCGTCAGCATTTACGTGAAACACCGGAGACAAAGTCACCTTCGCGACGTCGGTGCAATATGTGCTCGAGCGCGCGTCGATGAAATTTGTCGTGAACCCGATCTGGTTGTTGACGACCAGGTGTACAGTTCCTCCCGTACGATAAGCACGCAATAACGACATCTGTATAACTTCATAAACGACGCCCTGCGCAGCAACTGCAGCATCACCATGAATGAGTATCGGCGCAATCTGGTTCTCATCGCCGCCCGGAGTGTTTTCAATTTTTGATCGTACGATTCCCTGCACAACCGGATCGACAGCTTCCAGGTGAGAAGGATTTGGCGCGACACTCAGATGAATATTTTTTCCTGAAGCACTCGTTACGTCGCTCGAATATCCAAGATGATATTTAACATCGCCGGCGAAGCCATGCTCATCGTATTCGAGTCCTTCGAACTCGGTAAAGATCTCCTCATATGTTTTTCCAAGGATATTTGAGAGAACATTTAGTCGTCCGCGATGTGACATGCCGATCACAAATTCCTTTATTCCGAGGTCGGCTCCGTAATCGATCACAGCATCTAATGCAGGAATGAGTGTCTCGCAACCTTCGAGCGAGAATCTTTTTTGTCCGACGAATTTGGTATGTACAAAATTCTCAAAAGCAACTGCCTCGTTCAGCTTCTTAAGTATTCGGCGCTTTTGTTCAATTGAGAACGAAGGCATGTTTTGAGTACCTTCCATCTTCTTCTCGAGCCAGCTTACGATTTCCGGACTGCGAATGTATTTATACTCGGCGCCGATGCTCGCGCAATACGTCTGTTCGAGGTGAGCGATGATCTGCTTCAGCGTCGCGGGACCGATGCCGATGAGAGTTCCCGAGTGAAAAACCGTTTCCAAATCTTCCTTTGAAAGATCGAAATTCTCAATATCAAGCGTGGGCTGGTAGTGTCTTCGCTCACGAACGGGATTTGTCTTTGTGAAGAGATGTCCGCGTGTGCGATATCCGTTGATTAAATTGATAACATTAAATTCCTTGCGAACATTCTCAGGTATCTCCTGACTTACTGCTTGTGCAGAACCTTTACCGTTCTTCGGATACTGCGTCCTCGCAAACTCAAATCCATCAAAAAATTCCTTCCAGCTTGCTTCGACTGAAGAAGGGTCTTTTAAAAACTGCTGATACAATTCATCGATCTGCGCTACATCTGAATTGCCGAGGTAAGAAAATCTGTCCATCTGCCGTTTGCTGTCGCAGCAAAGGTAAAATAAATAGAAAGTTAAAAGTCAAAATTCAAAAGTGCAGTTCCAAACGTCTAAACACGGATCCTGCCGCTCTGATATGGGACGAAAACGCCAGAGTTTCTTTAAAGATCGAGTCTTCGGTTTCGCACTTTTGAATTTTGAATTTTGACTTATAACTTCTCTCTAGTCAACCGCCTCCGACTTTATCTCCACGATTACTTCCTCCTTTATCTTTCTTCCCTTCGCAAATTTTTTCTTATACGATGCGACCCACATACTCAGCAGTGGCGTTCCGATGATCGTCGGCCACAGCCACTGAATGGAAACCGGTAGCCATTCGAAATTCATGTTGACGGCAGAGAAGGCTGACATGGCTGCGATGTATCCGGCAACCATGCCTGTCATGTGCAAGAAAAACCATTTCTGTTTGTCGGTTGATGGCCTGAGAAATGAAATGATATCCCGTATTCCAAGCCAGCTGCCCAGCGATCCGAATACAATTGAGATAATTCCGAATGAACCGGGTAATTTCGTCAATCCGTAAATCACGAGTACAATTGAAAAAAGGGAGTTCAGGATTGCAAACAGCCAATCGATGAATGCAGTTTTGTGAGTCTTATAATAGTCCTTCCTATATAACGCCCGGTATCCGGAGAAGACCAGGTAGAAGCTGAAAACTCCGACGAGGGTAAGAAAAAGATTGTGACGCATTGGCGCCATGATGATTGCTGTGAAGGCAACGGTTGTCATGCTCCAGAAAAAGACTTTTCCCCAGCGACGATGATTCTTTCCTCCTTTTCTGGTAGTGAGTGCGACAGGGGCCACGATAAAGCCGAGCGAACCGGCGGCGATGTGGATGATTCTCAATATTGCAAATAGTTCCATGCGTGATAATTTTCGTGCGTAAATCTACATGCAGAAATTCGAAAAGATTTTAAAAAGGGATGAGTTGTGGGGGAAAGGGATGAATGGATGTTAATTTTCAAATTAACACATTCTTACTGTGCCAGCGTAAATCTTATACTAATCCCCGCATTCGTATTCGATGTCGGATAGCTTGATGATACAAAAGGCTCGTTCGAGTTGTAATCGTAAAATGCTTTTACGTTGAAGCGATCGTTGATCGGGTAATCGGCAGAAAGTTTTACTCCAAGCGTCGTACTTCCCGCACTCGGCTGATTCGTAAGCTCAATTGCCTTTCGCAGGATCGTCGTATTCTCGCGAAGGTTGACGTCTGCCCGCACCGTGAGGTCGTTGCTTAATTTCTTCGTGCTGCCGATGCGGAACGGAAGCGTCACACGCTTGAACTTATATCCGACACCAATCGTGTATTCAATCCCGCGGATTTCTGTAACCTGGATGTTTGAATACGCAAGCGTCACCGTTCGGTCTCTCTTAATTTCGAATCGTGTCTGAAGACTGTTCTTCCATGTCATATCGATTCCGATGAGCGGCGCAAGCTGTTCGGCAATCGTTACCTGCTGGATATCATATCTTGGAATGAAATTGTCATTGATGTCGGTGTTCGACGGCATGTCGTTCGCCTCGCGATAAAGTAGATTCTGCGTGAACGAATTCACACTGTAAACCGAACGATAGCCATGAGAAAGTGTGATCGTCTGCAGGAAGTTCTTGAAGAAATTCATCTTTGAAAGTCCATCGTAAGTGATCCTCCAATTCGGCATCGGAATGTCGGGGAAAAGATCGGTATACTTTGTCGAAGGATTCTGGTTTGAATATGCTGACATGAATGAATACGTCAGTACCTCCTTTTGCGTGAGTCCATAACCATTCGAGCCGGCTGGCGTCGTGTTTGGATTCCTGTCGTCGAGGATCCGTGAATATTCTTCACGATTATTCAGGAAGCGATTGAAATTCGCATTCGAATAGTCCTGTGCATCCTTCACGAAGTGCGTACCCCAGGTGAAGTAGGTAATCGAAAAGTTTCCTGTCTCCGTCGGACTTGTACTTTCGAAGCCTCCGGTCGACGGATTATATTTGAAATACTCGCTGTGGCTGATCGAATAATTTCTCGTTCCTGTTAATTCGATCTTCAGACTCTTTATCGGCTCGATAGTGACGCGCAGATTCAAATTCTGCAGGTTCGTCTGGGTATAAAATGCATTGAGCGTCGTGTCTCTCGTCAGCCAATGATACTTCATTGCATCCGGCCTTATATCAGCCTGGCTACCGAACACGAACCCGTATCCAGGTGCAGGCGGGCCACCGGCTCCTTCAAAATTGTAATCGTTACCAATAAAATCCGGACGTCCCCTGAATCCGGGAAGCATCGTACCATTCGTCTCCGTGTAATTTACAGATCCGGTTTTTACCATCATCAATACTTTTGCAAGTCCCTTGAAGATCGGCTCGAGGATACTTGGCTTCGGTGCAAGCGTATCCTTCGTCGATTTCAGACTATCCGATGGAAGCGCGATTTTTGGTTTTGGCGGAGCCTTCGGTGGAGGAGTATTTGCATTTATTTTTTTCAGATAAGGAATCTTATTATAAAGTGTGGTGAACGTCAGGTTCGCCCCGTATTGCCATGACTCGGAGTTCTGAATTGTATTCGCCCAAAAGTCGGTGTCGATCTTTAGCTGGCCTGTTATGCTGTCGCGCAGTAGGGGGGCGCTCTTCCATCCGTAATCGCCGGTGTAACTTACGTTTCCCGTGATCCAGTCAGTGATCGGAATCTTGTTTAACGGAACGTTATACGTGAGTCGTGTATTCTGATGATACTGATCAAGCCTTCCAAGCTTCTTTAAATTATCGAGGAGTGAATCTTTTTTATGTTCGTTGTCGATCCTGCCATATGGCTCGTCGATGATTGCATATGCATCAGCATTGTAGTCGAGCTTTAGCGACCGTGTAAGATCCCAGTTCATGCCGTAGTTACGGCGCATGAAATATGTTTTGTCGTATGTCGTCGCCAGCTTATATCCAAGGCCGGTAATATTTCTTAGCTGTGTTTCCGCATATGCCCGATCAAGACTTGCCCGGAAATTCAATGCGGATGGGATTGGGTTGAAGTTTATATCCTTTACAAGTCTCAGCCATTTGTTCCCCAGCACTCTTGATTTGCTTTTCTCAAGCGGCGCGATCGGCTTTGAGCCTGTGTTGTAATTATAGCCTACAATTCCCTGGTGCGTTTTGGAAAATGCATATTCGGTGATGTAATTCCTCTGGTATGTTTCAGTATAAGCGTAAGAGAAATTCAGATTCTCCACATCATAGATATGCGATTTGCCACCCGCCTTTGTCTTAGTCTTCCGAACATTCGTAAAGTTGATGCTCTTTCGCTCGGTGTAATCCGTAACCATCTTGTTGATGTTGTCACGCACCTCCGGATCAGGTACTACTTCGGGATCAAGAGCGCGGCTTAGCAGCACGTCAGGATCGAGAGGATTGTATTGCGGAGTGATCTTCTGCTCATAGTATCCGAAATACATCGGAATCTTAACGCCTGCTTTTTCAGGAAGGAATTTTCCAAGTTCAAGACTTGTCGAAAAATCATATGACGACTTGTCTTCGCGGTCGCGTTCATTCACTTTCTTTTCGATGCTTCCCCATCCGGCTGTACTGTGGTTACCCGATACAGTCATCGTTCCGAGATCGGCAAGTTTGGCATTGATACGTGCTGTGGATGCGTAGCCTCCGGATTCGTCGAAGTCGGTTACCCGAAGTTCGTTAAACCAGACTTCGCCACACACTTTTGCGCCGGCTCCGCTCGGGTCTTTCGGGTTCCTGATTCCAACCATCATCGACCTTACATTACTGAGGTTGGGAGTTCCTTTTATTGTGATTTTATTCACTCCATCCGAAAATACATATGGTGTTAATAAAGTAATATTTGGATTTCCGTTCATCGCTGTATTGCGTGCGAGCTTTGCATCGATCAGCTTCTGCAGGTCGACTTCAAGGTTGTTTGCTTCCGGCCAGATGATCTGTGGGTTGGTTGTTCCGGCAGGAGTTATGACGAGCGGAATGTCGTATTCATAATAATTGTCGTTGAAGTCGCTTCCAACCCGGATGAAGGCATGTATGTCGCCGTCGTTGAGAGGCATCTGTCCGATGGCAGATTCGGCATGCACATACATCTTCAGTTTTTTGTAGGAACGGATGTCGAACTGTGTGTTACGGTATGCGGCGCGTGCATCTCCATCCTCGAGTTCGCAAACGCGAACGGCGAGCGACTGCTCATTCAGCGTTGTCAGCGCCGGCGCACTTGGATCTCTTTCTTTTTCGATACCCGGAGGTAACATGTAATTTACCGGCGTCTTCGCACCATTCTCCTCGATGCTCACTGTAGAAATGTCGAACAGCGTATTTCCCGGAACTTCCGGAGTCGGACTGTACTCGCCATCTTCAAGCAACGAGAATTGATAGCGACGCCATTCGCCACGCAGAAACTCGAGCTTGGCGAGACGGCAGATGACAGGCTTCTGAAAGTTCTTCATGTACAACCGAACGAATTCGATGTTTGGCAATTCAGGATCTCCGATAACCTTACTGGGAAAACGTACGGGGATTTTGAACTGGTACCACTTTACCTGGATGTGATTTCCGTTTTCGAGAGTTACCGGTGCAAGGATCTCGTCTGTGATGTAGTTTTGTCCGACGACCATGTTTCCTGGACGAATAGAAATCTTGTACTGGAAATAGCTTTCGCCGATGTTCATGTTGTTATCGCGGTTGATGTCTTCCGCGTCCGGTATCGAAGTGTAAATCGAAAGATCCGTTGCTGCAGAAGAAGAAACTGAATTTCCCTCGTGTCCGTTCCATTCTTTGTAGCGATCGAGAACACCAACACCCGGGGCATCATACGCACCGTCCAGAAAATACCTGAAGTCATCGTTCGATGGGTCGTTGCTCGCATTGAGATATGCCTGCGAGTTTGGGCCAAAGTTGATAAGTAAGCTCTGCAGAAACGGACTTTGATAAGTTCGCTCGTTGGCATCACTCAATCCGTCGAATCCGACATCCTGCGCCCGTCTGCTGTTATCATCGTTGTCGAAAGCATTCACGATCGATTGTACATTCGGATAAACTCCCCACGGAGTCGGATTCGTTGTATAACTGTTTGTGCCCGGCGCCGGAAGACCATTCTCGAAAATCTTATGCTGATCACGTAAAATATCTTCCGATAACGAACCGATGTTGAAGTAAAGATCTCCGCCGGTTCCATCGTTCGGAGAATCGTTCCCGAACGGATCCATCATCCAAACCTGGATAAACTCTATGTTGTTCGCCTCGAAATCCGTCGTCTCAATCTTTCTCATGATTCCTCCCCAGCGTGATTCGGGAGAAAGGAGATTTCCATCTGCATCGATTCCTTTAGAGACGGCCGAAGGAGTGACGTCATAGTTGTAAGGTCCTCTTTCGTTGGGATAGAATGCAACGTTCATGCAGGTAATAATCTGCGGGGTAATATTTGAAACGTTCGGAAAAATTTCAGTCTGAGAAACCTGTCTCACATAGTTGTTGCTCATTTCATCGGGGCCGACATTGTCGGGTGGATTTCCTCCTGAGCCCTGGAATAATGGGTCAACAAAATACCAGGCAAGCTTCGCGCGGTTCAGTCCGGACTTTGTGCTGTCATCATCGGACTCAGGAAACATATTCACTTCGGTTTGTCCTTCGGGAATCGAGGAGATAAACCAACTCGCAGGATTCTTAATATCGAGTGGCGTGATGGCGCCTTCAAAGTCGTCGATGTATGATATCCCTTCCTTCCCGACTGCATTCGCGTGACCGGGTATAAGCTGTGCGATCTCACCGCTGAAAGTGAGGGTTGAAGTTTCTTTCGTGCTGTAGAAAGGTAACTTGTCCAGGAGCTTTGTCAGGAACCTGGTGTCTCGCCTGTAATTTCCATCCACGCCCCAGACCGTATTCGAGATAGGCTCATCACCGATGTTTACTTTTTGAGTGAGAGGCTTCTCATACATGTGGAGGAAGGTTCCGCCAACCTGGAGATCTTTGTTGAACTGGTATTCGAGGCGGGTTCCGTAGATCGACTTTGTCTGCAATGCGAAGAGTGCGTTACTCTCGAGGTTGATCTGGATCGGTGTATTCGACTTGAGTATTCCATCGTTGAGAATTTTGAGACGGCCTAACGTATAGTCAACGGTGAAGTCAGTGTTTTCAACGAGTTGTTTTCCTCCGGCAGTAACTTTGACCGAACCTTGCGGGATGTTGATTGCGTTGAGCGGGATCTCGGATCCTGAGGAGGACTGATATGATCCTCTCAGGCTGAATTTATTTTTCTCAGGCTGTTGCTGTGCCTGCGTCTTCGTCGAATCATAAAGGGCGTCGTAAGCGTAAGTATTTGCAGTAGCAAGATCAGCGGGATAACAGAACTTCCCTCGCAGGTAGCTTCCGAATGGTTCTCTTACAGGGAAGATGATTCTTCCTGCCTGTGCGTTGATGGTAATTCCCGGAACGTAGTCGAATAATCCGTCGGGCTGAGGATTCTGTTGTGAGTTGAGGTCGTCGAGATTAAAAAGTGTCAGTAACGGAATACCCTGAACGCTGCTGCAACCTGCAGGTATGTAGTTGATGTTTCCGCCAACGCGGTCATCCTGGTACAAAACATCGAGCCTGAATTTATCAGGTGAAATATTATAACCTCCGAGAGAATAGATGTTCTTCATCATGAGGTCCCAGATATAAAATTTGGGACTGAAGTTTCGCGAATGGATAAGCTTAACGAAGATCGCAGAGTCGCCTGTTGCTCCTGCATTTGATGTAAGCTCTCCTACGCGATGTGCTTCGCCATTTATTGTGTACTCGAAGGCAACGGCTAATACATCAGTTGGACGCAGCTTGGTGTTAAGCGAGAGGTATCCGAGGCTGGGGCTGTAGGTGTATTCTGAAGGCTGAAGAAGTCGTGCATTTTCAACCGTCTCGAAATTCTTTGAGCGTGTAAAGTTTGTACCCTGAATCGCCGGTGCCGATTCGATGAGCGTTGAATTGGAAATTCTTCTCAGCTGGTTGAGCCCGATATCTGCATTCAGTTGTGCAAGGAGAGCATTAGAGCTGTCGGAGGGCGCCTGAATACCGCCGGGAAGTTGTGCAACGTAAGTCTGTGAAGGATCCGGAACGTATTCTCCAAGATCAGAGAAGGCGAAGATGTTCCGGTTCTGGTTATTCTGCGAGCTGGTATAGCTGTGTGATGTAACCCAGACTTCGAGACGTGTGATGTTCACAGATGTTCCGATGTGATTCAGATCGCGCAAAGTCTGGTCGTAAGTGTTTCCGAAATATTGTGCGATGAAGAAGTGCTTGTTTTCCTCGTACTGGTCTGCTTTGATGTCGAAGTTCGTTGACTGCGCGCCGCCCTGCACGTTTATGGTTTCCGGTTTACCTTTTTGCTGAGAGAAGAGTGCGATCACCTTCATTTTTCCGAACTGCAATTCTGTCTTAATGCCGAAGAGGCTTTGCGACCCCTGGATGAGCTGGCTGTTCAATGGCAGCGTTACGTTTCCTGCTTCGATCTTTTTGATGATGTCATCTTCGTAGCCGGTATATTCGATCTTCATCTTGTTCTCGAAGTCGAATGTAGCTTCCGTGTTATAGTTTGTCGTAAGTTTCATCTTATCGCCGATGTTGGCGATAACATTCATCTGAATCCGTTCTTTGAAATCAAACGTCGTTACTTTTCTCTGCTCGGTTGGAATAGATGGATTCTCGTTGTTGGATACGTTTACAGCAAAGCTGAGCTCGGCAGAACCCTGTGGGCGGATATCAATCGTATTGCCTCCGAAAATCCTATCGAATACGACACTGTTCACGTTGATCTTAGGCGCGAACGTTTTCTTATTGAGGGCGTCGTCTTCTCCCGCACGCTGTCTCCAATATTGGTTTGTCGAATTGTGAAATTCATGATCTACAAATTCCTCGAAGGTCATGTAAGAAGGACTCCTGTAGTACAGGCTTCCCATGTTTTCATTGATGTTGTACCGGTGATTATCAGGATCATAATTGACCTCCGTCTTTACGTTGGAAGGATCCTTCATAAAGAGCGGGCTCGTTCCGGTTTCGTCCGAGTAAGAATCGCCGTAACGGTCATGAAAAGGATAGCGAAGACGCGTGGTGTCGCTGTCGGCCGGTGCCACGTAGGGCATCGGGCCTGCAGGCTTACTCGATCCCCAACTGGCGACGAGCATGGCCAAAGCACATCCTATCCCAAAAAAATATTGCTTCACTCTTTTCAAGGGCGAATTATTGAGAAATTCCAGCAATTAATAATTCTTCGAGTAGAAATCAGCCGATCTGTGTGTGTTTTTAAACGAGGCCTAAAATAGCTTTTTTAGCTGTTCAAATGACAAAACTTTAGAGTGCTTTAAGTGCGTTCTTAATAAGGTCTTCAACATTTACTGACGGGCTCGACTTTAATATTGATTCAAGGGTGCGATCGATATTATTTTTTGCAAAACCAAGAGTAAGAAGCGCAGACATTGCCTCTTCTTTTATGCGGAGGTTGCTCACAACAGAACTATGAGCGCCAGCATCCTTCTTCATTTTTCCTTTAAGCTCGAGAATCACACGAAGAGCTGTCTTCTCTCCGATTCCTTTGATGCTCCTGAGTTTCTCTGCCTGTTCTCCTGCGATACACGATTCGATTTCCGAAACCGTCATTGACGAAAGCATCATGCGTGCGGTGTTACATCCGATGCCGGAAACCGTTATCAGAAGACGAAAGATTCTCCTCTCATCTTCATCAGCGAACCCGTACAACGTGTGTGCATCTTCGGTTATTTGAAGGTGTGTGAAAATTTTAAGGTGTTCTTTATCGGAGATTTTAGAGTATGTATTCAGAGAAATGTTCACGAAATATCCGACGCCTCCGCATTCTACGATAAGGTAGGCAGGATTCTTTTCGATGAGTTTGCCAGAAAGGTGATTGATCATACCTGTTTACTGTTCACTGTTTACTGTTCAACCGTTCTTCCTCGACTGCGCATCCACAACTGCAATCGTAACCATGTTAACGATCTCTCTTACAGAACTTCCGAGCTGAAGTACGTGTACCGGTTTTTTCATTCCGAGAAGGATTGGTCCGATCGCTTCGGCCGCTCCCATCTCCTGTAATAACTTGTATGCGATGTTACCTGCCTCGAGATTAGGAAAGATAAGTGTGTTTGCTCCGTCGTGTGCAAATTCACAGAAGGGAAAATTATCGGAGAGTAAAGACGTGTTCAATGCAAAGTTTGCCTGAAGTTCGCCGTCGACCATCATGCCCGGATATTTTTTCTGAAGTATGGCAACAGCATCACGTACTTTCTGAGCAGCCGGATCGTTCGATGAGCCGAAGTTTGAGAATGACAGCAAAGCAATTCTAGGCTTGATGTTGAATTGCTGAACTGCCCAAGCGGTAAGAACGGTTATCTCTGCCAGATCTTCCGGCGAAGGATTCACATTTACTGTTGTATCCGCGAAGAAGACTGGACCTTTCTTCGTAACCATGATATACATTCCTGCAACTTTCCTGACATCTTCCTGCGTGCCGATGATCTGCAACGCCGGCCTGATCGTGTCGCTGTACTTTCGCGTAAGCCCGGAGATCATTGCATCTGCCTCGCCGGTTTCGACCATCATCGCACCATAGTAGTTGCGCTCGTTCATTATCTTCTTTGCCTCATACAATGTATACCCGCGGCGTTTTCGCTTTCGAAAGAAGATGTCGCCGAAGATGGAACGCTTTTCTTCTTCCTGGCGGGGATCAATCACCGGAGTGTCGCCGAGGTCGAGGCTGTTTTCGCTGATGAGTCTGGCGATCTTTTCCTTATTTCCCAGGAGTATCGGACGCGCGATGCCTTCGTCACGGACGATCTGCGCGGCTTTCAGCGTCTTGTAATTATCGGCCTCCGTGAATACAATCCGCTGAGGATTTTGCTTTGCTTTATTTGTAATGACACGGATGAGCTTGTTGTCGAGTCCGAGTCGTTTCCGAAGATCGTCCACGTAATTTTGCCAGTTGGAGATCGTCACCTGAGCCACACCCGAATCAATCGCAGCTCTTGCTACTGCTGGTGCCACTGTAGTAATCAGCCGGGGATCGAGTGGCTTCGGTATGATATAGTCCTTTCCGAAAGTGATGTTCTTCTGATTGTAAGCAAGGTTGACGATTTCCGGAACGGTCTCTTTCGCAAGCTCTGCGATAGCACGCACCGCTGCAAGTTTCATCTCTTCGTTGATCTGTGTTGCGCGAACGTCAAGCGCTCCACGGAAGATATATGGAAATCCAAGCACGTTGTTTACCTGGTTTGGAAAGTCGGAACGGCCTGTTGCAATGATGATATCTTCACGCGCATCGTGAGCCTCGGCGTAAGAGATTTCAGGATCGGGATTCGCGAGTGCAAATACAATAGCCTTCTTCGCCATGGATTTGATCATCTCTTTCGACACGATGTTTCCTTTCGAAAGTCCGAGAAAAACATCGGCTCCTTTCATCGCCTCCTCCAGAGTATGAACGTTGCGGCTTGTAGCGAAAAAAATCTTGTTTACATCGAGGTCTGTACGACTAGTATGAAGAACTCCCGTACTGTCAGTCATCACTATATTTTCCTTCTTTGCTCCCAGCGAAATGTAAAGCTTCGCACAGGAGATCGCTGACGCGCCTGCGCCGCTGACTACGATCTTTACATCCTCTATCTTCTTATTCGTAAGAACAAGTGCGTTCAGAAGTGCGGCGCCGGAAATGATGGCGGTGCCATGCTGGTCATCATGCATGATCGGAATATTCAGCTCCTGCTTCAGGCGCTTCTCGATCTCGAAACATTCGGGAGCTTTAATATCTTCGAGATTAATACCACCAAATGTGGGAGAGATTGCTTTGACTGTCTGAACGAATTTATCCACGTCGAGCTCTTCAACTTCGATGTCGAAGACGTCTATATCTGCGAATATCTTAAAGAGAAGTCCCTTTCCTTCCATGACGGGCTTCGCGCCAAGCGGCCCGATATTTCCGAGGCCAAGAACAGCAGTACCATTTGATATGACAGCTACAAGATTTCCTTTCGCTGTATATTTATAAACGTCTTCGCTGTTTTCTGCAATTGCGAGACAAGGAGACGCAACGCCCGGTGAATATGCAAGTGATAAATCACGCTGGGAACTATAGGGTTTTGAAGGGATAACTTCGATCTTCCCGCGCCGGCCTTGTGAATGATAATCAAGCGCCTCTTTACTCAGATTCTTGTCAGACATATTTTTGACAATATTTTCTTTAAGACTAAAAAAGCACCTTTGAAAAAAGGTGCTTTAAATTATTGTTCGGTATATCCTAAGATCCCGTCACATCAACTGTATCAGTAATGCGAAACTATGAGCTTTCTTGTGTTCATCATTATTCCATCCACCCAATACGAACAGAGATAAATTCCTGATGTCAGATCAGCTACAGGAATATTGAATGAACCTGCATTGTACTCCGGTGAGAATTCCCTGATCTTCGATCCGAGTAAATTCGAGATGATAATTTTAGAAGAGCTTTTTACGGGTGCGTTGTGGCTGAAGCTTACATACGTGTTTGCCGGATTTGCACTCGTAATGTTCATTGAGTATTTCGGCCTTGACGGATCATGTATTCCTGTTGAGCTTAAGAAATCATACTTAAACGTGAGATAAAGAGTGTCGGAATTGCCATGCATATCATAATACCTGTAGGTAACTTCGTCGTGACCCGGTGTATTGCTGCTTCCCATCCATCCTTCGAAATTTGTTATTGATCCGCCTGGCGCAACCTGGATCGGCGTCGGGCTCAGGTAGACTGAAGTATCGTAACAAACGACCCAGCAGAAATAAGCGAAATGATCTGTAGTAAGAGTAGAAGCAATTCTCTCGCAAACTACATCCAGAGTTTGTGTTCCGTTATTAACGATTTCGGCATGTGCGGTGAGTTTCACGGAGTCCGGACCTGTATATTCAGTGGTCAGATGCGGGGCCGTCAGAATCTGTGAATAGGCTAAATTGCCCGACAAAGCGAGTATAATAACCAAAGAGTATAGTTTTTTCATTAGTTTGTTGATTTATTCAACAAATATAGCCGTTTTTATTAATACCCCAAGCCATATTTAACAGGTAATTTTTTGCTCAGCACTGAATAAATTATTAAAATTGCTGCGCTCAGTACACGAAGGGAGAAATGATTCTTTCGTACTCACGCTATTCAGGAATTTATTCACTCTAACCAAAAACAAATAAATGAAAAAAGTTTTTACTCTTGCTATGCTGGCATTTCTGCTTACCGCTTATAATGCAAGCAGCCAATCGACAAGGTTAGTCCTTGCAGAAGAATTTACACAAGCTTCTTGTCCACCTTGTGCAACTCAGAATCCTGGGTTTAATAATATTTTGAACGCCAATTCCACGAAGGTTGTTGCCATTAAGTATCAGACTGACTGGCCTGGCGACGATCCGATGAATGTGCAGACTGCCGCACTTGTTGATCAGCGTGTGGCATATTACCATCCGGATTCTGTCGGAGTTCCTTATGCAGTGATGGACGGAGTTCCGCAAACAGGAAGCACTTTATCATACACAGGTTCTCCGACAAACGTGACTGCCGCAAAGATTAACAACAGGTATGCTGTAACGTCTCCTTTCACCATAAACGTTACGCATTCTCTTAATGCAGCTACTGACTCAATCTCTATTACTGTCGACATCACCTGTACGCAGGATGTCACAGGTTCGCTTGTAGCCCAGGTCGTAATCATCGAAAGAGATGTTCTCTTTTGTGAAGCTCCGGGCACGAATGGCGAAGAAGATTTTGAAGGCGTTATGCGCGACATGCTTCCGAATGGAAACGGTACTGCCCTTGCAGGAACATGGACCAACGGACAGACACAACAGTTAACTTTCAATGCGAAGGTGAGAGATTATGTTTATGACAAAAATGAACTTGCAGTAGTTGCTTTCATTCAGGATCAGACGCCTTGTCATTGGCCATTGTGTTCAACGGTTTATTCAGTATTGCAGGCAGGATATAGTGGTCCTCAGCCGGTAGTAAGTGTAGATTCACGAATAGACTGTGGCGCACTCGGAAATCCGGATATCACCTGCGGAACGTCATGGAATCCTTCAGTTAATATTAAGAATGTCGGAACCGTGAGCCTTACATCTGCTGAAATTGCATATACGATAGACGGAGTTGCACAAACTGCAGTTCCATGGACTGGTAATCTTGCCCCGCTGGGAACCGCAGTTGTTGCAGTTCCTGCAATCGCATCAGTTACCGGCCAGAGAGAACTGAGTTTCCAGGTTGTTAATCCTAACGGACAACCCGATGTAAATCCGGGATGGGACGTCGCTTCAGTTTCTTATTATGATTATGGTACTACGGGCGGATCTGTTACCGGAGTCGCTCAAGGGTTTACCACATCAACTTTTCCTCCTGCAATGTGGAGAAATGTTAATCCAAACAACGGAGCGGGCTGGTTGAGAGATCTCACAGGCTTTAATGCACCAGGCAGTGCACTTATGTATTTCTGGGGAAGCGGCAATGGACAAATTGATGAACTTTGGTTACCATCATATGATTTCTCGGGCGCTGGAATTACTACTGCTCAAATTGATTTTGATCTCGCAGCTTGTCAGTACAATAATGGAGGCTCTCTCACTAATGACAGAATGCAGGTACAGTATTCAACTGATTGCGGAGCGAACTGGACAACTGTCTTCAACGAAGCAGGTGCAACTCTGGCTCATGGAAATCCAAGCTCACAATCTGATTGGTCTCCATCTTCTGCAGCCGACTGGCATCACATCACTGCTCAAATGCCGGGAGCGGTTGGACAATCGAATGTGTTCATTAAGTTTAAGGCTACAAGCAATAACGGAAACAACTGTTATTTAGATAATATCAATATCCAGGACAACTTTGCTATTTCAGTTCCTGAAGTAAAGAATACAAACATCGTTGCATATCCGAATCCTTCTAATGGTCAGGTGTATGTTAAAGGTCTGGCTGATGTAAAGAATTCTTCGATAGTTGTAACTAACAGTCTCGGTGCAGTTGTTCGTACAATCAGTCTCGAGAATAATTCGAAAGATGTTTACACTTTCGATCTTTCGAATGAAGCAAAGGGAATCTACGACATAACCGTAATTTCCGGAGACAAGGTCATCACTTCGAGAGTCACATTAACGGAATAGTATTTATTTTAAAAATGGAAATTGGTTTTAAGGGCTTAAGAGATTAAGCCCTTAAAACTTTATGACAGAAACATCATGAAGAAAATACTCATAGTAATTGCTTTTCTCATTTCAAGTATTGTTTCAGAAGGTCAGGATAAGGCAGCAGGACGCGCAGTTCCTAAAGTTGATGTGAAGACAGCGACCGGAACGAAAGTGAATACAACGATGTTCGATAATGGCGGCAAGCCGATTATCATCGACTTTTGGGCGACGTGGTGCAAGCCATGCATCGAAGAGCTGAATGCGATAAATGATGTGTACGCAGAATGGCAAAAGGAAACAGGAGTAAAGGTGATCATCATTTCTGTTGACGATGCGCGTACTGCACAGCGTGTGGGTCCATTCGTTGATGCACGTAACTGGAACTTCGAATCTTATCTCGATCCGAATGGTGATTTTAAGAGAGAGATGAATGTGAATATGCCGCCACAGACTTTCGTCCTGAATGGAAACAAGGAGATCGTCTGGCAGCACGTGGGATATTCGCCCGGTGATGAGGAAGAGCTTATTGAGCAGGTAAGGAAGGCAATGGCAACAAAGTAGAATGATTTAATTTTTACACATTGAAAAACGTATTTCGATTTTTCGTTTCGGCTTTGATTCTGTTTTCGATGAAAGCCGATGCTCAGCTTGGCGGCGGATCTATTCACGGAAACTTCCAGCTTGACGGACAATATTATCTTACTGACAGCGCTATCGGAGCACCTGAAGTTCCTGAAAAATTTCTTACGAACGGCTTCGCGAATTTTATATACGAGCAGGGAAACTTTTCTGCAGGACTTCGCTATGAGAACTACACGAACCCGATGCTTGGATTCGATAAGCGTTATACCGGAAATGGAATTCCGTACCGCTACCTGAATTACAGGAATAGTGAGCTCGAGATTACAGTGGGAAATTTTTACGAGCAGTTTGGAAGCGGACTGATCCTCCGTTCATATGAAGAGAGAGGGCTCGGTTATGATAATGCTTTCGACGGAATAAGACTAAAATACAATCCAGTCAGCGGTCTTTACATTAAAGGACTCATCGGATACCAGCGTGACTTTTTCGAGAAGGGCGAAGGAATCGTTCGCGGGCTTGACGCAGAATGGAATCTCAACGAATCCATTAAGGGATGGGAAACCCATAAGACGCAATTTATTATAGGCGGAAGCTTCGTTAGCAAATACCAGGACGACAAAGACCCGATTTATATCCTGCCAAAAAATGTTGGATCAGGCGGAGGGCGCCTGACAATCACGAATGGAAATCTTGCGCTTCGCGGAGAATTTGTCTACAAGGCAAATGATCCGTCATTCACCAATGGAAATATTTATAAAGAAGGAACTGCAACACTCCTCTCAGGAACATATTCGCAGAAAGGAATGGCGTTTACGCTTGCTGCCAAGAGGATCGATAACATGAGTTTCCGTTCCGACAGGAATGCGACCAACAACAGCCTTATGATTAACTATCTTCCTGCGATGACGAAGAATCATACGTATGCGCTTCCGGCTTTGTATCCATATGCAACTCAGCCGAACGGCGAATATGGATTCCAGGCGGAATTCTTTTACAATATCAAGCCGGGAAGTTTGCTTGGAGGGAAATTTGGATCTGATCTGAGTATAAATTATTCACGTGCTTCGGCGATCGACAAGGTTCCGACCGGCGATGACCTTGGATATACGTCAGAGTTTTTCAAGACTGGTAACGAAGTTTACTACGAAGATTTCAATGTTGAGCTGACACACAGGTGGAGCAAGATGGTTCATTCGATCATCTCTTATATTTACATCAACTACAACAAGAATGTGATCGAGGGGCATACCGGACTTCCTAATGTCTATAGTCACATCGGTATTCTCGAGACAAGTTTCAAGCTCGACAGCAAGAGAAATATTCGTACTGAATTACAAAATTTGTATACGAAGCAGGATCAGCAGAGCTGGGGCATGGTGCTCGTCGAGTATTCCGTTTCTCCTCATTGGTTCGTCGCAGCATTCGACGAATACAATTACGGAAACAATATCAAGGAAGACCGATTTCATTACTATACGGCAACGATGGGTTATGTGAGAGGCACTAACCGGATTCAGGTGGGTTATGGAAGAAACCGTGCTGGAATTTTCTGTGTTGGCGGTGTTTGTCGTCAGATCCCGGCCTCGAATGGATTTACAGTATCAGTCACAAGCAGCTTTTGAAAATGAAAATAAGATACATCATAATTGCCTTGATCGTCATCCTTACAAATTCGTGTGACAAGATCGAAGCACCTTATCGCGAGACGGTGGTTGCTCCTGATTTTTGCACTACAGGAATCGATGATTCAATACCAAACAGAAAAGTTTTAGTCGAAGATTATACAGGACATCTTTGCGGGAATTGTCCGCCAGCCGGAGTTTACCTGAATGATACGCTGGATGGAATTTATGATCATTGTCTTGTCGTAATCACTGTTCATGCGGGATTTTATGCCGGCTATAATCCGGGCTGCCTTGCCTGCGGCATTGGCGAACCTGCAGGATCGTTCCGGACAAATTACAACACCGCAGCCGGAACTGCATGGTACAACTTTTTTAACATAAGTTCGGTTGGAGTGCCTATTGGCATGGTCAACAGGACTGGATATCCTGCAACAAACCTCAAAACGTATACAGGCTGGGCTCCTGCACTTGCCACAGAACTCACAAAGCCTGCACAGGCAACACTCACGATTACGAATGATTTCACAGCGCCCGACAAAGTAGATGTCGAAGTGGTTTCTAATTTCGTAGATGACCTCAGCGGTGATTACAGTTTGCAGGTTGTAATTACAGAAGACAGTCTTGTTGACTGGCAATATTGGTATCCTCCGCATACACCCAATTTTGTTCCGGATTATCTTCACAGGCATGTGCTTCGTGATGTACTCAACGGTACCTGGGGAGAATCAATCGTTACAGGAGGCGCTTCCGCAGGTGCTTCGGTAACGAAGAGCTATTCAAACTATACGATCAACAGCGGATGGAATATTGATCACTGCAGCATTGTAGCCTTCATTTACAACACGGCCACATATGAGATCGTGCAGGTAGAGGAAATGCCTGTGAGGTGATTGTTTTCTGAAAATGGTTCTAAATGCAATTGCTCAGATGTTCTATTGTTCATTTGATTAATGTGATTTAGAAATAGAGCAATAGAACATTTGAAGTAAGGCAAAAGTATTCTGCAAATCATATTGCGATGAAAAAAAGTGTGGTTCTCTTTTTCTTTCTGCTTGTCTCGGCTGGCACATTTGCACAGAGCTTTAATGCCGGGCTGCGTCTGGGTATTTGCGGATCGCAGGTGAATGGCGACCGGTTATCGGGCTTCGACAAGGCAGGATTGGTTGGCGGCGGATTTGTAAGCAGGGAACTCTCCGAACATTTTGCACTTCAGTTTGAAATCGTATATGTACAGAAGGGAAGTCGCAAGCCCGTCGATGATAACAATGAGTATTATCGCATGCGGGTAAACTACATTGAAGTGCCAGTGCTTTTGCTGTGGCATTTATCGAAGAATGTTGACCTTACAGGAGGACCGTCATTCGGGCGACTTATATTCTCTGAAGAAAATGATCAGCTGAGGGTTTATGAAGATGCGCCGCCATTTAAGAATTTCGAATTTGCAGGAAACTTCGGTGTGATTTACCGGATGGACGAACACTGGGCGGTGGATGCGAGGTACAGTCATTCAATCACAACCATACGGCCTTTCCCTGAAGGCTATCCGACTACATACTTTGACAAGGGGCAATATAATGTTGTGATAGAGTTTTCGCTGGAGTATGGATTCTAGGGTAAAACAAAATTTTCGCGCAAAGACCACAGAGGAAAAAAGAGAGTTCGCAAATAGTTTTTATTTTCTCTGCGAACTTTGCTTTAAGCTCTGCTCCCTTTGCGTTAATTTTTTTTCGTTTAAAACACGAGGAAAGTGTCCTATCGGCAGATTTCCCTTCGTTTCTCTTCCGCCTTCTCAAACCCAAGATCGGCCGCCTGTTTAAGATGGATGCAGGCACTGTCCATTATCTCTGCAGAAACTTCGATCATTGCTTTATTATAATAGGCCTTTGCCAAATCCGGCTGAAGCGAAATTGCCATGTTGAAATCTGCAATTGCATCTGCGAATTTTTTCAGAGCGTTATTCAGGGTGCCCCTGTTTAAGTACGCTTTTCCGGAGCGTGGCTGAAGCTCGATGAGCTTGTTGAAGTCGTTCAGTGCTTCATTATACATTCCTTTATTGATGAAAAGAGTTCCCCGATATTCGAATACGTCGGAAAGTCTGGGATTAAGTCTTAATGCATTGTTCAAATCACTCATGGCTTCATCCAAACGTGACAGACCCATCAGGGACACGCCGCGGTTAAAGTATGCATCGGCATACGATGGGTTCAATTCGATTGTTCTGCTGAAGTCCTTCACGGCTTCTTCGTTCCTGTTCGAATACTTCATAAGAATTCCGCGATTGAAATAAGCGTCGGCATTTCGCTCGTCGAGTTGGATGGCTTTGTTGTAACTGTTAAGCGATTCTTCGAGCCTGTTGAGATGCATCAGCACATAGCCGCGATTGTTATATGTAGGCGACAGTCCAGGTTCAGCTTTTATCGATTCGTCAAAATCCTTAAGGGCCTCATTGTATTTTCCCTGCCTCGTTAAAAGCACACCACGATTGTTGAATACATCTGAATAATCTGGCTTAAGCTCCAGCGCTTTGGCAAAATCGTGCAGTGCTTCGTCAATCTTGTTTTCATTCATGTAGATGATTCCCCTGTTGCTGTAGGCAGTTGGAGAATCAGGGTTTCGGCTGATCACTGAATTCCATAATGTCATTCCATCCTTCCACGTAATGCATGCCGACCTCGTTCGGATCACGAACAAAATGACAACAATTCCGAGTAATGCAGAACCAGTAAAATTAATGCTGGTATTTTTTTTCCTGTTCCAGAGCCGGAGAAAACCTTCTCCTGCAAGAAAGAAGATTCCGATGGAGGGAACATAACCATAGCGTTCCGCAACAATGGCACTACCAACAGGAATTAACTGTAGCACGAGGAAGATCGTGATCGCATAAAAGCCGAAACCGAAAATTATGTTTCGTGTACGATGGGCAGAATAGATTACCCAAATGATTATTGCAATGGATAACGGGACAAACAGATAATAAATCCCCGGCAAGGATTCGCCGATTGCCATAGGGTAACCATAAAATGCGGAAAGCTGAAGCGGGAATATCAGCTTATATAAATAGAAGATGAATCCATATGATGCAAAAACGATTCGCTGCGTGAGGGGGAATACGGCGATATCTGTGGCGCCGGTTTCTCTCTGAGCCATGATGGCAACAATGCCAAAAATGATCGACAATCCGAAGAATGGAATCTTATTCAGGATATTTGATGAAGTGATTTTTCTTTCTTTGAAATAGTCAGTTAGAAGCAATAAGAATGGAAAAGCTACGGCCATTCCTTTCGATAGTATGGATAGAAGGAAAAACAGCATGGAGAAAAAATAAAAGCGTCTTTCATGATCACGAATGAATTTCATGTAAAACATCCATGCAAGCAGGAAGAAGAATGTATAAAGTACATCCTTCAGCTCCGAAACCCAGGCGACAGATTCAACATGAAGAGGATGTATACCGAACAACAACGCTGCGATTATTGCAACTCCAACTTTGTCGCTTAACAAATTGATCGCATAGAATACGAGCACGACATTCATAAGGTGAATCACAATATTGCATGCGTGAAATCCGGTTTCGCCAAAGCCGAAGACGTTGTACTCGATTGCGATGACGAGCATAGTTAACGGGTGATAATTTCCCATGGTAAATCCGGAAAAAATTTCACCGAAACTGAATGATTGAACCGCAGGATTGTTGAAGATGTAATCGAAGTCGTCCCAGACAAAGGCATTGTTGAAGGCAGGGAAATATGCGAATAAGGTTAAGAGCAGAATGAAGAAGAGTGCGGAATATGTTTTTCGATCGCTGGAAAAATCTCCGGTTGGATTTAGGTTTCCTTGTTTAGGATTGACTTTTTTTTTATTGGGATTTTTCTTCATTCACTTATCGGAGAAGACAATGATAGGGAAATTCTGAGAGGAATAATACACCAGAGGTAGTGGAAAGATAGTACTTGCCTCGATAATATAAATCAAATTTTGACCCGCAATCGGTGTATCTCATTCTCCTGTTTATTGAAAAATACTATTAGCTACTATTTTTATATTTGCATACCGTTTTATTATTACATGAAAAAGACATTCCTGTTAATATTCTTGCTCGTTACGGTTAAACAAAGTTTTGCCCAACTCGATTCGACGAGCTGCCGGTTTTCAATATTGCATTCAGTTTCATTTGAAAATATGATTGGTTACAACTCAGTTTGTGGCCCGAATAATTCGGATCCCTTGCCGTTGACTGCATTTGGAAATGGATTCAGGTTTACATTTGGCGGAATTCCGTATGATTCATTTTCTGTTTGTCCTAATGGATGGCTTCGACTGGGTAATCTGGGGATCGACCAGCTAGGACTAAACTATGCAACAAGAAAACGGAATTTCCCTGTCATTGGACCTTACTGGCTGGGTGGTCATACAGGAAGTAACGGTTATGTCATTTCAAAAACATTTGGTACGGCACCAAACCGAAAATTTGTTATCGAGTGGTTCATTTCTGCGACTATCGGCGGAGCTTTTGCTGCTGACAGTAAGTTTGAATTGTGGCTTTTTGAGAATGGAAACATACAGGTTGTATTTGGTGTTCTTGGTGATCCTGTTCCGGGTCATATGGATTATAAAACTTTTCTGGGCACTAATGTCAATGGTGTTGCTTATTTTGTAGATGTAAATATTGATTCACCAATTGATAGTTCGATTGTTGCCTACAATGGAATGTATGGAGAGTTTACATCCATTATACCACAGGGAACTTCTTTTTTGTTTTCTGGAGATACTATTAGACCTGCTTCGCCGACCATTGTCCAGGTTGATACCTGTGTTACCTGCATTAAAATGACATGGCAGGACAATTCAACGAATGAGTATTTCTTTCATGTTTTAAAATCGACCGACAGTATAAATTTCAATGTATATAAAACAATACCAACTCTTGATGGTCCGGGAACTGGTGGCTTAATGAGCTTTAGAGATACGTTGTTGTCGATGGATTCAACATATTGGTATAAAATTATTGCTTCAACCCGAAATTCATCTGATACTAATAATACAATAGTCCGGGTACACACTAAGAATGTTGCCTCATTACAGGGTATTAAGAATATCCCTGGAGATTATCCAAACTTAACAGAAGCCTTTGCAAGTTTTTCGTGTGATCAACTTGCTGGACCGGTGATATGTGAGCTCACACCCGCTTATACGTCATCTTCGGAAGAATATCCTTTGCATATAAATGATAACGTTAATACAGATTCAATAAAGACAATCACTGTAAGACCATCATCCACGAATTTGTCAGCTTCGATTACCAAGCATTCAACCAATATGTTGCCTATGTTTGATTTCAGTAATATTCATGATATTTATTTTGACGGAAGGAGCGGAGGCACAGGAAGCATTCAATCTCTTATTATTGAAAATGAAGATACAACAGGGCCTTTAATGAATATATCAAACGGATGTCATCATCTTGAATTTAAATATTGTGATTTCCGTGGGGCCTGCAGAAGTGATTCAACTCCATCAATAATGATTGGTGGTAGTTCAACATCTTTTGGGAACAGGGATATTACTTTTAGCACTAATAAATTGCATTCCGGTTTATCAAATTCAACATTTCGTCTTGTTAAGATCCAGGGCGACACATTGAAGGAAAACCATAACATTCAATTTATCGACAATGAGTTTTTCGATATAGATTTAAACAATTCCAAATGTTATATGATATCTGCAAATAAATTTGCAGATAATCTTCTGTTACAGGGTAACAGCTTTTATTTTACATCTCCATTTGGCGCAGGCTCATCTTATCCTTCTGTGTTGAATGATTTTAATCCTGGTCAGGATAAAAATTATCGCATCTATTCAAATTGCTTCGGGGGAACTGACGCTTATTGTGGTGGACCTTCACTGAATCTTTATGGTCAGGTATCATTCGTTAATTTTCATTTTGCCAAGTCATGTGACATCAGTTTCCAGGGGAATATTTCTAAGAATATTAATTCAAATTCCGGAGTTAATATTTTAAGCGGGTATTATGGAAGGTGGAATGTTGGAGATTCGATTCCGAATATTATAGGAGACCTGAACGATACCAGCTCAATTGTATGTAATACGTTTGCTGGTATTGCTATCGCAGTTGCAGATACAGCAATAGTCAGGAACAATTTCATTGGAGGTATTCAGTCTTACGGATCAAATTATTGCCTTACAGTTGGAGCAACCCATTCTATTATAGAAGACAACATTATTGGAAATCCGGATTATATGGGAAGTGTTACAACAAATGGCAACCAACCCTTAATCGGAATAAGCGCATATGGCAATTATCTCTCTGTTAGCAGGAATAAAATTGGCGGATTATATGCCATGTCGTCTTCGAATAATGGTTCAAATTACGCAACAGGAATTGATTTGTTTATGGGTTCAGTAAGCGGTTATCGAAACCTGAACATTACAGAGAATGAAATAAGAAATATATATTCAAATTCTTCGACCAGTTATATCTGGATGTGCGCAAGTTGTTTTGTCGCAAGTGGAATTCATGCTTACACAAGGGATGATACTGTTACTATCGGGAATAATCACATTCACAATATTGTTTCTACCAATAGTGCCGTAGATGGACTGGATATAATGGCGATGAACCTGGACTTCGCAGGATCAGATAGCTATGTAACTATTTCGGGAAATTATGTTCATGGCGTGTCGATTCATTCTACCGATAACAATAATAGAATTTCAGGGATCAGGATGAACAACGAAGGATACGATATGATTTCAAATAATATCATCGGTCTTCATCTTGATAGTGTGCTCCACACGACGTATACCGGTGGCATTAATGGAATCGCTGCGTGGGCAGATAATATTATTCACAATACAATAAGTGTTTCAAAGGGGTTTCCACTCCATATAGCTTACGGTCCAACTGTAAAGGTCTATAACAATATTCTAAATTCACTCCAGGGCTTCAGCCCGATTTTGAATTTGAGTTCAACAGGAGGGGTATTAGACAGTGATTATAATCTGTTCAGCGGTGACTCGCTTGAACTTGTAGCGTGGCAGGCATTAGGGGCTGATCAAAACAGCCTGTTTGGAAATCCATTGTTCTTAAACGTTTTTGGAAATGATTCAACGCTTGATCTTCATGTGCAAAATGGTTCTCAGGTCGAGTCGGCCGGCGATTCAACAAATACGGTAACTTTTGACTTCGACAATGAAACCCGGCATAATTATACTCCTGTCGATATCGGCGCCGATGCAATTAATTATTTGCCGGTTATAGTGCAAGATCCGGAGGCGGAACCTTTATTGATTTATCCTAATCCGGCAACACAATTCATCAGGCTCAAGTACGCATTAATTGAAAACAAGGCAACAGAAATTACTATCTATAATCTTTATGGGCAGATAGTAATGAAGCAAAAATTGAAGGGCGATCTGATCAATCTCGAAAATCTTGCCGGCGGAACATATCTTCTGGAAATGGAAGGCGGCAACCTTTTATTCCGTAAACTTTTTCAAAAATTGTGATGAGTGGCCTGAAAGTTCTCTCTTCTATCGTTGAGTGCAGGGGAAAATATTTGCTTCATTTCAATTACTTTTCCCCGTATTTCTGCAAAACCACTGTTGGATTCTGCTGATATTTACTCCCTTATTCATCTATCAATTTTCGTATATTCGTAATGCTTATTACCACAAATGAAGAATGATTTGTTTCTGAGTCCGCCCATCGACCAGGTAGGCGTTGAAGAAAGAATAGCCCGGTTCACCAAAAGAAGCATCAAGAAAGAATCGAAACTTGCGGCTTTGAAGATTGCAATGAGTATGCTCGACCTCACAACGCTTGAGGCAAAGGATACGCCCGGCAAAGTAAAACAACTCTGCACGAAGGCGATGTTCCCGCATGCTGCTCCGGGAATTCCGGCTGTTGCTGCCGTTTGTGTTTATCCTAATCTCGTGAAGGTGGCGAAGGATGCATTGAAGGCCTCAAAGGTAAAAGTTGCCGCGGTCGCCACTGCATTTCCAAGCGGTATGTCGAACAGGAAGGTAAAACTTGATGAAACAAAATGGGCGGTGAATGAGGGAGCCGATGAGATCGACATGGTCATTTCACGCGGACATTTTCTCGCCGGCGAATACAATTATGTCTATGACGAGATCGCTGCTGTTAAAGTAGCCTGCGGAAAGGCACATCTTAAAGTCATACTTGAAACCGGAGAGCTTAGCACGCTTGACAACGTTCGTCGTGCAAGCGACATCGCCATGCATGCAGGTGCGGATTTTATCAAGACATCGACGGGTAAAGTTCAGCCGGCCGCGACGCTTCCTGTAACCCTCGTTATGCTCGAAGCTATTCGCGATTACTATTATGATACGGGAAAGAAAATAGGAATGAAGCCTGCCGGAGGAATTTCTACTTCGAAGCTGGCTATTCAGTACCTGGTAGTGTTACGTGAAACGCTGGGCAATGACTGGCTCACTCCTGACCTCTTCAGGTTCGGGGCGAGCACGCTTGCGAATGACATTCTCATGCAGATACTGAAAGAGCAGTCGGGAGTTTATCAGAGTATTGACTACTTCTCGAAGGATTAGATTAAGAATCAAGAACCAAGAATCAAGAGCCAGGAAAGCAGTCATATTGACAACTAACAACTAACAACCAGTAACATATCTGCCGTAATGAAAAAAGGATCAAAAGAAGTGAAGATTAAATTCGAAACGGATTGGAAATATGCACCGGCGCCGGAAAGCAGCGATCACATCAAGCTGAAATCGTCGTATGATCTTTTCATCAACGGAGAATTTGTTACTCCTTCATCCGGAAAATATTTTGAAACTGTCAATCCATCAAATGAAAAGAAGATCGCCGATGTTGCCGATGCAAACGAGAAGGACGTTGACAATGCTGTGAAATCGGCTCGGCAAGCCTATGAGAAAGTATGGAGCCGCATGCCGGCAAAAGAAAGAGGAAAATATATTTTCCGGATCGCTCGAATCATGCAGGAACGCGCGCGTGAGCTGGCCGTTATCGAAACAATGGACGGCGGAAAGGCCATACGCGAATCACGCGACATCGACGTGCCGCTTGCCGCAGCGCATTTTTTCTATTATGCAGGATGGGCCGATAAAATTGAATATGCTGTTCCCGGTACAAAAACAAAATCACTCGGCGTCGCAGGACAAATTATCCCATGGAATTTTCCATTGCTGATGGCTGCATGGAAGATCGCTCCCGCACTTGCAGCAGGAAATACAGTTGTACTGAAGCCGGCTGAGACTACACCACTCACAGCATTGAAACTCGCAGAGATCATAAGCGATGCCGGACTGCCACCGGGAGTCGTAAATATCATCACAGGTGCCGGCGCAACCGGAGCCGCACTCGTCAATCATCCGGGCATTGATAAGATCGCCTTTACAGGATCGACAGATGTCGGGAAGATTATTCAGAAGGCGCTCGCAGGAACGTCAAAGAAATATACTCTTGAGTTAGGCGGAAAGGCTGCGAATATCATATTCGAAGATGCAACGATCGACCAGGCTGTTGAAGGAATCATCAATGGAATCTTCTTCAACCAGGGACATGTCTGCTGCGCTGGCTCCAGATTGTTCGTGCAGGAAAGCATTGCGAAAAAAGTTATCCGAAAGCTGAAGGACAGGATGGAGACGCTCATCGTCGGAGATCCGCTGGATAAGAATACTGACGTAGGCGCCATCAATTCGAAGATGCAGCTCGACAAGATCAAACAATACATTAAGATTGGAATGAATGAAGGTGGCGAATGCTTTCAAACCTCATGCTCAATCCCAACGAAAGGTTACTGGCACAGGCCAACGCTGTTTACGAATGTCTCTCAATCGTCGCGGATAGTTCAGGAAGAAATTTTTGGCCCGGTGCTTTCAGTTCAAACGTTTCGAACGGTTGAAGAAGTAATTGAAAAGGCGAACAACATTCCTTATGGATTAAGCGGTGGGGTGTGGACGGATAAAGGATCGAAGATATTTAGAGTCACTTCAGCGTTGCGCGCGGGAGTTGTCTGGGCAAATACATACAATAAGTTCGACCCAACTTCACCATTCGGCGGTTATAAGGAAAGCGGAATGGGAAGAGAGGGAGGATTGCATGGGTTGATGCCATATCTTTCTATAGAAAATTAATCCCGATATCTATCGGGATAAAAATTGAAAATATAAAATTGAAGATTGATGGAACCAATCGAAAAGAATAAGCTTACAGATGTGAAGGCTAACGGACAGGGAAACGGACAGGCAAAAAGCGAACGACTCGATGTGATGAAAACGTATAAGATTTACATCGACGGAAAATTTCCGCGCACAGAATCCGGGCGATATTATCCGCTTGAGGATGGTTCAGGAAAAGTTCTTGCGAATATCTGCCGTTCATCACGTAAGGATTTCCGGGAAGCTGTCGTTGCTGCGAGAAAATCACAGCATGGCTGGGCATCGAAGAGTGCATACAACCGCGGACAAATCATCTATCGTATTGCCGAAATGCTTGAAGGGCGTCGCGATCAGTTCATCGGAGAATTAACGGATTCAGGCGTTTCTTCATCTCAGGCAGAAAAAGAAGTCAACCTTTCGATCGACAGGCTGGTTTATTATGCTGGCTGGTGCGATAAATATCAACAGGTATTCAGCTCGGTAAATCCTGTTGAATCATCCCACTTCAACTTTTCTGTTCCTGAACCGATGGGAGTAATTGCAGTTTGCTCATCAGAAAATTTTGGCCTGCTCGGACTCATCTCATTAATTGTTCCGGCAATCGCTGGCGGCAATACCGTGATTGCACTTGCGTCAACATCTAAGCCGCTAAGCGCAGTAACGCTGGGAGAGGTTTTGAATTCGTCCGATGTACCAGCAGGCGTCGTCAATCTTCTTACCGGATATCGTTCTGAACTCATCTCTCATTTTGCGTCGCACATGGACGTGAACGCAATCGTCATCAGCGGCGGAAACGAAGAGGAGATCAGGAAAGCAAAAGAATCGGCATCTCTTAATGTAAAGCGAACAGCCATTTATGGAGAAGACATGATGGAAGAAAAGTATCAGAATCCTTACCGCATCATGGACCTGCAGGAGATCAAAACTACATGGCATCCGATCGGTCAATAGACAAAATGCTTTTCCCAACCGAGACCGGAGTAGTCCGAGATCAGCGAATAGCACTGATGAAGCAGAAGCCTGCGGTGATATGGCTCACCGGTTTCAGCGGTTCAGGCAAGAGCACACTTGCCGTTGCCCTCGAAAAGCAACTGGTGGAAAACGGCTTCAAGGCTTACCTCCTCGACGGCGATAACATTAGGTCAGGCTTAAATAAAGATCTCGATTTTTCAGAAGAAGACAGGCATGAGAATATCCGCCGCATCGGCGAAGTCTGCAGGCTGATGAACGATACAGGTCTCATTGTTATAACATCATTCATATCTCCTTTCCGGGTAGAAAGAAATTTTGTCCGTGCCCTGTTACCGCCTGATGAATTCATCGAGGTATTTTTAAATGCATCGATTGAGAAATGTGAAGAGAGAGACGTGAAGGGATTGTATAAGAAAGTAAGGGAGGGAGTAATCACCGGTTTTACGGGAATTGATTCGCCTTACGAGAAGCCCGAAAGCCCGGAACTGATTCTAAATACAGATGTTGAGACTGAAAATGAATCACTTTCAAGACTAATGGCTTATGTCGTTCCCAAAATTAGTATTGGATTATAACCCTTAGTCGATTCTTCCGTTAGAATTTGGTTAGTTGTTAATAGATTGTGGTTAGTTGGCACTAATGCCAAACGCCACAATACAAACGGTATGCATGTTTAGTTATAACCTCGATCATATCAGTGAGCTTGAATCAGAAAGCATCTTTGTGATTCGTGAGGTTGCTGCACAGTTTCAGAATCCTGTTTTGTTGTTTAGCGGTGGCAAGGATTCAATCGTAGTGTCGCATCTTGCCCGCAAGGCATTCTTCCCTGCGAAGATTCCATTTCCATTGCTTCATATCGATACAGGACACAATTTTCCTGAGACGATTTCATTTCGCGACAAGTGGGTAAGTGAGCTCGGTATGAAACTTATAGTAAGAACTGTACAGAGTTCAATTGATTCTGGGAGGGTTGTGGAAGAAAAGGGAATCAACGCAAGCAGGAATGAGTTGCAGATAATAACGTTGCTGGATGCAATAAAGGAATTCAAATTCGACGCGGCGATTGGCGGTGCGAGAAGAGACGAAGAAAAATCGCGTGCGAAAGAGAGATTCTTTTCCCACCGTGATGAGTATAGCCAGTGGGATCCCCGAAATCAGCGCCCGGAGCTCTGGAATCTTTTTAACGGAAGAAAAAATAAAGGAGAACATTTCAGGATATTCCCGCTGAGTAACTGGACGGAATTGGACGTCTGGAAATACATCCATCGTGAAAAGATATTGCTGCCTGAATTGTATTTCTCTCACAAGCGAAAAGTGTTTAACAGAAATGGAGTGATCTATGCATTCGCCGACTTCATCAGCCTCGACAAGGATGAGTCAATCGAAGAAATGATTGTTCGTTTCCGCACGATCGGCGACATGACATGTACAGGTGCAGTCATAAGTAATGCGTCGACCGTTGAAGATATCATCAGGGAAATCTATACTTCTAAAGTTACCGAAAGAGGAACGCGAATCGACGACAGGAAAACGGATACGGCGATGGAGGATAGGAAGAGGCAGGGATACTTTTAGTTAAGTCATAAATCAAAAGTTAAAAGTCAAAAGTGCGTTTAAGAAAGAGTAATTTTCATAGTTAATGCACTAGCAAATTTCTCAAGTCCCTTAATGGTAACGAGGCAAACGCTAAACTCGTAACGCCAAACTCCAAACCAAAAACATCAAACCCGAAACCAAAGAATGCCCTTCCGAACCGACATAGAACTCCTTCGCCTCACTACGTGTGGCAGCGTTGACGATGGAAAGAGCACATTGATTGGTCGATTGATGATGGATACGAAAAATATTCTCGACGACCAGATGCAATCGATTCGCAACACAAGTTTGAAAAGGGGATTTGAAGACGTCGATCTCTCTCTCCTTACAGATGGGCTCAAAGCCGAGCGTGAACAGGGAATCACGATCGATGTTGCCTACAGGTATTTCACGACATCGAAAAGAAAATTCATTATTGCCGACACTCCCGGACATATTCAGTATACGCGCAACATGGTTACCGGTGCATCAACTGCTAATCTCGCACTCATCCTGGTCGACGCCCGGAAAGGAATGGTTGAGCAGACCCGCCGTCATGCATTTATCGCAAGTCTCCTGCGAATACCGCACATGGTAGTTTGCATCAACAAGATGGACCTTGTAAACTTCGACAAGGAAAAATATGAAATGATAGTCGAAGATTTCCGGATGTTTTCATCGAGGCTCGACATACAGGATATACAATTTATTCCCATCAGTGCAAAATACGGCGACAACGTAGTGAGCCGCTCGGAATTCATGCCATGGTATGAGGGAAGCACACTGATGTTTCATCTGGAGAACGTTCACATAAGCAGTGATCTCAATCACGTCGATTGCAGGTTTCCCGTGCAGCATGTCATAAGACCTCAGTCTGATTCCTATCACGATTACAGGGGATACTCAGGAAGAATTGCAGGAGGCGTTTTCCGTCCTGGCGACAAGGTCGTAGTGCTTCCGTCAGGATTTACATCGAAGATCAAGTCAATCGACTGCGGAGGCAGGAATCTCGAAGAGGCTTTCGCCCCGATGTCGGTGAGCATTAATCTTGAAGATGACCTCGACCTGGGCCGCGGCGATATGATCGTGAGAGAAAATAATATTCCGCAATCGGGACAGGACTTTGAGATCATGCTTTGCTGGGTCAACGACCGTAAACTGAATCCGAACGCAAGCTATCTGGTAAGACACACGACGAAAGAAGTTCGCGCCTTTATCAAAGAGGTTCGTTACAAGATCGACATCATAAATCTGCACCGAATGGAAAATGAACTAACTCTTTCGATGAATGACATCGGACGTGTTCATCTTCGTACAACTCAGCCGCTGTTGTTCGATAGTTACCGACGAAACAGAAATACCGGAAGCCTGACGTTGATCGACGAAAATACAAACGAGACTGTTGGCGCCGGAATGATCATATAAATCTACGTGGAAAAAGAAAAACTTGTTGAACTCGCCTCATTGGCGCTCGAAGCCGCGCTACAGGCTGGAAAAAAAATCCTTGAAGTATATAACAGGACATTTGACGTTGATTATAAATCCGACGGCTCTCCGCTTACAGAGGCCGATCATGCTTCGCACATGATAATTTTAAAGGCGCTGGAAGAATCCGGTTTGCCATTGCTCAGCGAGGAGGGGAAAGAAACTCCCTATGATACGCGGCGCTCTTGGAAATATTATTGGCTTGTCGACCCGCTCGATGGAACCAAGGAGTTCATCAAGCGTAACGGAGAATTTACCGTTAACATAGCATTGATGGAAACCGACCAGCCTGTAATTGGAATCATCTATCAGCCGGGCAGTCGTCATGCTTATGCAGGGATCGTCGGCAATGGACTTTTTAAGATTCCTGTTGAAGGGGATCATTCGTTGAGTAAGGACAAACTGCTCATGAGTCCTATGAATGAAAATGCATCGGTGCGTGTGATTGCCAGTCGTACGCATGGCTCGACGGAGACAGATAAGTTCATCGATAACCTGCGCGGAAAAAGTAAGAGCATCGATCTCGTAAATGCAGGAAGTTCACTGAAGTTTTGCTTACTTGCGGAAGGCACAGCAGATGTTTATCCACGTTTTGCACCGACGATGGAATGGGACACGGCTGCCGGTCATGCATTATTGAAGTCGTGCGGGAAAAACATTTACCTCTATCCCGGCGGCACGGAGATGACCTATAACAAGAAGCAACTGGTCAATGAATGGTTCATTGCGAGATAGTCTCAGAAATACTTTTAGAAAATTCAGCGACGACGCTGAATACCGTTCACTACTTCGTACAAGTTTTCTCGCCTTACTGATAAGAATTGGCGGAGTAACAACCGGATTCTTCGTTACCCTGATTACATCGCGCTACTTTGGAGCGGATGCGCTTGGCATCGTTTCTATCTGCATTGCTATACTAAGCTTCTCGTCCGTTTTTGGAAAATTCGGACTCGACGTTGCGCTTATCAGGTATATCTCATCGTTTCAAAGTTCGGGAAATGATTCTGCGATAAAAGGAGTATACCTGATCGCACTCAGGATAATTATTCCGGTTACAATACTTATCGCCGTTCTGTTATTTTTCCTCGCACCGTGGATGGCGAAAACATTATTTCATAAGCCGGGTCTTTCTGAGCTATTAAAAACCAATGCATGGATCGTAATTCCACTGGTACTTCTGCTTGTTAATTCGGAATGTCTTCGCGGTATCAGGAAAATCAGGTTGTTTACCTTCCTTCAGACTGTGTCAGTTTCGTTGTTCGCATGCGTTTGCCTTTTCGTGTTTGCATTCATGACGATTTCAAGGGAAATTCCTGCATACGTTCAATTCGTCTGTATCACTGCGTCAGGGTTATTGAGTATGATGTTGTGGATTAAATTTTCGGGAATGACAAGGCATAGGGCGACATTCGAAGTCTCTGCAACGGAATTGATGAAGACATCGACTCCGATGTTTACAACTACATTGATGCAGTTGCTGATGTCGTGGGGAGCAACGCTCATTCTTGCAGGGTACGTAAGCGAGTCAGAAGTCGGCGTCTATAATGCGCTTGTCCGCATTTCAGTTTTCACCAACATTACGATTCTCGCGGTGAATAGCCTCGTACTTCCGCGGTTTGCGGAATCGTTTTCATCAGGATCGATTGATACTATGAAAAAAGATTCGGCTGATTCTTCAAAACTCATATTTCTTAGTTCTCTTCCTATATTCATCGTACTAGCACTTTGCCCGCGCTTTATTCTTTCTGTTTTCGGAAAGGAGTTTCCGGGGAATGAGAATGCACTTTACATATTACTTGCAACTCAGCTTATCGTTTGCTTCGCAGGTTTGCCTTCGCAGATCCTGAACATGTCGGGACGTCAGCACACTCTCAGGAACATTGCGGCTTTTTCTGCTGTTGTCAATATTTCCGGTTGCTTCCTGTTGATTCCGCGCTTTGGCATCTATGGAGCGTGTTATGCCCAGCTGGCCGGGACGTTTTCATGGAACCTGCTCAGCATTCTGAGTGTCAGGAGACATTTCGGTTTTTTCACATTCTTCGGCGGGGCTTCGTGATTGAAAGGATATTTCTGCATGAAGTGAAGAATGATTAATTAAATTCGTGGGGTGGAATTTTCGATGCGACATAGAGAAATTTTGCCTCCGCCGGTTTCCTGGTTTTTGCTTTTGCTTATCTACGTAGCAACATTCAGGGTATTTGCAACGCTGCCGTTCGAAAATGTTCACCAGTTTATTTCAAACTCGGCAATCATTCTGCTTTCTATTTGTTATTTGGTCGGACTGTTATTCAAGTTTGGGAAGCAACGTATCACTATTCTTGACATACTGCTCTGGATCATTCTTCTTGTAAGTGTTTTGTCTGCGGTAAGGGGAAAAATTGTGTTCGGGCAACCGTTTTATTTCGGACTGATGGCACAACGTTCTGTATTGCTGTCATTGTCGGGAGTGATGCTTATATCGTTGCTAAGGCAGGGCCTGATTACATTGAAGCAGGTTGAGAGGTCATTCATTTTTTTTTCTCTGCTGTTACTTGCAGTGTTTTTTTATTACACATTGTTCGTGGATCCGTATCGTTATATGGGAAGCGAGTTTGTTACATACAGTCCGATTCGCGGTTATCGTTACAGGTTCCAGATAGCGCCGGTGATTATGTTGTTCTTTTATTCGCTGCTTAAGGTTACACTCGGCCGTCGGAAATATTTCCTGATTCCCGTTCTGTTAATCGGGATTTATCTAATCTTTTTCCTTCAGTCGCGCACCACTCTCATTATTCTTGCCATTACGTTACTCATTTTCTTCGTAAAAAACTTTTCGGTTCGTCAGCGTATAAGAAGGAGTCTCATATTCGGAATTGTAATGATCTTTTCACTGATGGTTCTCGCGGGACTAGGATATACTTCAGTCTTCAAAATATACAGCGAACTCTTCGCGAGTGCAATCGATGCTTTCATTCATGACATGCCTGGCGACGCTTCTTCAGCGATCAGGCTTATCGAACTGAGGACGGCATTCTCATACATCAGAGAAAACATGTGGCTGGGAAATGGATTCATCAGCAACCAGTGGAATGGCGGATGGCAGGGAATATTCGGTTATTTCTATCCGGTCGACATCGGAATTCTTGGAAACCTGTTTGTATATGGCCTGATCGGAACAATGTTGATTTATCTTCCATATTATTTCTCACTCAGGATGACGAGGAAAATCCGCAGCAAGAACATTTTCTACAAGACTTGCGAATACATGCTGCTATTCTTCTTCCTCAGCATGTTTATTACTGCGGCCAATATTCGCGATCTGAGCAGCATCATGATACTAGTCTGCCTGATTTATTATTTTCGCTATCATTTTCATGTGCCCGTCAACAGGGGCGTAATATTAAACGGATGAATGTTCCTCAATTTCTTGTAGTAGGCACTGCGCGTGCAGGAACAACTTCTCTGCAGCATTACCTTCATCAGCATCCGCAAATATTCATGCCTTCTGTAAAGGAACCATGCTTTTTTAGTTTTGCAGGAGGTCGGATAAATTACAAGAAAGGAAAATTTGCCTTTGCGATAACCGATACTGAGAAATACGAAAAACTTTTCGCAGACGCGAAGCCGGGCCAGGTTACGGGCGAAATCTCGACTCCTTATCTTTTCCTGCATATCCAGACGGTCAGCAACATAAAGCAATATCATTCTGATCCGGCTAAGCTGAAAATTATTATCATTCTCCGGAATCCTGTTGAACGGGCCTACTCACAATATCTCTGGAGAATAAGGGATGGCCGTGAGAATCTTTCCTTCGAGGATGCATTGAAACAGGAGAAGAAGCGTATGGAGGAAAATTACAGCTTCGATTATTTTTATGCACATCGCGGACTCTATTATGAGCAGGTAAAGAGCTATCTCGAAAATTTCGATTCAGTACAAATAATACGCTTCGAAGATTTCAGGAATGATTTCAAAAATACGATGGCGGAACTTTGCAGGTTTCTCGGGGTCGACGATAAATTTGAGTTTACAAGAAAAAGTGAATTAAACGCCTCTTCCTTTCCAAGATTTGGCATGATCGGCAAGATGATCACGGTTGAGAGTAAGATAAAATTCAGGATGCTGAATTATATTCCCGGAGACATTCGCATGAATATCAGGGAACGCTTTAACAGGTGGAACACATCGTCGCAAATACCTTTGCCGATACAGGCATCGACACGCGTTTTCCTGCAGGAGTATTACAAGGATGACATCATGAAGTTGCAGCGCCTAACAGGTATGGACCTGCAACCATGGCTGAATGCATGATGGAGGAGCTGCGAATTGCCATTATCGATTCTGTGGGTATTAAAGCCGGTCTCGATCATTATGATTTATCACTTGCAAGGGCGCTTAAACAGCAGTCGGTACATGCAAAGGTTTACAGTAACTTTGAATCTGATGATGGACACGCTGAGAAAAAATTCAGCATGTATTTTTACAGCTGGCTATCGGGCTTAATAAAATATTTACCGGAATATTTTTCTGCTCTCCGTTCGGCGAAGAAAGATCGTGCAGGAATTGTGATTCTTCATTTGTTTCATGCTTCGTTCATCGACTATCTTTCGATTCTGCTTGCAGGATTTTTTGGATTCAGGCGTTGCATCATTGTTCATGATGTTGAAAGCATGATTGAAAATAGAAGGTCGTCGTGGCTGCGAAGTTGCATCAGCAATTCGGATTATGTGGTAGTTCATAACGAATCCACATGTGCCGGATTGATTGCGAAGATGAGTGTGAAAAACAAAAAGAAGATCAGTATAATCCCACACGGTAATTTCTTAGATTTACCCGGGAAACAAAATCGTGAGGAAGCGTTAGGGTATTTTCAGCTGCATCCTGAAAAAAAGTATTTACTTTTTTTCGGAATGATAAAAAAATCAAAGGGTCTGGTGACGCTCATTGAAGCGATGAAGGATATCAGTCCTGATGCGGAGCTGATAATTGCGGGACGTGAGAGGGATGATTCATTCGCAAATTATAAGTCGATGATAGGCAACCTGAATCTTTCGGGCAGGATTCATTCCTTTCCCCGTTATCATACCAATGAAGAACGCAACATGTTATTTTCTGCTGCGGAGGCAGTCGTTTTGCCATACCGTCGCGTTTATCAAAGCGGGGTGTTGCTTATGGCGATGAGTCTTGGAGTACCGGTGATTGCAAGCGATCTTCCATCTATGCGCGAAGAAACAGGGGAAGTGAATGGAATTTTATTTGAGCCCGGTAATGCGGTGGACCTTTCCGCGAAAATCAATTTGTTGTTAACGGATAGGGATAAAAAAAATCAAATCATTAAGAATGCAAAGGCACATGTCAGTAAAAACCATAACTGGAATGAAATCGCCGATTCATTCAAAACACTTTTAGCGTATAGATGAAAGTAACGATTGTCGGCACCCACGGTATACCTGCGAGATATGGCGGCTTCGAAACATTCGCCGAACACCTGGCAAAGCATTGCGCAAATGCCGGTATCGAAGTGAAAGTTGTGAACGAAAAAAGTAATCCCGGACAGTCGTACCCGGGTATCGAGGTTGTAACGTCATCATTTAATAAGGGCGACTCTCCACTAAAATTCTATCGTGATTCATTGAAGATTGCGGCGGACAGCGATATTATTCTTTGTTGCGGAGTTGGTGGTTCCAGATTTTATAATAGGAAGTATCTTGAATCGTCAAGGATCGTGACAAACATCGATGGCCTCGAACACCGTCGTGGCAGGTATTCTCTGCTGCAACGGATTTTTGTCTACATCTCTCAGCGATGGACTGCACGGCGAAGTGATGCAGTCGTTGCCGATTGCGTGGAGATATGGGGATACTGGACAAAGCGATTTGATGGCGTTACACCCCGGACTAAGATGATTGCATATGGCGCCGAACAATGTCTTCCTTTCGATGAAAAGGTGCTTGAAAAATATAAACTCGTAAAACAGGAATATTTTCTTGTGATCGCACGACTCGTTCCTGAAAATAATATTTCGGAAATCATCAGTGCATTCGGACATTATCTTGGAAAGAAAAAGCTCGTTATTGTAGGTGCAAAGGAAAAGACGAAATATGTGCAGCGTCTTAAACAATCAGCTTCTGACAAAGTCATTTTCACCGGTGCGATTTTCGACAAGCAGGAACTCGACTCCCTGCGACAGGGCTGCTTCGTGTATATCCATGGTCATACCGTCGGAGGCACGAATCCTTCACTCCTCGAAGCGATGGCTGCAGGATGTGCATGCCTTTGCCATGAAAATGTGTTTAACAGGGAAGTAACCGAAGGCGGCCAGATGTATTTCGATTCGGGCTTCGAACTCTCTATCATGCTCAACCTGCTCGAGCATAAGACTCCTGATCTTGATTCTTTCAGGAATAAGGCACTGTCCAGGGTTCACGAAAGATATTCGTGGGAAAAATCCTGTTCTCTTTATATAGAACTTTTCAATAAGCTATACCAGGGAAAGAAGATGAAGTCGCAGCATGGATGATGGTCCATATAAAATTTCCGGCATTCATTCATTCGACACAAATGCCTTAACTAAGCTAACGACACTTTTCGAAACAACTTATTCGGGAAGAGAGATCTCGAATCCTGATTATCTTAGATGGGAATACGCAGATAATCCTGCAGGCAAAGCAATTATTTTCGTTGCAGAAGATGAGGAAAGATTCGTTTCTCAGTATGCGGTTTTGCCACGCGAATTTTCGATTAACAATTCGATCATCGCCGGATCTCTTTCTGTAAATACGATTACTCATCCATCTTACAGAAGGAAGGGTTTATTTCCTAAACTGACCCAGAGAACATTTGATGCATGCAGGGAAAAGAGAATTCATTTTACGATTGGATTTCCGAACCGGCAATCGCATCCGGTGATCAGAGAGAAAAAGCTCTTCTCGACACCCGGGTACCTGCCATTGCTCGTGCGAATACTGAATCCGTTTAAGTCAATTTCCGGTTACATGACATCGCGTTCGATGAAATCCGGAGAAGAAATTAATTTAGAATTCAACCAATCAAATTTTCCGGAAGGCATATCTAACCTTGATCTCCTGAATGACAGTAGGGCTCATAATTTATTTTTAAATGTCATCAATACCGAAAAGATTAACCTTAGTAACAGGTCGTTTGAATTCCTGAAATGGCGCTATGAAGACATTCCGCTCCGGAAATATTATTTGTTCGGGGAATCAGAAGGAGAAAAAATTATTTCAGAAGCGGTATTCCGTGCAAAGCACATCTTTGGAATGCGTTGTGGCATTCTGGTCGACTTCGTTTGCCGCGCTGATTCTGGCAGCGATTCAAAGATGATGAAGTTCATAAACGAAATGGCGAGGCATAACAAGCTCGACATCGTCATTACAACAGCGCCGGAAGAATCACGCGAAAAGAAATTCATGGAATCCGCAGGATTTTTTTCACTCCCCAATTTCATTCTTCCTCAAAGGCTTGCTTTCATCTTTCAAAGCCACGATGAATCATCTAATAGGGAAAGCAATTTCAAAAACTGGTTTCTTACTTTTGGAGACTACGATATCTTTTAGATGAAAATCCTGACATTCGATCTCGAGGACTGGTTTCATATACTTGACTTTCCCGCGACTGCTTCTCCTGCATCCTGGGAAACGCGTGAAAGCAGGGTCGAGAAAAACACGGAAAGAATTCTTGAGCTGCTCGATGAAAGACAGCAGAAGGCAACTTGGTTTTGCCTGGGATGGATTGCAGATAAATATCCCGGTCTAATAAAGAAGATCGCATCATCTCATGAGATCGCATATCATTCGTCGGATCACCGTCTGCTGTATGAAACGCAGGCAAAGGATGTTAAGGCCGATCTTGAAAATAACCTGCGTCGACTTGAGGATCTCTCAGGAAAAAGAATTACTGCATACCGTGCTCCCGGTTTTTCATTTACCCGCGACACGAAATGGCTGGTGAATGTGTTATCCGAGTCAGGCATACATTACGACTGCTCGATCTTCCCCGCGAGGAGGAATCATGGAGGATATCCCGAATTTCCTGCAACAGCTCCTTGCATCCTCTCATACACAAATTCGATGGTGAAGGAATTTCCGATGACCTATTCGAATGTTGCAGGAAGAAAGATTGTCTGTTCGGGAGGCGGATATTTCAGACTGATGCCTTACGCTGTGTTGTCGCGATTGATTAGCAGGCAGGATTATGTTATGACCTATTTTCATCCGCGCGATTTTGATCCCGATCAGCCAGTGCTTGATGGTCTTTCATGGAAGAGAAAATACATGTCATATGTCGGTTTAAAAAAATCTTTTTCCAGGTTAAAACGCTTGCTAAATGAATATAAATTCGTAAGCGTGGAGGATGCTGCCAGGAATATCGATTGGGGCAAGGCTCCGATAATTAATCTTGAAAATTATTGATGAGAGACGATAACGCAGCTTGTTTCAAAAGAGCTGTTCACAGTAAAATATTTCATGCCTCGATTACAGGTGTTTGCATTGTAGCATGCATACTGCTCACTCGAATTTCGGTTTCTGGGCAGGGCTATTTCTATCCTATTAACCGGGATATGGAGACGCGTATTGCAGCATTCATAAACGAAGATACGACAGGTTTTCATACTGCGATGAAGCCCTACATCGAAGCGGAGCTTAAAAAAATTATGCCTCTCGATTCGATCTGGCAGCCGATCGTTGGTGATTCCAAATTCTATAAGACATGGGTTGGGAGAAAGCTGAGAAAGGAAAATCTTCTTTACGTTGACAAGGATGACATCATTCTTACGCTTGATCCTGTATTTAATTTCCAGGCGGGTCGTGACAACACCGATGATAGAAATGTTTATGTAAACACAAAGGGCCTGAAGATAACCGGTAACGTCAACAACAAATTTTATTTCTACACAGAGTTCCATGAGAACCAGGCGCGGTACGTAAACTATGTCGACAGCTTCATTGACAAATACCAGGTTGTTCCGGGACAGGGTAAGGTGAAGATCCTTGATAACGAGGCCTTCGATTTCAGCCAGGCCACAGGAGGAATCGCCTACACTCTTAACAGGCATTTCGATTTCCTGCTTGCAAGTGATAAGATGTTTATCGGTGATGGCTATCGTTCATTGCTGCTCTCGGACAATGCGTATAGCTACCCGTTCCTTCGAATCAACATGACGTTTTGGAAATTCAGGTACAGCGTAATTTATGCAGTGATGCAGGACCTGGTGTCGCCACATGATCCTGACGTCGGCTACTACAAGAAGTACAATACGACGCATTACCTTGACCTGAATATCGGGAAGAAGAACAAAGTTTCAGTTGGTATATTTGAGACGATCATGTTCGAGCAGGCGGCATCGCGCGGCTATGAGTTGTCGTATCTCAACCCGATTTTATTTCTGCGGCCGGTAGAAAATTCACTCGACTCTCCCGATAACGTACTCCTCGGCATCACTGCCCGCTGGAAAGTGAATCGACATAACACACTTTATGCTCAGGCAATGCTTGATGAATTCATCATCGATGAAGTTAGGGCAGGCAATGGCTGGTGGGGCAATAAGCAGGGATTCCAGATTGGATTGAAGTCGGCCGATCTATTTGGCATGAAGTCGCTGAACTTCCAGTCGGAATTTAATTTCATGCGTCCGTATACTTATCAGCATAGAAGCGAGTCGCAGAATTATACTCATTATTACCAGGCGCTGGCTCATCCGCTCGGCGCTAATTTCATCGAGTCGGTTACCTTCGTTAACTACAGGTACAAAAATCTCTTTGGGGAAATTAAATTCCAGTATGCGAAGAACGCGCAGGACACCGGCGGAATCAATTACGGAAACGACATCTTTAAAAATTATCTCGATCATGGCGACGAGTATGGTCATTATATGTTCGACGGCCTGCAGGGCACTTTGAATTCGATCGAGTTCAGGCTTCAGTATTTAGTGAATCCAAAGACGAACTTCAATATTGAGCTTGGTACTGTTTTGCGCAAATACACGAATGCCTTCACGGAAAATAAATCCCAGCTGATTTATTTTGGAATACGCACGTCGCTTGAAAATTATTATTTTGATTTTTGATATCTAAGGGGGCAAATAAAAAAGTCCGCAAAGATTTCTTTGCAGACTTTTTTATAAAAACCGGGAAGAATTATTTTTTTGTCATTGCACTGTCGCCCGGACCACCCATCATTCCAAGCTGCGTCATCATCTTCATTTCTTCCTGGTAACCCCAGTGTTCTATAGCCTTGCGACCATTAACAACAACGATATCGACACCGTCGATACTCATCGATTTATTCGTGGCAGGCATTCCTGCCATCGATCCGGTGTTGGTTCCTGTCATTGTAAAATGAGCCATCACAGTATCGCCCCACGCTTTCATGAAATTTGTCTTCACATGCAGATCAGGAAAGCCTGCGAAGAAATCGTTGAATGCCATCTTCAGTCCTTCGGTGCCTTTCGGATAGCGGGGATCAGCCTGATGATCGAGAAAATCAGTTGTACAGAAGGAGTCGACCAGTGCAGTGTTATGAGCATTCATGACCTGGTCATAAAACTCCTGTACTCTGGCGGCATTAGCGGCGGCTTTGTCATCGCCGTGAGGTTTGTCGTTCTTAGCGCACGATGCCAGGAAGATCGTGGCTGCGAACAGGTAAATCATTTTTTTCATGGATTGTGTTTTTATAGTTAATGCATAACAAAATTAGAATTTAGATTTACTAAAGAAAGCACTTTTGAATTTTGTTCACAATAACTTGCAGGATGGGGTAGTGGATCAATTTGAATTAGCTGCTGAGAGCAGAATAGTGAAACAAGTGTGATCTTTATTCTATAGTTTAAATAGTGTGAATCAACGGATTTATGCAATTAATTCTTGGTTGCCATTAAGTTGATCCATATTTAACCCCGGGGCCGCTGCGAAACCAACACAGGCCCGGGGGTGCAACTGTAATACACCCCGCATCACTGAATAAATCCAATATCGATATATAAAAATGAATAGAAATTGCTGAATGAATACTAACTGGTATAAAAAGCCCCTTCTTTTCCCCTTTCACACCAGTTACCGGTCATTGACCAGCAGCAATAAATACACAAAGGACAAAACTCAAACAGAATATTCCAACCGCGCCAATGCAGGATATTTTATTTGGCACGGTTATCTTCAAATCAATTGAATCAATCCCGGATTGGAACTGAATTTTGACTTCTCTTTTGATTACTTTTACCGCGATGCTCCCATTTTTCCTCTGTTTCCTTACCGCATTTGTCGTAGCACTTGCATCCATACCATCGATTATCACGATTGCTAACAGGCATTCGCTTTACGATGAGCCAAATGAAAGGAAGTTACACACAGACAGGATACCGTTACTCGGGGGAATTGCAATCTTCGGTGCGGGAATTTTTTCATTCACGATTTGGGCCGCACCGTATTTTGAGCCGAACAACCTTTTCATCATAGCCGCGCTGATAATAATTTTCTTTTTCGGTTTACGAGATGACATCGCTCCGCTTGCACCATTGAAAAAATTATCGGGGCAGATCATTGCCTGCGCTATCGTGATTTTATATTGCGATATAAGGCTCAGAGGACTGCATGGCCTTTTCGGAATTCACACCCTTTCCTTATCGACGTCAATAATCTGGACGCTCTTCGCCATGCTTTTCATCATCAATGCATATAATTTCATCGATGGCATCGACGGACTTGCAGCCGGCCTGGGCATGATTGCTTCTATTATGTTCGGAGCGTTGTTCCTCATCGATGGTCAGCATCTTTTTGCTGTAATTGCATTCTCACTTTGCGGTGCACTCGGAGGTTTCCTTCCTTATAATTTTTACCGGGCAAGGATATTCATGGGCGACACAGGCTCGATGGTGACTGGATTTATACTTTCGATCCTTGCAATACAATTTCTCGAAAGTTCTCATGATGGCTCTTCGGGAAATTTGTTTGGTTATGGCTCGGCACCGTTAATTGTTCTGTCGGCGCTTATAATTCCGGTTGTAGACATGATGCGTGTCTTCATTCTTCGGATCATAAGATTCAGGTCGCCATTCTCGGCTGACAGAAACCATATCCATCACAAGCTCATCGACCTTGGATTGAATCCCATGGAAGCCTGCCTCATACTTTATACTATCGGTATCGGATTTATAATTGTTGCCTGGTTTATGAAGCCATTTAGTCCGGCAGCTGTTTTTTATCTCCTGCTGATAAGTGCAGGCATGCTCACTCAGCTTCCGCATTTCCTGTTGAACAAAAAGAGAAAGCAAATCGTCTGAAACTGCAACTACAAATTACTTCCGAGGTATAATGGAATTCAATCTTGATCCGGGGCCAACATTTAATATTCAATCCAGTCCTATAGCTTTCTGAAGTTAACGGGATCAATCTTAAATTACTTTGGCAGAGCCGGCAATCGTACAGGAATTCAGAAATAACGGAGGAATCAGCCGGTCGGTAATGCAGGCGCTGATTTTCCGTCTTGCCGGTCTCGGACTAATCTTCCTCCTGCAGGTATTGCTTGCGAGACTTATGGGTCCATCGCACTACGGCGACTATACCGTAATCATGACCACGCTCAATCTCCTGCTTGTTCTGAGCGTATTCGGTTTTGATTCATCGATACTCAGGTTCCTGCCCGGTTACATTTCTAAAGGAGAATTTGCGGAAGCGAATGGGTTTGTAAAATTCTCCTATCGTATAATCGGATTCTTCGCCCTCGTCTGCAGCATTGGGTTGTTTATATTCCTTCTTTTCAGATCGAGCAAGTTCAACATTTCATTCTCAGAAGGACTCTTCTGGGGTGTTCTGCTAATCCCTTTTCTTGCATTCATGTATCAGGCGAATGCGGTGTTGAGGGCTCTGCATAAGATCAAGACATCGCTGCTCTCGGTTTACTTCCTGTTGCCGGTGCTGATGGGAATTACATGCCTCTACTATTATTCATCCCATCACCAGCTCACAGTCGATGCAGCAATGCTTATGAACCTGGGTTGTTCGGCGGTGATCTGTTTTTTTATATACAGGAGAGCAGGGAAGGCGCTGAAGGAGCATGCGCCTTCGGAGAAAGCCCGATTCGAGAGGAGAAAATGGCTTGCGGTATCGTCAGTCTTGTTCCTTACAACAGGCTTCGACCTTTTGCTGAGACAATCAGACATTCTCATGGTAAGCTACTTTCTCGGAAATACGAAAGCTGGATACTATGGAGTTGCGACGAAGCTTGCATTGCTGGCTTCGCTTGGATTGTCAGTCGCCGATTATGTATTCATGCCGAAGATCGCTGCGCTTTTCGAGAGCAGGCAAATAGAAAAGCTGCAACAGTTCGTAAGGAATTCGTCGTTGCAGATCCTGAGCATCACACTTCCGATTGCATGTCTTCTTTTCATTGGTGGAAAGTGGATACTCGGATTTTTTGGGGAAGCGTTCACCACATCTTACGTCCCGCTGGTTATACTGCTTTGTGGTCACGTAACGAATGCGATGACAGGTATGGTGGGCGGACTAATGACTATGACAGGCTATCATAAGACCTTCTTCACGATCTTCTTCATTTCATTCGCAATGCAATTTTGCCTGAACATCGTTCTCATTCCATTGGCTGGAATTGTCGGTGCAGCTATCGGCTCTTCTATAGCAATGATTTTCCTGAATCTTAGCGCCTATATTTTTGTGAAGAAGAAGCTTAAGATTAAAGCATCATTCTTTTAAAGACAAGAAACAAGAACCAAGAGCCAAGAAGAAGACAGGAAGTATTGTCTTGATTCCTGGCTCTTGATTCTTACTTCTCACTCCCAATACACTTTATTCTGTTCGGTAGTTTGTTTTACTTAAAATTTTTTCTTTCACTTTTAATATTATATTTGTGTTAAGCTGTTTTTTCTCGAATGCAAAAAGTATTACTCCTTGGTCGCAGTGTACGTCGTTTTAAGCCAGCACAGCTTGGGGAGAAATTCAATTACCGCTTCAAGAAATTCTGTTTCGAAAATAAGATCCTTGGCAGCACAAGGATCAGCGTGGAGAATTCGCATCCTCTCGACTTAATTCCTTCCTATTCGACCGCCTGCTGTTTGTCAGGCAGGAAGTTCACACTTCATAACCGTTCGAAAGAATTCAGGGAGGACATCAACTGGAACTTCATTGGCTTTGGTGTGCTCTGGTATACCATGTTAAATTCATTCGAGTACCTGAATTCTGAAAATATTGTTGTTGAAGATGGCATTCAGGCGTTGCATTCATTCATAAAGAAAGGAAAGAAGAGCAAGAGTCTTTTCGATTCGCATTGTATATCGCAGAGGATAATCAATTCTATAAAATTCTGTTCGAGATTTCAGGTAAAGGATAAAATCATCAACGATTTTATCTACTCCCAGTGTCTCTTCCTTAAACGCAACCCGGAGTTTCATCTTCGCAACAACCATTTACTCGACAATGGCTTTTCACTCCTGTTCGCATCGGTTTACTTTAACGAGTATTCATTGTTTGATTTTGCAGAACGACTGCTCTACTCCAATATCCCGAAACAAATTTTACACGACGGAGCCCACTTCGAGCTGAGCCCGATGTATCATCTGCTCGTTTTGCATCGCATGCTGGATGCTCTGCACATTCTTAACAATTCGAACTTCCCTTCTGAAAAACTGAGGAACAGGATTAAGTCTTATGTGCCAAAAATGCTTGGATGGCTGCAGCAGATGCAACTCAACAATGGTACGCTGCCTTCTTTCAACGACAGCTCTGAAGGATTTGGTCCCGGCTTGAGAACTGTGCTTCGGATGGCAACGACACTGAAAATGGAATCCGTTATTCTCCCTCTCAAAGATTCAGGATTCAGGAAACTGAAGAACCGGAATTTCGAGATGATCGTTGACGTGAACGGACTTACACCTCACGAGGCTCCGGGACATTCTCATGCCGATACATTTCATTTTATCTTAAACGTTTTCGGCGATCCATATATCGTCGACACAGGAGTTTCCACCTTTACGAAAGGAAAGGAAAGGCTTTATGAGCGTTCGACCATGGCTCACAACACCGTCACTATCTCTAACCTCAGCCAGAGCGAACTCTATGACAGCTTCAGAGTTGGCAGACGCGCGAAGGTGACAAAGCTGAAGGAATCAGCGAATGAAATCGAAGGCACTCACGACGGCTATTCGCGGCGGGGGATATATCATACGCGAAGGATCTGCCTGAAGAACGACGGAATCGAAATTGTTGACAGGATCAAATCGAAAAAGCCCGTAATCGGCAAGGCATTTTTTCATATCGATAAGAAAAGCGGTCTCGTGAAAAAAGGAGACGCATTTGTTTCACGGTTTACGACATTGGAGTTTTCGAATGCAACCTCTCTGGCCCAAAGCGAAGGCTGGCATGCTCCGTCATTTGGAGTTCGCTCCCCATGTTATGTTATCTGCGTGAGCTTTCAGAATGAATTAGTGACGAGAATCAGACTCAATAAGTAGTCTCGGGGCTAAAGGTCAAAGGTTATGAGTCAAGCGCTTCGGCCTTGGTCTGACCTATAACCTTTGATCTTTGACCTTTAACCTTAATATCGTAAACTTGCACCCAGTTTGGCAAAAAAATGCAGGAAAAGACGCTAATTTTCCATCAATCACAGTCACTTTCTTCCAGAATTCAGGATTATATCCAGCTAACCAAATTCCGGCTTTCGGGGCTTGTCGTTTTTTCTGCAGTGATGGGTTACCTGATTGCAACTGGAAGTAATTTTTCATGGCTGTCGTTATTACTCCTTTCTATTGGAGGATTTTTTGTCACCGGCTCATCAAATGCATTCAACCAGGTTATTGAAAGAGATACTGATAAACTAATGGATCGCACAGCCGACAGGCCATTGCCTTCCGGACGAATGAGCGTTCTTGAAGGAACGATTGCCGCCAGCGTGATGGGACTGATCGGAATAATTATTCTATGGAAGGGACTTAATCCTCTCTGTGGAATTCTCAGCCTGTTTTCCATGCTGCTCTATGTTGTTGTTTATACACCTGCCAAAAAGATAACTTCATTCTCGGTTCTAATCGGCGCAGTACCAGGGGCATTTCCTCCGTTGCTTGGATGGATAGCGGCGAGAAACGAAGTCGGTTTCGAAGGAATCATCCTTTACGCAGTTCAATTCGTTTGGCAGTTTCCACACTTCTGGGCGATTGCATGGGTCTTACACGACGATTATCTCAAGGCCGGATTTAAGATGTTGCCGGGCAATGGCAGAACAAGAGCCTCTGCTTTCCAGACCCTGGTTTATTCGATATGCCTCGTGCCGATTGGGTTCGTTCCTGAGCTCTTCGGCTTCGTCAATACGATTTCAACCCTGCTTATTGTACTCGCCGGAATATTTTTCGCGGCGCAGGCGGTTAAGCTGTATTCAAATTGTGAGATGCGCTCAGCACAGAAGCTGATGTTTGGCTCATTTATTTACTTACCTGTTGTCCAGCTAATCTGGATGCTCTGCAAATTCATTTAAGATGTTCCTCAAGTCAAAAACATTTGATCCTGCCGGTCAATTTGAACCCGAAGTAAAGCAAAAGGCATTGCGTGCATTGCTCTGGCTGGGCATCGTAAGCATGACCATGCTGTTCGCAGGACTAACCTCTGCATATATCGTGAGGCAGGGCGAAGGCAAGTGGGTAGAATTTGATTTGCCGCAACTTTTTAAGATTAGTTCAGTAATCATCCTCGCAAGCAGCGTCACAATGCAGTGGGCATTGAATTCGATCAGGAAAGATGAGGTAGGAAAATTTAAGACAGGATTATTCCTCACGCTGCTTCTTGGTGCAGGCTTCGTTGTTTGCCAGTACTATGCATGGTCTGAACTCTATCATAACGGAATCGCCTTCACGGGGAAGATCAGCAGCATTAAATCTGACTTTACCTATGTTCCTGCCGGACAGGAAACGCTCGCTGAGGCAGGTGATGTCGGTAATGTTGCGGGCTCATTCCTCTATGTGATTACCGGACTGCATGTTGTGCATCTTCTTGCAGGACTAATTGTCTTAATTATTGTATTTTCGCGCGCGATGGCAGAAAGATATTCACAGGCAAATTACAACGGCGTGAAAATGTGTGCCGTATATTGGCACTTTCTCGACGGACTGTGGTTGTATTTATTTTTCTTTTTACTTTACATCCGTTGAAGAAAAGAGTCAAGAGCCAAGAAACAAGAACCAAGATAAACAATAGACGATAGGTATGTCAGAACAATCCGCAATAGCAACATCATCCAGCAAGGTTTGGGGAGGAGGACATTCTCCTTTTAATGTAAGATGGGGTAAACTGTATATGTGGATATTCCTTGTCTCGGATGCCTTCACATTTTCGAGTTTGCTTATCGCTTATGGATCGCTTCGACACAGGTTCACGCATATCTGGCCAAAGCCTAATGAAGTTTTTACTCACTTCCCGTTCATACATGGTCATGTTCCTCTTGCCTATGTTGGCTTGATGACTTTCATCCTCATCATGTCGTCGGTAACGATGGTTTTGGCAGTTGATGCCGGACATCAATTTAAGAAAAGTGCAGTCCTTCGTTGGCTCGGACTTACCATCGTCGGCGGATTCATGTTCCTTGGTTCACAAGCCTGGGAGTGGTATCACTTCATTCATGGTTCTGAGAAAGGTGCATACATACTTGCCGATGGAAGATTTGCCCGCACAGATAACCTTGAACCCGGTATGTTATTTTTCCATGACGGTACGAAGGTGGAAGGCCACGAGGCTGAAGAACTCATTGCAGGTGCAAAACATCATATCGTTGGCGCAAACCTCCGAGAGAATGAATATGGTAATACACCATTATTCGCTAACTTCTTCTTCTTCATCACAGGATTTCACGGCTTCCACGTTTTCAGCGGGGTCTTACTAAACATCATCGTATTTATTATTGTGGCGAAAGGCGCTCTCGAACGCAAGAAAGACTACGAATTGGTTGAAAAGGTCGGTCTCTACTGGCACTTCGTGGACCTGGTCTGGGTATTCGTATTTACCTTCTTCTATCTCGTATAAGAAAACAAAGAACAATGTCTGATATACATCACGAACATATTTCGCACGAAAGCATGGATAAGGCCCACAGCGGGCTTAACACGAAAGTGATCTGGAAAGTATTCTGGATACTGCTTGGAGTAACGATTTTCGAAGTGAGCATTTCGTTCACCGGACTTTCCAAGGAAGTTCTCCTCTACACATTCATCGTGCTTACGGTCGTAAAGGCTTATTATATCGTAGGATATTTTATGCATATGAAGTTTGAGGTGGTTCCATTGCAATATTCAATATTGCTTCCCTTCATTCTGATCGTTTATCTCATCTTCATTGCCATTTACGAAGGAGTAGCGCTGGGAATTGTTACGTGATTTCCGATGAGTACCCGTTGGAAAATTCTCGCTCCGCTTTTAGTCATCCTGTTTCCTGTAATATTCTGGATCCTTCTCACGCGGGGTCATAATGAATTTAAGAAGCTGCCAATGATTGGTCCATACTCCGTATCATCATCAGGCGACACGGTTTATCATTCAATACCTTCTTTCAGTTTTACTAACCAGTTAGGAAATAATATTTCTGATAAGGATCTGGAAGGAAAAGTATTTGTCGCAAATTTTTTCTTCGCTACGTGCCAGACGGTTTGTCCGTTAATGAATGAACAGGTCTATCGCGCACAGGAGGGGTTGAAGAATGTGAAAGATCTCCGGTTTGTTTCATTCACCGTCGATCCTGCGGAGGATACTGTTGCCGCGTTATCCGCATACGCTAAGAAGATGAAAGCTGATAACTCCAAGTGGTGGTTCCTCACCGGCGACAAAGATTCTATTTATACTCTGGCGAGAGAAGGCTTTCTCGTTCCTGCCTCACTCGGCAGCGAGGCGCGCGATTTTTTTCATTCTCAGGACCTGATCCTCGTTGATAAGAATCGCAAGGTTCGTGGCATCTACGACGGTGTCGATCCGGCAGAAGTCGATACACTTATTGATGAGGTGAAGGTGTTGATGAAGGAATACGACAGGTGAGTCAATAAATTAAGATTCAAAAATCAAAAGACATCTTTTCGTAAAGAGATTCTAATGTTGGTACAAATAGAAAGAGATCGATTTTATAAGCGGACAATCTGGAGTATTTCAATTATTGTTTTTCTTCTTGTATTGGTCCTGTCAAGGCTTCCGAAAGCTGAGACAATTCCGTCATGGCTTTGGGTGCTTCCTGCGATGAATGCATTTCTCAATGGAAGCACGTTTTGTATCCTTGTTATTTCTTATTATTTTATCAGGAAGAAAAGAATAAGCATTCACAGAAAACTGAATTTACTTGCAACTACTTTGTCGACAGTTTTTCTGTTGTCGTATGTGACATTCCATTCGTTCGGCGTCGAAACACGTTTCCCGGCTGAAAATCCTTTGCGACCGGTGTATCTCTTCGTTCTCACGACACATATCATTCTTGCTGCCATCGTAATGCCTTTTGTTTTGTTATCTTTATATCGCGGATTAACCATGCAGGTTCAACTTCACAGGAAGATCGCCCGGTGGGCATTCCCGGTGTGGTTGTATGTAACGCTTACCGGCGTAATTGTTTACCTGATGATTTCGCCTTACTATCAATTTTAAAATGAAAAAGTCAGCCATCATAATTTTCTTTCTGAGTACTTTCCTGGCGACTTCATACAGTTCATTTTCTCAATGTGCCATGTGCCGCCGCACCGCTGAAACTGCCCAGGAAAACGACGGGAATAAATCCAAAGGACTCAACAAGGGAATTCTCTACCTGCTTGCAGTTCCTTATTTGCTTGGTGGTGTCGGAGCGTTTGTGTGGTATAAGAACAGGAGAAAGGCATAAGCAATTTTACTCCAGGATTTTTTATCGTTGTGTTTCATAAAAACGAAGTCGCTGATTTATCAAACCCTTCTGCGGGCAGTTGGACAGTTTAGAATGCAAGTTGCATGTCCTTAAATAGTATCCACTATATAATAACCTGACTTGAATGGTTGTTACTTAATGGAGATATAAAGATGTTTGCTTAAAAAAAGTATTTGTCCCTGTGGCTGTTGCCGTGCGAGGGGGTAAGTGGGAAATTCGCGCGGCGTGCTTTTGCGGGGCCTTTTTATTTTTCTCGCGCCCCCCGGCCCTCCTAAGTATATTTGTTTAATATATTATCCATAAAAGTTTCACCACCTGATAATTCATAAGATTAGCAATTCAAATTGACCCACTATCCTTCTTCGGGTAGTGTATTATTTTGTAATCGGCGTACTTCACTTGTTTTATTATTCAATTGTTCTGTTTCTGGTTTAATAATACAACATTTGAGCATTTGAATAGCGAATTAAGAACACTTTCTTTCAAACGGAGACACTACCCTTCTGGGTACATTTTGACTGGTATCCCGTGAAATTCTATCTTTGCGGCCCGAATGGCCTTGCATAACAAATATGATAAAGAGACGCTTCGCAGTAAACTTGCCCGTGAGGAATTTACCAGGGTCACGCTTTCGTTTTACAGGTATGTGATACTCGGGGATCTTTCCATTTTGCGTGATAATTTCTATATGCAGCTGAACGAGCTCGGCGTTCTCGGAAGAATTTACATCGCACATGAAGGCATCAACGCACAAATATCAGTGCCCGAATATAAGTTCGATGATTTTGTAGCATTACTTAATTCCTATCCTCAGTTTAAAGATGTTGATCTTAAGATTGCAGTTGAGGATGATGGCAAGTCATTCTATAAACTGATCGTGAGAATTCGTGAGAAGATTGTCGGCGACGGACTCAACGACAACGAATTCGACGTGACGAATGTCGGCAACCATCTTTCTGCAAGGGAATTCAACGATGCGATGGCTCTTCCGGGCACAATCGTCGTCGACATGCGCAATCATTATGAAAGCGAAGTAGGGCACTTTAAGAATGCATTTTGTCCGGATGCTGACACATTTCGCCAGGAGCTGCCAATGGTACTCGATCATCTGCAGAATAAGAAGGAAAGTAAAATTCTCCTCTATTGCACCGGCGGTATCCGTTGCGAGAAGGCCAGCGCTTTTTTACGTCATCACGGTTTCGAAGATGTAAACCAGCTCAACGGAGGCATCATTCATTATGCAAGGCAGGTAAAGGCCGAAGGACTCGAAACACAATTCATCGGAAAGAATTTTGTCTTTGATGACAGGATGGGAGAGAGGATCACTTCCGACATCATCAGCTCCTGTCATCAATGCGGAAACCCATCCGATCGCCATGTCAACTGTGCGAACGACGACTGTCATCTGTTATTTATCCAGTGTGAATCATGCGCTGAAAAAACAAGAGGTTGCTGTACTCCACATTGCATGGAAATAGTTTCACTTCCGGAAAGTGAACAGATCAGGCTCCGCAAAGGGAAGAAGAAGGCCAATGCCCACTCAGTTTACAAGAGCCGCCTTCGTCCGAACCTCAGGGAATACCTGAAGGAGAATCAGGATTTAAGAACGAAGAATCAAGAACCAAGAACCAAGATTTGAAGGAAGCTATTTCGTAACCTATATAGATTCAAGTCGTAAAGCATTTGGTTAGAAACAATCGGTAACTTTAACGATACGTCAACGGTGCACACCCGTTTTCAAAATGGTACGTAACCAAAAACAGTAAACCCAAAACCGAAAACTTTTAGTACATTTGCAGTTCGTTCTTTAATACATCCGTCAACCGGCGGATAACTTATCATGAAAGGTGGAGGGAATGCGCCCTGAGAAACCTTGGCAACCCAATCAGTCAGCCGACTGATTAAAGGTGCCAATTCGCTCTTCCGGAAACGGAAGTAAGATAAGTCAGAGTGATTCTCGATTAGAAATGAAATTCGATATCCCTTCTGACAAACAGGAGGGTTTTTTTTTGATAAATAAATTAGTGGTGAATAAAGAAGAAGTAAAAATACGCTTAAGCCATGCGAGGCTGATCAGGCAGGAACTCGAAAAAAGAGTCCTCGTTATCGACGGCGCCATGGGAACGATGATCCAGGATTATCGCCTCGACGAGGCAGGTTATCGCGGCGACAGGTTCAGGGATTTCGCTCATCCGCTTAAAGGAAATAACGACCTGCTTTCTCTCACGCGCCCTGACATCATCGAGGAAATCCATCTCAAATACCTGAACGCTGGCGCCGATATTATCGAGACGAATACATTTAATGCACAGCGCATTTCTCTTGCCGACTATAAAATGGAAGATCTGTCTTATGAGTTCAATCTCGAGTCGGCAAAGATAGCTGCGAAGGCCGTTCAAAAATTTACTTCTGAAAAACCCGGCAGCCTGAAATGGATTGCTGGCGCACTTGGTCCGACTAATCGCACGCTCTCGCTTTCTCCCGATGTCAATGATCCTGCTTTCCGCGCAGTGAGCTACGACGAAATAGTTTTTGCTTACGAAGAGCAGGTGAGAGGATTAATTGACGGTGGCGTCGATCTTCTTCTCGTCGAAACAATTTTCGATACACTGAATGCCAAGGCCGCCATATTCGCCATACTGAATGTGTTCGAGGAAAAACAGATCAGGCTTCCGGTGATGCTCTCCGGTACGATCACAGACGCAAGCGGGAGGACGTTATCCGGACAAACAGTCGAGGCTTTCCTGAATTCCGTTTCACACATCGACCTGCTTAGCATCGGACTGAACTGTGCGCTCGGCGCAAAGGAGATGCGACCATATATCGAAGAGCTTTCTACAAAGGCACCATTCTACATCAGCGCCTATCCGAACGCTGGACTGCCCAATCAGTTTGGTGAGTACGACGAAACGCCGCATGAGATGTGTCATCTCCTCACCGATTTCCTGAAGAGCGGCTTCCTGAATATTGTCGGAGGCTGCTGCGGCACGACGCCAGAACACATAAGGCAGATTGCGGAGGTAGCGAAAACTATAAAGCCAAGAAAAATTCCGGTAGTAGATCCGATCCTCAGGCTAAGTGGACTCGAAGCTGTAAATCTTCGTCCCGATTCGAATTTCATGAACATCGGTGAGCGCACTAACGTGACGGGCTCTAAGAAATTCCTCAGGCTGGTAAGAGAAAATAAATTTGAAGAGGCATTGTCTGTGGCACGAGACCAGGTCGACGGCGGCGCACAGGCGATCGACATAAATATGGACGAGGGAATGCTCGACGCACATTCGGCCATGAAGACGTTCCTGAATTTCATTGCCTCAGAACCTGATATCGCAAAGCTTCCACTGATGATCGACTCATCAAAATTCGAGGTGATCGAAACAGGATTGAAATGTACCCAGGGTAAACCGATCGTGAATTCCATCTCGCTCAAAGGCGGCGAAGAAGAATTTATCCGGCAGGCATCCCTCGTGAAGAAATATGGAGCGGCGGTGATTGTGATGGCCTTCGACGAGGCAGGCCAGGCTGACAACCTGCAACGGAGGATTGAGATTTGTTCACGGGCTTACAGGATACTTACCGAAGTCGTGAATTTCGCGGCACAGGATATCATCTTCGATCCAAACATATTTCCGGTTGCCACCGGAATGGAAGAGCATCGAAGAAATGCAATCGACTTTTTTGAAGCAACCAAATGGATCAAGGAAAATCTTCCGCTCGCCAAGGTTAGTGGCGGAGTCAGCAATGTATCTTTTTCCTTTCGCGGGAATGACGTGGTTCGCGAGGCCATTCATTCATCGTTTCTTTATCACGGCATTCGTGCCGGAATGGACATGGGCATCGTCAATCCCGGACAACTCCAGGTGTACGATGAGATTCCTTCCGATCTGCTTGTTGCGGTAGAAGACGTATTGCTCGATAGAAAGGACGATGCGACAGAGCGGCTTCTGAATTTTGCAGCAGGAATTAAGGATACAACTATCCAGAAAGACGAGAAGGATGAGGCATGGAGGAGGGAGTCAGTGGAAAAACGACTTGCTCATGCACTCGTGAAGGGAGTCACGGATTACATCGAGACAGATCTCGATGAGGCGATAAAGAAATTTCCAAAGCCATTACATATCATCGAAGGACCGCTAATGGACGGGATGAACATTGTCGGCGATCTTTTTGGCGCGGGCAAGATGTTCCTTCCCCAGGTGGTGAAGAGCGCGCGCGTGATGAAGAAGGCCGTCGCATTTCTTACTCCGTTTCTCGAAGCGGATAAAAGCGAGGTGCAGAGCAAAGCCGGGCGCATCGTAATGGCAACAGTGAAGGGCGATGTGCACGACATAGGAAAAAATATTGTAGGTGTCGTGCTTGCGTGTAACAATTACGAGATCGTAGACCTTGGAGTGATGGTTCCGGCTGAGAAGATACTTGAAGCGGCGAAGAAGGAGAAGGCTGACATCATCGGACTAAGCGGTCTCATCACCCCATCACTCGATGAAATGGTTCACGTTGCAGCAGAAATGAAGAGACAGCAATTCGAATTGCCATTGCTGATCGGCGGCGCGACTACTTCGAAGGTACATACTGCTGTAAGGATCGAGCCGAACTACCAGCATCCCGTCGTACACGTAAATGATGCTTCAAAGAGTGTTGCTGTAGTCAGCAGTCTTTTGTCGAAAGATCAACGTGAACAATTTATCGTGAAGACACGTGAAGAAAATGCGAGGCTGCGTGAGTATCATAAGAATGCACGTTCGTCTGCGGAGATACTTCCTCTTGAAAAGGCACGCGAGAACAGGTTCAGGATCGACTGGAGCGGATTCCAGGCTCATAAACCGGCGTTCACAGGTACGAAGACGTTCCTGGAATTTTCACTTGAAGAAATTTCGAATTATATCGACTGGACCCCTTTCTTCATAAGCTGGGAGATGAAGGGAAGCTATCCGAAGATTCTGAAAGATCCTGTGAGAGGCGCCGAGGCTACTAAGCTTTTTGACGATGCGAAGAAGATGCTTGAGGAGATCATCGAAGGGAAGTGGATAAAGGCGAATGCAGTCATTGGAATTTTCCCGGCGTTATCGATCGGTGATGACATCGAGGTTTACGATGAGAGCGGAAATGTGAAGACCGTATTTCATACGCTTCGTCAGCAGTCGAAGAAAGCCGAAGGACAGGCTAATGTTGCATTGTCGGACTTCATTCTTCCCAAGCAGCTTCTCAACGGGAAAACCAACGGCCAGAGGAAAACCGATTATATCGGCGCATTTGCCCTGACCACAGGAATCGGAATCGAGAAATGGCTGGAAAAGTTCGAGAAGAATCACGACGACTATTCTTCGATCATGCTGAAGGCGCTTGCCGACAGGCTTGCGGAGGCCTTCGCAGAGCTCATGCATGTAAAGCTTCGCAAGGAACTCTGGGGTTATTCTCAGAATGAAAACCTGGAGGTCGAACAGCTCATCAGGGAAGAATACGAGGGGATTCGTCCTGCGCCGGGTTATCCCGCCCAGCCCGATCATACAGAAAAGAATACGTTGTGGAAACTGCTCGACGTAGAGCGGGCGACGGGAATATCAATCACAGAAAGCTTAGCCATGTACCCGGCTTCTTCCGTTAGCGGCCTTTATTTTGCACATCCGTCGTCGCACTATTTTGGTCTGGGAAAGATTCAGCGGGATCAGCTTGAAGATTATGCAAAGCGGAAGAATATTCCATTGGAGGAGATGGAGCGTTGGCTTGGACCGACGCTTTTGTAAAGGAATAATTTACATCTGTACTCCGTACACTGTCTCTGTCTCTGTCTCTGTCTCTGTACGCTAATTCCCTCCCAAATAAATTAACAACAATCTACTAACAACTGCTGTCATCAGTATGATTCAGTCACTGTTCACTTCTTAATTTAGCATTTACAATGTCGGCCATTTGTACATTGGCTTGCAAATTACCAGGTGAACAGCATATCAAAAAAGAAACTCAGCTATCGCATAACCGAAGAGCTCTTCATGTACTTAGAGGACTTCGGACGAACTTCTGAACTTCCATTCTATTACCAGGATCTGCTCCGGTATAACTATTCGATTCCACTCACGAACAAGGCGGGTGAAGACACTCTTTGGGAAACTGTTTTTTATCAGCCCGGTGAGACCGAGGAGCTCAATCATAAACTCGTTAAGACGTATGCGATGATGAAGGTGGAAGGCGACATGTCGCTGATGGAACACCTGTACGTCGACAGGATCGACTACTGCCCGTTTGGCAACTCACGACCATTCAGGATTCGAATCAAGAATCAGTACAACGACAACTACGATTATTTTTACGTCAAGCTTGCAGATGCTTCTAGGGTGTACGGCCTCGAATTCGAAGACATACTTTCTCCAAACCGGATTAACTATTTAGTGAATGCTGATACGCTTATTGAAGAACACATCATCGGGATTCCGGGTGATCAGTTTATCAAGTATAACCTGAAAAACATCGAGGTAAATCACATTCGACTCGCTAAAGAGTTTATCAAATTCAACGAACGATGCTTCGTGAGGCTGCTTGGCGACATGCGCTCATACAATTTCATCATTGATATGACGGCCGATTTCGACGATACGCAATTTCGGTTCCGCGCCATCGATTTCGATCAGCAGTGTTATGAAGGGAGAAAGTCACTTTACCTTCCTCAGTATTTCAAAGACAATAATCCGTATGTTGAACTATGTGTGAAATATATTAATACCGAAACGGTGCGTCAATACCAGCTCGAGGAGCGGTCGCTCATGTCGAAACGAATCAAAACAGCCCGGTTCCGGCTGGCTTCCCTGCTTGATGTGATGTCAGGAGATACAATATCTCAAAAGGAAAAAGTAATTCAACTGCGCGAAGAACTTGCGCAGCATTACCAGAGAGATTCTTTTCTTAAATGTAAGACGATGGGAAGCATCATGAAGATGAGTCTTGAAATTCTTTTAGATCATTAGCATTTTAAAACTCTTTCGTATTTAAGTCATTTAGCCTTTTCAGCAGATGTGATCCTAAGCCCTTCTCCGCCTAAGGAAAATAATTTAGGAGAGGGGCAGAAGAGAGGAAGAAATTGCCAACCCTTTCAACTCAAACTGAACCACTTCCGGAAAATTTCTTAGAAGATTGTTAATTTCAAATCCTAAAATTGAATACTCAAATTGTTTAGATTTGCGATCCTGTTTCACGAATATGAAATCCAGAGCATTCATATTAGTTGTGCTTTCATTCATCTGCAGATCAGCAGTTGCACAGGAGCCGTGGACGTTGCAGCAATGCATCGACCGGGCACTTAACTACAACATTGAGATCAAGCAGTCATCTCTTAACAACGATGTCAATAAAGACCAGGTAACACAAAACATCGCGGCGATGTTTCCGTCCATAAATGGCAATGCCTCGCAGGATTATTTCTTCGGAAGGAGCATCGATCCTTACACAAATCTTTACACCAACCAGCAGATTCGCTCCAATTCGTTTTCTCTCGTAGGCAGCATGACCATCTTTGAAGGATTCCGGGTTCAGAATGCATTGAAGGAAAGCAAGCTCAATTATCTTTCGAGTCAGAATGATCTGAAGAAAATTCAAAACGACATCAGCCTGAATGTCGTCAACTATTACCTCGCAGTTCTTTACAACGACGAGCTTCTGAAGAACGCCCTGGAACAGATGAATACGACGGGAATCCAGCGCGACCGGATGAAGAGGATGTACGAAGTCGGTTCCGTAAGCAAAGGAAATTATCTCGACCTCGAATCTCAGTATGCGAGTGACGAGGTTAAATACATCGAGGCACAGTCACAATACGATCAGTCGCTGCTGTTGCTGACCCAGCTTCTCGAGCTCGACACGATCAAGAATTTCTCAATCGTAAAACCGGAGGTGATTGTACCTGTTCTCGACAGCACTCAGACCAAGGTCGACCGTGTGTTTCAGGCGGCTTTGAAGACACAGCCTGAAATAAAAAGTTCGGAATTCAAAGTGTTGAGTGCCGAAAAAGGACTTTCGGTTTCGAAAGGATCTCTCTATCCGAGATTGACTCTAAGTGGCGCACTAAGCACTAATTACTCAACTTCTAGTAAGGATATTACTTACACAGATCTTCCCCCAACTACTGTTGCTTCGGGATTTACTTCAGGAGGCGATACCGTTTTCACAATCGTTCCACACGTTTCGCCTGTCATAAGCGATGTAACTTTCAAGGATCAGTTTAACAACAACCTCGGGAAATCGGTCGGCTTATCGTTGCAGGTTCCGATTTTCAACGGATGGTCGGCTAGGAATAACATTGCCCGTTCCCGCGCAAACCTCGAGCATACAAAGCTGAACGACGAGCTCACAAGGAAGACACTTTATAAGAGTGTGCAGCAGGCCGTAGCAGATGCAATTTCATCCGGAAAGAAGATGATCGCAGGACAGAGAAGTGTCGATGCGCTCGAAGAGACATTCAATTACAATCAGCAGCGCCTCGACCTTGGACTGATCAGCACGTACGACTACCTCATCTCGAAAAATAATCTCGCGAATTCAAAGGCCACGCTGTTGCAGGCAAAATACGATTTTATATTCCGCATCAAGATCCTGGATTTCTACGAGGGTAAACCATTGACTTTTTAATTTATGAAAAAGAAAAACAGTCTTTTGAAATGGCTTCTCATCTCCGTCGGGGCACTCATCGTTCTTGCCATCATCGGTAAGAAAGCCGGTTGGGTTGGGGGCGAAGAGAAGAAGAAGGTGACTACCGAGAAGGTGGAGAAACGGGACATTGTTGAACTTGTATCTGCAAGCGGTAAGATTCAGCCTGAGGTTGAGGTGAAGATTAGTCCCGACGTCTCGGGTGAGATCGTTGAGCTGAATGTGAAGGAAGGCGATCGAGTGAAGAAGGGGCAGTTGCTCGTAAGGATATTGCCTGACATCTATCAGTCGTTCGTCGACCGATCTGTGGCTGCGGTGAATTCATCGAAGGCAAATCTTGAGAATGCAAAGTCGCGCTTGATTCAGGCGCAGTCGCAATACGAACGCTCGAACCTCACTTACGAGAGAACGAAGAAACTATACGATGAGAAATTAATTTCGGCAGCTGACTGGGAAACAACCAAGTCAGGAAACGAAGTCGCCAAGGCCGAAGTAGACGCGGCCGAACAAAATGTTTCTGCAGCTGAATTCGGCGTAAGAAGTTCGGAGGCTTCGCAAAAGGAGGCGCAGGACAACCTCCGTAAAACAACGATCTATGCTCCAGTCGACGGCACCGTTTCCAAGCTGAACGTAGAAAAGGGAGAGCGCGTTGTCGGTACGTCTCAGATGGCTGGAACGGAAATCCTCGTGCTGGCAAATCTAAACGAGATGGAGGTGAACGTAGATGTTAACGAGAACGACATCGTTCGCGTTCATGTCGGCGATACCTCGAACATCGAAGTAGATGCATATCTCGGAAAGAAATTTAAAGGAGTTGTGACGGAGGTGGCCAATTCGGCAAACATACAGGGGATAACAGTCGACCAGGTGACAAACTTCACTGTGAAGGTTCGTATCCTGCGCGATTCGTATAAAGATATTATCGAGACAGATCATCCGGAGCGGAGCGTGTTTCATCCTGGCATGTCTGCGACGGTCGACATTCGTACGAAGAAGGCCGGCGACGTGTTTTCCATTCCTATTCAATCAGTGACGACGCGCGACACTTCGGAGAATTCAGACACGAAGAAGGATGGCGACAATTATGACCTTGAGGACGAAGACAAAGTAAGAGTTGTGAATGAGAAGGATAAGAAAGCGCCGGAAGAGAAGAAGGACATCGAATGCGTTTTTGTTGTCGATGGAGATAAAGTAAAATTAACTGCCGTTACAACCGGTATCCAGGATAACAACTACATCGAAATAAAGAGTGGCCTGAAGGCCGGCCAGGAAATCGTTTCGGCTCCTTACAACCTTATCGCCCGCATGCTTAAAGACGGAGATCTTATCGAGAAGGTGAAGAAGGAAGACCTGTATTCAGCCAGCAAGTAATCGCAATTAAAAATTAATTGAATGTTTAATATTGAATATTAACTCCGTTAGTTACCGGAACCAATATTCAAAATTAAATATTAAATTTCTCCATGTTTCTTTGTATTGAGTCATCAACATCCGTTTGTTCCGTCGTATTGAGTGACGGTAGCTCGTTGATTTCGATGAGAGAGGCAACCGACGGATTCAGGCATGCGGAGAAGCTGACTGTTTTTATTTCAGAAGTTTTAGAAGAGGCCGGCGTAAGCGTGAGTCAGCTGAGTGCTGTTGCAGTGAGTTCCGGTCCGGGATCTTATACAGGTTTAAGAATCGGTACGAGTGCGGCGAAGGGTCTTTGTCTTGCCGGAGATATTCCTCTCATTGCTATTCCTACACTGGAGGCGCTTGCATGGGGAGTAGCAGAGATCAAAAATGAGTTTGATACTCTGTTATGTCCGATGATAGATGCGAGGCGAATGGAAGTCTACTGCGGACTCTATGATAAAAATAAAACCTGTGTCGAACCGGTAGCGCCAATTGTTGTCACAGATGATTTGTTCATTAATGTCAGGCAGGCAAAAAAAATATTTTACTTCGGCGACGGCGCAGAAAAATGCAAGCCGGTTTTAGAAGGCATTCCGGAATTTATTTTTGTTCCCGGAATCTTGTCGTCTGCTAAGAATATGGTTCAACTTGTATTGAGAAAATTTCAATCAAAGGAATTTGAAAACCTCTCCTTGTTTGAGCCTTTTTATTACAAAGAGTTTGTACCTGGAAAGAAAAATTAAATTAAATTCAGGAAAGGCTTTCTTTAGGTGAAGTTGAAGACAATCTCAAGCATTTCTCAGCGAAACTATGCACATCTCCACACCTCCGCGTTTAAAAGGCACAATTGAAATGCAGTAATACTTTTATATTTGTTCGATGTCAAAACCAAACTACGAATACGATAAGCGTCGCTTCGAAACCTTCGTCGATGCAGTTATTGCAATTATACTTACGATACTGGTTTTAGAGTTGAGGGTTCCTGAAACAGAGCATTCGGAAAGTCTAAATACACGGCAGCTTATCGAGCGATTATTTCCATCCTTCCTCAGTTACATTGCTTCTTTTCTCCTGATTGTCGGCGTATGGATTGATCATCACGTTCTCTTTTTAAATGTAGAAAGGGTTAATAAGCGATATGTATTGCTGAACATGCTTTTCCTGCTCTTTCTTTCTCTGATCCCATTCACGACTGCATTCGCAGGAAGATACCATCACGATGTCTTTGCTGTGTCGTTGCTGTTCTTCAACTATGTTGCGATGAATTTATCATTCAGTTTACTTTATTCCTATGGCCTGTTTAAGAAACTTATTCCAACGGAATTTTTTACCGACAATAGGGCAACCGCCAAATATTCGATAGCGGGAATTGTTGGGTTGATAGCTGCAATTCCCCTTGCCTATGTAGACACTTACATTTCATTCGCACTCGCACTTATCGTTTTCGGCGGGCACTTATTCAAAAAGAAATAAGAATTAGTGTGAATTGGAGTTTATTTCTCCCCGAAAACTCTGCGTATCTCTGCGACTCGGTGTTGAAAAGAATCTTTTCTCACTTCCCGAAAATTACTCCGTAACTTATACTTCCCTCCCTGTTAATACATTTTCCCTCTCATCCTCTTCAAGCGTGGATGCTTTTATTTTCTTGCATGAATGGTACTCAGCCGGTTCTGGTCATTCATCATCGCAGGAAGCATAATTTATTTGCTTGTCCTACTACTTAGCGGACGGATTTATACGATTGGAAATGTCGTCAACGGCCGGCAGAATGATGACATTCTCACTTCCGAAGTTTCAAAGGAGGCATTCAGCAATGGGGATCCATTACTTTTTCAATCGATCGACTCAACTGGGGCAGCAGGATTTTTCCAAAATGATTCTCTCTATCTTCTTACAAGTACGGGAATGGTTCAGACCTATGTCGGTAAGCAGCCCGCCGATGGCATTTTCGTCACCTGCCGCAACACCATCATGGACCTCTGGCTGCCACTCATCGGCTACCTGACATTTTTCTGCGGATTGCTGAATCTCCTCAATGATTCGAATGCGATGAGACGCCTCGCAATTTTTCTCACTCCGCTTTTCGTAAAGATCTTCCCCGAGTTACCCAAAGGCCATCCCGCATACGGATACATGACGATGAACTTCGCTGCGAATTTTCTTGGCCTCGACAATGCAGCGACTCCGTTCGGACTAAAGGCTATGGAAAGCATGCAGGAGGTAAATGAGAACAAAGAACGTGCATCCAACAGCCAGATCATGTTTTTGTGTCTTCATGCAGCAGGACTCACGCTGATTCCCACGTCAATCATCGGCTATCGCGCGGCGCAGCATGCCGCGAATCCGGCCGATGTCATGCTTCCGATCATCATCACTTCGTTCGTCGGCACAATCGCCGCACTTATCTTCGTCGGCATCAGACAAAGAATCAATTTGCTTAGCAGTGCAATCGTTCTCCTGGTCGCCGGAGTAACTGCATTGATCGCGCTGTTACTGTCCTACATCGTCAGTCTCGACAGCATCACCAAAATTCACTTCACCGGAAATCTCAGCAATGCAATTCTCCTTTTTATCATTCTCGGCATCGTCGCATTCAGCATCCTTAATGAAAAGATTTTCAGGTTGAACAACACGAACATCTTCGATTCATTCGTAACCGGCGCGAAGGATGGATTCACAACCGGCGTTCGCGTGTTGCCATATATGATTGCCATGCTCGTTGCTCTGAGCATCTTCCGCAATTCAGGTCTCATGGACATCGTGATGCAGGGCATTCGCGCGACGTTGGGCTTCTTCAACGTCGATCCGCAGGTGACGAATGCAATTCCTGTTGCGCTGATGCGGCCGTTCAGCGCCGGTGGCTCGCGCGGATTCATGCTCGATGCGATGAAGACGTTCGGACCCGATAGCCTCGCCGGAAGACTCTCCTGTTTATTCCAGGGCGCAGCGGAGACTACTTTCTATGTGATCGCATTGTACTTCGGCTCGGTAAGCGTGAAAGAGACGCGTTATACACTTAGTGTGATGCTGTTGGTGGATCTTGTCTGCGTGCTTACTGGGATAGTTGTTTGCTCCTTCTACTTCTGATAAAAGTTTGGCGTTTGGCTTTTGAAATAAGGGCATACAATTTCCGAAAAGCTCTTTTGAATTTTGAATTTTGAGTTGGCACTTTATTCTACAACTACCACTAAATCATCCGTCTCCACCATCGTCGCTTCAGGCAATGCAATTCTCGAGACCTTCATGTCGCGCGGCGCCGTAATCGTCGTCTCCATCTTCATCGCCTCGATCGTAAACAGCGGCGTATTCTTCTTTACCTGATCACCGGTCTTCACAAATAGTCGCGAAAGTTTTCCCTGCAAAGGTGCGCCGATGTGTTTCTCTCCGCTGATCTTTTCGTTGGAGATTTTCTTCACGTTTGCTTTTTTGTCCTTGATCTCGATTGTACGCGTCTGACCATTGAGCCTGAAGAAAGCTGTACGATTTCCGGCATCGTCAGAATGATCGGATATGTAAAGCAGGCGGATGATGAGTGTCTTTCCTGTCCCGATGTCGACGAGGATTTCTTCGTTGTTCTTCATTCCGAAGAAGAAAGTTGGTGTCGGAAGCGGACTCACGTCGCCGAATTTTTTTGTGAATGCATAATATTCCTCGAAAACCTTCGGGTAGAATTTCCATGAGAGGAAATCGAGGAACGACTGGTAGTGATCAAACTTCTTCTGGAATTCTTCAAATTCCTTTTCGAAGTCGATGGGTTTCAAATGCGCGTTCGGAAGATCCGTGTAGGGCTTCTCATCTTTGAGAATAATCTTCTGCAATTCTTTCGGCCATCCGCCATGTGGCTGACCAAGATCGCCGCGGAACATCGTCTTCACCGATTCGGGAAACGATAACGAATCTCCGCGTTTGAAAATATCATCCGTCACAAGATTGTTTGTCACAAGAAACATGGCCATGTCGCCAACAACTTTCGATGACGGAGTCACTTTCACGATGTCGCCGAACAACAGGTTAACATCTTCATAGGCCTGCTTTATCTCATCCATCTTCGAAGCGAGACCGAGTGAAATTGCCTGCGGCTTCAGGTTGGAATATTGTCCTCCTGGAATTTCATGCTTGTATACTTCGGCAGTTCCCGCCATAAGTCCTGATTCAAACGGATAGTAATACTCACGCACGGTCTCCCAGTAATTCGAAAATTCATTGAGAGAATTCACATCGATGTTGACTTCGTAAGGCGTATGTTTCAGCGTCTCGACAAGTACATTGAAGTTCGGCTGCGATGTAAGCCCGGATAACGAACTGAGCGCAACGTCGACAACATCAACTCCGGCCTCGATCGCTTTAAGATACATTGCATTCTGAATGGAAGAAGTGTCGTGCGTGTGCAGGTGAATCGGAATGTCGATCGTCTTCTTCAATTCTTTGATCAGGATTTCTGCAGCATAAGGTTTCAGCAAACCGGCCATGTCTTTGATTGCAAGAATGTGCGCACCTGAATCCTCAAGTTTCTTCGCGAGGTCGAGATAATATTGAAGAGAATATTTCTGTCGCTTCGGATTCATGATGTCGCCCGTGTAGCAGATGCAGGCTTCAGCGATCCCGCAAGTGCGCTCGCGAACGGCGTTGATACTGACCTTCATGCTGTCGATCCAGTTCAGCGAATCGAAGATGCGGAAGATGTCGACGCCGCTCTCCCAGCTCTTCTCGATGAATTTTTCAACGAGGTTGTCAGGGTAAGATGTGTAGCCAACGGCATTCGACCCGCGAATGAGCATCTGCAAGAGAATGTTTGGTATCGCTGAGCGAAGTGCCTCGAGTCTCTTCCACGGACACTCATGCAGGAAACGCAAGGCCACATCGAATGTAGCTCCGCCCCAGACTTCCATAGAAAACGTCTCAGGATGTCTTTGCGCAAAGCTCTCAGCCACGCGGATCATGTCATGTGTGCGTACGCGCGTGGCGAGCAGCGACTGGTGTGCATCACGAAGGGTCGTGTCTGTAAACTGAACTTTCTTCTGTTGCTTCAACCATCCCGCAAATTTTTCGGGGCCCATCTCGTCGAGCATCTGCTTCGTTCCTGGCTTAATCTTTTTATTCCTCTCGAATAATGGAATCTTCGGATGAGCGAAAACTTTATTGTGATCGATTGTACCGACATCGGGATTTCCATTCACCATTACGTCGGCGAGATAGCTCAATATTTTCGTCCCGCGATCCTGTTTGATCCTGAAGCGGAAAAGTCCGGGTTGCTTCTCGATGAAGCGAACCGTCGCCTGACCCTTTTCGAATACGGGATGATGAAGCACGTTCTCCAGGAAGGAAATATTCGTCTTCACTCCGCGGATCCTGAATTCGCCGAGGGCTCGAAGCAAACGCTGCTGAGCACCGTGAAGTGTTCTACCTTTCGCAGTAATCTTCACCAGCATCGAATCGAAGAACGGAGAAACTTTCACGCCCTGGTAGGAGCTTCCTTCGTCGAGACGAATCCCGTAACCACCGGCGTGGCGATATGCGATGATCGTTCCGTAGTCGGGCTTGAAATCATTCTGCGGATCTTCAGTTGTGATGCGGCATTGAATCGCATAGCCATGACATTTGAGTGAAGCCTGTCCGGGAATCCCGATGCGTGACGAATCCAGTGTGCAGCCATCGGCGATCAGAATTTGGCTCCTCACGAGGTCGATGCCGGTTACCTCTTCAGTAACGGTGTGTTCGACCTGGATGCGCGTGTTAACTTCAATAAAATAAATATTCTCTTCGGCGTCGACCAAAAATTCGACCGTGCCCGCGTTGTTGTATTTTACGTGTTGAGCAATCTTCAGCGCATATTCGTAAAGTCTTTCCTTCGCAGGTTTGCTTAGAGAAGGAGCGGGTGCCATCTCGACCACTTTCTGAAATCTTCGCTGCACGCTGCAATCGCGTTCGAAGAGATGGACGATGTTTCCGTTGTTGTCGCCGAGAATCTGAACTTCGATGTGTTTCGGATCGTCGACATACTTCTCAAGAAAAATTGTGTCGTCGCCGAAAGCATTGCCTGCCTCGCGTTTCGCTTCGAGGAATGCCTTCTCCAGCTGATCTTCTTTCTGAATGATTCGCATTCCTCTGCCGCCACCGCCTGCACTAGCCTTGAAGATGACAGGATAGCCGATCCTCGCGGCTTCTTTCAACGCAATTGCCGGCGATGTGAGCTTCTCTTTGTTATCCTCGATGACTGGAACACCACATGCTCTTGCCACGAGCTTCGACCGAACCTTGTCTCCAAGTTGCTCCATCACCTCGGGACGCGGTCCCACGAAGATGATTCCTTCTTCCACGCAACGTTTTGCGAAGTGGACATTCTCTGATAGAAACCCATAGCCGGGATGAATGGCATTGATCTTATTCTGCTTTGCGATGCGAATGATTTCATCTATGTCGAGGTACGGCTTCAATGGATCATCGTCACTGCCGATCTGGTAAGCTTCATCTGCCTTGAAACGATGAAGAGAATATCTGTCCTCATAAGTAAAGACAGCAATCGTTCTTATGCCAAGCTCGGCAGCCGCGCGTAGAATTCGGATTGCAATTTCGCCGCGGTTTGCTACGAGAAGTTTCTGGATTTTTTCCATCTAAGAAATAGTATCGGGTATCGGGACACTAAATGCTAAAGTATGCGGAAGGTTGAATGGATTATTCGATATGTAAAATAATAATTAACATATGCGGACTAATTCCTGTTATAAAAATCAATGCCGTCGTTTTTGAAAATTATTTTTCAGTTGTTCCAGCCTTTGGGTAAGGATTGGAGATTAAAGATTCCATTTTCAATCCTTCAGGGTTGATTTTCGCGAGTACAAGTGCTTTCTTTGTTATTGTTGAACCCCTTCGGGGTTATGAGAGTCAGGGGAAAAGGAATATTAATCTACTCTTAGAAGTAATTAAGGAAATTCAAATGGATAGACTTAGTTACTTTTTAAAAGGGTAATAGCCTCTGACGGGTCTTCGATGGGAAGAAGACAAGTCTTATTGCTACATATGAAAATGAGGGTTTTTCCTTCCTCGATTCTATTTTCGAGTAAAGGAAGCTTACTGCTATGCTCCGTTCCGGCGATGATTGCATCCGGCAGATAATTCGAAAAAATATCTTTCCTGAAATTACCGGCGAGTTTTCCGCTGATGACGACTTCCCTGAACGGATATATGTAATTCATCATCAGTCGTGCCCAGTTCGCATACGAGGAAGGATAATGCAGTACATTTTCGACGACAGCCTCCAGCATTTGCGTAGCCATTTCATTGTATTTTTTTTCACCAAGGAATTCCGACAACAAAAAAAGCGAATGAGCCATCGCGGAATTGGAACCGGGAATCACGTTGTCGGAAATTTCTTTCTTACGGGCGATGACATCAGTCGAAGACATTGGAGTAAACCAGAAGAATCCGTCCTCATCGTCGTAGAAGTTTTTGATCGCATCGTCGCAAAAGTTCTTCGCTCTAAACAACCATTCCTCATCGAAGGTGGATTCGTAGAGATCAAGCATCGCAAGAATGGTGAAAGCGTAGTCTTCAAGAAATCCTGAAGTTAGTCCGGATTTCTGCGACGATGTATGAAGCAAATTTCCGTCGTCGTTCACGGCATTCTTCATGATCTGTGTTGCACAATGAATCGCATCGCTGAGGAATTCTTTGTTACCGAATGCCTGAAAAGCTTTGCACAATCCCGAGATCATCAATGCATTCCAGGACGTGATTACTTTCTTGTCGAGGGCAGGAGGAATGCGTTTCTTTCTTTCAGTAAGCATGACTTGCTTTGCATTGGCGATGATTTTCTTCAGATCAGGAACAGAAACATTGTTTCTCGCCGCGATTTCCTGGTCTGAAAATTTCCTGAGCAGAATATAGTTCCCATTTTCCCAATGACCGGAATTATTCAGGCTGAAGAAGTCCATCAGAATCTTTTGAGTCTCTGCACTGCCAAAATCTAAACTCTGAATTTCATCCGGCTTCCATACATAATATAATCCTTCTTCACCTTCCGAATCTGCGTCGAAGGCAGAATAGAAATTTCCTTTGCCATCGGACATCTCTTCAACCATAAAGCCGATTGTTTCTTCTACTATGTCCCTGTAGAGTTCATTCTTCGTGAGCTTGTATGCTTCCGAGTAAAGTGAAATAAGTTGCGCATTATCATAAAGCATTTTCTCGAAGTGTGGCACCTTCCAGAATGAATCGGTGGAATAGCGCGCGAATCCACCCGCAAGCTGATCATAGATTCCCCCGAAGGCCATCTTCTCAAGAGTGAGATTTACGTGGCGAAGCAAGTCGTTGTCTACGGTCGCATGTCCGTAACGCAGGAGAAAAGAATAGTTGACAGGCATTGGAAATTTCGGAGCGCGCGCGGGACCACCTTCGATATTGTCGTGATGAGTCTTCCAGCTATCAACAGATTTGCGTAACATTTCGCGATCGAAGCCTCCCTCGATTGTTTTTACATCGATGAGTTCACCGTGCCGAACTCCGGCGAGAAGCTCGGAAGCATATTCTTCTGCCTTATCTCTGTTGTGATCGTAAAAATCCTTCAGCTTAACGAGCAATTCATTCCACGCATGTTTTGGAAAATAAGTTCCGCCATAAACCGGTCGGCCATCGGGAAGAGTAAAGCAGTTGAGCGGCCAGCCGCCGTGTCCGGTCATGAGCTGAACGGCATTCATGTAAACCTGATCGATGTCAGGCCGTTCTTCTCGGTCCACTTTTATACAGAAATAATTTTCATTCATGATCTTCGCCGTTGCCTCATCGGTAAAAGTCTCATGCTCCATGACGTGACACCAGTGGCAGGAGGAGTAGCCGATGGAAACCAAGACGAGCTTATTTTCCTTTGCCGCGCGCTGCCAGATTTCCTTTGACCAGGGATGCCAGTCGACCGGATTATGTGCATGCTGTTGCAGGTAAAGACTGCTCTCCCCGGCGAGGTTATTTGAGAATTTTTTGGACATTTCCTGCTTATTATCCGGTAAAGATGCCTAAACCTCAGTTCTTATATCGGAATTAGTTTATTTTTCCTTAAAAAATCAGGTAAAAAGGCTGAAATTCTGGCCTCAATAGTTTGCCTTGAGAGATTATTTTTTTACATTTGCATCCCCCAAAATCGGGGGAATTCAACAGATAAGATCATGTATGCAATTGTAAATATCGCGGGACAGCAATTCAAGGTTCAGAAAGACCAGCAGGTTCTCGTTCACCGCCTTACCGGTGATGAAGGAAAGACGCTTGAGTTTAAGGATATAGTCCTTGCTGAGAATAACGGCAAAATGAAAATCGGTGTTTCTGCTTTGAAAGGAGCAAGCGTAACTGCGAAGATCCTTGGTCACGTTCGTGGCGACAAGGTTATTATCTTCAAGAAGAAGCGCCGTAAGGGTTATCAGAAACAAACCGGTCATCGCCAGGATTTCACACGGATACAGATCGAAAACATTGCAGGCATTTAATTACTAATCATTAAAAACTAAAAAGTCATGGCACATAAAAAAGGTGCTGGTAGTTCCAAGAACGGAAGAGAATCGCACAGCAAGCGTTTAGGTATAAAGATGTATGGCGGACAACACGTTGTTGCCGGTAACATCATCGTGCGTCAGCGCGGAACGAAGCACTTCCCGGGAGAGAATGTAGGCATAGGAAAGGATCACACGCTTTATGCATTGATCGAAGGAAAAGTTGTTTTCCGCAAGAAGCTAAACGAAAAAAGTTTTGTATCGGTATTGCCGGTAGCTGAAGCGTAAGAAATAAATTCTTTTTATGAAGAGAGAATCCGATTATCGGGTTCTCTTTTTTTTTGGTTCAAAATTTAACCACTGAATTTAACCACAAAGTTCACAAAGGTCCCGCAAAGGTTTACAAAGGCTTTATTTGTAATACAGCAAACTCCATATATTCCTTTGCTCACTTTGAGCAACCTCCGTGCGCTTTGTGGTTAAAAAATAACAATATTCTAAGTTGAAATTTTTATCTTTAACCTGAAAGGTGCTCTCTGTTTTCACAACAAGTTCCCTGTATCTTCCAGTAGTAAAATCATCTCCTCATGAAAATAATTCAACTCCTGCTTGTTTGTTGTTGTATTTGCAGCACAATCACAGCACAAAATAATTATCTCGATAACTATATTGGCAATCCGGTTACATTAAAAACCATTGGAACAATTGCGGAGGGAGTTAATGAACCACGCGACCTTGACTTCAAACCAAACTCTAACGAGCTATGGGTTGCCAATTATGGAACTTCTGACGGAGGCACAACTGTAATTTTTTACAATGCCGGTTTGCCGAATCAGACGAGTCAATTCCGGAAGGATTCACACACGAGTCATTTCATGAGGTTCACCAGTGCGATCGCATTTGGCGATAACGGAGAGTGGGCATGTGCATCGGAAATTAAAAATACAGCATCGCCTTCATCCACATTTATGGGTCCCGGCCTTTGGAGTGGCGACACTGCAATTTTTGCAAGCGTGTTTCAGAATAACTGGGTGAGCGGCTATCCTCTCGGAAGCCATCTCGATATGCTCCATCAGAGTCCGTTTGCCATGGGCATTGCTCATGATTCGCTTGAGGCCTATTGGGTAATGGATGGCCATAACGAAAATATCTGTAAGTATGATTATGTGGCAAATCACAGTCCGGGCTATGATGATCACTCTGCCGGAAAAATCTGGAGATACACTGATGTGTCTGTTACGCGCGTTGCAGGAATTCCAAGTCACCTCGTGCTTGATAAAGAATCAGGCTGGCTTTATTTCATAGATGGCATAAGCAAACAAATTCGCAGAATGAATACACACACCGGTTCTGTAGCCGGAAACTTAAACACTCCTTCAACAGCTAACGAACCTCTTGCCGGATATTATGATGTTCAGGGGGCAACGGTTGAAGTGCTTGATACTCTTTCTACCCAGCCATGCGGAATAGAATACTACAAACAGCGACTCGTTGTATCCGATTATGACAACGGCGATATTTATATTTACAGCACGAGTCCGTCATTTTCGCTTCTCACGACGATCAATACAAATCATCCGGGAATGATGGGAGTTAAGGTCGGTCCCGATGGACACATCTGGTGTGTGAATAATACTGACAGCGCAGTGTATCGACTCGACGTATCAGTTACGCAGACAGATGCAGCGGTGATCAGCATCGATGCACCGAATGTCGTTAATCATCTTCCGAATTTCTACTCTGTTGGTTTCAATCATTGCCGCGATATCATCACTCCATCAATTACAATAAAAAATACCGGCTCGGTTGTAGTAACGACTCTCGATTTGCAATATTCCATTGACGGAGGGACAGCTGTTTCATATTCATGGAACGGAAGTATTGCCACCGATAGTCTGCAGCAGGTGGTGTTGCCGGCTTCTTCTGCATTGCTGAATGGCTCCCATCTTCTATCCGTTGAAATAAATAGTGTGAACGGTTCCGTTGATGCAGTCGATCTTAACAACAGGATAGATGGATCATTCCGATCATTCAGTGATCCGGCAACGTTGCCTTTCGGTGAGGATTTCTCCGCAGTTACTTTTCCACCTGTGGGATGGAACTACGTTCATCATAACATTCATAATTACATGAGCCGCTCAACTGCAGGCGGTTTCGGAGCAAGCACGGGAAGCATGAAGATGGGGAACTACGGCGGGTATATGAATATTACCGGCCAGAAAGATTTTTTGATCACGCCACTTCTGGATTTTTCTACTGCAGGACCAATGACATGGTTGACGTTTAATGTCGCATATGCAAGGTATGCATCAGGAGATGTGGATGAATTAAATGTTTCCGTTTCGACTGATTGCGGAGAAACGTGGACGACAGTTTATGACAAATCTGGTTCGGCTTTGTCTACAGCTCCGCTCACAACTTCATCGTTTACTCCATCTGCTTCACAATGGCGAACCGACTCAGTGAATCTGGGTTCGCTTTCAGGAAACGGTGAAGTCATTATCATGTTTACTTCCATAAGTAATTTCGGAAACAACTTATACGTTGACGACATCTTAATTAAGGGAAACACAACTGCAATTGAAAACGTTAATTTAAATTCTATTGTAAGTGTTTATCCGAATCCGGCAGGCAAAGTTGTGCACGTTTTGATTCCCGGTGTTGATGAAGGTAAGGCAATAGTAACCCTGATGGATATTGCAGGCAAAGAAATTTGCACTATGCAGGATTTAATTCCCGTTAGCGGAAAAATAATTTCCCTGCCGCTTAGTGATATTCCGGCAGGATTATATTTCTTAATTATTGATTGCGGGAAGGAAATCGTTACACGGAAATTAGTAGTTGAATAATTTTTCAAATGTGATTTGAAGTCGTGCTTCGATTTTTCCTAAACCGGGTTTTGTTGAGTTGCATTTTTTTAGTTGCATCCTGTAAACATGAGGTTATTGTAGAAAAGCCGGAAACCGGATACCCTGAGGAAATCGAAAACATCATTGTTTCCAGATGCGCCACAACCGGTTGTCATATCGAGCAGAATGCATCAGCAGTTGGCGGTATTGTGCTTGAGACCTGGGACAAATTGTTTGAAGGCGGCCGCGGCGGCGCTGTTGTAATTCCATACCGACCTGATTTCAGCATATTTCTTTATTACATCAACACTGACACGACGCGTGGGCTTGCATTGATTCCTACGATGCCTTACAATGCGCCGCCACTTTCGGCACAGGAATATGAATTGTTCAAAGACTGGATCATTCAGGGAGCGCCTGATGTTAACGGCTTCGTAAAGTTTTCTGATAACCCTGAGAGAAAAAAATATTACGTAGGCAACCAGGGTTGCGATGAAGTCACGGTCTTTGATGCTGCATCAATGAAGGCCATGCGCTATATCCGGGTGGGTTCATCTCAGTCGATCGAATCTCCTCACATGATAAAGGTATCTCCTGATAATAGTTTCTGGTGCGTGGCATATCTTGGAACGGAATATTTTCAGAAATTTTCGACCTTTACCAACGAATTATCAGGACAGGTTAACATCTCCATTGGTTCGTGGAAATCGTTTGCGTTTTCATCCGACTCAAAAAAGGCCTTCGTCATTGACTGGTCGTATGGAAGAATTGCCGCCGTAAATACCGAGACTATGACAGCTCAACTATCCGGGGGACTCCGTTACCCAAATGGATGTGATCTCAATGCAAGCGACGACATGTTGTATGTTACCAGTGAAATTGGAAATTTCATTTATAAGATACCGGTGAACGATTTATCTGCTATCAGCTACGTGAGCTTCGACGGATCACCGATAGATTCTGTTTTTGCATATGGCGCACATAGTATTTCTTTCAGCCCTGATGGATCGAAATATTTTATCACATGCGAGACGACGAATGAAGTCCGTGTGTTGCAAACTTCCAACGACAGCCTGCTTGCAGTTATCCCTGTTGGAGCGTTCCCGCAGGAAATGGATTTTTCAATTTCATTTCCGTATCTATTTGTCAGCTGCACGGAGGATGAAATTGCATTTCCGGGCAAGCGCGGTTCAGTATACGTCATTAACTACAACGATTATTCAGTTGTAGGCACAGTCTATACAGGACATCAGCCTCAGGGAATTGTTGTCGACGATGAAAATGGAAGAGTGCTTGTAACTAACAGGAATATTTCGGTTGATGGCCCGCCTCCTCATCACGGCTCCCAATGTGCGGGAAAGAATGGTTCTGTAACAGCAATCGGCCTGAATACGCTTCAGTTAATCGGTAATTTTAAGGCGGAAGTTTCGGTTGATCCGTACTGTATCAGTGTTTCGCATTAGATAAAGAGTTAGTAGTTAGTAGGTGCGGCCTACTAATCACTAACCAATAACTACCTACGAAATTCCTTCGTTCAGAAAATCAAGAAACGGCTTCATGGTCTTCGCTCCTTTGGCGAGTTCATCGACAAATTTTTTCCCGGTAACAACTTTATCAGAATATTTTTTCCAGGCGATGAAGCTGGTGAGCTTGAGCGATTCGATATCGGGATGATCCTTATCGTAACCTTTAGGTGTCGTTTTTAATTTGTAAGATGGATCGAGTTCTCCAAAATATTTTTTAAAATCTTTCTGTGACAAAATCTTATTGAACGTCTTGCTGTTGTAGTCGATCTCCTGGCGAATTTTTTTCAGCATGTCGCCTTCGGGTTGCCAGATGCCGCCGGCGAGAAATGAATTTCCAGGTTCGATATGAACGTAGTAACCTGCATTAATTGCCTTCTTTCCGCCGGCATTAATGCTGCCACCTATATTCGTCTTGTAAGGAGTTTTATCTTTTGAGAATCGTATGTCGCGGTAAATGCGGTAGAGGCAGTCCTTCGAAGTCAGATCGGAATATTTCTTATCGAACAAGCAAATCTTCTTTATCAACTCATCAACAAATTCACCGACATTTTCTTTTGCGGCCAGGTATTGTTCCTTGTTCTTATCGAACCAGTCTTTGTTGTTGTTCTTTTTGAGGCTCTTTAAAAAGGTGAGAGTAGATGGCTTTATCATATGAAATAAAATTAAGTAAATATTTATAACATTGAACAAGACCTACAACAAATGCCCCCGAATACGCGAAAACGTGATTCCTGATTCTTGATTCTTAATTCATTATTCTCTCCAAAAAAAACACCCATCCGTTTCCGAATGGGTGTTTTATACACATATGAAAACTGCTCAATACACTCTCAATTTTCCTTTAGCAACATTTTGGTTGCCATCTTCCACATTATAGAAGTACAATCCCGAACCGAGATTTTCTTTTCCTATAGTGAAGTCGCCGTTTCCTAAGACCTTGGAGAAAGCAACTTGTCCTGTAGTTGTGTAAACAGTAAGGGTTGCTGTTCCTTCAGCATTCTCGACGTGTACTGTCGAGGTTTCTACCATTGGATTTGGATAAACTGAAACTGCAAATGCTTCTGTATTATCTCCGTCAGGATTTGCAAGCTTCATCGAATGATGCGGATGATGTCCGCCCGGACCACCGCCCGGATGATCTGTGTCTACGCTGTCGCACCATGTTGCAGTGCATGTTCCGCCTGCATTCGAATTTGTAACTGTAAGACAAACGTAGTATACGCCTGCTGCAGCATACGTATTTGTCGGATTAGCAAGCGTCGATGTGTTGCCATCGCCGAAGTCCCACGAATAAGTTGCATTCGCTGCATGAGTTGGTGATATATGACCCTGACGGAAGCGAATGCTGTTCGCCAGCGAATCACGTCTTGCATCGAAATGTGCATTACAACGAGGACCCGGTGTGAATACGTGAATGCTGTCGCAATTCGTCTCAGAGCAACCTCCGCCTACGGTATCAGTAACGGTCAGGCATACGTAGTACCAGCCTGTGTCAGCAAAGGTGTGAGTTGGATTTGCCGAAGTTGAAGATGAACCATCGCCAAAATCCCATGCATAAGTTGCTGCGCCGGAACCGGGACGATTAAAAAAACGAACTCCATTCACTACTGTGTCGCGAAGATGTGCGAAGTGTGCATCGCAGGCTAATGACGGATGACCACCACCCGGTCCACCCGGATTGCCGCCGCCCGGACCACCGGGACCGCCTGGTCCACCGCCATGATGTCCGCCACCATGATGTCCGCCACCATGATGACCTCCGCCCGGACCACCTTGCGCAAAAGAAGAAATGCTGATCATTATAGTCAAAAGGAACGTCAGCAACGTTGGTGTCCTGAGACTCTTAATTTGTTTTTTCATTGGTTAGATTTATTTATAATGTTTAGTGATATACTAGTTGTTCGGTGCTTTAGCTTGTAAGAGGAGAAGAGAAAACCTTTAGTTGGGTCAGCAGAAAATATTTTTTTCCTTTTTGGACAACGAAATTCAAAATGGTTTAATAGCCTGAAAAATTCGGTAGTAAGTATGAAGAATAATTGCTATGCATCCTTTGCGAAACCATTGCGTCCTTTGCGGTTCATTTTTTCTCGCAAAGGGCGCTAAGATTTCGCAAAGAAACGCAAAGAATGGTGTCTCTTAGAAATGAATCGAGAATCCAACCCCCAACCCTAAATAATAAGGATAAGAATACATCGGATTATCCTCATTGATCGGAGTAACGGAATACCTGAACGTTGGTCGCAAAAATGTACTCAACCCTTTGTAGAAATTGTACTGCACGCCAGCGCCCAGTATCAGGCTATAGCTCATATTCTTCAATCCGTCGCGCTCGTTTTGTTCAGTGTATGAATCATCCACTACCACTTTCACCTGGTCGGTTGAAACTATGTTAAGCGATGCGCCGCCTTCTACGAAATAAGAAAGTTTCTTTTGTCCGAATTGATATCTGACGAGCAACGGAATATTTATAAAAGTAAGCGACTCTGTTGTTTCTACCTTGAGGTTGATAGTATCGCCATCCTGCGGATTACCACCGCCATGATGCGGCGGCTGATTGTAAAGATCAATCGCACCGCAAGGAGTTTGTATCACGTAATGGTGATTATTACTTCCAGGCGGTGGCTGATGAGGATTGTGTCCGCCGTGTCCTCCTCCGTGATGTCCATGACCGCCACCGCCACCGCCGGGACCACCTCCATGACCGTGTACTTCCTGGTAAACAGAATCAGCGACAATGTTGATGGTGTTGTAAACGGCAGTCTGCTCAAACGTAGAGAAGGATACTCCGGATAAAATTTTCCATTTTGGATTGATGTCGTAACCTAAATGAATTCCGGTAGAATAAGAGAAGGCAGACTTCTGATTATTGTAGTCGTCAGGATTCGTAGACGCAGTGCCGGTGTAACTATTGTTTGATTTTAACCTGGTGTCGACGTAGTCAGGCGAGTAATAGACCTCAGCAGAAAGTTTGCCTGCAATGGTCTTTAGCAGTGAAGAGGAGCTGTCTTTTTTCTGATCAACCGCTGCAGACGCTGGCTGTGAGTTCGAAGCAGGAACATTTTCTTTTGCCGGCTGAGCGTTTGCGCTTGCGGCTTTTGTTTCATTTGCCGGAGCTGAAGTATTCTCTGAAGATTGAGCAGTTGGAGTATTTTCAGAATTGTTTTCTGAAGCAATTCTCTCGACACCGGAATTGTTTTCAGGAGAAGTTACTTTAGAATTATCACCGACGCTACCAGCAACTACAGGTGCAATAACAGCCTCGGCAGGGATTTCGGAAGATGTTGCTGCCTTTTTATTTTCAGAATTTCCATTAACCGCAGATACATCTTCTGTAATTCCATCATTACTATCTTTCGAATTCTCGATTGTTTTAGGAGCTTCATTGGTTGGACTTATCTTAACTTCTTTTACATAATCTGACGGCGTCTTCGCAGGTGTAGTTTTCTTTGCAGCAACAACCGGAGTCGCGGATATTATTTTACTGTTGACTTCAGAAGATTTTTCCTGCGTCTTTTCCACTGAAACTTTTTCTCCAGTTGCATTTATTTCAGGAGAAGGAATTGATTTTTCAGATGACTGCATTGAGTTATCTGCTGATTGAGTTATGATATCCTGAACCTGATTGGTAGTAGCCTGAGAAATTCTTTCCTGAGCAGTTACATTGGAATTATTATTTCCGGAATTATCTGCAACAATATTTTCAGTTGACTTCCGAACTGCGCCGGTAGTTTCTTTACCTGCACTCAAATCTGACTTTTTATTTTCATCTGAAGAACTTCCGCCGAAGAACTTGAAAGCAGAATAGGATATAAGCAGCAGGAGCAGGGCAATGGAATACAGCCTGAGGCGATTGTTTCTCTTACGGTTCGACCGTTTCTTCGACAAATCAGCCTCAAGCGCACTCCAGCTCTTCTCAGAAGGTTCTACTTTGAACTCCTCCAGTCCCGAGCGGAACAAATCGTCTATTGAATTATTGTCTTTCATTTATTTCCAGCAGCGACTGATGAAATAGTCATGCTCTTATTTATTTCTCTTTGTAAGATTGTTCTTGCGTCAGATAAATTTGATTTCGATGTGCCTTCTGTAATGCCGAGTTTTTCGGCGATCTCCCTGTGCTTTAGTCCTTCGAAAACGTAAAGGTTAAAAACCAATTGATACCTCGGCGGCAAATTTTGAATCATCGCGATGAGTTCCTTTGTGCCGAGCTGACTTAACACATCGTTCGAACTGTGTTCTGTAAGATTGATGTGATTGCTGTCGATGCTCACCGTATTTTCAACCTGCTTTCTCTGGCGAAACTTATGGATGGCGGTATTGTACATGATCTTCCTGATCCATCCCTCGAGGGAACCTTCTTTTCGAAACTTGTCAATGTTTTCAAAAACTTTCATAAACCCTTCGTGCAGGATATCCTCAGCTTCTTCCCGATTTCGGGAATACCTGAAGCAGACAGCAAACATCTTGGATGAATATAACTGATATAGCCGGTTCTGTGCATTCGAATCCCATTCAATACACCTGGTGATAAGCATATCCTCGTTGTCATGCACGATATTTTTTTGTCCTGCTTTAATAGATGGAAGGATTTGAAAAATGGTTGGGTAAAGGTGGAATCGGGCAAAATACTTTTTCGATCATGTAAACCAAAATAATCATAATTTTTATGACAAAGCAGTGATATTGTGGAGAATCAGCAGCTAAATTGATAAAAATTGCGGATGCCATCTCCCGGTAACGATACTCATTAACCAATACTACTTAAATATGTATTTTTGCGCTCCATTTACATTTTTATGATTCAAATCAGCGCAATCAGGGAGAATAGCGAATCAGTAATAAAGCGGCTTGCCGTTAAAAATTTTGACGCCAAAGAAATTATCGCGAAAATTCTTTCTATCGATGAAAAGAAAAGAAGGACTCAGAACGAACTTGATCAACTCCTGTCAAGACAAAATGCCCTTGCAAAACAGGTCGGCGAACTTTATAAGTCAGGAAAGAAGGCTGAGGGTGATGCGCTGAAAAATGAAAGTGTATCCCTGAAACAGTCTTCGGTTATATTCCAGGAAGAACTCAACAAACTCGAAGAGCAGTTGAATACGGAACTAGTCGTTCTTCCAAATCTTCCTTCGGAAAAAGTTCCTGCAGGTCGAACTCCGGAAGACAACCAGGTTGTGAAGGAAGAAGGAAAGATTCCCGAGCTTTCTGCAGGAGCACTCCCTCACTGGGAGCTTGCGTCGAAATATAATATCATCGACTTCGAACTCGGTGTCAAGCTTACCGGTGCAGGATTTCCTGTCTACAAAGGAAAGGGAGCGCGTCTCCAGCGAGCACTGATAAATTTCTTCCTCGACAAGGCAGTCGAAGCCGGTTATTCAGAGGTGCAGCCGCCAATCATGATCAATAAGGATTCGGGATTCGGCACTGGACAGCTTCCTGACAAGGAAGGTCAGATGTATCATGTGCAGGCCGACGATTTCTACCTGATTCCTACGGCCGAAGTTCCGGTTACGAATATCTTCCGCGACGTCATCGTGAAGGCAGAAGAGCTTCCAATAAAACTTTGTGCGTATACTCCATGCTTCAGGCGCGAAGCAGGTAGTTATGGAAAGGATGTCCGCGGCCTGAATCGTCTTCACCAATTCGACAAGGTGGAGATTGTGCAGATCGAGAATCCGGAAAATTCGTATGCTACATTGGAGAAGATGGCTGATCATGTTGCTTCGCTGTTGCGACTACTCAATCTTCCATATCGGATTCTCAGGCTATGCGGAGGCGATATGAGTTTTGCGAGTGCACTTACTTATGACTTCGAAGTCTACTCAGCAGCACAGAAGAAATGGCTCGAGGTAAGTTCCGTATCCAATTTCGAAACGTTCCAAGCGAATCGAATGAGGCTTCGTTACAGGAGCGGATCTGACAAGCCGGTTCTCGCTCATACACTAAACGGAAGTGCGCTTGCATTGCCGCGAATTGTAGCGGCGTTGCTGGAAAATAATCAGGGTGAAACCGGCGTTAAGATTCCGGCGCCGTTGGCGGCTTATACAGGTTTCACAACTATCGACTAATGACTTCAATCATCTCAAATAGAATATTCGTTTTATCCTTGCGGAAAATAATTTTCATTTTGCCGGTGCTTATGTTGTTGTTTTTTTCGATGGAGGTCAATGCTCAGTCACCGAGCCAGGATAAGCAACTTGCCGATGTGTATCTTAACAATGCAGAATATGAGAAAGCCGCTGTAATTTATGAGCGACTGATGGACAAGGATCCTTTCGGTACGTATCCGCAATATCTCCGCTGTTTGCTGGCGATGAAGGATTACGAAAATGCGGAGAAGCTCGTAAAGAAAATCGTAAAGAAGCAACCCGATAACGGATCTTATTTCGTTGATCTTGGATTCATCTACTCTTCCAAAGGCGAACCTGAGAAATCGAAACAACAATACGAGAAGGCTGTCAAGTCACTCAGACCTGATCAGGGATTGATCGTCACTATCGCTAATGCATTTCTTGTTAGGCAGGAACTCGACTACGCATTGCTGACATATCTCGAAGGTAAACGGCTGATGCGTGGTAATTATAATTTCTACTATGAGACTGCTGAGATATATTATCAGAAAGGCGACTTTGGAAAGATGATCGACGAGTATCTCAATGCAGTTGCAGAGAATCCGATGCTTCAGCAAAATGTTCAGAACATTTTGCAGGCGAGAATAAATTATGATCCTGATAATTCACGTTCCGACCTGTTACGCACTGGACTCCTCAGGAGAATACAGAGAGATCCTGACCGTCGCGAATTTTCCGAAATGCTCATCTGGCTTTTCATTCAGCAAAAGGATTTCGATTCAGCTTTCATCCAGGCCAAGGCCCTCGACAAGCGTCAGAAGGAAGACAATGGAAGAATTTTCAATATAGGAACGATGGCTGCTTCCAACCTGAATTATGACGCAGCATTGAAGTGTTTCCAGTATGTGATCGACAAAGGACCGCAGAATCTTAATTATGTAAATGCCAGAATGGAATTCCTCAACACGCTTAATAAAAAGATCACGGAGAGCAACACCTATGCGCAAACGGATCTTACAAAGCTTGAGCAGGATTATAAGCAGACGCTTTCCGAACTGGGAAGAAATGCACGAACGGCAAGTCTCATCAGCGGACTTGCTCACCTGTATGCATTCTATCTTGACCAGGCAGACACTGCTATTTCAAATCTGGAGGATGCGATCTTGTTTCCCGGAATCAGCAAGACTGTTCAGGCGGAATGCAAACTCGAGCTCGGTGACATCTATCTTTTTACAGGTAACGTCTGGGATTCGGATCTGCTGTTCAAACAGGTGGAGAAGGATTTTAAGAGCGATCCTCTTGCGCAGGAGGCAAAATTCCGTGGCGCTCGACTCGATTATTTTCGCGGAGACTTTATGTGGGCCCAGGCGCAGCTCGACGTTCTCAAGTCGGCCACATCGCAATTGATCGCAAATGACGCGTTATCGCTATCACTTCTCATAAGCGACAACATGGGTCTCGATTCTACAACCGATGCGCTCATGCTATATTCTCATGCCGACCTGCTGACTTATCGCAATAAGCTCGACGATGCCATGCTTACGCTCGATACCCTATTGAAAAATTTTCCGGAACATTCGCTCGTCGACGACGCATGGTTTAAGCAGGCGATGATCATGGACAGAATGCGGAACTGGAATGCGGAAGATTCATTGTATGAGAAAATAATTTCACACGACAGCACCAGTGTTATTGCCGACGACGCAATGTTTCGTCGCGCCGGGCTTTATGAAAATAAATTAGTTAACAAGGCGAAGGCAATGGAGTTGTATGAACAACTTCTCGTGAAATATCCGGGCAGTTTATATGTAGTCGAAGCCAGGAAGAAATACCGCTCTTTGCGTGGCGACGCTTTTAATTGAATTTATATGATCATTTATAACGTTACTATAAACATCGACGAATCTGTTCATGATGAATGGCTGCAGTGGATGAAGACAAGCCACATGCCTGATGTTATGCGAACCGGCATATTCAGTGAAAGTCGTCTTCTTCGCGTGCTTGGCGACGAAGAATCCGGAGGCCGGACATATAGCGTGCAGTACACGTGCGAGAATATGGAAAAATTCAGGCAGTATGAGGACATCTATGCCCCGGCACTTCGCGGCGAATATAACCAGCGATACAAGGACAAATCGGTTTCATTTCGCACGCTCCTTGAAATTGTAGACTGATGAAAAAGGGACTCTTGTTTTTACTATTCGCAATTTCAATTTCTATTTCCGCGCAGACTAATTCAAGCAAGGAGATCATAAGGCGAATGTTTAGCGCAAACGAAACTCTTCAGACTGCACGATTCACAATCCATTCTGAAGAGCGTCTTAGAGATGAAAGGTTTGAAATCAAAGATATGAGGATCAAGTTTCGCAGAAAGCCGGAACAGGTATATTTATATGCGGTTAAACCTGATGCAGGAACTGAGATCATCTGGAAGAAGGGCTGGAATGAAGATAAGTTATATGTAAGTCCCGGTAGCTTTCCATTCGTAAACATTAGTATCAAGGTTAATAGTTCGCTCGCAAGAAAGGACGCGCATCACCCGATAACGAATATTGGATTTGACTATTTGATGGGATTACTTTCAGAATTCATCAAAGCATCGGGCGAAAAATTTTATAGTTATATTTCAGTCTCAGATACCGTTAAGTGGGACAACCGCTCGTGTATTATTTTGAAATTCGATTACACCGATTATCGTATCGTCGATTACACTGTTAAACAAAATGAAGACATCATCCAGATAGCCGACAAACTGCGACTCAACGACTATTCTATACTTGTATTGAATCCGTCGATAGATGATTTCGATGATGTAAAACCGGGACAGGTAATCAAAGTGCCGAATTTCTATTGTCGTTCAATCGAGTTCTATATCGATCGTATATCATGGCTGCCGATTAAACAGAAAATTTCCGATGGAAAGGGATTATATGAGAATTACGAGATGAAAAGTTTTATTTTGAACCCGGTCTTTCAGTCAGATGAATTCGATCCGGATTACAAAGACTACGGATTTTAATAAGTTAATCTGAATCGCCTTGGATAGAGTCAGGCCCAAAAAAAATCTCGGCCAACATTTTTTGAAGGACGAAAACAAGGCTAAGGAGATCGTTGACTCGCTGACGTTACCCGAAGGATGTAATCAGGTTCTTGAAGTTGGTCCCGGTATGGGAATACTCACTGGAATTCTCTTCGATACCAAAAATATTAAAGTAAGGGTAATTGACATCGACAGGGAGTCGATCGAATATCTCAACGAGAGGTTTCCATTGAGGGCCGATAGCATTGTCGAAGGAGATTTCCTGGAAGTAGACATGTCCGTTATCTTCTCCGGAAACTTTGCGGTGATCGGAAATTTCCCGTACAACATTTCGTCTCAGATTTTATTCAAAGTTCTCGATAACAGAGAAAGGATTCCTGAAGTAGTTGGGATGTTTCAGAAGGAAGTAGCCGACAGGATTGCGGGAAGTCCCGGTGGGAGAGACTATGGAATCCTGAGTGTCTTCATGCAGGCATGGTTTGATGTGAAGTCGATCATGACGTTGAGTGAAGATGACTTCTCACCACCCCCGAAGGTGAAGTCGTCGGTATTACATTTTCTCAGAAAGAAGGATTTTGTTCTGCCATGCGACGAGAAGCAATTTCGCCGTGTCGTGAAGACTGCATTCAACCAGCGGAGAAAAACGTTGCGGAATGCGCTCTCTTCTCTTGTACCAAAAGAATTCTCGAATAAAATTCCCTTTGCAGAACTTCGTGCGGAAACACTGAGTTGGGAAAAATTTTCCGAGCTTACCAATGCGATCGAAAAAATAAATTCCGGGATATGAAAATACTTTTCATCGATACTTGTCACCCGGTGCTGATCAATTCGCTGAAGAAAGATGGACACGATTGCGTGGAAGGATATGATTTTTCATATGAACAGATTCTAAATGAGATCAGAAATTCGCATGGCGTAGTTATTCGCAGCAGGATATTACTCGACAAGAAAATACTTGGTGAGGCGAAGGAGTTGATTTTTATTGCAAGGGCAGGAGCGGGGATGGAATGCATCGATGTTAATTATGCATCAGGTAAGAACATAGCTTGTCTGAATTCTCCGGAGGGTAATATGGATGCGGTTGGTGAACATGCACTTGGAATGCTGTTGTCGCTGATGAATAATCTCAACCGTGCCGACCGGCAGGTGAGAGGCGGAGAATGGATACGTGAAGCAAATCGCGGACACGAATTGCAGGGAAAGACAGTTGGTATCATCGGTTATGGGAATATGGGCAGTGCATTTGCATCGAAGTTGAAAGGTTTCGGTTGTAAGGTGCTTGCCTACGATAAATACAAAAAAGATTTCGGCAATTCAGATGTGAGAGAATGCCGCTTACAGGAGATCTTCAACGAGGCTGATGTGCTCAGTATTCATGTTCCGCTGACTTCAGAAACAGAATTCTTCATCAACTCAGATTTCATCGGTAAATTCAAAAAGGATTTTTACTTCATCAATACTGCGCGCGGGAAGTGTGTAATGACAGATGATCTCGTGAAGTCACTTCAGTCTGAAAAAATCCTTGGTGCCTGCCTCGACGTCGTTGAATACGAAGAGACTTCTTTTGAAAGATTTTCTGATGGATGGAAGAGTAATCCGTCATGGTATTATCTCTTGAATTCAGATAAGGTTATTCTAACCCCGCATATTGCGGGATGGACATTCGAGTCACACGAAAAGATTGCGAAGGTTTTGTATGAGAAGATTCGGATTACAATCGGAAACCTTTGAGGTTTCACCATAGTTTTAACTGACTTTTTATTTTTACCGGGGAAGCTCGGAGAACGCCATAAAATCGCTGAGAGGAAATTTTCAAAAAAGGGACGAAACCGAAAACCTAAACGCAAAACCTAAACCCTAAACCAGTTAGTTGTCCTTCATCACGAGGTGTGCCGTCTGCCTGCTTCTTTGTTCCAGCAAAATCGTCTTATCCTTCATCAGTTGATCGATTGTAGATGGATAGTAATGTCTGACGGTTACGAGTTTTAGTCCGCCGTTATAAAGTACGCGAAACTCTTTTAGCAATGCCTCCAGTAATGCAGGCGATTTGTGCGGATCGTTGTCGAGGCAGATCGAGAAACTGACTGCAGAGTTTTGCATAACATTTATTTTCGTGCTGTGTTCGGCGAAGAGCGAGATGATGCGGCTGATTCCTTCTTCGGCGATGAAAGAGAAATCTTTCGATGATATTGAAAAGAGTATCTGGTTGAATTTATAGATAAAACATGGAACGAGAGGTTTGGTTCCTTTGAAATTACCTATGACAGTACCTTTTTCGGCGGGAGATTTGAACGAACACACCCTGAGGGGAATATTCTTGTTCTCCAGTGGCTTGATTGTTTTCGGATGAATTACTGTTGCGCCATAATATGTAAGCTCCACCGCATCGTGATAACTGACCTGCTCCAGCTTGATTGCCTCCTGTGAATGCTTCGGATCGGCACTCAGGATTCCCGGGACGTCCTTCCAGACAATCATCTCTTCCGCATTGAGGCAATAGGAAAGCACTGCCGCAGTGTAGTCTGATCCTTCTCTGCCTAGCGTAGTTGTGAAATTTTCTGAAGTACTTCCGATGAATCCCTGCGTAATAATAATTTCTTTTCTCTCGAGAAGAGGCGTGATTTTTTCGGTGACGAGTTTTTCAGTCAGCTGCCAGTTTATTTTGCCTTCCCGATAGGTATTGTCGGTCTGAATAATGTCGCGTGCATCCAGCCATTCGTTCCGTGTATTATTTTCATGCAGAAAGGTACTGATGATCCTGGTGGAAATTATTTCTCCGTGAGAAACGATCTGGTCGTAAGCAAACGCATATCCTCTTGAAGGAGGTTCCTCTAACACCCAGTCAATTTCCACGAATGAATTTTCGACTTCTGCGCGAAGTGGATGTGTCTTGGAGAAATTAAGTCCGTCTAAAATATCAGCATGATAGTTCCTGACATCGTCGAGCAATTCCCGCGGATTGCCTTTGCCATCAACATATGCATCGACAACCTTCTCAAGGGCATTGGTCATTTTTCCCATTGCGGAAATAACTACGACAAGCCTGTGATCTTTAAACCTCGACAATATTGTGGCTACGTTTTTTACAGACTCAGCGTCTTTAACGGAGGCTCCTCCGAATTTGAAGACTTTCATTTACGAAGGTTAATGTTTTGTGTGAGGCATACTATATCTATATGGAGTGGAGTTTTGATACTAATATTAATTATTCCTTTCCTCCTGGCACCAACTTACAATCCCACCACTCAGCTTCTATCGATGCGCCGTACTTTTTGTAGAACTCAATTGCGGGTGTATTCCAGTCGAGTACCTGCCAGTGAAGTTGTTTCGCATTTATTTTTTTAGCTTCGGAGATAACTTCATCGAATAGCATTTTTCCGATGCCTTTCCCGCGAAAACTTTCTGTCACATAAAGGTCATCAAGATAAAGTCCTTTTCCTTTCCAGGTCGAATACTTGATAAAGTAAACTGCCATGCCGGTAATTATTCCATCTGTTTCTGCAACCAGGAAATTGAAAACAGGATTCTTTCCGAATCCATCTCTCTCCATCTCTTCGACAGTATTGGTGACCTGCTCCGGGGCTTTCTCGAAGAATGCAAGTTCGCGAACCAGCCCGAGTAACGCAGGTAAATCTCTCTTTTCTCCCTTTCTAATCTGAGTCCTCATTAAAATTCAATCTTCAATCAATAGAGACTTCTTACCCTGATTGTACTCTTCACCCTCTTCAGTTCGTCAATAACCTTATCCGAAGTATTTTTATCGATGTCGAGAACCACGTAACCGATTTGGGAATTAGTCTTCAGATATTGTCCCAGGATGTTTACGTTAAGCTTCGAGAGGAGTCCGTTTATTTCGCTAAGTACACCAGGAATATTTTTATGAATATGCAAAAGCCTGTGCGTATCCTGCTGAACAGGTAAACTCAAAGCCGGCACTGAAAGTGATCCGGTGCTCGAACCGGTCTCAAGGAAACTCATGAGCTTGTTTGCAACATCGAGGCCGATGTTTTCCTGTGCCTCCTGTGTCGAGCCGCCGATGTGTGGTGTGAGTATTACGTTTGGCATTCCCTGGATAGGAGCTTCGAATTTTTCTTTGTTATGCTGTGGTTCTACAGGAAAAACATCGGCGGCAAGTCCGTGCAGATGATTTGTTGCGAGCGCCTGTTTCGCGGCCTGGAGATCGACGACATCACCGCGGCTGTAGTTGATGAGAACGGAACCCTTCTTCATCTTCTTCATCTGTTCAGCGTCGATGAGGTTTTTGGTAGTGGCATGACCAGGTACGTGAAGAGTAACGATGTCTGATACTGCTAATAACTCGTTCATCGACTTAACAGGAACTGCATTTCCCAGGCTGAGCTTCGGTTCGATGTCGTAGAAGACGACTTTCATCCCCATGTTCTCTGCGAGTACTGAAACTTGCGAACCGATATGTCCATAGCCGATGATGCCAAGCGTCTTTCCTCTTACTTCATAGCTGTCGGCACTGTCTTTAAGCCAGATTCCCTTGTGCGCGGCATCGCTTTTTTCAAATGTTCTCCGCATGAGATTGATGCAATGCGCTATTACCATCTCGGCTACCGAACGCGTATTTGAGAATGGTGAATTGAAGACCGCAATTCCGTTTTCGGTTGCAGCGTTCATTTCAATCTGGTTCGTGCCGATACAGAATGCGCCTACGCCGATGAGCTTTGGAGCAGCGTTCAAAATGTTTGCAGTAAGTTGTGTCTTCGAGCGAATGCCAAGCAGGTGAACATCCTTTACTTTATTCACCAATTCTTCCTCGCTCATTGCCGATTTCGAGATTTCGATATCTGAGTAACCGGAATCCCTGAATAAGTTCAGCGCAGAAGGATGAACGCCTTCGAGCATCAGCAATTTTATTTTTTGTTTTGGAAAAGAGGTGGTTTTCGCCATGGGTGCGTGCGAATATATGGGATAAATAAGCACCTCGCATCGCCTTGCTGCGGTGAATATTAAAAATCAGTTTTCTCTTTCTTCCGGGGGCACATTAAATCATAGAGAATCAAATTCTTATGTCTGTTTTTTTATGGGTTATTCAGAACGGTTGGCTGGATGAAAATGTTAGCTTTGCAGTCAAATCACGGGATATGAATAAAGTCATTACGCTTGGCCAGTTTATTATTGAACGGCAGGCTGATTTTCAATATGCGAAAGGGGAATTATCAAGGCTGTTGCGCGACATCGGCATAGCTGCCAAGATCGTAAACCGGGAGGTCAACAAGGCGGGGCTCGTCGACATTCTTGGCGAATTCGGCACGACGAATATCCAGGGCGAGACAGTCAAGAAACTCGATATATTTTCAAACGAACAATTCATTGCCGCGCTGAGTGCAGGTGGCGAAACCTGCGCAGTCGCATCCGAAGAAAATGAAGGATTGGTTCACATCGACAGCGTCGTTTCAAAAAATGCGAAGTATATAGTTTGTGTAGATCCGCTCGACGGATCATCGAACATCGATGTAAATGTTGCAGTGGGGACAATCTTCTCGATATACCGGCGAACTTCCTTCGGCGGAAAAGTTGAAGAGACAGATTATCTGCAACGAGGCACGGAACAGGTTGCCGCAGGCTATGTTATTTACGGATCTTCTACGATGCTCGTTTATACAACGGGTAAGGGAGTAAATGGCTTTACACTCGATCCGAGCATCGGGGAATTTTGCCTCTCGAATCCTGACATGAAGTGCCCACGAACGGGATTGATTTATTCGATCAACGAAGGAAATTATGTTCACTTTCCGGATGGTGTGAAGCAATATATCAAGTACTGCCAGGTGGAAGACGGTAAGACGAGTCGACCTTACTCATCACGATACATCGGCTCACTCGTGGCTGATTTTCACAGGAATTTGCTAAAGGGTGGAATTTTTATCTATCCTTCAACGCTTAAATCTCCTAAGGGAAAGCTTCGGCTTTTATATGAATGTAATCCGATGGCTTTCATAATTGAACAAGCCGGCGGTATGGCGTCGAATGGTTTCCAGCGCATCCTGGAAATTCAGCCCGGTTCACTGCATCAGCGTACACCGCTTTTCATCGGCTCTACTGATATGGTTACCATGGCGGAAGAATACATGTCAAAGTATTCATCAATTGAAGCACAATAGAAATTATTGAAAATTGTTCTGAGAGTTATCGGAAGCAATTTTCAATTTTTAATAGTAAATGAATCGCGAGCAATTACTCAATTTATATTCATCCCATCCGGTGGTGAAAGAAATTGCCGCCAAAATTTCAAAACCGGTTGTTCAACATATTCATCTGAACGGACTGGTAGGCTCTTCGCATGCCATGATGGTCGCCGCGATAGCGTCGCAGGAAAATCAATCACATGTTGTTTTGTTGAGTGACAGCGACGAGGCTTCTTACTTCCTTAACGATGTAGAAAACCTGCTTGCCGATAACCAGCCGCTTTTTTTTCCCGCGTCTTTCAGGAAGCAATTCCAGACTGACGAGAACGACAATTCCAATATTCTTATGCGTGCTGAAGTTCTTAGCCGGCTCAACCGGCATAGCAAGACGATCGTTGTTACGTATCCGGCCGCGATTACAGAAAAAGTCGTGACCAGGAAAAATCTGGAGATGAATTCCATTACAATGCGTGTCGGAGAAAAATTATCCATCTCCTTTATCAACGATTTTCTTCTACATCATGAGTTCGAGAATGTCGACTTCGTTCAACAGGCAGGCGAATATTCAATTCGCGGAGGCATCGTCGACATTTACTCATTCGCGAATGAGCTTCCATATCGCATCGAATTTTCCGGTGATGATGTCGAGAGTATCAGAACGTTCGATCCCGAATCGCAACTTTCGGTGCAGACGATGAATCATGTAGCCATCATGCCAAACGTACAAACGAAATTACTGGAAGATAGCAGGACATCCTTTCTTGATTTCATTTCTCCTGATACTGTCGTCTGGACCAACGACCTTTCTTCTACAGTGGAATTCTTAAGGCTGAGCCTGCTCGAAGAAACGGGTGGAAAGATCAGGGATGAATTCATGGAACTCTACGATACTCCTGATTACTTCCTGGAACGAATTGGCAACAGGACCGTCGTAGAATTCGGAAGGCGTCATTTCTTCAAAAGTGACATAGAGTTCGGTTTCTCATTCTCTCCGCAGCCTTCGTTCAATAAGAATTTTCCTCTCCTCATATCGAATCTTCAGTCGAACCAGGCAAGTAAATACAAGAACATAATATTCTCGGACACGGCGAGACAGATCGAGCGGCTGTATGCAATCTTTGAAGACCTTGAAAAAAAACATGCGATAGCGAATAAGGTCGAGTTCACCTCGTTGCTGTTATCGCTCCACGAGGGATTTATCGACAACGAACTCATGCTTGCATGTTATACCGACCACCAGATCTTCGACCGGTATCATCGTTTCAGACTTAAGAAGAAGCACAACAGGCGAGAATCACTCACGCTGAAAGAACTCTCATCGCTGAAGCCAGGAGATTATGTTACTCACATCGATCACGGCGTTGGGAGGTTTGCGGGACTTGAAGCGATCGTAGTGAATGGAAAACCGCAGGAAGCTGTGAGGTTAATTTATAAGGACAATGATATTTTGTATGTGAGCATACATTCGCTTCACAGGATTGCGAAGTATACCGGAAAGGAGGGAACCGTACCTGCGTTGCATAAGCTTGGTTCAGCAACCTGGGCAACGCTCAAGCAGAAGACGAAGAAGAAAGTCAAAGATATTGCGAAGGACCTCATCGAGCTTTATGCGAAGCGACGCGCAACGAAAGGTTTTGCTTTTTCGCCTGATTCGTATCTGCAAAACGAGTTGGAGGCAAGTTTCATTTACGAAGATACGCCCGACCAGGTGAAGTCAACGCGCGACGTGAAAGGTGATATGGAGAAGGAATATCCGATGGACAGGCTGATCTGCGGTGACGTTGGCTTCGGTAAGACGGAGATTGCGATCAGAGCTGCATTCAAAGCAGTTACTGATGGGAAGCAGGCCGCTGTACTCGTGCCTACTACTATTCTCGCTCTGCAGCATTACAATACTTTTCGCGACAGGCTCATGGATTTCCCCTGCAAGGTCGATTACATAAACAGATTTAAGTCGGCCGCAAAGCAGAAAGAAACTTTGCAACAGGTTCTTGATGGAAAGATCGACATCATTATCGGCACGCACAGGCTTCTTGGAAAAGATGTGAAGTTCAAAGATCTTGGGCTGATGATCATCGACGAAGAACAGAAGTTTGGAGTAGCAGCGAAGGAAAAGCTGAAGGCATTGCGGGTGAATGTGGATACACTTACACTCACTGCGACTCCGATTCCGAGAACACTGCAGTTCTCGCTAATGGGAGCACGTGACCTCAGCATCATCAACACGCCACCGCCGAATCGTTATCCGGTAACTACGGAATTGCATGTGTTCGACGAAAAAGTAATCCGCGATGCGATAAACTACGAATTGGCGCGCGGTGGACAAGTCTTTTTTGTCCACAATCGTGTGCAGGACATCCATGATATTTCTGCGATGATCGAACGGTTGTGTCCACATGCGAGGATCGCAGTCGGACATGGTCAGATGGATGGCGACAAGCTCGAGGAGACGCTGATGACGTTTATCGTCGGTGAAAGCGATGTGCTCGTGTCGACGACAATCATCGAATCCGGAATCGACATACCCAATGCGAATACTATAATCATCAACCAGTCGCAGAATTTCGGCTTAAGCGATCTGCACCAGATGCGAGGACGTGTTGGCCGGTCAAATAAGAAGGCTTATTGTTATTTGCTCGCGCCGCCAATGTCTGTGCTTACGAATGAAGCAAAGCAGCGGCTGAAGGCAATCGAAGAATTTTCTGAACTCGGTTCGGGCTTCAACATCTCGATGCGAGACCTCGACATCCGCGGCGCAGGTAACCTGCTTGGCGGCGAACAGAGTGGTTTTATTTCCGAGATAGGATTCGAGATGTATCACAAAATTCTTGACGAGGCGATTCAGGAATTGAAGGAAACGGAATTTGCAGATTTATTTATACACGAGATAGCTCAGAAAAAATTTGTCACCGATTGTCAGATCGACACCGATCTGGAGATCCTTTTGCCAACGGATTATGTGAACAGCGTTTCCGAGCGTCTCTTGCTTTACAAAGAGCTGGATAATATCGAGAGCGAACAAGGTCTTGTTGAATTTGAAAAGCGATTACTCGATCGCTTCGGTCCGCTGCCGAAGCCGGCGTTCGAGTTATTGTCGACCATCAGGCTTCGATGGATTGCGGAGAAACTTGGCTTTGAAAAAATACTTTTGAAGAACGAAAGATTTATTGGCTACTTTGTGAGTAATCCGGCTTCGCCTTTTTACCAATCGGCAGTATTTTCTACCATTCTTAAATATGTTCAGAATAATTCGCATAAATGCCGTCTGAAGGAAGAGAAGGGAAAGCTTTCTCTTACCTTGAAGAATATCGAGAATGTGGGTGATGCGAATGAGGCGTTGTTAGGAATTATGTAATCGGTTAAAGGTTAGTACAGCGGTTAAAATTTTCGAATCATCCTATTAGTGATATTTGTTCTGTTATAAAGGTGAGTTGATTCTTAATTTACTCTGATTATTTTCTTACGGGAATTAGTTTTCTTCATAATAAAAATCCATCTTATTAGCGGTTGGATTCATTTAGAATGTACCTGATCTTTGTTCAGAAATATTATTGAATTGAGAAAAAATCCATTCTTACCCGGATTCTCGCGCGTGAAAACAGGTATCTTGATAATTCCAATCATTTAGATTCGGTGAGACGAAAGTCTAACAGGATCAGGTGAACTGGAGGAGGCGTTCGCCTGATTCTGTAAACACCGGATTAAATAACTAAATAAAAAAAAGGAATAAAGATGAAAAACTAAAAGATAAAGAAAATTAAGAGAAAGAGATTTCAGGATTTTTTAGAGAATAAATATCTGAAACAGGAGAATATGCTCTGAGTGATTATCTGCGCAATTGTACCGCAAGGGTGCATGGTCTATTAACTGCGCACTCAGGGAGAGTTTGGCAAAGTGACACTTATACTATAGAGAAGCAGTTTACCGGAAATGAAAAATTCATGGTGGAATAATATGTCTGATGTAAAGCAGTAGCAACTTATGAATAAGGGTAATTTGGAATAAACCTATACTGTGTTGCTTTTATTCAGGTAATTCGTTAATTCGCTCATTAGTTCACTTATTGATGAAATGAAGTATCTGAAACTCATTTTTATTTGGTTGGTTATTCTTGTTTTAGTTAATCCCGTTGGCGAATTCCCTCTAAACGACGACTGGGCATTTTCCGGTGAAGTCGCTTCGCTTATCAATCATGGTCATCTTCAATTTACCAATTGGGGAGTCATGACGCTGATATCGCAGGTCATGCTGGGTTTTGGAGTCTGCAAGGTTTTTGGTTTTTCGTTTACGATACTTAGGATACTTACGTCTGTAGTTGCATTAAGCGGCATTCTGATATCTTATAAAATCCTGAAACACATATCAGGCAATGAAAGTCTTGCATTGTTTAGCTCCATCCTGCTTGCTGTAGATCCAATGTTCATTTCGTTGTCCAATACATTTATGACGGACATTTATTTTATTTCATTTTCGATGATGGCAATTTATTTTTTCAGTCTGAGTTTTAGTTCTATAAAAAATCAAGACCTAATTTTTGCTTCAGTCTTTTTGATTATTGCAACACTGATCCGACAAACCGGGCTTCTCTTAGCGATTTCATTTGCCGTTGTGTATTTAATGAAATCAACTAGAATATCGTGGCCGGTTATTTTACGTGCAACTATTCCTCTGATACTCGCCGGTGTTTCATTGATGCTCTACGAGAATTGGCTTAATCATCATCCTGAAAATCCTTCGGCCTATTATTCAGCAGGCAAGAGTCTTTCAATTGTCGGTCTGAAAACTTTCTCACACATTTTTTACCGGATGGGAACTATTGGAATGACTGCCGGATTGTTTTTGTTACCACTTTTATTGTTATCGCTACATGATTTCAGAAATTGCTGGAAAAAGGAAAATCGGCTTGCCCTTGCTGTTACATTGCTTTTCACAATTCCACTTTTACGTGCATGGACGAGCATTCCACTCGGAAATATATTTTACGATTTCGGCTTAGGTCCTAAGTTATTGAAGGATGCTTACATACTTCACAGGAATATCAGCCCAAATCTTGGCGTTTTTATGCTGAGTATCTTGAGAGCGATTTGTCTCGTTGGAGGAATATTATTTTACTATTTATTGTTTAGCCGGATATTCTATTTCAAAAAAGTATTTAAAGAGCATTCCGACACAGTAAAGACGATGATACTCTTCTTTTTAGTTTTAGTAGTATTATTCGTTGCGACTTTCGCCATTCCGGATTTTTTCTTCGACAGGTATATTCTGCATATTCTCTTTCCTTTAATTGTTGTTTTGCTTCCGACTGACCTGAAAATTAATTTCGGAGTAAGTAATTCCTTTGCACCTTACGCGTTGACATTTGTGTTCTTTATTTTTGGCACAGGCCTGACACATGATTATCTTTCCTGGAACAGGGCGAGATGGCAAGGGTTGGATTATCTCGTAAGAGAACTACATATTTCGCCTCACCTGATCGACGGCGGTTTTGAGTTTAATGCCTCGCAGCAAACGTCCGCTATACAAAATGGCACCTCGAAAAGCTGGTGGTTTGTTGACAAGGACGATTATATCCTGACTTTCGGTCCTCTTGAAGGATATGGTACATTAAAGATGTTTCCGTTTACGCAATATATTCCGTTTGAAAAGAAATATATCTACGTGTTATCGAAAAACTGAAAATGAAGACTTCTTATAGATATTTCATTCTTGTTTTAATCGCTTTGATAAGTCTTGCCATGCATCTTCCTCATTTCTCGAAAGAGCTGGTAAGTATTCATGTGTGGAGACAGACGCAAACACAATCGACTATAAATAGTTTCTACGAGGAGGATTTCAATATCCTGAATCCCAAAAAAAATGACAGGGGAAATAGCGATGGAATATTCCGGATGGAGTTTCCTTTGATGCAATGGATAGTTGCCGGCTTTTATAAGCTTTTCGGGAAGAGCCTTGTATTTACACGTGTGTTCATGTTTGTCGTCGGACTATGTTCCGTGATTGCCATGTACAAATTCCTCTTTCAGGTTTTCGGTAATCACTTACCAGCATTGATTGGCGCCTGGGCGTTTAATTTCTCACCAAGCTTTTACTATCATTCAATAAATCCCATGCCGGATAATTTCGCTTTATGCCTTTCGATGTGGGGATTGTACTTCTTTTTTTCATGGATAACAGACCGGCGCAATTCCTCTTTGATGTTTGCAGGATTTTTTCTGGCCTTAGGGGCGCTGTGCAAGCTTCCATTCATTCTCTATTTCACTCTTCCTGCTGCATATTTTTTCTTTTTCCGGAGCAAGGCAAATCTTTCCTTCAGCAATTTCATATTGCTGTTTTGTTTCATGACTCTTCCCCTTGCCTGGTATTTACGTGTTACCTCCGGATGGGATGAGAATGGAATTGTAAAAGGAATGCTGGCAAATGATCTTCCGATAAAAGTAATTATCGGCTACTTTTCATTCAATTTCATCTCGACGCTGCCTGAATTGATGTTAAACTATGGATCGGTTTTATTTTTTGTATCGTCGTTTTATTTCATGTTCAGAAAAGGATCCTATTCAAATACATACTTTCTCATGTTTGCCCTCTGGTCGTTTTCAATTCTCGCATATTTTATTTTCGAGATAAATCAAATTGCCAAAATTCATGATTACTATTTGTTTCCATTTTACCCGATTATATTTCTGCTCGTAGCGTACGGTGCATGGAATCTTTTTCAATCAGGTAAAACCTGGAAAGTAGTTTCGATGATTTGTCTGATGGTTCTTCCTGTCACAGCTTACCTGAGAAATTCAGTGCGATGGAGTGAAGAATCACCGGGGTTCAATAAAGATTTGCTGACCTATAAGAATGAGTTGCGCAGTGCCGTTCCCAAAAATGATTTATGTGTCGTGGGGAATGATGATTCACATTTTATCTTCTTCTATTACATCGATAAGAAAGGCTGGGGATTCGATCATGATTACCTTTCAGGCGCGAAGTTGCATGAGATGATCGATAACGATGCGAAATATTTATTTTCCGATTCACGGGCTATCGATTCTAATCCGGAAATACTAAGTCAAACAGATAGCCTCGTCCTGAGCCGCGGTTCGATAAACGTTTATCGGCTTAAAAAGAACTGAACTCTAATTGTTCAGCGTAATTCGGATTGGTCCCTCGGCAAGTTCAAAAATTATCAGCTTGCCGTCGACAGAATATTTTCCGCCGCCTTCAACTGAGATAGGAGTAGAGCGAACCGGAAGCATGATGGCCAGTCCTTCCATTCGCTTCGGAACGTTTACAAAAACTACTCTGTGATCATTCTGGTAATTTACATCAAGGGTTACCTCACTTCGTGCAGCCCACCATAGACCAAAGTCACTGATAGTTCCAATCCATGCCTCGTCTTTTAAAGCCTCGATGAATTTCTTTTCAACGGCAAGGCCTGTCGAATTAGGATGAACCTGTCCGATAAAACATCCACCATACCTCGCAATCTTTTTTGCAAGCGTGATGGCGCTGTTTGCCCGTTCGATGCTATACGGAGGAATCTCATCATCATCTGTAACAGGAAATTCGAATGCCTGCATCTCCGAATTATATTCACGGTTATAATTTAGCTGAAACGGAAAATGAGTGAGTGCCGCATTTGCAGGTATGGAAGAGCTGAAACGATATCCGCTTGACACGAGACTTTGCGGATAAGTGAATGGAGTATAGAGATATGTTGAGCGGAATGCAGTTGTAACATTTCCGGGAACAAATCTGTCGATGAGAAAGCGGCTCACGCGCATCTCACCGAAGATGGTACCATGATACGTCTTTTCCCATGCCATCACGTATGGGCGATAATCAGGATAAACTTCGTCACCTGTTCCCTGCTCGAACTGATCGAATACAGGCGAGCCGGAGACGGAATTGCTTTGCAGATCCATTCCCGCCTGTGAAATGAGTCGCAGCTTTTTAAAATCATCGATGCTGTTGAAGATGCGCTCGCGACTATCCCGGATATAACGTGTCTGAATAAAATAGGTCGAATGGATGTTCAGCTTCTTTTCTTCATTGGCGAACTTTACTGCGTTATCGAGAGCTGTTGCGAAGTTAATGTTATGAGTGATGCAGACGGAAAGGTTCTTGAAATACGGAACGGTGCCGATGTAGCAGCCATCCCTTTCGCCTTTCAGGTAAATATTTTTTATAAGACGGAGCACTACATCGATAGTCGGCTCGAAATTATTTGCCGGGGAACGATTGAAGTCCTGATGCCGGATGTTATGTCCCTTAAGTATTAGAAAGCCGATGTCGAAACCGAAAGCGTATGCACTGCCGTTCTCATAAAATTTTTGGGTGATTGCGGCACTCTTATCCTCATACGTTGCAATCGGTGGAAGCTGGGGCTTCGAGTAACTGTATGTGCCAATTGTTTCCTTGAATCTTTCTTTATTACCAAGAGAGATCTGGAGCTCCTTTGGGTCAACGAATTCCTGGGTAATAGTGATTGCCGAGTCGCGGGGAATCTTGATCTCGAAATGTTGCTTGCTCGGCATTGGTTCCTCGAAGCCGAAAACTTCATTAAGCGCACCTAGCACCTGAATACCGATCAATGTTCCTCCATTGCGCGGAAATGCGGCCAGCGCCTGAAGAGCATCCGGGGATAGCGAAGCTCCCGATACGATAGGGTATACCATGACGACGCTGTGTTGCACTGCCTTGCGATAGTCAGTCGTGATGATGAACGGAACTCCAATTGTTCTAAGTCCATGCGCAAGTCCAAGCCACGATGCACTGGTATCAGTGAGAAGAACTGCAAGTCGGCTTATCGAGCCAGATGAGTAGCGCGAGATTGAAGTAGGAGTTCCGTTGGGGAAAGTCGATTTGTCTTCCGGCCCTTTCGTATTATTGGCAATGAAGATCTCGTTTCTTCTTACGTCGTAAACTTCCGGATAAATATTTTTCTTAATTGTGCCGATCTCATCTCCCTGTCGATCGGATCCGCACGACGATATGATAATATAAACCAGAAGGAAAACAAGAAAAGCAGGAATGCGCAACATCCTTTGTTTAAAAATCATACTTGAATTCCTGTGTTGGATTATGACACGAAATTAGTAAAAAATGTTTGTTGTTTATAGTTAGTGGTTAGTAGTAAGTTGTTAGTTGGAATGCGCTACTGACAACTAACTAAATCAATTTGCCCTGATCGCATCAACCGGATTCATGTTCGAAGCCTGGTGGGCGGGAACATATCCGCTGATCACTCCAATAGTTGCGCTGATAATAATTCCCGTAAGAATATTTCCGAGTGTAAGGCTTAGATCGAGTCCCGTAGCGCTCGAGGCCGCAATGGAAAGCAGCAATACGAGAATGAGGCCGATGCATCCGCCAATGATACAAAGCACTACGGCTTCCACCAGGAACTGCAGCAGGATAAAATAATTTTTAGATCCTAATGATTTCTGTATGCCAATGATATTTGTTCGCTCTTTGACAGAAACAAACATGATGTTTGCTATACCGAATCCGCCTACGAGTATTGAAAAGCCTCCTATGATCCATCCGGCGAGTCCCAGTGTGCTGAAGAGCTGGTTGAGGCCATTTGAAAGCAAACTTGTTTCGTTGAGGGCAAAATCGTCCGACTGTTTCGGCTTAAGCTTGCGGATCGATCGCATCGCTCCCCGGAGTTCGTCTTTCATCTCTGTCATAGCAATTCCATCTCTTGCCTTAACGACAATGAACGGATCGATATCGTTCGAGCGAAGGTTCACGAGACTGCGAGCAAAATTTACCGGGATCACCACGCAATTATCAAATGAATTGTCGACAAGACTGCTTCCTTCCTTTTTCAGAATTCCAATGATGCTTAATTTATATCCCCGAATAGTGAGAAAGTTTCCCATGCCATTGCCATCAGGGAACAAAGCCTCGTTCACGTCTGCCCCGATCATCGCCACAGGCTTTCCTGTGTTCGATTCATTCTCGGTGAAATAGCGTCCGTCTTCCAGGTCGAAGACCTTCACTTTATCGTAGTCATGGGAAGCACAAACGATCACACAATTTTCGACAGAGCTGCTCCTGTATTTCAGTGTCTGGTTGCCGATCATGGCGACATAGGCCATCGCCTCGCCGGTAGAAGTTTTTTTGTCGAGTTCTGCCATCTCCTTTATTCCGGGAAGCGGGCGATTCATGTATTTCCACCACGGATATTCATCACCTTCTTCAGGAACCCATGGCCACTTTTGTACATAGATTATATTGTTCCCGAGAGAGGCTACGTCTTTACGGATCTTTCTTTCGAGTGAATCGGTAACTGTAAAAACGGATATGATTGCGAAGATGCCGATCGTTATTCCGAGAAGGGAAAGAAACGTCCGAAGTTTGTTCACTCTCAATGCCCGGAATGCGAAGAGGAAACTCTCGCTGAAGAGCCGCAAGAAAAGTGACGTGCTCGTTTTCATTTTTGTAAAAGTAGGAATGAAAAATTGATATTCCATAGAAGCACCCTTCTCCCGAAATCACATTGCTCTTCGATCAACTTTTGTCCTGGGTGGGAGATGGGAGAACTCGCTCCGGGAATGACGATATTTGATTTGTATGGTGAAGCGATAACTCAATCATTTTTTTAGGCATCTATTTCACAATTTTCCCTTTAATTTGCGCCTTGATTAATGGAACAGGAAAGAAAAATAAGGGGAGCATTAGTTTCAGTTTTTCATAAAGAAAACCTGGACTCTATTATAAGGGGTCTTCATGGACTTGGCGTAACACTTTATGCAACCGGTGGAACCCAGGAATTCATCGAATCGCTTAAAATTCCGGTTGTACCGGTCGAAAAAATTACGGATTATCCGTCGATTTTGGGTGGACGTGTAAAGACTCTTCATCCAAAGATCTTCGGCGGAATATTGGGCCGCAGGGACAACAGGGACGATATTTCTGAAATGAAAAAATTTGATGTTCCTGAGATCGACCTTGTGATTGTCGATTTGTACCCGTTTGAGTCGACCGTAGCTTCAGGCGCGGCAGAGAAAGACATTATCGAGAAGATCGACATTGGTGGAATATCACTTATACGAGGTGCTGCTAAAAATTTCAATGACGTTTTGATCATCCCTTCTTCAAAGGAATACGATTTCCTCGGCAAAATTCTCGTTGAAAAGAAAGGCATTACGCATTTGGACGACCGTAAACGCATGGCGCTGGCTGCATTCAATGTGTCTTCTCATTACGACACGGCGATCTTCAATTATTTTAATAGGACGGAAGAGATTCCCGCGTTCAGGAAAAGCATACTTAAATCGCGTGGGCTTCGTTACGGAGAGAATCCTCACCAGAAGGCATCCTTTTTTGGAGATTTCGATGCGGCTTTCGACCAGCTGAATGGAAAGGAGATTTCGTTCAACAATCTTCTCGACATCGACGCGGCTGTTTCTCTCATTAAAGAATTTTCCGATCCGACAGTGGCGATAATCAAGCACAACAATGCATGCGGTCTTGCCTCATCTGATAAGGTTGCAAATGCCTGGAAGCTTGCGCTACAGGCCGACCCGGTCTCCGCATTCGGTGGAATCATCTGCACCAACCGCAACATCGACGCGGATTCGGCTGCGGAAATGGACAAGATATTTTTCGAAGTGCTGATCGCTCCGGGCTATGATGAAGAGGCACTCCGCATCCTGTCGAAGAAGAAAAACAGGATCATCCTTAAGCTAAAGGAAATCGTTCTTCCACCTAAAGTCTTCAGGTCTGTACTCAACGGAGTCGCCGAACAGGACCGTGACGCTCATACCGAATCGGCATCTGACATGAAGATAGTGACCATTCAGAAACCGGAATCACGTCAATTGTCAGATCTTGAGTTTGCAAATAAAATCGCGAAGCATCAGAAGTCGAATACGATCGTGCTTGCGAAAAACAGGCAGCTGCTTGGCTGTGGCACAGGCCAGACGTCCCGCGTCGATGCGTTGAAGCAGGCAATTGAGAAGGCCACGCATTTCGGTTTCGATCTCAAAGATTCAGTGATGGCAAGTGATGCCTTCTTCCCGTTTCCCGATTGTGTGGAGATAGCGGGCAACGCAGGAATTACTGCCATTATTCAGCCAGGAGGTTCGATAAAAGATCAGGAGTCGATTGATTATTGCAACTGTCATCACCTCGTAATGGTTACAACAGGTTACAGGCATTTTAAGCATTGAGGAAATCAAAATTGTCCCATTGAAGATTAAGGGGTTACGATTCAGTAATTCATACCAAGTATTGAATTAAGTCATATTTTTAGCGCCGCACTTTAATATTAATTATTCAATCTTCAATGCTAAATGGGCCTAACCATTTCCTTCATTATTGCGTATAGAACATTTATTCCCAACTACACTTAAAAGCCCATGGGATTGTTTGATTTTTTAACACAGGAAATTGCAATTGATTTAGGAACAGCCAATACACTGATCATTCATAATGATAAGGTGGTGGTGGATGAGCCGTCTATTGTTGCCATCGATCGTTCGACAGGAAAAGTAATCGCTGTCGGAAAGCAGGCGATGATGATGCATGGAAAAACCCATGAGAATATCAAGACTGTAAGACCCCTGAAGGATGGCGTGATCGCCGACTTCGATGCGGCAGAACATATGATTCGCGGGATGATCAAGATGCTCAACACAAAGGGCGGACTCTTCACTCCTTCGTTGAAGATGGTGATATGCATTCCATCCGGCATCACTGAAGTTGAGAAACGTGCGGTTCACGACTCCGCAGAACATGCGGGTGCAAAGGAAGTTTACCTGATCCATGAGCCTATGGCTGCGGCGATCGGGATAGGGATAGACGTTGAAGAGCCGATGGGCAACATGATCGTGGATATCGGCGGAGGAACGAGCGAGATTGCTGTCATCGCATTAGGCGGAATTGTCTGCGACCAGTCGATTCGTGTAGCGGGCGACGGATTCACGAATGACATCTGGGATTACATGCGCCGTCAGCATAATATACTGATCGGAGAACGATCTGCAGAGAGGATAAAAATAGAAGTGGGTTCAGCGCTGCCGGAACTTGAGAATCCGCCAGCTGATTTTGCCGTGCATGGAAGGGATCTCATGACCGGAATTCCGAAGGAGATAACGGTGAGTTACTCAGAGATTGCACATGCACTCGATAAGTCTATTTCGAAAGTTGAAGAGGCGATTTTGAAGGCACTCGAAATGACGCCGCCGGAATTGTCGGCCGATATTTACAGGACAGGCATTTACCTTACAGGCGGGGGAGCGTTATTGCGCGGCCTCGACCAGCGAATTGCTATTAAGACAAAGCTTCCAGTGCATGTTGCCGAAGATCCGTTGCGCGCTGTTGTACGCGGAACCGGCATCGCACTCAAAAACATATCGAGGTTCAAATTCCTCATTCCTTAATTGCGCCCGATAGCGCGTTATGATGTGAAATGCGAAATCTTTTTCTCTTCTTATGGAAATATAATTTCTTTATATTTTTCCTGATGATAGAGACCTTTTGCGGTTACATCATCATACAGAATAATAATTTCCAGCGAACAACCTTTATTAATTCCACGAATGCGATAGCCGCGAAAGTGAATACGGCTGTAAGCGCAGTAACGGAATACATCAACCTGCGAACCACGAACGATGCGCTATCGCGGGAGAATGCCGCACTCAAGACACTATTGCCTGACGTATTTTATATCGATAGTGCGCTGCAGCACATCAGCACCGATACCATACTCAGGCAGCAATACCGCTTCATGACTGTGAAGGTTATTAATAACTCGACGAACCGGAGAAATAATTATCTGACGCTCAACAAGGGCAGCCGCCAGGGAATCACGCCCGAGATGGGTGTGATCTGCAGCGATGGCGTTGTTGGTATAGTGAAAGACGTGTCCGAACATTATTCATCTGTTATTTCCTTCCTTCATAAAGACTCACGCATCAGCGCCCGCATACGTAAGAGCGGTTACATCGGCTCGATGGTGTGGGATGGATTCGATGACACGCATGGCATGTTGAAGGACATCGCAAAGCACGTAAAGGTTTCCAAAGGAGATACGATCATGACAAGTTCTTTCTCGGCAATTTTTCCTGAAGGAATCATGATCGGAGTGGTAGATAATGTTGAGTCGAAAGGCGGAAATAATTTTCTTGACATAAGCGTTAAACTTTCAACTCCATTCGGCAAGCTGTCGTATGTTTATGTTGTAAGCAATATGCTCAGGGAGGAACAAAAGGCATTGGAAGAGCCGTTGAAAAATGATCGTTAAAATATTCAACCAGCTTATTCGCTTCGTATTCCTTATCGGGATACAGGTTGTATTGCTGAATCATATTCAGTGGAACGGCTATGTGAATCCTTACGTGTACATATTATTTATCCTGCTGCTTCCCGTAGAAATTCCTAACTCTCTCCTTCTGATTCTTGCCTTCATCACAGGCATGACGATCGACATGTTCGGCAGCTCGGGTGGAATGCATGCGGCAGCAACGGTGTTCATGGCCTTCGCGAGGCCGGGTGTATTGCGGCTGATTGCTCCCCGCGACGGTTACGAATCCGATACGAGACTCGTTCCTCAGTCGATGGGATTTAAATGGTTCATCACTTACCTGAGCATCATGGTACTGTTGCACCATCTCGCCTGTTTTTACCTGGAGGTTTTTCGTTTCAGCGAATTCTTCATTACCTTTTTCAAGGCAATACTTAACTCGGCCATCACAATCGTGCTCATCGTAATCGGAGAATATTTGTTCGGACAATCCAGGAAAAATGAACGTTTCGTCAGATAGGAAGGCCGTCATTTATTTCATATTCCTTTCGGTTGTCGTTGTATACCTGCTGCGCCTTTTTTATCTGCAGGTTATCGACGACAGCTATAAACTCTCTGCATACAACAATGTGATAAGGTCTATAACCGACTATCCTGCCCGTGGACTCATTTACGACAGAAACGGGAACCTGCTTGTTTATAATGAACCCGTATATGACCTGATGATTATTCCAAAGCAGGCGAAAGGAACGGATAGTGTCGAACTCTGCAAGCTGATCGGAATTACTCTTGAAGATTATACCGACAAGTTCATTAAAGCGAAACAGTATTCTCCTGTAAAGGCCTCCATCTTCGAGAAGCAGCTTTCTGTCGAGACGTATGCGACATTCCAGGAAAAGCTCTACAGGTTTCCCGGGTTCTTCGTTCAGCTGAGGACGCTTCGCAAATATCCTGATCCGATGGCCGCGCATCTCTTTGGTTACATCGGTGAAGTAGACACCAATATCACGAAAAAGGATCCCTACTATAAGGAAGGTGACTATATCGGCAAAAGTGGCATCGAACAGTCGTACGAAAGTGTGTTGCGGGGACGACGAGGTGTGCGCCGGATCATGGTCGATGTTTTCAACCGTGAAAAAGGCAGCTTCCAGGACGGGCGTTATGATACAGCCTCGGAGGCAGGTGAGAACCTGATGCTTTCTCTCGACGCTAAACTTCAGAGATACGGCGAGCAACTAATGCAGAACAAGGTTGGAGCTGTAGTGGCCATCGAGCCCTCGACAGGAGAGATCCTCGCCTGTGTAAGCAATCCTTCTTACGATCCGAACCTGCTCGTAGGCAGGGCGAGGACAAAAAATTATGTGCAGCTTCTTCTCGATCCTACAAAACCGTTATTCAACCGTGCGTTGATGGCTTACTACCCGCCTGGTTCCACGTTCAAGCTCATCAACGATCTTATCGCGGAACAGGAAGGCGTGCTCAATCAGCTTACCGGATATTACTGCGACGGTGGTTATCATATGGGATCGCTTACTGTCAAATGCGATGCACGACATGGTTTGTTGAGGCTTCAGTCAGCGATCGCCTATTCGTGTAACACGTATCATTGTTATGTGTTCCGGAGTATTGTCGACCAGAGAAAATACGGCTCAACAATGCAAGGCTACCAGGCATGGCGTAATCACGTGCTCACATTTGGAATCGGAAAGCGACTTTACAGCGATCTTCCGCAGGAGCTCAAAGGAAACGTGCCAACTGTTGAATACTACGATAAATATTTCGGAAAAAACCGCTGGAGATCTTCAACTGTGGTTTCACTTGCGATCGGGCAGGGTGAGCTCGGCATAACGCCGCTTCAGATGGCAAACACGATGTGCATCATCGCAAACAAAGGATACTTTTATATTCCGCATATTGCAAAAAAAATAAGCGGAAAGAATATCGCTGAAAAGAAATTCCACGAGAAGAATTTTACAGATATCGATCCGGTTTATTACGACATCGTTATTGATGGAATGGAAAATGTTCTCGAGTCAGGAACGGCTGCGGCTTCAAGGATAAAAGGAATAACTGTATGCGGTAAGACCGGAACCGCCGAGAATCCTCACGGAAGAGATCACTCACTGTTTGTCGGATTCGCACCGAGAGAAAATCCGAAGATCGCGATTGGCATCATGGTGGAGAATGGAGGCTGGGGTTCCGACTGGGCTGCTCCGATTGCAACGCTGATGATGGAAAAATATCTGACCGATACAATTCAGCGTCCGCTGATCGAAAAGAGAATGCTGGAAGGAGTTATCGTGCCGAAGGTTTACCAGGAGAAGAAGCCTCCTGTTCCGGAAAAGAAGCCGGAGCCGAAACCGGTTTCAGTTCAGGCAAAGACGAATTAAATGCGACATCAAAAAAGCATATTGCAGAATACAGACTGGATCCTCATCGGACTTTTTGTCGTGATGGTAGTGATGGGCTGGCTGAATATCTATGCTGCCGTATACGACGAGGATCATAGGAATATATTTGATCTGACGCAAAACTACGGGAAGCAGACGATCTGGATCGCAGGTGCATTCTTCATCGCACTCATGATCCTCATCATCGATGGGAAATTTTATGCCGCATTCTCCTACCCGATATACGGACTCATGATTCTTCTCTGCCTGTCGACATTCCTTTTCTCCCGCGATGTGAAGGGTTCATTCGGGTGGATCGATATCGGCTCGTTTAAACTGCAGCCTGCGGAGTTTGCAAAGTTTGCCACCAACATGGCGCTTGCAAAATACCTGAGTTCACTCGGAATACGGATGCGTGATACAAAAACGAAGCTTATCTCAGCCGTCATTCTCGGATTGCCGGCGGTGATCGTTCTTCTCCAAAACGATACTGGCTCTGCACTCGTATTCTTTTCATTCATCTTCGTTTTGTATCGCGAAGGACTCTCCGGGAATTTTCTTCTGCTCGGTCTTGTACTCGTGGCTCTGTTCGTTCTCGCTCTTCTTGTCAAGAAGGCCATCCTGATTGGAATCATAGCCTCTATTGCCGTCATCTTTATTTTACTTGCAAGAAAAAACCGCAAGAACTTCATGGTGATTTTCACAGCGGCATTAATTGCAATCGGGCTTGTTTATAGCGTTGATTATGTATACAACAATGTGCTGCAGGAACATCAGCGTGTACGTATCGACGTGTTACTTGGAAGCGAAGTCGACCTAAAGGGCGCGGGCTATAACGTGAACCAAAGTAAGATCGCCATTGGCTCCGGCGGACTGCTCGGCAAGGGATTTCTACAGGGAACTCAAACGAAATACGATTTCGTTCCGGAACAGAGTACCGATTTTATTTTCTGTACGGTCGGGGAGGAATGGGGATTCCTTGGAGGCTTTGTAGTCTTAAGCCTCTTCGCCGCTCTTCTTGCAAGACTTATTTATGTTGCTGAGCGACAACGTTCGTCATATTCGCGTATTTATGGCTACGGCGTTGCATCGATACTTTTCTTCCATCTGCTTATCAATATAGGAATGACGATTGGCCTCGCACCCGTCATCGGAATTCCGTTGCCGTTCTTCAGTTATGGCGGCTCTTCTCTCTGGTCGTTCACCATCCTGCTTTTCATTTTTATCAAGCTTGATGCATATAGGCTGCAAATATTAAGGTAGGTACACTGTACACTGTAAATGCTACCTTTATCCTTATGATAAGAAGCAGTGCTTTCCTTCTTTCAATTGTCTTCCTAACTTCATGTGTCAACGACAAGGAAGAAGGACCGTTAGTTACTGATGCTTCGCTTTTCGAATTGTCGCAGTCGGTTTCATCATTTTCATATTACAAAAATACCCTTGATACCCTGCCTGCTGATCCTTCATCGGAACACTTCAACTTCGTTAGAGTCCGTTTTAATCCAACAGCAAAACAAGCCATGGATGATTCAACGAAAGCATTAGTTGCGGGATCATTCCCTGATGGGTCGATGATTGTAAAAGAAATCTATGCGACAAGTGGCGGTCCGCTTACCCAGCTTGCGATCATGTACAAGCTAAAGAATGCAGCAAACAATGGAAGCGGTTGGGTGTGGAGCACGCTTCAGCCAGACGGAGCCTCAATATACTCGTCATCCGAAAAAGGCGGATTGTGTGTAGGCTGTCATTCGTCAGGAGTCCATTCGGATCTTGTACAAACGTTTGCCCTGCACTAAAAGCAGATCAAAAGAATTTACCGCGGTTGTCTTCGATTTTCGCGTTTTCTTTTAAGGCGTTGAAGACTTCGTAGTCGGCCCTTGACCTGAGCTGATTCATCATTTCATTTGACTTGAAACTAACATCAGCTTGCGGAGGTCGAACCTGGGATGACTTTATGAAGGCAATGACTACTCCGTTATCGCCCTTAAGAGGCTTAGTGAGTTGTCCGTCTTTGTAACCAAACATTCCGCCTACGATTTTCGGTTCATTACCGATACCGGAAACAAAAGTGTTTGCGAGTGTAACGCCATCAGTCTGTTCCACCGTCATATTCAGCTTTTGCGCGATAGCATCTATAGAAGTTCCGGCAGCGCTGAATTTCTCAGCAAGCATTTCACCCTTCTTTATTTTTCTCACCTCTGAAGTAACCTGATCTTTCACTGCATCGAGAGGCAGGAATCCTTTCTCGCGAATGGCAGTAAGATGTGCAATTACGTATTTGTCACCAATCGTGTAGACCTTTGAGATGTCGCCGACTTTTGCGGTGTATATCCATCTTACGAGTTCACGAGGCTGATCGAGGCCAGGAATGTTCTTGTCGTTCTCTCTTACGTTGTCGGCAAGCCTCTTATTGAGTCCTTCCTTTACAATAGCAGCTTCGAATGCTTCTGCCGTGTTGTTCTTCGCTGCAAACTCATTTGCCTTGTTGTAAAGAAGGTCGAAAGTTTTTTGTGAAGGTTCCATGTTCCTGTTGAGTATTGCAACCTGGATTCGCTTCGTTGCTGCAGTCTTGTCAGTAATTTCAATAAGGTGAACGCCAAATTCAGATGTCACAATCGGCATATCGCCAACCTTTCCGTTGAAGCAAGCATCATTGAACGGTTTTACCATGGCTCCCTGTGTAAACCATCCAAGATCTCCGCCCTTAATCGCAGAGCCCTGGTCTTTTGAAAACATCATTGCAAGCGGTTCGAATTTAGAACCCTTCTTAATCGCATTCTTCAGACTATCGGCAGTTGCAAGAGCCTTTGCGGTATCATTGTTTTCAATAGGAATGAGAATGTGTCTGGCTTTCACAGAATCCGAGACCATCTTCTCTGCAGTAAGCTTCCAGACTTTTACGTTGTTACCTTCTTCGAACGGGCCATACATTGTTCCAATCGGAGAATGGAAAAACAGCGAATCGACTTCGGGTTTCAATGTGCCCTTCGGATAAAATGCAGAATCGAAAGGTGCATCGCTGTTTTGAGTGATAAACATCGCATCGTTTGTTGATTGTGCGAATTCATCCCGCTTGGTCTTGATGAAACTCATTACAGCGTCACGGTCGTCCTGCGAAGGAGTGATGTCGAATGCGACATACTCTGCACGACGCACCGTTTCAGGCTGTTTGTATTTATTCTTATTCTCGTTGTAGTAAGCAGTAAGATCGTCGTTCTCAATTTTCACTGAAGTGTCAGGAATAGTATTATAGTCGAGACGGAGGAAGCGAATCGCGATTCCATTCAGCTGGTCGTCGAGCGACCGCTGTGCTTCCGGTGTGCTGACATACAACCCCTGCCTGATAATGGTCTTGTATTTTTCGCTTATGCGTTCTTCTCTGATCGCATCTTCAAACGCTCTCCACTGGCGCTGCACTGCTTCTTCGCGGTTCGGAAGATCTTTGAGAAAACGGATAACGGCATTCGGATCCCACTGACCCGTTTTCGGATCTGTGAATGCCTGCCGAACCTGTGGGTTAGGATTTTTTCCGGTACACATCTCGTATAATTCCTGGTTGCTGCAGGAGATGCCGAGGTCTTCGTATTCTTTCTTAATCACAAGATCGTTGATGAACATATTCCATGACTGTTCACGAAGCATGTCCTGAGCCGAAGGATCGACGTTATCTTTCTTCTGATTTGCCTTATAATTTTCGGAGATCTCTTCGTAGCGTCTTTCATATTCAGGATAATGAATTTTTTCTCCGGCGATGACACCAACCACATCCGAATTTCTTCCTAATAGTCCGCTATTTGAAGTGACGAGATCGCCAAGGATGAACAATACCATCGAAACGCCGACAAAGCCGATAAGAAGCCCGACTCTCTTTCTGATTTTACCTAATACAGCCATAAAAACATTTAATTTTTTGAGGACGCGAATATAAGCTAAAATTTGGGAGTTTCAATTTGAAAATGTGGCAATTGCCGGACGGAAAAATGCCCTCGAATGTTGTGATGCCAGCCACAATAAAATGATCTAATTTGCCTATTTTCAGGTCATTCCTCAGGATTCACCTTAAGACGGATTTGTTCAATCCTGTTATGCTTCACCTTGAGAACGATGATGGAGTAAGGTGGGATTATCACCTCTTCGTTTGGTTCGGGGATGTTCTCATGATGATGAAAAATGAAGCCTCCAAGAGTCTCGTAGTTTTCATTTTCAGGAATGTTCAATTCGTACTTCTTGTTGAGGTAGTCTATTTCAAGCCGTCCCGAAAATAAATATTCGGTGTCGGAGATCTTCTTCTCAATCTCTTCAGGAGTGTCATGCTCATCCTGGATTTCACCGAAAATTTCTTCCATCACGTCTTCGATGGTCACCATGCCCGCAGTGCCTCCATATTCGTCGACGACGACTGCAACGCTCCTGTGCATGTTGGTGAATTGCTTGAGGACTTCATTTGCACTCATTACTTCGGGAACGATGGTGACTGGAAGGAGAGTATGTGTAATGTCTTCCGGCTGCTTGTACATCTCGAGCGAGTGAACAAAACCAATGATGTTGTCGATGGTGTCGCGGTACACGAGTATCTTCGAAAGTTTGGTTTCAATGAAGAGCTTAAGAAGTTCGCTAACCGGCCTGTTTACCTCAATTGCTACGATTTCATTTCGCGGAATCATGCATTCACGCACCTTCACTTCTTTGAAGTCGAGTGCGTTTTGGAATATCCGGATCTCAGTATCCATCTCCTCCTTTCCAGCACAGTGGGATCCGAAGCTTGGAATTCACGTGACTTGAAGTCGCGG
>JADMIO012736303.1_pt1 | contig 122451 bp, 115 predicted proteins | sample 8958161 | NCBI WGS metagenome assembly JADMIO01 (sample SAMN16585339, study PRJNA669376) | soil metagenome | isolation source: Crop rotation soil | place: USA: Cullars Rotation, Alabama | collected 2011 | reverse complement strand
CCGCGACTTCAAGTCACGTGAATTCCAAGCTTCGGATCCCACTGTGCTGGAAAGGATTGATTCCAGAATGATTGGCGAAGCGGCCTAGCCGCAAACGGCCGAGGAAACCTTGTTTTCCTGGTCCAGCTGGACCGTTACGCGGTTAGCTCCCGGCTTCAGCTTGACCGTTTGGCCGTACGCCACCCACCGGACATCGTGCGCTCGCGATGCCATCATGATGCGCGCCGCCAGGTCGGTTGTTGCAACCTGACCTTTGAAGCTGTCCAGGGCGACAGTCTGTTGGCACTTCGTGCCGGTCCAGACGGAATCGATCGAGACGGGCTGCTTGGTGCCGGCCGCCGCTGCCGAACTGCATAGTACGCAAAGGATCAGGAACTTGCGCATTTAACCCCCAGAGCCGGCCTCAGCCGCAGTTGATTGCCGTGACTTTGTAATCGGGGCCGAGGCGGACTGTCACGCGGGAGGCGCTGAAGTCCATCGTCAGCATGTAACCGGGCGGCGCCCAGCGGAGATTTGCCGAGTGCGTGGCCGCAAGGATCGCGGCCCCGGTTTCGCTCGTGCCCGGCTGGCCGATGAAGCTTTCGGTGCCCGCCGCGTTGCAGATGCGCCCCGGCACCGTGCCGTGAACGTTGGATTCGGTGGGCGCCGTCGCGCAGGCGGTTAGTCCCGCGATGGCCAGCAATATGGCGCTACGCATCGACCGGCTCTTCGATCATCACCCGGCTCATTTTCAGCTTCCCATTCTCGATCGCGAAGGCAAGGCGCCCTTCCACCAGGTCGAGCGCGTCCTTGCCGAATTCCTCATAACGCCAGCCACTGAGGATATTGAGATTCTTGCGAACGCCCGCCGCAAGCGCCTCCAGATCGTCCGAACGCGCGATCAGCCGGGCGGCCACACCCGCTTCCTTCGACCTGATCTTGAGCAGCAGCTTCAGAAGATCGCTCACCAGCACGCCGTCCTTCGTTAGTCCGGGCCGCTTCGGCTCGCGATCAGGCATGTCGTCGGGGTCGAGCTGCTTGGCCGCCTGAAGCGCTGAAATCAGCCGCGCTCCGATGTCATTGTTGCGCCACCCGGCGGAAAGGCCACGAATGCGGCCGAGATCGTCCTGGTTTTTCGGCGGGTGCAGCACGATTTCGTTCAAGGTGTCGTCCTTGACGATGCGGCCGCGCGGAAGGTTCTTCGACCGCGCTTCGGTCTCGCGCCATGCGGCGAGCGCGCGAAGGCGTCCAAGGACAGCGGGGTTGCGGCTCGGCAGCTTGAGCCGCTTCCAGGCATCTTCCGGCGCGAAGGCGAAGTGCGACGGGTCGGCCAGCCGGTCCATCTCCTCGTCGAGCCAGGCACCGCGTCCCGTCTTCCTCAATTTCTCGACCATTCGCGGGAACACCGTCGCAAGATGGGTCACATCGGCAATGGCATAGTCGATCTGACGCTTGTCTAGTGGCCGACGGCTCCAGTCGGTGAACCGCGCGCCCTTGTCGAGGCTGTGTCCGAGCAGGCTCTCGATCAGGTTCGAATACCCGATCTGCTCGCCATGCCCGAGCGCCATTGCCGCAATTTGCGTGTCGAACAGCGGCACCGGCATCTTGCCAGTCAGGTTGTGAATGATCTCCAGGTCCTGTCCGCCGGCGTGGAAGACTTTCAGGACGTTTGAATTCTTCACAAACAGGTCGAGCAGCGATGTCAGGTCGATGCCCTCTGCCTTGGGATCGATCGCGGCGGCTTCGTCAGTCGACGCGACCTGGATCAGGCACAGGTCCGGCCAATAGGTATTTTCGCGCATGAACTCGGTGTCCACAGCGATAAACGGGTGCTTGGCGAGACGTTCGACGAGGGCGTTGAGCTGGTCGGTCTTCGAGATCAGAGGATGAATACGCATGAGTCTTGAGGCGGCTTTAGCGGTGCCCTCGCGGGTTGACAAAAACTGAATGAGTTCGGGCGGGCTGAACTTTTTATTTCGGAGGCGCTACAAAGTTCATCTTGATGCGAGGGGGACAAATGAGCGTTCTTGCACCCGAGAGAGCGAAAGGTGCCTCGGCGGTCAGCCAGGTCCTATTATTGCTCGCGGTTCTTGCCGCCTACAGCAGCAATTTCTGGCCCGGCCGCCTGCTGCTGGGTGCCGGCATGCGCGCGCTGGGCAATCCGCAATATCAGGGTTTCGTCGGCATCTTCCTGCCGCACCTGCTGCTCTACTCGACCTTGACCGCGCTCGCCTGCACCTTGCTGTGGGCGATGTTCGCGCAATCGGGTGCTTTGCCGTCACCGGATCTAGGAAACCTTCGGCGCGCGATCGTCCCCGGTATAATCGGCGGCCTGCTCGCCCTGGCAATGACTCTGGGCGTCGTCGCAGCGGTCTTTCCTGCCGGCATGATTCATTGGGTGCCCCCGGATCCCTGGAAAATAGTGGGCAACGTCTTCTCCAATTTTTTTGAGGAGTTCATTTACCGGGGTTTCCTGCTCGTGGCCCTGCGACAAGTCGTAGGCTTCTGGCCGGCTGCCCTGATATCCTCGGCGATGTGGGCATTTACGCATACCCAGTATCCGCTGGTCTTGCAGGCCTGCATTCTTCTGACCGGAATCGCATTCTGCTGGCTCGCCCGATACGCCCAGTCCCTCTGGGCGCCGTACATCGCTCACGAGGTGCTCGATGTAATTGGAGACAGTCTGATCGGTTAGGTCCTGCCGCGCGGGTTGACAAAGCAGCCCGTGCCAGTGAAGCGCGACGCTCGCTTTTTTCCACAGTTTTTCGCTAGCGAGCCGACCTGATTATGCACGCCTATCGCACCCATAACTGCGCAGCCCTGCGCGCCAGCAACGTCGGCGAGACCGTCCGGCTCTCGGGATGGGTGCATCGCAAGCGCGATCACGGCCACCTGCTCTTCGTCGACCTGCGCGACCATTACGGCATCACTCAGATCGTCACTGATACGGATTCGTCCGCGTTCAAGGTGCTTGACCGGATCCGCGTTGAATCGGTGGTAACGGTTGAAGGCCAAGTAGTGGCGCGGTCGCCTGAAACGGTGAACGCCAACCTCCCGACCGGCGAAATCGAGGTCCGCGCGGGCAATGTAACCGTCCAGTCGCCGGCCGCCGAGCTGCCGATGCCGGTGTTCGGCGATCAGGAATATCCCGAGGAAATCAGGCTCAAGTACCGCTATCTCGACCTTCGCCGCGAGCAGGTGCACAAGAATATCATCCTTCGTTCTGCGGTGATCGCGTCGATCCGCCGCCGGATGATCGAGCAGGGCTTCACCGAGTTCCAGACGCCGATCCTGACGGCTAGTTCGCCGGAAGGGGCTCGCGACTATCTCGTCCCGAGCCGGGTTCATCCGGGCAAGTTCTACGCGCTTCCGCAAGCGCCGCAGATGTTCAAGCAGCTGATCATGGTCGCGGGCTTCGACCGCTACTTCCAGATCGCGCCCTGCTTCCGCGACGAAGATGCGCGTGCGGACCGAAGCCCCGGTGAATTCTACCAGCTCGACTTCGAAATGAGCTTCGTCACGCAGGACGACGTGTTCAACGCGATCGAGCCGGTGCTGTCCGGCGTATTTCAGGAATTCGCGAACGGCCGGACGGTCACGCCGGCCGGCGAATATCCTCGCATTCCGTATAAGGAAGCGCTGCTAAAGTACGGATCGGACAAGCCGGACCTTCGCAATCCGCTGCTGATCACGGACGTCTCGGATCACTTCAAGGGCTCGGGCTTCGGTCTGTTTGCCGGCCTGGTCGAGAAGGGCGCCGTTGTTCGTGCAGTCCCGGCTCCGGGCACTGCGGAGAAGAGCCGCAAGTTCTTCGACGACATGAACGAATGGGCTCGTAGCGAAGGCTTCGCCGGCCTCGGTTACGCCACGCGCAAGGCCGGCGAATGGGGCGGGCCCATCGCCAAGAACCACGGCGAAGAGGGCATGAACCGCATCGCGGAAGCGATGGGTCTCGGCCCCGACGATGGCATCTTCTTCGCCGCTGGCAAGGAAGAGGAGGCTGCCAAGCTCGCTGGCGCCGCGCGCACCCGCATTGGCGAACAGCTCGGACTGATCGAGGAGGGCACGTTCCGCTTCTGCTGGATCGTCGACTTCCCGATGTTCGAATACAATGACGAGCAGAAGAAAATCGACTTCAGCCACAATCCCTTCTCCATGCCGCAGGGCGAGATGGAAGCGCTGGAGACCAAGGATCCGCTCGATATTCTCGCCTGGCAGTATGACATCGTCTGTAACGGCGTTGAGCTGAGCAGCGGCGCCATCCGGAACCATCGCCCAGACATCATGTACAAGGCGTTCGAGATCGCCGGCTATTCGAAGGAAGAAGTCGACACGAACTTCGCGGGCATGATCAACGCCTTCAAGTTCGGCGCCCCGCCGCACGGAGGCTCCGCCCCGGGCATCGACCGCATCGTCATGCTGATCGCCGACGAGCCCAATATCCGCGAGGTCATTCTCTTCCCGATGAACCAGAAGGCCGAAGACCTGATGATGAATGCTCCGGCTGCGGTTATGCCGAAGCAGCTCAAGGAGCTGTCGATCAAGGTCGTTGCCGAGGACACACCTGTCCCGAAATCGTAAGGCCACCTGAGAGGCAATTGTCGCGCTGTTGCGGGACCGGTAGATGCGTTTCGTGCCGATCGATTTAACTGATTTTGAACGGGGCCTGCCATTCGAGGGCGATGCGGATGCAGCGCTCGCGTCATTGCGCGAACGGCTGGCGCGTGCGCAGCTGTCCCAAATCGTGCACCGCAAGCGCGCCATCATATTGTTCGAAGGCTGGACCGGGGCGGGCAAAAGGGCGGTCCTGAAGCAGCTCGTCGGTGCGCTCGACCCGACCTACGTCACGGTGGTCAAAGTAGCGGGCAGCGCCGACAGCGATGAAGAACGCCATTGGCTCGCGCGATTTTGGAGCAGCCTCCCCTCAACAACTGAAACGACCATCTTCTATCGCAGCTGGTATCGCCTGATGGTCGAGCAGCGGATGCTCGGCCATTTCGACGATGACCGCTGGGCGCGGGCGATTGACGAGATCAACGAGTTCGAGGCCCAGCAGCGCGATCATGGCACGATGGTCGCGAAGCTCTTCTTCCACGTTAGCCCGGAGCGACAGGCTGCAAACCTGCGAGCGCGAGAGGAAGATCCGTGGCTCCGCCATGTGCGCGATTTCCAGCCCATTGTCGGCCCCGCGCATCGAGATCGCGCCAACGACGTGCTGCAAGACCTCTTCGCCAATACCAATACAAGGTGGGCACCCTGGAACCCGATCGACGCCAATGACGGGACGGCCGCCTGCATCGCCGCCCTGACCATTCTTGCGGATGCGATGGAAAAGGCGATGCCGTCGGAGCCGCCTGGTGAAACCGACGAGAAGGTCGTCAACCTTCGTCCAGCGAAGCGCGCGGATGCGACCGGAGGCTAAGCCGGATAGCTGATCTCCATCACTTCGTAGCTTTTCTCGCCCGCGGGCAAGCGAACCACGCGCTCGTCTCCGACCTTTGCACCGATCAGCGCCCTAGCAAGTGGAGCGCTCCAGCCAACGCGGCCGGCTGAAGCGTCGGTTTCATCGTCGCCGACGATAGTCAGTCTACGGCGACTGTCGTCTTCGTCGGCCAATTCGACGGTTGCGCCAAACCGCACTTGATCCCGTTGTTCCTGTTTCGCGGGATCGACGATCTTTGCTGCCTTCATGATCCGGGCGAGGTGGGCCAGCCGGCGGTCGATCTCGCGCAGGCGCTTCTTGCCATAGAGATAGTCCGCATTTTCCGACCGGTCGCCGAGCGACGCCGCCCACGAGACCACCTCGACCATTTTCGGCCGCTCTTCACCGAACAATTGTTCGTATTCGGCGCGGACGCGCGCGAATCCATCCGGCGTGATGAAGCGGGGCTGGTCGGCCATCCGGCCCGACTATCAGGCCGGGCGGTCCTTCCCAAGGTAGCGCGACACGTGAAGCGCGGTTTGCTGCGGCTGCGTGCCCCGCATGGAGTCATAGACGACGCTATTCTCGATCACGCGCTGAACGTAGGCCTTGGTCTCGACGTAAGGGATTGCTTCAATCCACTTGAGCATGTCGACGTTGGAGCGTGGGTCGCCATAGCGCGCAATCCATTTGCTCACGTTCCCGCTGCCCGCGTTGTACGAGGCGACGGCCAGGGGAACGCTGCCGTTCCAGGTGTTCAGCATCCGCTGGAAGTAGGCTGAGCCGATCATCACGTTGTAATTCGGGTCGCTGATCAGTCGATAGCCGTCATAGCCCATGCCCAGCTTGCTGGCCTGTTCGCGGGCGGTGCCAGTCATCAGCTGCATGAGACCCCGGGCGCCCGCGTGGCTCACGACATAAGGGTCGTAGGAGCTCTCCTGGCGTGTGATGCCGTGGGAGAGCGACCAGATGCTCGGTGACACGGACGAACCCAGAGTCGGATAGGCCTGGCGGACGTAGAACATCGATCCCTTCACCCGCGCCATGCGCGAGACCCAGACGGGGACGTCCTGACGGCCAAGCTGCTGGCCGAGGTCGACCGCAAGTCCGCGGTCGGCGTCCGTATCGAGCGATTCAGCGAGAGCGCGAACGAACTGCGTCCGCTCGGTTACGGAGCCCGATTGCTGGAGGATTCGCAACGCCTGGACGATACGGTTGTTAGCAAATGCGGTACGCTGCGCCGGCGTCGCCGTCATGCCGGCCACCGACTGCTGGGGCGCGGGCACCGGCCTGCCCAGGCGCTCGAGTGCGAGTTGCCCGTAGAACAGCTCCGGATAGGCGGCAGCACGTTCGAAATAGCCGTTCGCTTCCTGGATTCGTCCCGCGGCCAGCGCGGCGCGGCCGGCCCAGTAATTGCCCTTGGTCTGGACCTGCAGCGACTTCCCGCCCCGAGCGTAATTGTAGAACATCGCGATCGCGCTGCCGGGCTGGTTCAATCGATCGAGCGCTATGTTCCCGCCGAGCCAGACCAGGCTGGTATAGTTGTCGCGGATGCCAATGGATTGCTGGCTAATGTCCGTGCCGGCAGGAAGCGCATCGCTGAGATGCCGGGTAATGTTGAACGCCGTGTTCCACTGCCGGTCTTGCGCCGCATCGTTGGCGAGCGTCAGGAGCAGGTCGTAAAAACGCTCGGGGTCGGCGGGCTGGTAGGTGAAAGCGTGGTCCCGAGCGACAAGGTCGCGCGCTGCCTGCGGGTAATTGCGCGCCACCAGATAGCGGGCGCGGTCCATCATCAAGCCAGCATCCGTCGCCACCTGGCCAATCACGGGCTGGTACAGGCTGTCGGCATCGGACGATTGCCGCTGCATCGCGATCCGCGCAGCAAAAGCCGCCCGACGAGTTGGCGTTGTCAGCGAATAGTAGCGGGCAGCGTCGTCGGGCTTTTTTGCGAAGAGCAATGCGTCGACGCGCCGGTCGTGGTCGTCGGCGGTGAAGCTGGACCCGAAGCGCGCCCAAAGCGCCTGCTCACCGTCACTCCCGAGATCGGCTTCGCTCCAGGCGCTGCGAGCGGCGGCCAGGGCCTCGCCGTTTCGTCCAGCGGCGGCATAAGCTTCTGCGAGACGCGCAAAGCCGTTGCCGGTAGTCGGGGGCTTGCTCGCGAAGAAGGCGAGCACGGTGTTGGCATTCTCGCCCGGTCGCATGGCCTTTTCGGCCCACAAGCGAAGCTTGCTCTCTTCCGGCCAGCCGGGATTGTAGGTCAGGAAGCGGGCATAGTCGGCGAAGCTGTAGCCGTTGCTTTGGCGAAGCCTGCGCCAGTCGCCGATCGCCGACGAAACCGAATAGCCGGAATAGGCCTGGGACGTGCCGTAGGTGGCAGGCGCTGGATATTGGGCCGATGCGGTCGCGGCCAGGAAGAGCAATGGAACGGACCAGCCAATGCGCCACATGCTGGACATCCTACGTTCCCCCTCCTTATCTGGCCCTTAACGAACGACCGCGGGGCCAATTAAGTTTCCGCGACGCCAAAAGGACTTAAACATGTTTTCCGGCTCGATACCCGCGCTTGTGACGCCATTTGCGGCGGGACGAGTCGATGAAGCGCTATTCCGTGATTTCGTCGCTTGGCAGATCGAGCAGGGCTCGAACGCCCTGGTGCCGTGCGGGACGACTGGCGAAGCAGCGACGCTCACCGATGATGAGCATCGAAGGGTCATCGAGATTGCGGTCGAGGTGTCGGCGGGTCGCGTTCCGGTTATCGCCGGCTGCGGTTCCAACAATACTGCCCACGCGATCGAGTTGACCAAGTCGGCAAAGGAAGCCGGGGCCGATGCCGCACTGCACGTGCCGCCTTATTACAACCGGCCCAACCAGGACGGCATTTACGCTCATCTGGCGGCGGTCGCCGACCTCGATTTCCCGATCCTACTCTACAACGTCCCCTCGCGGACGATCACCGACATATCGGTGGAGACGATGGCTCGGCTGTCGCGGCTGCCAAATGTCGTCGGCGTGAAGGATGCGACGGGCAATCTCGCCCGCGTCTCGGCTCAGCGGCAAGCGTGTGGCACTGACTTTGCGCAAATCTCCGGTAACGACGACATGGCGCTCGGCTTCAATGCGATGGGCGGCGTGGGGTGCATTTCGGTCAGCGCCAACGTTGCGCCGAAGCTTTGCTCGGACTTCCAGAAGGCAACGCGCGAAGAGCGCTGGGACGATGCGCTAAAGCTTCAGGACAAGCTCTTTCCGCTCCACGCAGCGCTGTTCACGGACGCCTCGCCGGCGCCGGCCAAATATGCGCTGAGCCGGGTTCGGCCGGGCTTTCCGACGGAGCTCCGTCTGCCGCTCGTTGAAGCGTCCGACGCATCGAAGCGCGCGGTCGATGCTGCTTTGGAGCACGCAGGTCTTATTTAAGTCCCATGGCCAAGCCGCTTCCGCCCCCATTCGACAAGCAGAAGATCGTCGCCGAGAACCGGCGCGTGCGCTTCGACTATTTCGTCGAAGATCGGCTGGAGGCCGGCATTGCCCTGACCGGCACCGAGGTGAAGGCCTTGCGCCAGGGCGAAGGCTCGATTGCCGAGAGCTACGCGACGGTCGACGGAGACGAGGTGTGGCTGATCAATAGCCATGTGCCCGAGTACAGCCATGGCAACCGCATGAACCACGAGCCGCGGCGCCCGCGTAAACTGTTGCTCAAGGGCCGCGAGATATCCAAGCTGCACGGCGCAGTGGCCCGCCAGGGGCTGACGCTCGTTCCGCTGTCGATTTACTTCAACGGTCGCGGACGGGCTAAGGTCGAGTTGGCGTTGGCGCGGGGGAAGAAAGTGCACGACAAGCGGGAGACCGTGAAGGAGCGCGACTGGAAGCGGGAGCAGCAGCGGCTGCTTCGGCATCGAGCCTGACGATGAAGTGGCTCACTCGCCATATCCCTCGCCGAGAGACGATCCACGAGAATCGTCTCTTGAGGCCATTCGCCAAGCCGCTTAGCAATCCGGCGTTGTGGCGGATGACCCGGCGGTCGGTTCCGCGGGCGGTGGCGCTGGGGCTAGGCATCGGAATCGTCATTCCGGTCATGCACACCGTCATCGCGGCCGTTCTTGCCATTCCGCTTCGTGCCAATGTGGCGATCACGGCTGCACTGACCTTGCTCGTCAATCCGCTCACCTACGCGCCCATCTATTATGGCTGTTACCTGGTCGGCTCGTGGGAGCTCCATCACGATTCCAGCGTCATCGATCCGCACGCGGCCGAGCAGGTTTCCGGCGAGCTCGGGCGAATAATGTTCTGGCTCCACCATGCGTCGGGCCCGATTGCGCTTGGTGTCCTGACCGTCGCCGTCGCGACGTCGGCGATTGGCTACGTCGCGTCCTCGATCGTCTGGCGCTGGTGGCTGGGAAGCAAGTGGCGCCAGCGTCGCACCGCTCGCAGGGCCGCCAAAGCCTGACGTTCGCAGGCGCTCCAGCTACGGTCGTCGATTTGTCGCTGGCGCACTGCCGTTGCGCTGGCGACTAGGTTCAGTCACAAATCAATCTCGATTTTTCGGAGGGGTATAATGGTTCGAGTCCTGGCGTTTCTGACTGCAACGACCATCCTGGCTGGCTGTGCCGCGCACGAAGTTGCGCCGCCGCCGCCGGCCCCAGCTGAGGTCGTCCCACCAGTTCCCGAAGCGCCGCCGGCGCCCAAGCCGCAATTCGGCGCCTACGGTTTCGACAGCGCCGGCATGGATACGGCCGTTGTCCCGGGCGACAATTTCTATCAGTTCGCCAACGGTACCTGGCTCAAGAACACGCCAATTCCGGCTGACAAATCGAACTATGGCTCGTTCACGATGCTCGATGATCTGTCGCGTCAGCGCACGCGCGACATCATCGACGAACAGTCGAAGGATCCAAACAGCAAGATTGGCGCCGCTTATGCCAGCTTTATGGATCAGGCGGCCGTCGAGTCGAAGGGCTTGGCGCCGTTCCAGCCCTGGCTGACCCAAGTGAAGGGTCTCAAGTCCCGGGCCGGGCTTCCCGGCCTCTACGCAGAGGCGATGAAGCTTGGCATCGGCACGCCGTTTGGCGGCTTCGTTGGACAGGACGACAAGGCGCCCGACCAATACATTCTCCAGCTGTTCCAGTCGGGTCTCGGCATGCCGGACCGCGATTATTATCTTTCGAAGGACGCGAAACTTACGGAGACGCGGCAGCAATATGCCGCGCATCTGACTAAGATGCTCACGCTGGCGGGCGAGCCGAATGCGGCAGCGCGTGCGGCGGCGATTGTCGCGTTCGAGACCAAGATCGCCGCAGCGAGCTGGACCAAGGTCGAGAGCCGCGACGCGACCAAGACCTACAACAAGCTCACGCTCGCACAGCTCACCAAGAGCGCGCCTGGCTTCAACTTCGGCGATCTGATCCGTGCCAGCGGGGCCGAAGGCGTCAATTCGCTTATCGTCGCTCAGCCGACCGCCGTTACGAAGATCTCCGGGTTGGTCAGCAGGGCTCCGCTCGGCGTGCTGAAGGACCAGCTCCTAGTCCGTTCGTTGGACGCTTACGCTTCCTACCTTCCGGCCGCGTTCGATAATGAGAATTTCGCCTTCTACGGCACCACACTTTCTGGAACGCCAGAGCAGGAAGCCCGGTGGAAGCGCGCCGTGAACTTCACTGTGGGCGCGCTCGGGGATGACGTCAGCAAGCTCTACGTCGCCAAATATTTCCCGCCGGAAACCAAGGCAGCAGCCGACGAACTCGTTCACAACATCATCGCTGCAATGGAGCGTCGCATCGACAAGCTCGAGTGGATGAGTGCCGGCACCAAGGTGAAGGCGCACGAAAAGCTCGCCTCCTTCACTCCCAAGATTGGCTACCCGTCGCAGTGGCGCGACATGTCGGGACTGACGATCGATCGCGGGGACCTGCTGGGCAATGCGATGCGGTCGAACCAGTACGACTACGCCTACAATGTCGGGAAGCTCGGCAAGCCGATCTACAAGTGGGAATGGGGAATGACCCCGATGACGATCAACGCCTATGCCAATTTCGGCATGGTAGAGATCGTCTTCCCCGCCGCGATCCTGCAGCCGCCCTTCTTTGATCCCAACGCCGACCCGGCCGTGAATTACGGCGGCATCGGCGCGGTCATTGGCCACGAACTTAGCCACCACTTCGACGACCAGGGCGCGAAGTATGACAAGACGGGCCGTCTGTCCGACTGGTGGACGCCGGAAGATGTGAAGGCTTTCTCGTCGCGGCTCGATAAACTCGGCGCTCAATACGACGCCTACGAACCGCTTCCCGGTTTCCACGTTCAGGGCAAGCTGACGATGGGCGAAAATGTCGCCGACCTCGCGGGCCTCACTGTCGCCCACGACGCCTACATTGCGTCACTCGCGGGCAAGGAGCCGCCGGTGATCGACGGGATGACCGCCGACCAGCGGTTCTATCTCGGCTGGGCGCAGATCTGGCGGCGCAACTACCGCGAAGCGAACCTTCGCCAGCGCCTGCTGACCGATCCGCACTCGCCGTCAGAGCAGCGCGTGTCGATCGTCCGCAACATGGACCCGTGGTACCCCGCGTTTAACGTCCAGTCGGGCCAGAAGCTGTACCTGCCGCCAGCGGACCGCGTCCGCATCTGGTAATGCTTCAGCAGGAGCTGCCGCGGATCGATTCAAGCCCGCTCGACGGGTCGGGCCGGTGGCTTGCGCCGGCCCTGGTCGCCGCGGCAGGCCTGTCTGTTGGATTGGTGTTCCTGCTCGTCGGGCAGGCCGTGATCGGCGGCGTCGTTGCTCTAGCCGGTATCGCTGCCGCTTCCGTCACGTCCCTGCGAAGCGCGAACGCGCTGCCCGTCGGGGAACCACTGGTCGGCGGTCCGGACTTCTCGCTGGTCGGATCGGCGTTGGGAATGTGTGGCGACGCTGCAGCGCTGACGTCGGAAGACGGATCGCTCCTGATGGCCAACGCGGCCTATCGTGATCGCTTCGCCGGCAATCATCCGCCGCTACAGCTCGGCGTCGACGAGGATGCGCAGCAAGGCCTCGAAGTCGCGCGGACCATGGCCTGGCGCGATGGAGCCGGGTGCGCCGGGAGGATCAAGACCCCACAGGGCATCATGGCGGTCGAAGTTGAGCGCGTTGGCGCGCGCAGCGACCTCCTTCTGTGGCGGTTCCCCAAGCCTCCGCCACCGGAACCGACGACCGTCGCCGCCAAATGGCTGTCGGGCACCACAGGCGAGCGGCTCGCCGCGGCCGGGGTCATGGCGGCGCTAGTCGACGAAGAAGGCTTGGTCATCGCCGCGAATAAGCAATTCCGCGACCGGGCGCTCGAGGATGGCGGCGATCCGGCGGGGCATCGGTTCGCCGGGATCGTCGATCTCGGCGAGGACGGCAGCGTTCGGCTCAAATCCGAAGGTGAAGCCGCGAAACCGATGCGACTTGTCCACATCCCCGTGGATCCAAAAAAGGGCGGCAAGTCCGGGACGTTCCTCCTGTTCGAAGGGGGCGACTCGGTGGCGCCGTCGGACGCCGCGCACCTCCAGGCCCTGCTTGATGTCCTCCCGATCGGACTCGCGCTGGTCGACCGCGACGGCCGCTTCCTGACCATGAACGAGGCCTTCCGGAACGCAGCCGGCATCCGCGGAAATTCGAGCCCGGTTTACCCCGGCGACCTGGTCGTGAAGGAAGACAAGGCCGCCGTGGCTGACGCCGTTCGCCGCAACGCACGCGGTCCCGCCATGTCCGGCGACCTGGCCATTAGGCTCGCTCGGCAGCCCACGGATCCCGTGGCGCTGACCATCGCCGGCCTGCGTGGCCTCGGCGATGCTGCGGTGCTGCTGCTGCTCAAGGACAACAGCGAGGAAGCCAAGCTCAAGCGGCAGGTCGCCCAGGCGACCAAGATGCAGGTCGTGGGCCAGCTCGCCGGCGGCGTGGCGCACGACTTCAACAACATCCTCACTGCGATCATCGGCCACTGCGACCTGATGCTGATGCGGCACACGCCAGGCGACAGCGATTACGACGATATCCAGCAAATCAAGTCGAATTCGAACCGTGCAGCGGGTCTAACTCGTCAGCTTTTGGCTTTTTCGCGACAGCAAACCCTGCGCCCGCAGGTGCTTCAGCTTCCCGACGTGGTGTCGGAGGTGTCGCACCTGCTCAAGCGGCTACTCGGCGAGAATGTCGAACTCGCGGTGAAGCACGGCCGCGCTCTCGGCTCCATTCGCGCCGACCCCGGACAGCTTGAACAGGTTATCATCAACCTGGCCGTGAACGCCCGCGACGCAATGGCCGAGAAGGGCGGAGGCACGCTCACTATCCAGACTTACCCGGTGAAGTCTGACCAGGTCGCCCAGCTCGGCTCCGACATCCTGCCGATCGCTGACTACAGCGCGCTGTCGGTGACCGACACCGGCACCGGCATTCCCCCAAATGTGTTGGGCAAGATCTTCGAGCCGTTCTTCACCACGAAGGAGGTCGGCAAGGGCACCGGCCTTGGCCTTTCAACCGTCTACGGCATCGTCAAGCAGTCGGGGGGCTTCATCTTCGCGGACTCGAAAGTCGGCGAGGGCACGCGGTTTGTCATCTATCTCCCGGTTCATCGTGAGGAAGCATCGGCGGCAAAGTCCGCGAAGTCCGTCAAAGCAAAACAGGACGAGCTGTGGGGGAGTGGCACCGTGCTTCTTGTCGAGGATGAGCCGATGGTCCGCTCGGTGGCCGAGCGGGCGCTCACCCGTCACGGCTACACGGTGATCACTGCCGACAATGGGGAAGAGGCGCTGGAAGTCATCGGCCGCGGCGAAGAGATCGACCTCCTGCTTAGCGACGTCGTCATGCCGGGCATGGACGGACCGGCAATGGTGGCCGAAGCGCGCAAGCAGCGGCCCGAGCTGAAAGTGCTTTTCATGTCGGGTTACGCCGAAGAGCAGCTGCGCCAGTCGCTAGGCGTCGACAACGCGCATTTTCTGCCGAAACCTTTTTCCGTGCAGGACCTTGCGGAGGCCGCGAAGCGGGCGCTCGGCACGAAATAGAACTTGCCCTGCGAAACTTGAAGACTATGCCACGGGCAATGTCTGCGGGGCGTTCCATCCTAATCGTCGAAGACGAACCCCTGATTGCAATGATGCTTGAGGACTTTCTCGAGTCGCTCGGTCACAAGGTGGCCGCGACCTGCGATACCGTCGAATGTGCGCTCGACCAGGCTGAAATAGGTGCGTTCGATCTCGCGATTCTCGACGTCAACCTGAAGGGCGAGAACGTGTGGCCGGTCGCGACCAGGCTGCGCGAGAAAAACGTTCCGTTCGTCATTGCCACGGGCGGGCACGTTGATCCGCCGCCACCCGAGTTCAACGACGCGCCAGTGATCGAGAAGCCATATACGGTTGATCGAGTCACGCCCGCCATAGAGGCGGCGCTCGCGGCCTGAACGATCTGCCTGACCGAAGTTGGGACAGGCCTGCGCCGCTGGCGCGACAGCCTCTTGCGAGGGGCATCGACCCAATCCATATTGTTGAGAACAAAGGCGCTATTGCTCAGTGGGAGCGTTAACTCTCCGGCAGAGTTGATTGTGTAATAAAGCGGGCTAGCATGGCCCATTGGATACGGCCGTTAGTGGCCGGTGTATAAGGACTTAAATGACCAAGCTTTCAGGCGGCGACGGCAAGAGCACCCTCTACTGCTCCTTCTGCGGTAAGTCGCAGCACGAGGTACGGAAGCTGATCGCCGGTCCGACTGTCTTCATCTGCGATGAATGCGTCGAGCTGTGCAACGACATCATCCGCGAGGAATCCAAATCTGCGCTGGTGAAGACCCGCGACGGCGTTCCGACTCCGGCGGAAATTTGCAAGGTCCTCGACGACTACGTGATTGGCCAGGACCGCGCCAAGCGCGTCCTCTCGGTCGCTGTTCACAACCATTACAAGCGGCTGTCGCATGGCGCGAAGACTGGCAACGAAGTCGAGCTTGCCAAGTCGAATATCCTGCTGATCGGCCCGACGGGCTGCGGCAAGACGCTGCTGGCGCAGACGCTGGCGCGCATCCTCGACGTTCCGTTCACGATGGCGGACGCGACCACGCTGACCGAAGCGGGTTACGTCGGTGAGGACGTGGAGAACATAATCCTGAAGCTGCTGCAGGCGTCCGACTACAATGTCGAAAAGGCGCAACGCGGCATCGTCTACATCGACGAAATCGACAAGATCAGCCGCAAGTCGGACAATCCCTCGATCACTCGCGACGTGTCGGGCGAGGGCGTCCAGCAGGCGCTCCTGAAGCTGATGGAAGGCACGACCGCGTCGGTCCCGCCGCAGGGTGGTCGCAAGCATCCGCAGCAGGAATTCCTGCAGGTCGACACCACCAACATCCTGTTCATTTGCGGCGGCGCGTTTGCCGGCCTCGAAAAGATCATTGCCGACCGCCTGCAGGGCAAGTCGATCGGGTTCGGCGCCCACGTTGCTGCTCCGGACGAGCGTAAGACGGGCGAAGTGCTTCGCAATTGCGAGCCTGAGGACTTGCTGAAGTTCGGCCTGATCCCGGAATTTATCGGCCGTCTGCCGGTGATTGCGACCCTGATGGACCTCGACGAAGAGGCCCTGGTCAAGATCCTGGTCGAGCCGAAGAACGCGCTGGTGAAGCAATATGCCAAGCTGTTCGACATGGAAGATGTCGAGCTCGAGTTCACCGACGATGCGCTTCATTCGGTCGCCAAGAAGGCGATCGAGCGGAAGACTGGCGCTCGCGGCTTGCGCTCGATCCTCGAAGGCATCCTGCTCGACACCATGTTCGACCTTCCGTCGATGGACGGCGTCGATGAGGTGCACGTCGACAAGGATGTCGTCGAAGGCCGCAAGGAACCGGTTCGGGTCTACGCCAAGAAGGATAAGGCGGGCGACGCCGCGTGACCTCAGCGGGGGGCGCGGTTGCCGACCAGGGCAGCCGTATTTCTGACGACAAATTCCTGAACCTGCTGCCGGCGTTCCTGCGGGAGCCGCGTAGAGCGTGGCTCGTCATTCCGGTCGCGTGGCTGGCGTCTATCATCGGCAGCCTTGCACTGGCCGCGCTCGTTCAGTCGATCGCGCCGCATGCCCAGTCGGTAGAAGTTCCCAAGGGCCTGCCACCGTGGCTGATCATCTTCGGCTTCGCGATCTTTTCGCCAGTCGTCGAATCGATCCTGATGGGCTTGGGGTTGAAGCTCCTGCTGCGCTGGCTAGCGCCGGGGCAGGCGATCTTCGTCAGCGCGATCGTCTGGGGCATCCTGCATTCATTGCAGGTGCCTGTGTGGGGGCTGGCTATCTGGTGGCCGTTCCTGATATTCTCGACCCTGTTCGTTGTGTGGCAGCAACGCGGGTTCTGGACCGGCGTCGGGGTCGCGGCAGCTACCCACTTCCTGCAAAATATCGGCCCGTCGCTGGCGATCGCCTACCCGAACGCCTTTCACGGCCTCGGATGACCGAGGCGGGGGATCACCGCCGGAGTTGAACGCGCATAGTCGGTGAACGCTGTACCGAACTGCGCTTCAAGCAATTCATCTTCGGATTTCGTTCGGATCCTCGTTCCAATCAGGAACAGCGGCAGGCCGACGATCAACTGCAAGTAATGACCAAGTGCGACCGCGAGGCCGAGCAGGAACAGCAGCATTCCCAGGTAGATGGGATGCCGGACGTGAGCGTAAGGGCCATTGCGGATCAGCTGGTGGTCCGTCCGCATGCGGGCCTGGAAACTCCAGTTCTTGCCCAGTGCATTGGAGCTCGCGACGAACAGGTAGAGCGTGCCCCCCATCAACAGCAGCACCGCGACTGCCCCGGCAATCGAGGCGGGGCTCCATGGCGGCAGCGTCGGCTGGGTGCGGCCGAAGCCTGTCAGGAAGAACGCGATCGATTGAAGCGCTATTCCGAGCCGCGATTTGCCGGCGGTGCGACCGACGCTTTCCGATTTCCGCCGCGATAATGCACGGATGAGCGCCGCGAAGAACAGGATCCCTAGCGCGGTGAAAATCCAGAGTTGAAGCCAGCCGATCGGCACCGCGAGCAGGTTCATCGCCCGCGCCATAGCCGACGTGAAATCGTTACACCAACCGAATGAGCCTTACCGCTGGACCGCGGCGACCATCTTCGAGCTGAAGCGGTCCATGAGCGCCTGGTCCCGGCCGTAGGGGTCGGGCAGGAACTGCACGCCCGTCGCGGTCGGCTGCACCGTCAGATAGGTCATGTACACCGGTGTCGGCTGTGGCAAGTTCACTTCTTCCTCCACCTTGGGATTGGCGCCCGTCGGCACGCTTCCGAACAGCCACTTTGCGAGGCGCTTGTAATCCTCGACCCGGACGCAGCCGTTGCTGATCCATAGCTCGTTCTTGGTGAAGTGATCCTTCTCCGGCGAATCGTGGAGATAGATGCCGAAATAGTTGGGCAGCATGAACTTCATCATGCCCATCGAGTTGGCCGGGCTGGGAAGTCGGCGCAGGCGAACTTCCTGGCGGCCATCGACGACCGCCTGCCAGTCGACCGTCTTCGGGTCGAGACGCGGAGCGTTCTCGCTGTAATCCGCCATCACCTCATATTCTCGCTCGGTGAGGTAGCTCGGGCCCTGCGCGACGACACGCGGCGCGATGAGGCTGCGAACAAGCTCGGGCGGGACATTCCAGTACGGATTGACGCTGGCGTACTTGATGTACGCGGCCATCATCGGCGTTGCGGTCTCGGCCTTGCCAACGATTACCTTCATCTCGTCGACCTTATGGCCGTTCTCCCATAGCGACAGCCGAGCGCTCCCCGCATCCACGACTGCATATTTTCGCTCGTCCTCAGGCGAGGGGAGGCGCCGCGCGCGCTCCATGTTGATGATGATCTTCTGTTCGTAATATTCCGCGCCGCGGTTCAGCGCATCGATCGTTCCCGCGCCCGCGACGCCATCGGCCTTCAGGCCATGATCGGCCTGGAATTCCTTCACCGCGGCCGCGAGCGGTGCGTCGAAGCTCGTGCCGTCAGGCAGGCCGAGGCGATTGCGCAGAGCCGAAACGCGGTCGCCCGTCATTCCGCTCTTGAGGGTAGGACCGGACGGAACCTGGGTGTTAGGCAAATTGCCCCAGCGCTGCTGATACTTGACCAGCCCACGACGAAGGTCGGTGTAGATCGGGTTCATGGAGACGAACATGTCCACCGGAGCCCCGCTCCAGTCGTCGAACGAGACGTCATGCACCAGGTTCGACGTTTGGATCGCCTTCGGGACGAGGTCCTCGTCGATGTAGATCATGTCCACGCCCTGCTCGATCGCTGGGGGCAGATCGATCGGCTCGAGCGCGGGCCCACGCTTGGCGGGCGAGCTTTGCTGCTGTTGCTGTTGCTGCGCCCAGGGCATGGGCGCCGGGCCTGGAGGCGGAGGCATCCACGGCTCGGCGCGCGGCCCGGGATATTGCGGCTGCACCGGCATCGGCTGCGGCGCCGGCCAAGGCTGGCCGTATTGCGCTGCAGCGACGGCGGGCAGGGCGAGGGCGCTGAGCGCAAGCAGGGAATATCGAGTTTTCACGAGAGCTTAGATACCAATTCAAGCTGAACGATTACAGAATCTGCCGTTCACTTGGGCGTGAGTCATTCACCTTCCAGCGGCAGAGTGTCCCGCTCTCGCTTCCCGACCGGCGCGTCAAGCGCTTCCGCCGCTCGTTCGACGTCTTCTTCGCTCGGTGGATCCGGAAGGTCCTCGCCCGGGGAAAGCGCGTCGTCCGGAATGCCGGGTCCCGTACCTGCGATCGTCTCGTTGACCGCTTCTTCATTGGGGCCGTTGCTGATCTTTTCTCTGTCTTCCGGCATGTCGGTCTCCACCTTGAGATCACGGCACTTCAGCGAGCGATTGCTGTGGATTGTTCCGGCCCTTTGTTGCGCGCGGGTGACGCGCCGCCCATATATTCTGCATGACTCGTTTCCTTCCGATCCTTCCCCTTCGCGACATTGTCGTGTTCCCGCACCGTATCGTTCCCCTGTTCGTCGGGCGCGAGAAGTCGGTCGCGGCATTGGAAGCTGCGATGGCCACGGACCGTGAACTGTTCCTGGTTGCGCAGCTGGATCCGGGCGAAGACGATCCGGATCGCGACGCGCTTTACGACCTCGGCGTAGTCGCGACTGCCATGCAGCTTCTGAAGCTGCCGGATGGAACGGTGCGCGTGCTGGTGGAGGGTGCGAAGCGCGCAAGGCTGGTGAACCTGGTCCCGCGCGACGGCTATCTGACTGCGGAAGTCGAGGAAATCGACGAAGAAGCGTCCGACGGCGCCGAGGCGCAGGCTCTGATGCGCTCGGTCATCGACCAGTTCGAAAATTACGCAAAGCTCAACAAGCGGTTGCCACCCGAAACCGGCATCCAGCTGGCCGAGATCGAGGACCCTTCTGCGCTTGCGGATGCGATTGCATCGAACCTTTCGATCAAGGTCGCCGATAAGCAGGCGCTTCTGGGCGAGCTCAACCCAGGCCGCCGGCTGGAGATGGTGTTCGCCTTCATGGAAGGCGAGCTCGGCGTCCTGCAGGTGGAGAAGAAGATTCGCAGCCGCGTGAAGCGCCAGATGGAGAAGACGCAGCGCGAATATTATCTCAACGAGCAGTTGAAGGCGATCCAGCGCGAGCTCGGCAATGAAGGCGAAGAGGGGGGCGATGAACTCCACGAGCTGGCCGAAAAAATTCGCAAGACTCGCCTGTCGAAGGAAGCGCGGACGCGCGCCAACGCCGAGCTAAAGAAGCTGCGCGCGATGGCGCCGATGTCCGCCGAAGCGACGGTCGCTCGCAATTACCTCGACGTGCTGCTCGGCCTTCCGTGGGGCAAGAAGTCGAAGCTCAAGAAGGATATCGCCGAGGCGCAGAACGTCCTCGATGAAGACCATTACGGGCTCGAGAAGGTCAAAGACCGGATCGTCGAATATCTCGCCGTGCAGGCGCGAACGAATAAGCTGAAGGGCCCGATCCTGTGCCTCGTGGGCCCGCCGGGCGTCGGCAAGACTTCGCTCGGCCGCTCGATCGCTCGTGCGACGGGTCGCGAATTCGTTCGCCAGTCACTGGGCGGCGTTCGCGACGAGGCCGAGATCCGCGGTCACCGTCGCACCTACATCGGCTCGCTCCCGGGCAAAATCGTGTCGAACATCAAGAAGGCCGGAACGTCGAACCCGCTGTTCCTGCTCGATGAAATCGACAAGCTCGGCCAGGATTTCCGTGGCGATCCAAGCTCGGCGCTGCTCGAGGTTCTCGATCCGGAGCAGAACAACAAGTTCCAGGACCATTATCTGGAGCTCGACTATGACCTCAGCGACGTGATGTTCGTCACGACGGCGAACTCGCTCGACATGCCGCAGCCGTTGCTCGACCGCATGGAGATCATCCGGCTGGAAGGGTACACAGAGGATGAGAAAGTCGAGATCGCGAAGCGGCACCTAATCCCGAAGCAGATGGAGGCGCACGGGCTGAAAGATAGCGAGCTTGAATTCAGTGACGACGCCCTGCGCGGAATCCTTCGTTTCTACACGCGCGAAGCTGGTGTCCGCACGCTCGAGCGCGAACTCGCCAAGGTCGCGCGCAAGGCGCTACGCCAGATTCTCGAGGGCAAGTACGAGAACATCGTCGTCACCCAGGAGAATCTGAACAGCTTCCTGGGTGTCCGCCGCTACCGTTATGGCGTCGGCGAGGAAGAGGACCAGGTCGGTGCCGTCACCGGTCTCGCCTGGACCGAGGTCGGCGGGGAGCTGCTCACGATCGAAGCCGTCACCGTTCCGGGCAAGGGCCAGATCAAGACCACCGGCAAGCTCGGCGAAGTGATGCAGGAGTCGATCCAGGCTGCGATGAGCTTTGTGAAGGCGCGGGCCCCGGCCTATGGCGTCAAGCCGTCGATCTTCGCGCGCAAGGACATCCACGTTCACTTGCCTGAAGGCGCTGTTCCCAAAGACGGACCGTCGGCCGGCATCGGCATGGTTACCGCGATGATCTCGACCCTTTCGGGCGTGGCCGTTCGCCGCGATGTCGCGATGACCGGCGAGGTCACGCTTCGCGGCCGGGTGCTCCCGATCGGCGGTCTTAAGGAGAAGCTGCTGGCGGCGCTGCGCGGTGGGATCACCACCGTGCTGATCCCGGCCGAGAACGAAAAGGACCTCGCCGAGATTCCGGCCAGCGTGAAAGAAGGGCTGGAGATCATTCCGGTCGAACACGTCGACGAGGTCCTTTCGCGGGCTCTCGTCGATCAGCTCCATTCCATCGAGTGGACCGACGCCGACGAGCATGCCGCCGAGCCGCCGGTTCACGGCCTGAATCCCGAAACGGGCCTTCCGATCCGTCACTAGCGCTGGACTCGGACGCGAAGTCTTGCCTTAAAGTCGATGGCCTCGCGCGGCCGAGTCTCGCCGCGGGGGAACGATGGAGTGACGGGCCGTGAACAAGCAGGAATTGATTGGACATGTCGCGGACCGTGCCGGCCTTAGCCGCAACGACGCTGCGCGCGCGGTCGAAACGATGCTCGAAGTGATTACCTCGACCCTGAAACGGGGTGACGAGGTCCGGTTGGTTGGGTTCGGCAATTTCTCCGTTACCCGGCGCAAGGCATCGACAGGCCGCAATCCGCGCACTGGCGAGCCGATGCAGATCAAGGCAACGTCGCAGCCCAAGTTCCGTCCGGGCAAAGTCCTGAAAGACGCGGTCCAGTAACTGGACACTCGCGAAAGCGCGGCTATATCGCGCGCTTCCCGACACTAGCGGGCGCGTAGCTCAGCGGTAGAGCACACCCTTCACACGGGTGGGGTCACAGGTTCAATCCCTGTCGCGCCCACCATCCTCAGTCTGATTGAGGGTGGGCAGTCCTAGTCGAGGTAAGCGGGCTGGAAGCTCGCGACGCGGCGAATCTCGGCCCAGTCGGTGAACTGGATTTCGCGGCCGGCCCGCTTGATCAGGCCTTGCCGTTCGAGGTCCGCGAAAACGCGGTTCACGTTGACTGATGTCTGGCCGGTAATGTCGGCAATCTGTTGCTGGGTGAACGGATTGACCATCTTGCCCTGCGGCACGTGCATGCGGGCTGCAGTTTCGCACAGCAGGTGCGCGACCCGCGCGATGGAATCGCGGCGGCCGCAATTGACCAGCCATTCGTAGCCGATCGATTCGTTGCGCTGGATAAGGCGTAGGAAAAAGCGCTGCAGCTCAGGATGTGCGTTGACGATCGGGTCGAAGTCCTTGGCCTTGCCGACCATGACTTCGCTCTTGACGATGGCCTGGATCCCGTAGCCGGCGCTGCCGGGCGCGGGCAGGATGCCTTCACCCGCGAAGCGAAGCGCGACAATCTGCCGGCGGCCCGATCCATCCGTTTTGTATTTGGCGAGGATCCCATTGCGGACGAACATGACTTCGTCGCGCGCGGCCCCAGGTTCCCGGAAGGGCCGCCTGGGATCGGCAAGCGCGATCCGGTGCGGCATATCCGCGAGAAGATCTGCCAGGGACGACTCCAGGCCTGCGCGGATCAACGTATCCCGCAGTGATACTCCAGGCGCAGGCGCTTTCGCACGCCGAGTCGCCATCCTAGGTTCTCCCCAGCGCACTGTAGATGCGCCAACCCCGTACATTCGTTATTGATTAAACTCTTATTCAACGCAAGACAGTTACCGGAAGTTAGCCTGTAACTCTGCTGTCATTTCCCGGATATGTTCGCTGGTAAGGGCAACCGAGCTGCCAAGCTGCGGCGGCCCCGGCCAGCCGGCGTCTTCGAAGTCGATGCCCTGCCATTTGCGCACCCCGGAGTAACGCGGGATTACGTGGAAATGGACGTTGGGGTCCACCATCATCAACATCAGGTAATTGATGCGCTCATATTGAGTGAAGGCGCGGAGCGCGCGTTCGATAGCGGCGATAGCGTGACCCTGTTCGGCAAACGCTTCCGCCGGAAGATCGCCGTAAGCCGTGGCGTCCCCTTTGGCCGCAAGGACGAGCGAGCCGAGAGTCACCTGAGCCGGCCGAAGCAGCACGACCCAATGTTCGAACTCTTTGATGAGGCTGTCCGGATAGCCGAATTTCTCGATCGTCTGGTTCATGACCTAGGCCTCGCTTGCCTTCCGCTGGCACGAACCCTAAGTGGCGCCGGCGCCGAAGGAAACCGCCGCGACAAGCGGAATCCGTAGCGTTGTGGCGATCGTAGCTCAGCTGGTTAGAGCATCGGTTTGTGGTACCGAGGGTCGGGGGTTCAAGTCCCCTCGATCGCCCCATTTTACACTTCGATAGCACCGGAAAATTCAACCACCATGACCATGCCTTGGGGCTTGCCCGACTTCGACGCGCATGAAGCCGTTCACTTTGTTGCGGACGAGAAGTCCGGTCTGAAGGCGATCATTGCGATCCATTCGACCCATCTCGGTCCGGCTGGCGGCGGTTGCCGTTTCTGGCATTATGCCAAGGACGAAGAGGCGCTGACGGACGCCCTGCGCCTGTCGCGCGGTATGAGCTACAAGAATGCGATGGCGGGTCTTCCGCTCGGCGGCGGGAAGTCGGTAATCCTGGCTGATGAAGCCAAGACCAAGACTCCTGAAATGCTGCACGCGTTCGGCAAGGCGGTCGATAGCTTGAATGGCCGCTACGTCACTGCGGAAGATGTCGGCATCAATGTCGCCGACATGATCGAGGTCGCCCGCTCGACGAAATATGTCGCGGGCCTTCCCAACAGCGCCGGAGACGTCGGCGGCGATCCGGGCCCGCACACGTCGCTCGGCGTGTTCCTCGGCATCAAGGAGGCCGTGAAGTGGGCGCTGGGCAAGGACAGCCTGAGTGGGCTGCACATCGCGCTTCAGGGGGCGGGCAGCGTCGCGAGCGGCGTTGCGCTCCATGCGTGCGCTGAAGGCGCCAAGCTAACGATTGCCGACGTCGACCCGGCCAAGGCGCAGAAGCTCGCCGACCGCACCGGCGGCAAGGTCGTGTCTCCCGACGAAATCCTCGGGCTTGAAGCTGACGTGCTGAGCCCATGCGCGCTTGGCGCGATCTTCACCGAGGAGACGATTGCCGACCTCAAGGTGCCGATCGTTGCCGGAGGCGCCAACAACCAGCTCGCAACACCGGAAGACGGCGAGCGGCTGCACGCGCGCAACATCCTCTACGCGCCCGATTACGTCATCAACGCCGGCGGCATCATCAACGTCTGCACCGAATATCTCGGCGATGGCGACGCGACCCTGGTCCGCCGCCGGATCGAGGGCATTCCGACGCGCCTGCACCAGATCTGGACCGAAGGCTCGGAAAGCGGCCGCGATCCGGCCGCGGTTGCGGACGCTATGGCGCAGAGGCTCATCGGCAGGGCATAAGCGCACGTCGTGCACGCCTTCGCCAATCCCGCGCGGTTCCTCCGCTTTGCCCGGCCGGCCACGATTTGGTTGCTGCTGACCGGGCTTGCACTGGCGGCCGTCGGGATATTCGCCGGCCTCACGCTGACTCCGCCCGATTACCTTCAGGGCGAGACCGTTCGAATCCTCTACATCCACGTGCCTTCGGCCTGGCTCGGGATGGCGGGTTGGATGGGTATTGCCGCCGCATCGATCAGCCAGCTCGTTTGGCGACATCCCCTGGCCGCCGTCGCCGGCCGCGCGACCGCACCGGCCGGAGCGACATTCGCCGCGATCTGCCTGATGACTGGCTCGATCTGGGGCCGCCCGACCTGGGGCACGTGGTGGGAATGGGATGGCCGCCTGACGTCCATGCTGATCCTTTTTTTCATGTACCTCGGCTACATCGCCCTCGCCTCAGCCGAGCGTGAACGTGGCGGGGAGGGGCGCATCGCCGCGATCTATGGGCTCGTCGGCGCGATCAACCTGCCGATCATCCATTATTCGGTGCTGTGGTGGCGAACGCTTCATCAGGGCGAAAGCATCGGCATCACCGGCTCGACCATCGACAATTCGATCCTGTGGCCGCTGCCGCTGACCATGATCGGGTTCACCTGCCTGTTCGGCGCCGTCGTCCTGATGCGGATTAGGGCGGAGCTCGCCGAGACGAAGGTCGAAGCGCGAATGCGGAGGATGAGCCGGTGAATCCCTGGCCGTTCGTCCTCGGCGCTTATTCGGTCGCGATCCTGCTGACCGCGGCCCTGATCGCCTGGTCCTTCGTGTCGATGCGCCGCGCCGAGGCAGCCGCCGACGCGCTTACCCGCGAATGAAGCCGAAGAACCAGCGCCTGGCGCTCGTCAGCGCTGCGATCGCCGCGGCCCTCGTCGCCGTGCTGCTCGCCATGTGGGGGCTGCGGGAGAAGGCCTCCTATTTCTACACGCCCGCGGATATCGCGGCCGGAAGGGCGGTCGCGGGGCAGTCGATGCGCCTCGGCGGAATGGTGGAGCAGCACTCGGTCCAGCGCGACCCGGACGGCATCACAATTCGCTTCATCGTGACCGACGGCGAGGCGCGCCTCCCGGTGACCTATCGTGGCATCGTCCCCGATCTCTTCAGGGAGGGTAGCGGGGTCGTTGCCGAGGGCCAGCTTCAGTCCAATCAATTCGTCGCCACCACCATCCTGGCTAAGCACGATGAACGCTACATGCCGCCCGAACTCGGCAATCTTGCGGCGGAGCACAAGGCCGGTAAGACGCTCGAGAAATGATCGCCGAAGCCGGGCTCGCGGCATTGTGGCTCGCAGCCGGGCTCGCCGCTTTCCAGTTTATCCTGATGATCGGGGCCTTGCGCGGCAGCGAGGACGGTCTCGTCCGCCCGATGCGCTCCGTTGCGGTCGTCCAGGGCGTGCTGACCGCAATAGCCTTCGCGATGCTCGTCGCCGTCTTCGCGACCACCGACCTGTCGGTCGCGCTGGTTTACGAGAATAGCCACAGCGCCAAGCCGTTTATTTACAAGGTCGCCGGCACCTGGGGGAACCATGAAGGCTCGATGCTTCTATGGGTGACCATCCTCGCCGCCGCGGGTGCATCCCTTGCGCTCTTCTCGCGACGGACGAGCGAGCGAACTTTGGTCGCGGCGCTCGGCAGCCAGGCAGTATTGGCGCTCGGTTTTTATGCCTTCCTGCTGATCGCCTCGAACCCGTTCGCGCGCCTTAGCCCGCCCGCGCCCGAAGGGCAGGGCCTGAACCCGCTGCTGCAGGACCCGGGCTTGGCCTTCCATCCGCCAACGCTCTACGTCGGTTATGTTGGTCTCTCCATCGCATTCAGCCTCGCGGTTGGCGCGCTGCTCACCAACCAGGTCGATAACAAGCTCGCGCAGGCGATGCGGCCGTGGGTTCTCGCCGCGTGGATTTTCCTGACGCTTGGCATCACAGCCGGAAGCTACTGGGCATATTACGAGCTTGGCTGGGGCGGGTTCTGGTTCTGGGACCCCGTCGAAAATGCCTCGCTGATGCCATGGCTCGCGGCGACGGCTCTCCTTCACTCGATCAATGTCCTGGCAGCACGCGGAGCCCTGAAAGCGTGGACGATGATGCTCGCCGTCATCGCCTTCTCGATGTCCATGGTCGGCACGTTCCTCGTCCGCTCCGGAGTGCTCACCTCGGTCCACGCTTTCGCCATCGACCCGGAGCGCGGCACGTTCCTTTTGGCGCTTCTCGCGATCTATGTTGGCGCGGCGTTCGTCCTGTTCGCAGTGCGCGGAGCGACGCTGAAGGAAGGCGCGCCGTTCGAACTGGTGAGCCGCGAGACGGGCCTCGTCATCAACAACCTGCTGTTGAGCGTCATCCTCGGCATCGTTTTTGTCGGGACACTCTACCCTTTGTTCGTGGAGGCGCTCAGCAGTGAAAAACTGTCTGTGGGAGCGCCTTATTTTAACGCGGTCGCGGGGCCACTCGCGCTGATCCTGGCCGTGCTGGTTGGTGTCGGACCGTTGTTGTCGTGGCGACGCGAGCGCCGACCGGTGTTCAAGCAACTGACGATCCCGGGCTTGCTGGGTCTCACTGCGCTGGTCATCACCTTCATCGTCGCGCCGGGCATCGCGATCCTTCCGCGGCTGGGGATGACGGTTGCGGCGTACCTTTTGGCAGCGTCCATCCTTCCACTGGTTCGTCGCAACCCGCTTCGGGCGCCGCTCGCCACTTGGGGCATGGTCGTGGCGCATTTCGGCATCGCGGTTTCGGTCGCCGGGATGGCGATGAACGCTGCTTTCACCGAAGAGGGGCTCGCCGTTGCGAGAGTGGGAGACCGCCTAAACGTTGGCCCGTGGGTCGTCGAGTTTGGAGAGGTAATCCCGACCGCGGGCAAGAACTGGACCGCGCTCGAGGCGCAGCTTCGCGCCACGCGCGGGGAAGGGCTGGTGATCCTGAAGCCGCAGACGCGCTTCTATTCCGATCCGCCGACCACCACCAACGAGGCCGCGATCCACACGTTCTGGAATGGCCAGCTCTACACCGTGCTCGGCAAGGGGGACGCTGCCAATGGCTGGCAGGTTCGGCTGTGGTGGAAGCCGTTCGTTACCCTTATTTGGGCGGGCGGCGCGCTGATTGCGATCGGCGGCGCAATGGCGCTCCTGGGGCGGCTGTGGCGGCTTCGGCGCCGCCGCAGGCAGTCGGAAAATTGGCGGCAGGAGCGTTACGCTTGAGCCGCGCCGTCCGCTTCGCGCCGCTGGCGATATTGGTCCTGCTGCTCGCCGGTCTCGTGTGGCGGCTGGCGACCCCTGCCGACACGAATGTCACTTCGAAGCTCGACGGCAAGCCCGTGCCCGTCTTCGTTCTGCCCGCTGCCTTGCCCAACAAGCCGACGCTGAACTCGGCCGACCTTGCAACCGGCCAGCCGCGCATCGTCAACATCTTCGCCAGCTGGTGCGTGCCCTGCATCACCGAGGTCAAGGTCCTGCAGGAACTGAAGGCCCACGGTGTGCACATCGACGGCATCGCGGTTCGTGACCGGCCGGAGGATATCGCGGACTTCCTCGCCCGGCGCGGAGACCCCTACGAGCGGATCGGCAGCGACGCACAGAGCCGGGTTCAGATCGCGCTTGGATCGTCCGGCGTCCCCGAAAGCTTCATCGTCGATGGCCGGGGCATCATCCGCTACCAGCATATCGGTCCGATCGCGGAAACGGATTTGCCGATGATCCTGGCCAGGCTGGAGGAGGCGAAATGAGAACGCTAACGATCATCATCGCGCTGCTTCTCGCGGCGCCGGCGCTCGCTGACAGCAATATGCCCCCCGCTTACTGGTCTGACCGGCAGCTTCCGAATCCGAAGCAAGAAGCGGAGGCTCAGGCGCTCATGAACGAGCTGCGATGCCTCGTGTGCCAGGGGCAATCGATTGCTGACAGCGACGCGGATCTTGCTGCGGACATGCGCGACCTTGTCCGCCGCCGCATCGCCGCTGGCGAAAAGCCGGCCTCGATCCGCGGCTGGCTGGTCCAGCGCTACGGCACGTGGATCAGCTATAAGCCGACGGCAGAGCCCGCGGCGTGGCCCTTGTGGCTGGCGCCGCTGGCGCTGCTGCTTATCGGAGTGTTTCTGATCCGGCACCGCGTCCGATTGGGGAAGCGCCCATGATCGGCTGGCTGATTCTTGTCCTGCTCATTGCTGCAAGCGCAGGCGGCCTGTGGCTGATGAAGGTGCGCGGCGGACTTCTCACCGCCGCAATGGCAGCGCTCGTATTCGGAGCCGCCGGCTATGCCTTTCAGGGGCGGCCTGGCATCCCCGACGCGCCAGCCAATGCCGCAGCCGAACGCACCTACGTCCCGCTAGCTGCTGCCCGTCACGCATTCTACGGCAACTTCAGCGCAGAAGAATCGTGGATGAGCATGTCTGAAGCGCTTGAGCGGGGCGGCGATACCGAGAATGCCGTCGGCCTGCTCCAGAACGCGGTCAATCGCTACCCCGGCAGCCCGCACTTGTGGATCGGTCTCGGCAACGCGCTGGTCGACCATGCGCACGGCCTCACTCCGCCGGCGGAGATGGCCTATCAGCGCGCGGCCGAGCTTTCGCCTGGCTATCCGGCGCCGCCCTTCTTCTACGGGCTCGCCCTCGCTCGTTCTGGCGATCGCGCGTCGGCCGTCGCCATCTGGAAGCGCCTCCTTGCGAACAGCCCAAAGGACGCTAGTTGGCGCCCGCTGGTTGAACTGGGCATCGCGACCCTGAGCCAACCTCCACCGGCGCATGAACAAGTGGGCGCTTCAACCCGCCGTTAATTGACTACAGGAAGGGCGCTCCCTACATCGCCCGCCACGGTTTCTGCAGCGTCGGCGGGAGCAATTCTGCCTTTCCGGAACGCGCGGGTTTTTAAGGGAATCTCAGAGTGATCGCCGGACTGGCAAAGAGCATCTTCGGGTCGTCCAACGACCGCTATGTGCGTGGGCTCGGCAAATATGTCGACGCCGTCAATGCGCTTGAAACCAACATCCGGGCCCTCAACGACGATGAACTGCGCGGCCAGACCGAGCTGTTCCGAGCCCGTCTCGCGAAGGGCGAACGGCTCGACGACCTGCTTCCCGAAGCATTCGCAACGGTGCGCGAGGCCGCGGTCCGCACCCTCGGCCAGCGCCATTACGACGTCCAGCTGATCGGCGGCATCGCGCTACACCGCGGCGAAATCGCGGAGATGAAGACCGGCGAAGGAAAGACGCTTGTCGCGACGCTCGCGGTCTATCTTAATGCGCTTGAAGGACGGGGCGTCCACGTTGTTACCGTCAACGACTACCTCGCCCGCCGCGATGCCGAGTGGATGGGGCAGATCTATCGCTTCCTTGGGATGACCGTGGGCGTGATTGTGCCGAACCTGTCGGACGAAGACCGCCGCGCCGCCTACAACAGCGACATCACCTACGCGACGAACAACGAGCTCGGCTTCGACTATCTGCGCGACAATATGAAATATTCGCGCGAGCAGATGGTCCAGCGGCCATTCCACTTCGCCATTGTCGATGAGGTGGACTCGATCCTGATCGACGAAGCCCGCACTCCGCTGATCATTTCCGGCCCGACGGACGACAAGTCCGATCTCTACATCTCCGTCGATCGCATCGTGAAAACCTTCGTCGAGGGCGATTACGAGAAGGACGAGAAGCAGAAGAGCGTCGTCCTTACCGAAGAGGGCACCGAAAAGGCCGAGCGCATGCTCGAGGCCGACGGCCTGATCGAGGGGCGCAACCTCTACGACGTCGTCAATACGCAGGCCGTCCACCACTTGAACCAGGCGCTCAAGGCGAACGTCATGTTCAAGAAGGACATCGATTACATCGTGAAGGACGGGAAGGTCGTCATCATCGACGAATTCACCGGCCGCATGATGGACGGGCGGCGCTGGTCGGACGGTCTCCACCAGGCGGTCGAGGCCAAGGAAGGCGTGATCATCGAGCCGGAGAACCAGACGCTCGCCTCGATTACCTTCCAGAACTACTTCCGCATGTATCCGAAGCTGTCGGGCATGACCGGCACGGCGATGACCGAAGCGCCGGAATTCTTCGACATCTATAAAATGAACGTGGTCGCGATCCCGACCAATGTCCCGGTCAAGCGCGTCGACGAGGACGATGAGTTCTACAAGACGATGCCGGAGAAATTCGCGGCGATCGCGAAGGAGCTCAAGGAGAAGCAGAAGACCGGCCAGCCCGCGCTCGTCGGCACGGTGTCGATCGAGAAGTCGGAGATGCTTTCCGAATATCTCGAAAAGGAAGGCATCAAGCACTCGGTCCTGAACGCCCGCTTCCACGAGAGCGAAGCGCATATCGTCGCCCAGGCGGGCCGCGAGGGCGCGGTCACCATCGCGACCAACATGGCCGGTCGCGGCACCGACATTCAGCTCGGCGGCAACCTCGAGTTCCGGATGCAGGACGAGTTTCCCGGCCTTGTTCAGGGTACGCCGGAATATGACGCACAAGCCGAGAAGGTCCGCGAGGAGATTGCGGCCGAGAAGCAGCGCGTGCTCGGCGTTGGCGGCCTCTACGTCCTCGGCACCGAACGCCACGAAAGCCGGCGCATCGATAACCAGCTCCGCGGCCGTTCAGGCCGCCAGGGCGACCCTGGCCTGTCGAAATTCTACCTCAGCCTAGATGACGATTTGCTGCGCATCTTTGGACCGCAGACGATGTTCTCGCGCCTGATGAACAAGAACCTCGCCGACGGCGAGGCGATTGTGTCTCCTTGGATCTCCAAGGCAATCGAGACCGCGCAAAAGAAGGTCGAAGCGCGCAACTACGACATTCGTAAGCAGGTCGTCGAATTCGACGACGTGATGAACGACCAGCGCAAGGTCATCTACGAGCAGCGCGCCGACATCATGGACGCGGACAATGTCAGCGACGTCATCGCCGACATGCGCGTCGAGACGGTCCAGTCGATCGTCGACGTCAATTGCCCTGAAGGCACCTATCCCGAGCAGTGGAACGTCGCGAGCCTCAAGGAGGGCATTGCTGACGTCCTCGGGCTCCAGCCGCCGATCGACGACTGGCTCCAGGAAGATGCGGTCGAGCAGCAGATGATCGCCGAGCGCATCGAGAAGCTCTCCGAAGAGACGATGGTCGCGAAGACATCAGAACTCGATTCAGAGAGCCTGAAGTCGGTCGAGAAGCAGATCCTGCTGCAGACGCTCGACCATCACTGGAAAGAGCATCTCGGCACCCTCGACGCCCTCCGCCAGGTCATCCATCTTCGCAGCTACGCCCAGAAGAAGCCGATCGACGAGTACAAGCAGGAAGCCTTCCTGCTGTTCGAGCGGCTGTTGGTCGCCATCCGCGAGGAAGTGACGAAGGTCCTGATGACGGCCCAGTTCCGTCTCGAGGAAGCGCCGGCGCCTCAGCTTCCCGACTTCATCACTCAGCACCTCGACCCGTTCTCGGCCGATGACGACAGCGCCGACATGGATGCGGGCGCTCGCGGGCTGCTGTCTCAGTTCCCTGAGGAGCTGAATATCCCCCGGCCGCCGATGCCGTTGAAAGACGATGGCACCGTCGTCGATGCGCCGGCCAACCGCAACTCGCCGTGCCCATGCGGATCGGGCAAGAAGTACAAGCATTGCCACGGGCAGCTCGGCTAACGCCGGAGCGGACATCCGCTCCGAAGCTCATCGACCGTACTGACGTCCGGCGCGCCTATCGCGTCGAGGAAGACCGGGTCGTCGCCGAGCGGCTGACGCAGGCAAAGCTCGATTCCGAAACGCTGAACGAAGCGACTGCGATCGCGCGGACGCTGGTGAAAGGCGTCCGTGCCCACAAGCCATCGGGCATCGACGCCTTCCTGCACGCCTACGACCTCGGTTCTGACGAGGGCATCGCCATGATGTGCCTCGCCGAGGCGCTTCTGCGTATTCCGGATTCCCACACCGCCGACGAACTGATCGCCGACAAGCTGTCCGGCCCCGACTGGAAGGAAAAGCTCGGCCAGTCGGACTCCTCGTTCGTGAATGCCGCCACCTTTTCGCTGCTGCTGACCGGCAAGGTTCTGGAAGGTGCTCAGGATCGCTCCGACAACTGGAAGGCGGCTCTGGGCCGAGCCGTCGGCCGCCTTGGCGAGCCGGTCGTTCGCACCGCCGTTCGCGAGGCGATGAAGATCCTCGGACGCAATTTCGTGTTCGGCCGCAACATCGATGAAGCGCTGAAGCGGGCCGCGCCCGAACGGAAGCAGGGCCTCAGCCACAGCTTCGACATGCTCGGCGAAGCGGCCAAGACCTTCGCGGACGCCGACCGCTACGCCGACGCCTATCGTGGCGCGCTCGATCGCATCGCGAAGGAAGCGAAGAACGGCTTCCGCAAGGACCCTGGCATCTCGGTCAAGCTGACCGCGCTCCACCCCCGTTACGAATTCACACACGCCGAGGAAGCGGTCGCGGCCGTCCTGCCCGTGGTTCGCGAACTCGCTCTCAAGGCGTCGAAGGCCGACGTCCACTTCACCATCGATGCCGAAGAAGCCGACCGCCTCGAACTGCAGATGGACGTCTTCGAGGCGCTACTCGCCGACGATGAGCTGTTCGCCAACGGCTGGGGCGGGTTCGGGATCGCGCTGCAGGCTTATCAGAAGCGCGCTCGTCCATTGTGCGAATGGGTTGCCGAAGCCGCGCGCGTGCACGGCCGCAAGCTCATGGTCCGCCTCGTCAAGGGCGCTTATTGGGACACGGAGATCAAGCTGGCGCAGGTCGCAGGCCTGACCGACTATCCGGTGTTCACGCGCAAGGTCTCCACGGACGTTTCGTATCTCGCCTGCGCCAAGGTGCTGCTCGATGCCAACGAAATCTATCCGGCGTTCGCCACCCACAACGCCAACACCATCGGCCAGATCAAGGCCCTGGCGAACGGCCGTCCGTTCGAATTCCAGCGCCTGCACGGCATGGGCGAGGGCCTTTACGAGGAGCTCGCCAAGCTGGAGCGTGGCATCGGCGAGACGCCGACGCCGGTGCGCATCTACGCACCGGTCGGCAGCCACAAGGAGCTGCTCGCCTATCTCGTTCGCCGCCTGCTCGAGAACGGCGCCAACAGCTCGTTCGTCAATCGCATCGCCGACGAGCAGGTGTCGCTCGACGACCTGGTCAAGGATCCGGTCGCTGAGCTCGCGTCGCTCCAACCCAAGCGAAACCCGAAAATCGTCCTCCCGACCGAGATGTTCGGCACACAGCGCCGCAACAGCGCCGGCGTCGACCTCAGCGACCCGCTGGTGCGCGAGCCGTTGCTCGAACGGCTGAAGGCACTCGAGAGCCGCACCTGGACGGCCAAGCCGGGCATTGGAAAAGGTGAGCCCAGGGAGATCGTCTCACCCTACGATCATCGCCAGACCGTCGGCACAACCTACGAGGCGACGGCGGAAGACGTCGATCGCATGGCGCGCGCCGGTCACGCGGCGCAGGTCGAATGGGACGCACTCGGCGGCGAAAAGCGCGCGCAGCTGCTGGAGCGCGCCGCCGACCTTTACGAGGAACATGCCGAGGAATTCTTCTCGCTCTGCACGCGCGAAGCCGGGAAAACGCTGATCGACGGCGTGCTCGAGGTCCGCGAAGCGGTCGATTTCCTCCGCTTCTATGCGTCCGAAGCGCGCCGTCAGTTCACCCGCCCGATGCCCCTTCCGGGCCCGACTGGAGAGCAGAACGAACTCCGCCTGCACGGTCGCGGCGTCATTGCCGCAATTTCCCCGTGGAATTTCCCGCTCGCCATCTTCACCGGACTCGTCTCCGCGCCACTGGCCGCTGGCAATGCCGTAATCGCCAAGCCCGCCGGACAGACTCCGCTGATCGCCGCGCTTGCGGTCGAGCTGATGCATAAGGCGGGCATCCCCAAGGACATCGTCCAGCTCGCGCCCGGCTCGGGCCGCGTCGTTGGCGGGACTTTGACCGCTCATCCCCTGCTCGCGGGCGTCGTCTTCACCGGCTCGACCGAGACCGCTCGGATGATCAACCGTACGCTCGCCGAGCGGGACGGGCCGATCATCCCGTTCGTTGCCGAGACTGGCGGCCAGAATGCCATGATCGTCGACAGCTCCGCGCTGCCGGAGCAGGTCACGCGAGACGTCATCTCCTCGGCATTCCAAAGCGCTGGCCAGCGTTGCTCGGCCCTGCGCGTGTTGTTCGTCCAGGAGGACGTCGCCGACGGCATGATCGAGATGATCGCCGGCGCGATGGAAGCCCTGAAGGTCGGCGATCCGAGCGACCTCGCAACCGACGTCGGCCCAGTCATCGACGAGCCGGCGAAGAAGGTTCTCGACGATCACCTAAAGTGGCTCGACAAGAACGCGAAGAAGATTTGCCGCCTGCAGGCACCGAAGGAGGCCGCGAACGGCACCTTCGTTCCTCCGGCGATGTATGAAATAAAGTCGCTAAGCCAATTGGATCAGGAGAATTTCGGCGCGATCCTGCACGTCGTCCGCTTCGCCGGCGACCAGCTCGACAAGGTCGTCGAGGCGATCAACACGACCGGGTTCGGCCTGACGCTGGGCCTCCAGAGCCGCATCGACACCGTCCGCGACTATGTCGAAAAGTACGCCCGGGTCGGCAACTTCTACGTCAATCGCAACCAGATCGGCGCCGTCGTCGAAAGCCAGCCGTTCGGCGGCGAGGGCCTCAGCGGTACCGGCCCCAAGGCCGGCGGTCCACACTACGTCGCCCGCTTCGCAACCGAGCGCGTGACCTGCATCGACACTACGGCGGCGGGCGGCAACGCCTCGCTGATGGCTGCACTAGACGGCTGAAGAACCGAGCCCGCCTTGGCCGCCCGCGGCCGGGCTGGTAGGCCCTGTCAGCGCTGGTTTCTGGCGCAACTCCGGGTTGAGGAGAGTTTGGAGTGACCAAGCGCGTATCGCTTGAAGCAGCGCTGGCTAACGTGCGTGCCAACAAATATGGGCGCATGGTCGGCCGAGGGCGTGAAAACCGCCTCGAACCAGAATGCTGGCCGCACGTCCAACCCAGCTTCCAGTTCACCAAGGACCAGAACTTCTTCGCCATCGGCAGCTGTTTCGCGACCAATATCAGCAGGCGGCTGTCGCTCGATGGGTATAGCGTCCATGGCGACGTGGTTAGCGAGGGTAACCAGCGCAACCGCTATACGCCGCCAGCGATCTATCAGGAGCTGGCCTGGGCGAAGGCGATTCTCGACCGCGACGATAGGCCGACCGAAGGCGACATTCGGCCGCTTTTGATCGAGGTGACCCCAGGTCGATGGAGCGACTTGTGGTGTCCGCCGAACAAGCGGGCAGCATCCACGTACGAGCAGGCGGTTGAGGACCGCATGCAGCTGTACCGTTACTTCAGCGGTGCCTTCCTCGCGGACGTTGTCATCATCACGCTTGGGCTCATCGAAGCATGGTGGGATGAAGTCAGCCAATCTTACGTGATGTTCGACAGCCCGTGGGCGCGCCGGGCGGACGGCGACCGGTTCGCGTTCGAGAAGCTCTCGTTCGCCCAGTGCAAGGACTATGTCGAACGATCGTTGAAACTGGTGCTGGACGGCCACCGGCGGGTGCTGATGACGACCTCTCCGGTCATCATGGCCCGGACGTTTACCAACCAGGACGTGGTCGTGGCGAATTCCCATTCGAAGTCGGTGCTTCGTGCGGTCGCTGGTGAGCTGACCGATGCCCACGACCAAGTGGATTATTTCCCGAGCTACGAGATCGCGACGCTTACCCGCCGGCCGGAGGTTTGGGAGGACGATCTCACCCATGTCCAGTCGAACTTCGTCGCCCGCATCATGCAGCACGTGACCAATTCCTATGTGCCGGGCAGCGTCGGCGTCGATGAACGGGAATTGATGAGAATGGCGAACCTGGCGGATTCGCAACAGCTAGATCGCGCCGAGGAAATCTATCAGCGGGCAGGGGACGCGGTTTGGACCTCGGTCAACCCGGCGGTTCACGTTGCTGGGATGACGCTGGCTCGAGCCCGCGGCTCCTTAGAGGTCGCGGTTCGCCATGGCCTCATGCTCGATGCGAGCGATCGTTTGCTATACGCAAATCAGCCGCACTGGATGCTGGCAGCAGCCAACTTGCTCCGTCAAACTTCCGAGCACAGGCCGCGCGCCGACGACTTGATCGCCGGGGTGCGTCGTGCGTGTCGCGAGCGCACAACCCTCTACCTCGAGGCCTTCGTCAATCTGGAACGGATGGGCCATGACGAAGCGCTGCGGGATCTCGTTGACCTGGTCATCGAGGACGACGTCAATGATGCGCTGCTCGCCCAGAAAGTTTGCTCCAAGCTCTACAAATGGGGCGAGCTGAAACGGGCGCTCGAGGTCGCGGAGCGGCAGCTCGCCCGGACTCCGGACGAACACGGCGTCCTGGTGCAGCAGGCCCGGATCCTGATCCGGCTGAACAACATGGAAGCCGCGCTTGGCCCGTTGCAGAAGCTTGCCGAGGCGGACTTCCAGAGCCAGTGGGCGCATCTCAACCTGGCTCGAACGTTGAAACGGCTGGGTCGGAACACTCAGGCCTTGGATGTTATCGAACGTTTCCTCGAAGCCGTTCCGGGCGACCCGCAAGCGCTGGCCATGAAGGCAAGCCTTCTGCGTCAGCACGGGCGGCACGATGAAGCTGCCGAAGCGGCACGACTGGCGTTCGACGCGGCGCCCGACGATGCCTTCGTGATCCGGACCGCTCAGCTAATCTTGGGTGAAACAGTCGCCTGAACGCGGCGCGATCGTGTTACGACGGATCGGTACGGGGGACCCAAAACCGTGGGTTGCGCTTCGACAGGCGTCCGAACACGGTGTCGCCTTGCAGAGCCCGTTCGAGTAATGCCGCTCCGATGGCGCTTAGTGCTGGGTCGCCGGAAAGGACCGACCGCATTCGCGACAGCAGGTTCCGTGGCATGTCTCCCGCCTCTATCGAATAGGCAGTCATTCCATCCCACAGCGGAACATGGGTCTGCCCGGCTTGGGTGCGGATCAGCCGTTCGGTCTTCTCCGGGTCGAGCGAGGCGTCGCTCATCAGGAGGCGCTCCGTTTCCGCTAGCTTCAGCGTGTTGATCGTCGCGGAAAGCATCAGACCCGCGGCTCGCTGGAAGGGGGTGCCATAGTCTGCGAACGTATCGCAGGCCGACACAAGCCAGCGCGACGACAGGTTCGACGCCAGCTGTTCCGCATCTGACGCCCAGAGCGAGAAGAATGCGCCGAGCGTCGAGTCGAGATCGATCTTTCTCCTTATCCGGACCACGAGGGCGGCGTGCTCGTGACAGGTCTCGGGCAGTCCGATGAACTCGGCCCGCAACTGCGATATATGCTCGTCCACGTCGGCAGTGCGGCCCCAGGGTGGTCGCGGTGGGTCTTCAATCGGTGTCTGCACAGGCGTCGGCTTAGCCGACCGGCGTTCCGCAACACAATCAGCCTGAGGCAAGCATTCAGACCGATGATGTCGGCGGCCTGCCCGAAAGATTAAAGCCCCGGATTTTCGCTGCGGAAGCGCTCGATCCACCTCTCGCTAAGGTCGTCGCGCAGGACCTGAACCCGCACTTTCGGCTGATAATCGACGGGCATTGTCAGGCCCATCAACTCACATACCGTTGCCACGTGCTGCTCCGGTTGGGCGCAAATATCTTCGTAGTGCAGAATCGTGGCTGTCTTGCCCAAGCGCTGCACCAGGTCGGCGAACTGATTGGAGACCTCGTCGATCTTGGCCATCTGGAACGCGATGGCCGCCGCATCATAATCATCGTCGGTGAGGATCCTGTCTTGCGGTTGTCCGCTGTGGGTCCGGCCCGTCAGGTTCATCTTTAGGATCGAAACTGCCTGAGCAAGACGGTCACGTCTCCGCAGGAGCACGATGTGCGCGCGCTCCAGTACCTCATGAAGAAAGCCGAGTTCGGCTGCGGAAACCAGAACGTTGAAGCCGGCCTTGAATCCGAAGGCTCCGCTGGTGCCTCTATGATCGATCATCCACTGCGCGGCGTCGTGCATGTCTGCCAGCGCGTAACGAGAGCGTATCTTGTCGAGTTGTGAAGGACGAAAGCTCTCGTTGATTTCGCGGAACCAGCCCGTGCTCGAGAGGAGTTGGCCGAGATAATTGCTGCCGGATCGCGACGCGAAGAGGATGATGAGGGTCTTGTCGGGAGCAGCGAATTGTCGGTGCTCGCGTAACCCGAGTTGTTCGCTAATCTCTCGAACGCCCTCATGGCCTCTGGGCAGATATTCAGCGAGGAGCGCCAATAGCTCCTGGCGGGAAAACCTCGGCTTAGGGCTGAGAGCCAAGGGCGGCTTCCGATCTCTGACTTACAACAGGCGGCGTCTCAGCAAAGGTCTCCTCTGTGGCCGGATCAAATAGAATGTGCCTTACCGGCCCATCGCTCGTCGTCCGGTCGAGCCTGGCTCCGCGTTCGCGCGACCACTCGAGGAGCGGGGAGTAGCTCACATTGCCATGGTCGTCCGTGTCGCGCGTCATGACAATGAAGATTGCCCCGCCGGGCTCGAGAAGATCCCGCGCGAGATCCAGGAGGAAGATGCGCCAATCCTCGACCGACCAATATTCACGCCGGCCAGCCACGCGCCGGCGGTGAAACGCCGGCATCATGATAGTGATCAGGTCGAATTTGCGGTCGACGGGTTTGTAGGGCGCTCCACGCGAGACGGGCGCGATAATCCGTTCGGCACCCATCAACTCGCAAAGTTCCGCGTACCAGGGGTCATCGACGTCAGTCCCGATCCCGCGATGCCCCATTGATTGCGCCACCATCAGGAAGTTGCCGGATCCCATTCCGATATCGAGAATATCCAAGGGCGGGGACCGGTCGAGGTTCAGCCATTCCGCATAAAGCACGCTGTAATAGGCCCAATATGCGATGTCGGCATATTTGACTGAGGCCACCGTTTCGATGTCGGCGAGCTTGTCCGAATGCTTTGCAAGGAATGCTTCCCGTTTCGCCGGATCGATCGAAGACAGGGCACGCTCGAGGTTGGCGCGCGTGCGGTCCGTCATGGGATGCTGGCGGGCGAGCTGGTCGATCCGCTCCGCGAATGAGCACAGGGCGTCGTGCCTCTTCGCGCCCCCGGCATCTCCCGAAACCGCGCTCATCTTCGTTCCTTTCCTACGCAACTGACGCACGAAACGTGCGGAGCCCCATTACCTGGAACGCAACCCAAGTCATGTCCCTTTCAGGGATTCACTATTAATTGACCTTGATTCTGCTACAAAAACTGCGGTTTTGGCAGAAGAAGCCACGATGTGATGCGGTTTCTCTGTTTGAGGGGTTCATGAGCTTGACGACACTCACGCGCTGGCAGCCGTCTACCGGCGCGTCCGGGGATTGCCTGTGAAGATCGCCGGGATCGAGCTTCCGCGCTTGCTCTCGGAAGCGCTTGTCGACTGCAAGCAGCATTTCATCGGCGCAGCGGTGTTCAGCCTGCTGATCAACGTCCTCTATCTCGCCCCCACCATCTACATGCTCCAGGTCTACGACCGCGTCGTTCCGACCGGCGGCAAGACGACCTTGTTCTTCATCACGATGGCGCTGGCCCTGGCGCTCCTGACGTTGTCCATGCTCGACATGGTCCGCAATCGCCTTCTCGTCCGCGCCAGCCAGCGGATCGACGCGCTGATCGCGCCGCGGCTGTTGCGCCAGATGATGGCCGCGGACTCGGCCAACGCCGGCCAGGCGATGCGCGACTTCGATAGCGTCCGCACGGCGATGGCGACCCCGGCGATCGCAGCGATGTTCGACGTGCCGTGGACGCCCGTCTTCCTGATCGTGGCCTTCATGCTTCACTTCTGGATCGGGATCATGGCGGTCATTTCCGCCGTGCTCCTCGTCTCGCTTGCCTGGGGCAACCAGCGCGCCACGTCGAAGAAGATGGAGCTGGCCAGCGCTGCGATGGCGGCCGCGCACAGCTCTCAGCAGGCGGCGGCCGTCCACGGCACCACCGTGAAGGGGCTTGGGATGGTCGGCGCCATGGTCGACCGGCAGCTTAGCCATCGCCGCAGCGGCCTCGCCAATACCCTCAGCGCCCAGTTCGCGGGCAGCCGCCTGACCGCGACCAGCCGCTTCTTCCGCCTGTTCGTGCAGTCCGCCGCGCTCGGTCTCGGCGCCTTGCTTGCCCTGGCCGGCGACATCTCGTCCGGCGCGATCATCGCCTCCTCGGTGCTGCTTAGCCGCGCGCTGCAGCCGATCGAAAGCATCATCGGCGCCTGGTCGTCGCTGGCTTCCGCTCGTGCTGCAATCCGCAGGCTTTCGACGACGATGGAGAATATTGAGGAGCAGCGGATCTACACGCAGCTTCCGACCCCCGAGGGCGTGCTCGACGTGGAGGATATCGGCCTCCGCGGGCGTGACGGGCGTCCCATCCTGCTCAGCGTCAGCTTCCGCGCGCATCCGGGCAAGATCCTGGGGATTATCGGCCCGAGCGGCTCCGGCAAGACCACACTTGGCAAGATCATGATCGGCGCGGTTCCTCCGACGGTCGGGACGATCCGCGTCGATGGCGCCCGCATCACCGACTGGGACCATGACGAGCTTGGCAAGCACATCGGCTACATGCCGCAGGAGCCGTCCCTGTTCGAAGGTACGATCAAGGAGAATATCGCCCGGTTCGAGCAGCCGCATGATGCTGATCACGCCCGCCGGATCGACGAAGCGGTGATCAAGGCGGCGAAGGAAGCGGGGGTGCACGATCTCATTCTCCAGCTTCCTCAGGGTTACGATACGCCGCTGGGCCTGATGGGTGCGGGGCTGTCTGCCGGACAGGCGCAGCGCGTGGCGTTCGCCCGCGCGCTTTACGGCGATCCGCGCATTCTGCTTCTCGATGAGCCCAACGCGTTCATGGACCAGGCGGGTGAGGCCGCCCTGATCATGGCCACGCAAAAGGCGCGCGCGCGGGGTGCAACCGTGGTCGTGATCGCTCATCGGAGAGGCGTTCTGGCCGCTGCCGACCATTTGCTGGTTCTCGATGCCGGGCGGCCCCGGATGCTCGGCCCGGCCGCGGAGGTCGCGGCCCGTCTGGCAGCCCCCCAGCAGAGTGAAGGTGATGCTGCGTGAATGAAGTCGTAGCTCTTCCGGCGCCCATCCACAGCGAAGCGGGAAACCCGACCCGTGAACTTCGCACCGGCGCAGCCATTGCCGGAGCGTTCTTCGTCCTGTTTCTCGGTTGGGCAGCATTCGTGCCGCTCGACGCGGGCGTCAACGCCGCCGGGATCATTGCGGTGTCGGGCAACCGCCAGACGGTCCAGCACAAGGACGGCGGCGTCGTAAACGCCATCTACGTCCGCGAAGGGCAGCACGTTAAGGCCGGGCAGGTCCTGATCGAACTCTCCGCTCCGGAGCTCAAGGCTGCGGAGCGCGGTCTCACCAGCGATTATCTGACGCTCCTGGCACAGCGCGCGCGACTGATGGCGGAGCGCGTCGGGCAGCGCGGTTTCGCCCCCCCGCCGGAGTTCGCGACGTTGAGCCCGGAAGATCGCGAGATCGCGAATCAGGTCCTGCAGTTGCAGCGCTCCGAGATGTCGGCACGCTACGGTGCTACGTCCGCGCAGCAATCCGTGCTCGGCCAAAGGGCAGGGCAGCTGCGCGAACAGCAAGGCGGATACTCGCAGCAACGCGCCTCCTTGATCGAGCAGCAACGCCTGATTGGCGAAGAGCTCGAGGGCCTAAAAAAGATTGCCGACAAGGGGTTCGCGTCGATCAACCGGGTTCGGGCGCTCGAACGGGCGCAGGCCGACCTGCAGGGCCAGCAGGCGCAAATGGAAGCCGAGTATGCGCGCGCCAGCCAGGGAATAGGCGAAACGCGCATGCAGTCACTGAGCGTCAGCCGTGACCGGCTTGAACAGATCGAGTCGGACCTCAAGGATACGCAAGCGAAGCTATCGGAGACGCTTCCGAAACTGGTGGCGGCGCGCGAGCAGCTTCAACATTCGCTCGTAAGGGCACCGGCGACGGGCCAGGTCGTTGGCCTAACCGTCTTCACTGTCGGCGGGGTGGTCGCGCCAGGGCAAAAGCTGATGGATATCGTGCCGGACGGAAAGGAGCTGGTCATCCAGACCCAGCTGAAGCCCTCCGACGCTGACGATGCTTATGTTGGCCAATCGGCGCAGGTGCGGTTCGTGAGCATTCACAATCGCTCGCTCCCCTTGTTCACCGGCCGCGTTCGCACGGTCTCGGCCGACAGCTTCACGGACGAGAAGACGGGCCGATCGTTCTTCCGCGCCGAGATTGTCGTCCCGCAGGAGGAGATGAACCGCGTTCGCTCGGTGCTGGGCAGTGGTGAGCTTCGCCCCGGTCTTCCGGTCGACACCGTGCTTACCGTTCGCAAGAGAACCGCGCTTCAATATCTGCTGGAACCACTGGCTTCGAGGCTCTGGCGGTCGGGTCACGAAGACTAAGGTTGGTCGGCTGTCCCGTGGTGGGACGGCCTCGACAAGCCTCTGGAGCGGCGCATCACGAAAGTGGTTGATTAGGGTGCGGGGTGGTCCCTCATGGACACGAACGCACTCCGCCGAGGCGGTCGGGCTCTCCGGGCTCGGCCGCTTCGTTGTTTAGTGAGGCGGCGAACGCGTCAGGGAGTCGCCTTGACCTTCGGTGACGCGCGTTGAAGGCGACATCCGGGTGCGCTCTTCATCTTCGCGCGCCCATTCCTCTTCGGTCTGACACTTCTTGCCCTTGCGGATCCGGCTTCCCGTTTCCTGCTGGCTCTGCCGACAGATCAAAGCTTGGCGAGGAGTAGCCTGCACCACGGTCGGTGCCGTTGCCGCTTGCGCTGCGATCAGGATCGACAAAGCCAAAGTCATGGAGTCAGCCTCATGCCGAGGCGTTTTCGAGTCAAGGATTTCAGAAATGGCTCCCCGGGCCTGATTCGAACAGGCGGCCGTCCGATTAACAGTCGGATGCTCTACCGCTGAGCTACCGGGGAGTGTCCCGCGAGCGGGCGAGGCGGCTAGATAGCGGACACTTCCTTAAAGGCAAGTGTTGAAGCGATCCGCTTGACGGATCGCGCCACAAATCAGGTCGCAAACTGCTCCATCGCGATGCGCTCGTCGAGTGCATGCTCCGGATCGAACAGCAATGTGAGCGACTTCTCGCGATCGAGCGTTACCTCGACCCGCGCAACGTCGCGTACTTCGAACTGATCCGCGACCGCCGAGACGGGGCGGCTTCCAGCTTCGAGAATCCTGAAGCATACCGATGTGTCGTCAGGCAGGATCGCGCCGGACCACCGCCTCGGACGGAACGGACTTATCGGCGTCAGGGCGAGCATTTTGGCGGCGAGCGGCAGGATCGGGCCGTGCGCGGACAGGTTGTAGGCCGTCGAGCCTGCGGGAGTCGCCACGAGCACGCCATCGCAGGCGAGTTCGGGCAGGGCGACCCTTCCATTGACCGAGATTTCTATCTTGGCCGTCTGGCGGGTCTCGCGGAGAAGGGAAACTTCATTGATGGCGGGATGCGTGGCGGTCTGACCGCCAACGGTCGTCGTGCGCATCTCCAGCGGCGCCACCCGGATTTCCTTCGCCGTGGCCATCCGTTCCGGCAGATTCTCGAGCCGCCACTCATTCATGAGGAAGCCGACAGTGCCCCGGTTCATTCCGAACACCGGCAGGTGAGGGCATTCGCCCTCAAGCATCCGGTGAAGGGTATGAAGCATGAAGCCGTCGCCGCCCAAAGCAACGAGCATCCGCGCGTCTTCTGGTGCTGCGAAGAGATAGCGCCTGCGAAGGAGCACCTCCGCAGCACTCGCCGCCTGACGATGGGAGGCCAGCAAGCCGATACCGAGGTCCCTGAGATCGGTCAGTTCAGCATTCGGCTGGGCAGCATCCGCGTTCAAATCGCCGTCCTTGGTAGCCTGGATCAATCCCAGAATAGGAAGATTGAGCCTGCAGGTCACTGTCTCGTTTCGGGTCGTGGCCCATTCGTCCGCTTCCTTAGGCCAAGCGTGGGCGTTACCCGGCCGGCATGTTCAAGTGGGATAGCGTATTCGACTGGGGACGCCGGGCTTCTGACAAGCGCGAACCCGCCCCGCCAACTCCCGTGAGGGACCAGCTGCTCGAAAGCCTGATTGCGCACGAGCAGATCGAGGTTCTGTACCAGCCGCAGATCGAACCGGGCACCGGCCTTATTCTCGGCGCGGAGGCCCTGGCGAGATCGGCGCTGACACCCTCGGCGGAAGGCCTGTTCAAACGCGCCGCCGCGGCCGGGCTCGACGAGCGACTGTCGCGGCTGATCCAGCGCAAGGCGCTCCGGTGCGCGGCAGCGTGGGAAGGCCCGCTTCGTAACTTGAAGCTGTCGATCAACCTGCTTCCGGCGGATTTGTCCCGCGAGGGTTACGAAAAATGGCTGCTTGAAGAGGTCGAGGCTGCGGGGATCGATCCGGCGCGGCTGACTGTCGAGATTACTGAAAGCGCACTCCTCATCGACCAACACGCGGTTGCGGACCGCCTCAGCGCTCTGCGCAGCGCCGGCATATCCATCGCGATCGACGATTTCGGGACCGGCTACGCAAGCCTCGCGTACCTCACGACCCTGCCGCTCGACATGATCAAGATCGACCGCGGCCTCATAACCGAGATCGTCGGACGTGAACGTGACCGGATTGTCGTCAAAGCAATGATCCGACTGGCGCGGGAGCTCGACCTGATGGTGGCAGTGGAGGGCGTCGAAAGCACCCCGCAACTGGCGCTTCTCGCCGAGTGGGGCTGTGACCTGTACCAAGGGTTCCTTGGCGCGGGCGCGCTCAGCCAAGAAGAGCTGTGGCGCTTCGTCGCCGCCGCCCAGGTCGAAGCCGCCTAAGCCGCTTCCTTCTTCTCGCCCGCCGCAGCCACTCGCGCCAGGCCGCGTGACAGTTGAATCGCACCGGTAAGCCGCGCCTCCGAATTCGGCCAGTCGCGCGAAACGACCAGCTTGCTGTCGGGCCTCAGCTTCGCCGCGCCCTTCAGCCGATCGATATAGCCGAACAGGCCGGCAAGGTCCGCGAAACCGCCGTCCGCGAACGTGACCACCGCGCCCTTCGGCCCAAGGTCGAGCTTGGCGATCCTCGCGGCTTTGCAGTTGAGCTTCACCTCGACGATCTTGAGCAGGTTCGCCGTTTCGTCAGGCAACGGCCCGAAGCGATCGATCAGCTCGGCCGCGAATTCGTCGATTGCCGGACGGTCCTCCAGGTCGCCCAATCGCCGGTAGAGCCCCATCCGCAGGTCGAGGTCAGGCACGTACGGCTCTGGTATCAAGATCGGCGCATCGACGCTGATCTGCGGCGTGAACTCCTCGGCCTTGGCGACCCCACCCGCCTTCAGCTCGACGATCGCGTCCTCGAGCATCGACTGATAGAGCTCGAACCCGACCTCCTTGATGTGGCCCGACTGCTCGTCCCCGAGGAGATTCCCGGCCCCCCGAATGTCGAGATCGTGGCTGGCGAGCTGGAACCCAGCTCCCAGGCTGTCGAGGTCTGCCAGCACCTGCAGCCGCTTCATCGCGGCTTCCGTAATCGACCGGTCCGCAGGCATCGTCAGGTAAGCGTAGGCACGTGTCTTTGACCGTCCGACGCGTCCGCGAAGCTGGTAAAGCTGCGCCAGCCCGAACCGGTCCGCGCGGTGCACGATCAGCGTATTGGCGTTCGGGATGTCGAGCCCGCTCTCGACGATCGTCGTCGACAGAAGCACGTCATATTTCCGGTCGTAAAACGCGCTCATGCGCTCTTCGACCTGTCCCGGGCTCATTTGCCCGTGCGCGGTCACGAACTTCACCTCGGGTACTTGCTCGCGGATCCATTCCTCAATGTCTGGCAGATCCGAGATCCGCGGCACCACGAAGAAGCTCTGCCCACCGCGATAATGCTCGCGGAGTAGCGCTTCGCGCAGCACGACCGCGTCCCACGGCGCAACGTATGTGCGCACCGCCAGGCGGTCCACCGGCGGCGTCTGGATGACGCTGAGTTCCCGTAGGCCGGACATCGCCATCTGCAGCGTCCGCGGGATCGGCGTCGCGGTCAGCGTCAGCACATGAACGTCGGCCTTCAGCGCCTTCAGCCGTTCCTTGTGGGCGACCCCGAAATGCTGCTCCTCGTCCACGATCACCAGGCCCAGGCGCTTGAATGAAATCCCCTTGGCCAGAAGCGCGTGGGTCCCGATAACGATATCGACCGTACCGTCGGCCAAGCCTTCCTTGGTCTTCTTCGCCTCCGCGGCCGGCACTAGCCGCGACAGCCGGCCGACATTGATCGGGAAGCCCTGCAGTCGCTCTTCGAAATTGCGATAATGCTGCCGCGCGAGCAGCGTAGTCGGTCCGATAAGCGCAACCTGCTTGCCCGACATCGCCATGACGAACGCAGCGCGCAGCGCAACTTCGGTCTTCCCGAACCCGACATCGCCGCAGACCAGCCGGTCCATCGGCTTTCCAGCTTCGAGGTCGGCGACCACATCGGCAATCGCGCGCTCCTGGTCATCGGTCTCTTCGTACGGAAACCGGTCGACGAACTGCGGATAACTGGAATCCGGCTCGGCAATGACGCCAGGCCGCGTCGCGCGCATCGCTGCCGTCTTGATGAGCTCGCCCGCGATTTCGCGGATGCGCTCCTTCATCCGCGCCTTGCGCCGCTGCCACGCTTCGCCGCCTAGGCTGTCGAGCGAGGCGCCCCCCTCGCTCTCGCTGCCGTAGCGGCTCAGCAGCTCGATATTCTCCACCGGCACGTAGAGCTTGTCGCCGCGCGCATATTCGAGCGCGACGCAATCGTGGGGCACCTTGCTTACCGGGATCTGGGTCAGGCCCTCGTACCGTCCGATGCCGTGATCGGCGTGAACCACGAGGTCGCCCGGCGACAGCGTCGCGAGCTCGGCGAGGAATGCGTCGGCAGCCTTCCGCTTCTTCCGGCGCCGGACCAGCCGGTCGCCGAGCATGTCCTGCTCGGTGAGTACGGCGACATCCGGCGTCGTGAAACCGTGGTCGAGTGGGAGGACAAGGAGGGCCGCCGTCTTCGCGCCGAGAGCGTCCTGCCAATTATCGACCTGCTTGTGCGACTTCAGGCCGTTGTCATCGAGCAGGTCCGCAAGGCGCTGGCGCGCACCGTTGGTATAGCTCGCAAGCACGACCTTGCGGCCTTTGCGCCGAAGGTCGGCGACGTGCTTGGCCACGGCCTCGTAGACGTTGGATTGCTGCGCCCGCTCGGGAGCGAAATCGCGGGCGGGTTGCACTCCGAAATCGATTGTCCGCTCCGACTCCGGCTCCGGAAATGTTGAAGTAAGATGGATCGGTCGTTCGGCGACGAGGTCATCCCACTGCGTCTTCGGCACATAGAGCGCATCGGGCTCGAGCGGGCGGTAATTGCGCGGCTCCGCTTCCATCGCGCGGGTCCGATTCTGGAAGTAGTCGTCGATCGCCTCGGCCCTCGAGGCCAGCGCCTGATCGGCACTGGAATCGCGCAGGATAAGATCGTCGTCACCCAGATGTTCGAAAAACGTCTCCAGCCGGTCCTCGAGCAGCGGGAGCCAATGCTCCATCCCGCCCATCCGGCGACCGTCTGACAAAGCCTGGTATAGCGGATCCTGGGTCGAGGTCGCGCCAAACTTCTCGCGATAACGCGAACGGAACCGCTTAATGCTTTCGTCGTCCAGCAACGCCTCGGACGCGGGCATCAGGACGAATTCCTTGGCCTTGTCGGTCGAGCGCTGGTCCGCCGGGTCGAACCGCCTCAGGCTATCGATCTCGTCCCCGAAAAAATCGAGCCGGAGCGCCAGTGCCTCGCCGGCAGGGAAGACGTCGATCAGGGAGCCGCGGACGGCATACTCGCCATGTTCTGCGACGGTGTCTGCGCGCTGGTATCCGAGAGCGTTGAGCTGCTGGACAAGGGCATCGCGGTCGATCCGCTCACCTTCGGCGATCCGGCGGGTCAGCTGGCGGATGCGGAACGCCGTCAGGACTCGCTGGCTTGCTGCGCTCGCGGTCGTGACGAGCAACTGTGGCTTTTCGCTCTTGGCCTGAAGCGCGCTCAGCGTCGCCAGGCGTTCCGCCATCACTCGGAGCGCAGGCGAGGCGCGATCGTACGGCAGGCAGTCCCACGCCGGGAAGGTCAGGACGTCGATTTCTGGCGCGAAGAGTGGCGCGGTCTCGGCCAGCGCGCGCATCGCGGTTTCGTCGGCGGCGATGATGACCGCCCGGCGTGTTTTCCGCGATCCGTGCGCTGCCCGTGCGAGGTCGGCCCCCAACCACGGCAGGAAGCCCGCCGGCACGCCCGCGAGCGTCAACGGCTTGTCGGCGCGAAGGACGCGCTGCAGCGGGTCCGTCACTTGGCCACCGGGATGTAGTCGAGCTTCTTCAGCGCCGCGATCATGGGCCCTTCGAAGCGCTCCGGAGCGTCGGCGGTTCCGTGCGCCCAAGCCATGATGTCGACGTCCTGCTCGCTCAGCATCTCGTCGAACAGGGCGCGCTCGTCCGCATTCCACGACGCGTGATGGACGTCGAAGAACCCGCCAACCAGCAGGTCGGCTTCCTTGGTGCCGCGATGATGCGCGCGCCACGCGAGGCGCTTCAGTTCGGGGTCGGAAGGCATGACGGCCATGTAGTCAGACTCGCCCCTCATTGCGAGCGCCGCGACTCACGCTAACAACGAGATTATGCGGCCCGACATCCTCAACCCGCTGTTCACCGAAGTGGAAGCGATGAAGGGCGTCGGCCCGCAGGTCGCCAAGACGCTGAAACGGCTCGACCTGACGCGCTCGGTCGATGTGCTCTATCACCTGCCGACAGGCGCGATCGAGCGCGTGCGGGCACCGCATGCCTCTGCCGAGCTGCTCGGGCAGAACGTCATCCTCGACCTGAAACCGTTCGAAGCGCGTGAGAACCGGTCGGGCAGGGGCCCGACGCGAATCTACGCCTCCGACGGCAACGGCAACACGATCAGCCTCATCTACTTCAACAATCCGGGTTGGGCGAAGCGAAGCCTTCCCATCGGTCAGGTCAAGACGGTCTCGGGCAAGCTCGAGGCCTACGGGGATGAGTGGCAGATCATTCACCCCGAAGTGTCGGAGCCGGGCAAGGGTGCTGCGCCAGCGCTGCGCGAGCCGGTCTATCCGCTCACCGAGGGGCTCACCAATCGGCGCATGGGCGAGCTTGCGCGAGAAGCGCTGGAGCGCGCGCCGGAGCTTCCCGAATGGATCGAGCCCGGTCTGGCGCAACGCGAGCATTGGGGCGCGTGGCGCGCCTCCCTTGCTTTGGCGCATCGCGAGCCGGGAGCCGATGAACCGCGCCGGAGGCTCGCGTACGACGAGATTTTCGCCAACCAGCTCGCCCTGATGCTGCTGCGCCAGTCGCAGCGTCGGCATCGAACGTCGCCGCTGGCGGGAACCGGCGAGCTGATGCGGCAACTGAAGCTGCCCTACCAGCTGACCGAAGCGCAGCGGCGCGTGATTCGCGAGATCCGCGGCGACCTGATCCAGGCTGTGCCGATGCTTCGCCTGCTCCAGGGCGATGTCGGTTCGGGCAAGACACTGGTCGCGGTCGCCGCAATGCTGACGGCGGTTGAAAGCAAGGCTCAGGCGGCCTTGCTCGCCCCGACCGAAATCCTAGCCCGCCAGCATCACGCGACCCTGCTCGGAATGCTCGACAGCCTCGGGGTGCGGGTCGCCATCCTGACGGGTCGCGAAAAGGGCAAGGCGCGCGACAGTGTGCTGATGGGCCTCGCCGACGGGTCGATCGATATCCTCGTCGGCACCCACGCGATCTTTCAGGAAAAGGTCGCCTACAAGAATCTCGGCCTCGCCGTGATCGACGAGCAGCACCGCTTCGGGGTGTCGCAGCGGCTGCTGCTCGCATCAAAGGCCGAGCATCCGCCGCACCTGCTCGTCATGACCGCGACCCCCATCCCGCGAACCCTGACACTTACCCAATATGGCGAGATGGACGTCAGCCGGATCGACGAGATGCCGCCGGGCCGGACTGCGATCGAAACCCGAGTGATCAGCGAAGAGAAGCTGCCCGATGTCGTTGAAGGCCTGGGACGTCACTTGTCCGCTGGCGGTCAGGCTTACTGGGTTTGCCCCCTCGTCGAAGAGAGCGAGAAGAGTGACGCGGCGGCTGCGGAGGATCGCGCGCGTGTCCTCCGGGTGCGCTTCGGTGAGGACAAGGTTGGTCTCGTCCACGGCCGCATGAAGGGCCCCGACAAGGACGCGGTAATGGCGCGTTTCGCGTCCGGCGAACTCGGCGTTTTGGTCGCTACCACCGTGATCGAGGTTGGCGTCGATGTACCCAACGCGACCCTGATGATCGTCGAAGGAGCCGACCGCTTCGGCCTGGCCCAGCTTCACCAGCTCCGCGGCCGCGTTGGGCGCGGAACGGGCAAGAGCACGTGCCTGCTGATCCGTGGTCAGAACCTAACCGAGGTCGGGCGTGCCCGCTTGACCCTCATGCGCGAGACCAATGACGGCTTTCGCATTGCCGAAGAGGACTTGCGGTTGCGAGGCCCCGGCGAGATTCTCGGCACCCGGCAGTCGGGCGAGGAAGCCTTTCGTGTCGCCACGCCCGACCTCGTCGCCGAACTGGCGCCCGTCGCGCAGAGCGATGCGAAGTTGCTGCTCGACCGCGACGGTGGCCTCAAGGGCGAGCGGGGGCAGGCTGCCCGCGTGTGCCTCTACCTGTTCGAACGCGACCAGGCCGTGGATCTGATTAGGAGTGGCTAACGGACGAGCAGTCCGTGCTTCTTCTTGCCTAGGCTGAGCTTCAGCGGCTGATCGCCAGGCGCGAGCATCATGCCCGGATCATTGACGGTCACGTCGTCGAGCCGAACTGCGCCTTCAGCGATCTTGCGTTTGGCGTCGCCGTTCGATGCGCAGAAACCCAGCCCCGTAAGCGCCGCGAGGATGGTTACGCCCCCGCCGATGTTCAGCGTCGGCAGGTCGGCGCCCAAGCCCCCTTCGCCGAACGTCGTTCGCGCGGTCGAAGCAGCCGCATCCGCGGCTTCACGCCCATGCAACATGGAAGTCGCTTCGGTAGCGAGCACGACCTTGGCGTCGTTGATTCCAGCGCCCTCAAGCTTCTCCAGGCGCTCGACTTCTTCGAGCGGTAGATCCGTGAACAGCCGGAGGAATCTGCCGACATCCGCATCCTGGGTGTTTCGCCAGAACTGCCAGTAATCGTACGGCTTCAGCAGGTTCTCATCGAGCCAGACTGCGCCCGCGGCGGTCTTGCCCATCTTGGCGCCGTCGGCCGTCGTGATGAGCGGCGTCGTGACTCCAAAGACCTCGGTGCCGTCGATGCGGCGGGTGAGCTCGACGCCATTGACGATATTGCCCCATTGATCCGACCCGCCGAGCTGCGCCCGGCAGCCATAGCGCCGCGACAGCTCCATGAAGTCGTAGGCCTGCAGGATCATGTAATTGAATTCGAGGAAGGTCAGCGGCTGCTCGCGGTCGAGACGCAGCTTTACGCTATCGAACGTCAGCATCCGGTTGATCGTGAAATGCTGGCCGACCTCGCGCAGGAACGGAATGTATTCGAGCCCGCCCAGCCAATCGTCGTTATTCACCATGACCGCGTCGGTTGGGCCGTCGCCAAACGTCAGGAACCGCTCGAAAGCTCGCCGAATCCCCGCGATATTTGCGTTTATCAGTTCTTCCGTCAGCAGTTTCCGGCCCTCGTCCTTGCCGGATGGGTCGCCGATCTTGGTCGTCCCACCACCCATCAGCACGATCGGGCGGTGGCCCGTCTGCTGAAGGCGTCGAAGCAGCATGATCTGCACGAGGCTGCCGACATGCAGGCTAGGCGCCGTCGCGTCGAACCCGATGTAAGCTGTAACCGGACCCTTCGATGCGAGTCCATCGAGCGCCGCACGATCGGTCACCTGGTGGATGTAGCCGCGCTCGTCGAGCACCTTGAGCAATGAAGAACGGTACGCTGTCATGCACGTGCGCTTAGCGTCATGCGCCGCGCCCTGCTACTGCAGTGAAATGCAGTTCAATCTGGTCCCGCATCCGACGGCGCCGCCGACCGATCCGGAGATGAAGGTCTGGGCAACCGTCGAGCATGCTGCCGAGCTGGGCACGACGGCGACGACGAACATCTGGTTCGGGGTGGGAACGCCGGCGAGCAAGTTCCTGATTCCCGCGGCGGCCGAGTCGGAGAGAGCCGAGGATTTGTGGCAGACTACTTGCTTCGAGGCATTCCTCCGCGCAGATGGCGAGAAGTCCTATCGCGAATGGAATTTCGCGCCGTCGACGCAGTGGGCGGCGTATGACTTTGCCGCTTATCGCGATGGCCGCTCGGAAGCCGAAGTCGCCTCTCCGTACATCCGCACCGAGGACAACCTGACCTGGTGGGGTCTCGGTGCCACGATCGCGGTTCCCGCTGACAACGAATGGCAACTTGGGCTCTCGGCTATCCTTGAAGAGAGGGACGGGACCAAATCCTATTGGGCGCTTGCACATCCGCGAGGCGACAAACCCGACTTCCACGATGCGGTTTGCTTCGCCGCGCGGCTTGCTTAAGCACGCAAAATGACTCTTTTCGGAATAGATCGGCTCCTTGCCGAGCCTGAATTGCGCAAGCCCCTAGAGGGGAAGCGGGTCGCGCTGTTGGCTCACCCAGCCTCGGTTACCGTGAACCTGACTCACACCCTCGACGCTCTGTTCGCGGCGGGACTGAAGGTCTCGGCGGTGTTCGGTCCCCAGCACGGCGTCCGCGGCGACCTGCAAGACAATATGATGGAGTCTCCCGACTTCACCGACCCGACCTACGGCGTGCCTGTGTTCAGCCTCTACGGAGAGGTGCGGCGCCCGTCGGGCCAGTCGATGGGCACGTTCGACACCATCCTTGTCGACCTCCAGGACCTCGGTTGCCGGATCTACACGTACGTCACGACGCTGCTCTACGTGCTCGAAGCGGCCGCCGAGCACGGCAAGAGCGTTTGGGTGCTCGATCGCCCCAATCCAGCGGGCCGTCCCGTAGAGGGTCTAACCTTGCGTCCGGGCTGGGAGAGCTTCGTCGGCGCCGGCCCGATCCCGATGCGCCACGGCCTTACGCTCGGCGAACTCGGGAAATGGTTCATCGATCACTTTAAGCTCGATGTGGACTATCGCGTCATCCAAATGACTGATTGGAAGCTGGGCGACGCGCCCGGATATGGCTGGCCGCCGGAGCGCGTCTGGATCAACCCTAGCCCCAATGCCGCAAACCTCAATATGGCCCGGTCCTACGCTGGCACCGTGATGCTAGAAGGCACGAATCTGAGCGAAGGGAGGGGTACGACACGTCCGCTCGAGTTGTTTGGAGCGCCGGGCATCGATCCGCACAAGATCTTGAGTGAAATGGACAGCTTCGCGCCGGATTGGCTCCGGGGCTGCAAGCTTCGTGATGTCACCTTCCAGCCGACGTTCCACAAGCATGTTGGTGAAATGTGTCGTGGGGTCTTCATCCACGCCGAAGGTGAATTCTATGGCCACGACACCTTCAAGCCGTGGCGGCTCCAAGCGCTCGCGTTCAAGGCGATTCGGCGGCTCTATCCTGACTACGATCTGTGGCGCGATTTCCCGTACGAATATGAGTTCGACAAGCTCGCGATCGACGTGATCAATGGCTCGCCGCTCTTGCGTGAATGGGTTGATAATCCGGACGCTCACGCTGGCGACCTAGATGCCATTACTACTCCCGACGAGAGTGCTTGGGGCGAGGAGCGAAAACCGCACCTACTCTACTGAGCGAAGCTTGGTTAACGAAGAAGTAGGACGTTCCCCGTATCCCCGCCGCAAGGATTAGTCTGGGGAGCGCGGCTTTCATGGCCACCATGGGGATTGAGGAAGTCACGGAAAATGCCGTCCGCGCGGTGGCGCGCGACTGCGGTTCGCTGTCGATGGAGTGCAGCGACGTTGCCGGTTACGTGCAGGGCGTTGCCACCCGCATAGGTGACAACCTCAAGATGCTCGACCAGCTGGAAGAGGTGACCATCCGGCTGCTCGCCGACCAAGCGCGCGTTTCGGATTCCACCGACGAGGCCCGGCTTCTGTCCGAGCAAGCGAAGGCCAAGCTCGAAGCGGGCCGTGAGGCGATCGAAGGCACGATCGCCGGGTTCAAGGGCCTGACCGAGCTGGTCGTCCAGCTCGGTGAGCGAATGGCCGGCTTTGCTTCGGCGATGAACCAGGTTCAGTCCGTTTCCTCGACCATCGAGACGATCGCCCGAAAGACCAACATGCTGGCGCTTAATGCGACCATCGAAGCCGCGCGCGCCGGTGATGCCGGCCGCAGCTTCGCGGTCGTTGCCGCCGAAGTGAAGAAGCTAGCACACGACACCCGCGCGGCGACCAGCCAGATCGCTTCGACGATCGGCGAGCTAACCCGCGAGGCCGGCGCCGTGACGACAGAGATCAAGACCGGCGTCGACCGCAGCCGTGCTGCCCAGTCCGGCTTCAGCATGATCAGCGACACGGTCCGCGAAGTTAGCGAAATCGTCGGCATGGTCGACCGCCAGACCGAGGGCATTGCCCATTCGACCAGCATGATCCAGACCAGCGTCGATCGAGTGAAGGCGGGTCTAACCGACTTTGCCGGCGATGCCCGCGCCAACGGTAGTGAACTGCTCAGCGCGCAGAAGCGCCTGTCGCATCTTGAGATGCTGTCCAGCACCATGCTCGACACGCTCGCCAATTCGGGCGCCGAGATCGACGACACACCCTTCATCCTGAAGGCCCAGGAAGCCTGCCGCCAGATCCAGGTAGCCATCGAGCACGCCATCGACGCCGGTGAGCTGACGATGGAAGATGCGTTCGACACCAATTACCAAATCGTCGAAGGCTCAAACCCTGTTCAGTACGACACGCGGTTCAACGCCGCAGCCGATCGGCATATGCGCCCGATCCTTGATCGCGTTAAGGCGTCGGACGCTCGCATTATCGGCTCGGCGTGTGGCGACATGAATGGCTATTTGCCTACTCACCTCTCCGAGCGCAGCCATCCGCAGGGCCCGGATCCAGTGTGGAACGATGCGCACTGCCGCAACAAGCGCATCCTCATCGACGATGCCACTCGCAGCGCCTTGCAGAGCGACAAGCCGGCGACGCTGTACACCTACCGCATGGAGCTTGGTGACAAGCACATCCCGGTAAAGAACGTCTTCGTTCCCCTGTGGATCAAGGGCCGCCGCTGGGGCAACTACGAGCTCGCGTACCGCGACGACTGATCGCCGCTTGAATTAACGGGGAGAGGTCGCCGTCCGCATGAGTTGCGGGCGGCGATTTCTTATGCGCTGATTGGAACTCTGCGCGTCAGCGCGAATGGTCAGTAGTCGCCGCGGGCTTCGGCGCGGGCTTCGAGCAGGTCGAACAAAGCTCGATGCTGGAGCAGGAGCTGCTCGCCGCCAAAGGCGAGCGCGCGCTCGCTCGCCAGGCCGTCAGACGATTGGTTGATTGCCTGGATCACCGACGGCTCGTCCGGGAGAGACGGAGCCGGGCACTGGATCCCGACCCGGGCGGCGGCCCGGTCGAGAAGGCGGCGAATTGGCCACCAATCACCGATGAGCGCCGTCGCTGCGCCCAAGGCGCAACCCTTGCGCTCCGAATTGGCAAGGGTCTCAAGCGCGTGGCGCGCGGCGACCAGGCTCGACTCGGTCTCGGCCGCGCCGGGCGTGCTGGGCAGCGGACCTACCGCCGAGGTCAGCCGCACGAGATAGAGCCGTTCGCGCTCGAACGATTCCGAGGCCGCGGCCAACCATTTCTGGGTGGAAGGATTCGGACAATGGTGAACAGCGATCTCGATCAGTCCCGGGTGACGGCCGTGAAGGCTGCACAAGAGGTGTACGGCATCGGAAAGGTCGCGGCCGGTGTGTGGTCCCGAGGCTTCTAGGAGAGCCTTCAGATAGGGGTGACGCGCGCACCCGTCGCCAGCGACACGCGCCAGCTGGGTCTCGGCAACGCTGACCGTTTGACGGTCGACGGACCGATTCATCGCCATTCCTATCCCCTCGACCGAGTGCTTCAGACGAAGCCTATTGCCGACGGTCGTAACCCAAGGGCGTAAAGACGAGGTTTAAATGGCCGTAAGTTTTCGGAAACTGGCCTGCGACTCCGCGACCGAGAGTTATTCCCGATCTATCCACAGCCCTATCCACTGGAAACTGCGAGTCGAGTGCCAGACACCTCAAAAAGGACTCGACGGCTGAAGTTACGGCTGTATGACTAAGGACGTGCTTCGGGACTTCGGTTCCAAAGCATGGGGAACCCCGCCGGGTCAAACCGGTGGGGTTTACCCGTTTATGGGCCTCGAGATTTTCTCGGCCACCCTTCCAAAATCATCAAATGAGGAATTCCCGGCGGCGCGCAGCTGAACGGGGAGCGAGCTGCGTGCCTGGGGAAGGGGATTACGCGGCGAGGGGGAGTTGTTCCCGATCCTCGTTGCTGGCCGCCTCAACTACCTGAACCGAAGCTTGGGCACTCTTCGGTTGCGGGAAGAGCAGACGTGAGGCCAGAACGACGGCGCCGAGAGCGAAATAGGCGCTGATCGCAATCAGTGGGCTCCACAGCACCATCGCGGCAAGCGGTACGCGGAAGAACAGCGGGCTGATCCCAAAGTCTTCTCCAAGGCCCTCGCAGACACCCAGGATGGTGTGCGCCCGGAGGGGCAGGGCGACATAGGGCTCCGCGGACTGAACTTCTTGCGCTTGCATCTCTAACTCCATTGGCAAACTGATGCTCGATACTTAGCAAGAGGCGTGCCAAGCTAAAATAACTCCGGAAACCAGACTGTTACGCCTTCTGCCATTCGGGCAGTTGGTGCTTCCCGCCAGTTCTGTGGACCCAAAGTTGGGAATTCGTACCGCATGCTGCAAGTGCGATGCTGCAACGCAGCATTCGTATTCAGGCCAGATTGTGAAGCGGCTAGCGGGCAGCCGTCAGCTGAGGTCGCCGATCCCGTCGCAGCTGAGGTCGAATGCGGCCATGCCCGATTCCAGCACCGAGGCGAGCATGGGCATGTCCATAAGCTCCCCGACCGCACCGTCCGTGCCGCCGCCCACCAAGTCCTGCGCTTCGCTCATCGCTTCGTCCCAGTCGCCGGCATCGTAGGTGCCCTGGCCGACCCAGCAGAAAGCGAGCACTTCGGCTAACTGGTCTTCGCCCAAGTCCTCGAAGGCAGCCTTGAGTTCTTCCTCGACGCTTTCGTTGATCGTGTCGTCGAGAACCGACAGCGCGCCTTCGTCTTCATCGTCGACATTGTCCGCGGCCTCACCGCCATCATAGTCCGTTGCGGTCTGCGCTTCATATTCGCGGGCCCGCAGGATGATCCGGCAGAGCGTGTCGAGCGGGGTCAGCGGATCCATTTCGCGAAGCTACTCCAGAGCGTTGGTCAGTTCCTTCAACGAGAGCAGCCGTAAGCGGTTCCTCGCGTTGACCAGACCGGACGTGCTACTTATATCGCGCGGCGCTGGCGCACTCAAAGGGTGCGCCAATTGCCTTTAAGGGGCGGAGTAGCTCAGCTGGTTAGAGCAGCGGAATCATAATCCGCGTGTCGGGGGTTCAAGTCCCTCCTCCGCTACCAACCTTGGAAATCGAGGCGAACGCCCGGTCGAGGTCTTCGATTAAATCGTCGGGGTCTTCCAGGCCGATGTGGAGCCGAACGAGGTTTGGCGCAGGCGGCTTTGAGACCGTGCGATGCGGATCGACCGGAATCGCCAGGCTTTCATATCCGCCCCAGCTGAAGCCGATTCCGAAATGCTCGAGGCCATCGACGAACGCCGCACGAGTGGTGTCGTTCGCGTCCTTGAGTTCGAACGCGAACAGCCCCGACGAACCCTTGAAGTCGCGCTTCCAATGGTCGTAGCCCGGGCAATCGGGAAGGGCAGGGTGAAGCACCCGGCCGACCTCGGACCGTTCCTTAAGCCATCTTGCAACCCGTAACGCACCCTCCTCGTGCTGCCTCAGGCGCACGCCCATCGTACGTAATCCTCTGGAGCCGAGCCACGCATCGTCCGGGGAGACAGCGTGCCCGAGGTCCCAGGCGGCGTTCTGGATCTTATGGAAGTGCTCAGCCGTCGCTGTAACCGAGCCCAGCATCACATCGGCGTGGCCGCCAATATATTTAGTCGCTGCGAGAATGCTGATGTCGACGCCCGCACTGATTGCCGGGAAGAGCACGGGCGTAGCCCAGGTGTTGTCGATCAAAGTTACGACGCCATGGCTGCGGGCCGCGGCGCAGATTGCCGGGACATCCTGAACTTCCATCGTAAGCGATCCGGGACTTTCCAGCAGGATCGCTCGGGTGTTCTGTCCGATCTCCGGAACGAAGAGGGGATCGTAATATCGCGATTCGACGCCGAAGCGCTTCAGCGTCGAATCGCAGAATTTCCGGGTCGGGCCGTAGACGCTATCGGGCACCAGCAATTCATCGCCGGGCGACAGCACGGCAAGCAGGGCCGTCGTGATTGCTGCCAGACCTGAAGAGAAAAGCGCCGTCCCCTCGGCACCGGGCTCGAGTTCGGTCAGCGCGTCCGAGAGTGCCCAGTGCGTCGCCGTCCCTTGCAGGCCGTATCGGTAAGTGCCGAGCGCGGGCTTGCTGCCGCGCATATCGGCAACGCTGTCGAACAGCACGGTCGACGCACGCTCGACTGGCACATTGACGAGCCGGCCTCGCCAATCCTTCCGTCTGCCGCCTTCGACCAACTTGGTGACCGGGCGCTTATCCTGACCGCTCATGCCCTATGACTAGGGCAGGGGCACGTATCCGCGCAAATCAGCTGGCCCGCTTCCGGGCTCCGAGCAGGCCGATCAGTCCGACTGCACCGATGATCCCCCAAGGGAAGCTAGTTTGCTGAGGCGCGGAAGCCGGCGCATTGTCCTGTCCGAAGGCAGGCGCTGCCATGAAGAGCGCCGTGGCCACCGCGAACGCTGTATTGAGTCTCATGATCCCTCCTTCACTCTAATCGAGCGCTGTTGGGTGATAGCTGTCTTCCGAATGTCCGCGGCGAAGCCCGAGCAGGCCCAACAGGCCAAGCAACCCGATGGAATTCCACAGGATATCGTTGCTGCCTTGATCCAGCATGCGGCTTTCGGTCTCAGACCGGAGGCCCGACTTGTCGGTATCCTGGGCCACAGCGGGGCCCGTCGCCACCATTAGGAAGGTTAGCGCCATTATCATGCGTATCCGCATGGCGTCCTCCTTCTGCGCAGATTTCCGCGCATTTGGCCGTATCGGCCAAGGCTGCGCCACTACACCCTTGGCGCGCCCAAAAGCAAACGCCCGGATCGGCTAGCGATCCGGGCGCCTTGCGTGACGATTGCTCGTCAGCCCCCTTGGACGTTGTGCGGTGAACCTCCCCAGTCGTTCGCCGCAACCCCGAACCTACGAGCCAAGGGCCAGTCGTTCGGACCGGGGCGGACGCTAGGCCGGACTCAGAAGGCTGTCACGGCATGAAATGAGGTCACTTGGCTTTTGGGCGACTCCTGTGTCGGCGACGCAACAGCAGTGCCTCAGGTTGCCACTTGCGGCAGAGCCGTTACAGCGCGGCCCCATGCGTTGGTCCCGTGCATTTCTCCCCGTTCTTAAAGAAAGTCCTTCAGACGCCCAGATCGTCAGCCACAAGCTGATGCTGCAGGCCGGGCTCGTTCGCCAGACCGCGGCGGGCATCTATGCCTGGTTGCCGCTCGGTTTTCGGGTCCTTCAGAAGATCGAGCAGATCGTGCGCGAAGAACAGGACCGTTCGGGTGCGCAGGAACTACTGATGCCGACGCTTCAGTCCGCCGACCTGTGGCGCGAGAGCGGGCGATACGACGCCTACGGGCCGGAGATGCTGCGCATCAAGGACCGACATGACCGCGAGATGCTCTATGGGCCAACCAACGAAGAGATGATCACCATGCTCTTCCGCGATGAGGTGAAGAGCTACCGCGAACTTCCGCGTACGCTCTATCACATCCAGTGGAAGTTCCGGGACGAGCGGCGGCCCCGCTTCGGCGTCATGCGCGGGCGTGAGTTCCTGATGAAAGACGCGTACAGCTTCGACTTGGACGAGGCCGGCGCCCGGCAAAGCTATTACACGCAGATGCTGGCCTACCTGCGGACCTTCCAGCGCCTCGGCATCCAGGCGGTGCCGATGAAGGCGGACTCAGGCCCGATCGGCGGTGACCTCAGTCACGAATTCATCGTGCTTGCTCCGACGGGCGAGAGCGAAGTTTTCTACGATGCGGCGTACGAGTCCTTCGACTGGAACCAGCCCGACCTCAAATATGGCGACGAAGCAGGGCTTCAGGCCCTCTTCGATCGGGTCAGCTCGACCTACGCGGCGACCGACGAAACTCACGATCAGGACAAATGGGCGACCATTCCGGCCGACAAGCAACGGACTGGCCGCGGCATTGAAGTTGGGCACATTTTCTATTTCGGTGAGAAATACTCCGCCGCGATGGGGCTCAAGGTTTCGGGCCAGGATGGTACGCCGGTCGTCCCTCATATGGGTAGTTATGGCGTTGGCGTCTCGCGCCTCGTTGGTGCGATCATTGAGGCGAGCCATGACGATGCCGGGATTATCTGGCCGGAATCTGTCGCGCCCTGGATCATCGGCCTGGTGAACATGCGGCATGATGACGCTGCCTGCGTTGCGGTCGCCGAGGACCTCTACGCCAAGCTCCAGAAGTTCGGCGACATCGTCCTCTACGACGATCGCGAGGAGCGGGGCGGCGTGAAACTCGGGTCGATGGACGTCATTGGGCTACCCTGGCAGTTTATCGTTGGTCCCAAGTCGCTCGCCGAGGGGATGATCGAGACCAAGAACCGCCGCAGCGGCCAGCGCGAACTCATTACTGTAAACCGTGCGGTCGACCTGATCGCAAGCATGCTCCCTGCCTTCGGCAACCAGCCAACGTCTCCGGATCCAACCTCATGATCCTCAGCCGCTATGAGCGCATGGTCGCTCGGCGTTATCTGCTTCCCGAGAAAGGCGAAGGCTTCATCTTCGCGGCCGCCGGGTTCAGCATCGGCGCGGTTGCGCTGGGTGTCGCGGCCCTGATCGTGGTGATGAGTGTCATGAACGGCTTTCGCGCGGAGCTGTTCGACAAGGTCGTCGGTCTCAACGGCCACGCCGTTGTTCAGGGCTTCGGTGGCCGGCTCGATAACTGGCAGCAGATCGCGGATACGGCGAGCAAGACGAGAGGCGTCACGTCGGCGCTCCCGTTGATCGAGCAGCCTTTGATGGCGTCGGGCAATGGCCGGGTCGAAGGCGTGATTGTCCGCGGTATGCGCCTTTCAGACATTCTGTCCAACAAGACGCTGACCGGACATGTCATCGCAGGCGACTGGAAGTCGATTACTCCGGGCAGCGGCCGGATAGCCATCGGATCGCGACTTGCTGACCAGCTCGGCGCCGGACCAGGCAGCGAAATCAGCCTCATCAGTCCGGAGGGACGATCGACGGTTGTCGGCACCGTTCCCCGGATCGTGACCTATACCGTCGGCGTCGTCTTCGAGGTCGGCATTTATGACTACGACAAGGCCTTCGTCGTGATGCCGATGCAGGACGCCCAGGAACTGCTGATGCTGGGCGATTCCGTTGGCATCATCGAAATTCAGACCAATAATCCGGACAAGGTTGGCGAAATCCTGCAGCCCATCCAGCCGCTCGTGAACGGACGCGGGATGGTGACGGATTGGCGTCAAATGAACTCGGCGCTCTTCTCTGCGCTCGACCTAGAACGCGTCGTGATGTTCATCGTCGTCAGCATCATCGTGCTGGTGGCCGCCTTCAACATTGCCTCATCGCTGATCATGTTGGTGCGATCCAAGACGCGAGACATTGCAATCCTCCGGACCATGGGCGCGACGCGGAGCGCGGTCCTGCGAATCTTCATGACCGTCGGCATGACCATCGGCGCTGTCGGCATATTGATTGGCCTGATACTCGGCTCCATCATCCTTCTGTTCAGGCAGGGTGCCGTCGATGTGGTGCATTATCTGACCGGCATGGATCCCTGGGACCCGTCGGTCCGCATCCTGACCGATCTCCCATCGAAGACCGACCCGGTCGAGGTTGCGGCGATCCTGATCGTTACGCTCCTTCTGATCTTTCCCGCGACCTTGTTCCCGGCGCGGCGCGCTGCGAACACCGATCCAGTCCAGGTGCTTCGCTATGAGTGAGGCGGCCCTGCTGACGAATGACCTGCGTCGCAGCTTCACGCAGGGGGACACCACGATCGAGGTGCTTCGTGGCGTCAACCTGGAAGTAAAGCCGGGCGAGATCGTTGCGCTTCTCGGGCCATCGGGTTCCGGCAAGTCGACCCTGCTCCAGGCGGTCGGGCTTCTCGAGGGCGGATTCCAAGGGTCGATCCGGTTGGCAGGCCAGGAAGCGGCGCAGCTTGACGACGATGGCCGGACACGATTGCGGCGCGACTTGCTCGGCTTTGTCTACCAGTTTCACCACCTTCTGCCGGAGTTCAACGCGCTCGAGAACGTCCTAATTCCGCAGCTGGTACGCGGTGCAGAGCCGGACGCGGCAAGGACCCGAGCCAAGGACTTGCTGATCAAGCTGCGGCTCGGCGAGCGCCTCGATCACCGTCCTTCCAAATTATCGGGCGGCGAGCAGCAACGCGTGGCGGTCGCGCGGGCGCTCGCGAACAACCCCCCATTGATCCTCGCCGACGAGCCCACGGGCAATCTCGACGAGCAGACCGCCGACACCGTCCTTGCGGAATTCCTCAGCCTCGTGCGGGGCGAAGGCAGCGCTGCGCTGGTGGCGACTCACAACGAACGCCTCGCCGCGAAAATGGACCGGGTGGTTCGTCTCCAGGACGGCCGCCTGCAGTGAGCCAACAGGATCCTCTCGTTCGCGACCAGAGTGGCCGCCGCGTGAGCCCGCTGATCATCGCCCTCGTGGCAGGAATCGTCGTTTTGCTTGCGGTGCTGTGGTTCTTAAGCGGCAACCGCAATCCCGATCAGGACAAACTCGATAATCCGCAAATTGAGCAAACCAAGGAAGCCGAACAGAGCCAGCGCTGCTCGGCCAATGCCACCTACGACCTCGTCAAAAAGGAGCTGTTCCGGAGAGCTCTTGAGGTTCGCGGGAATGACGAGCCGGATTTCGGCCAAGTGGCAGCCACTGCCGTCATCCGCGTTGAAAACCCGGTGCTCGAGGGGGAGGATCAGGCGTCAGGCGCGCTGAATTGCTCCGGTACTTTCTATCTCGATTTGCCGCCGGGCGTGGTTGCATCCGGCAACCACAACAGCCTGACAGCCGACCTCGATTACACCATCAGCAACGACAGCATTGTACTGCGCAATGCGGACGGCATGATTTCGTCGCTGGCGGCGCTCACTCGAGTTGCCGTTCCGTCTGTTGAGGGTATTGCCACAAACACCATCGAGCCCGCGCAACCGGACGCCAGTTCTACCACGCCTCCTGCCGCTCAGCCCACTCCGCCGAGCCCGGCGACAAGCCGGCCCAGTTTCGACTGCGCGCGCGCAAGTTCCCGCGGGGAAGAAGCGGTATGCAATGACAGCGGATTGGCGGCGCTGGACGTTAACATGGCAGCCCAGTACCGGCGCTCGCTCTCCACGGCCTCGCCCGTCCAGAAGCAATTGCTCCAGACCACGCGTGATCGCTTCCTCGCTTACCGTGACCGGTGTCCGAACAGGCAGTGCATGGCCGACGCTTATGCCGGTCGCATGCGCGAAATCCGGGACATCATGGAAGGCCGCCTGACGCCCGCCCGATAGGTGGGGATAAGTACCAGTAACCGCTTCACTCCGCGGCTGAAATCCCCATACTATTTCTCGTGATTCAGCCGTTCGTTCCGCTTCGCGTTTTTTCGTCATTCACCATGCTCGAAGGGGCGATGGAGCCGAAGACGATCGCCGGGCGCGCGGCAAAGCTGGGCTTCCCCGCAGTCGCTCTGGTTGATCGCAATGGCCTCTACGGCGCGATGCCGTTCAGTGACGCCTGCGTGGCAAAAGGCGTCCAGCCGATCATCGGGACAATACTTGCAGTCGCTCGACCGCCAGAGATTGGCGGGGAGAGCGGAATTGATTGGCTCGTGCTGCTGGCCCAGGACGATGTCGGCTATGCAAACCTGTGCAAGCTTGTTTCATCGGCGCACCTGGATCGACCCGTTGAGCTGGAGCCTCATGTCCAGTTTGGCGCGCTTAGAGGTCTGAACGAAGGTTTGATCGCACTGACCGCTGGCGGAGAGGGCGCCATCACGCGCCTCCTCGCCGACGGGCAGCAGACCAAGGCTGAGGCCTATCTCGAACTGCTCCAACAGCTGTTCCCGGAGCGTCTCTACATTGAGATAGCTCGTCGTAACGACCCGGTCGAGGAAGCGGCGGAAGACGGGCTGGTCGACCTCGCTTACGCCCGCGACCTGCCGATCGTGGCGACCAACCCGGCGACCTACGCCGATCCGTCATTCCATGCCGCGCATGACGCGATGCTGTGCATTGCGAATTCCGAATATGTGGAAAGCGCCAGCCGCGTAACGTCCTCGGCGGACGCTTGGCTGAAGGACGGCGCGACGATGGAGCAGATCTTTGCCGATCTGCCTGAGGCGATTGCCAATACGTCGGTTATCGCCATGCGCTGCGCAGTGGCCGCACCCAAGCGCCGGCCGATCCTGCCTCGACTCAGTAATGACGAGGACGAGCAGCTTCGCCGCGATGCGAGAGTTGGCTTGGAGCGACGTCTGCAAGGCCGCTCGGCCGAGGAGCTGCAGCCGTACGTCGAACGCCTCGACTACGAGCTCGATATCATCACCAACATGGGCTTCGCGGGCTACTTCCTGATCGTCGCCGACTTCATCAAATGGGCCAAGGCTAACGACATCCCCGTCGGGCCGGGCCGCGGCTCGGGCGCGGGCTCGGTGGTAGCGTGGGCGCTCACCATAACCGACCTCGATCCGCTGGCGCTTGGCCTGCTGTTCGAACGCTTCCTCAATCCAGAGCGCGTGTCGATGCCGGACTTCGACATCGACTTTTGCGAAACCCATCGCGACAAGGTCATCACCTACGTCCAAGGCAAGTATGGGCGGGACAAGGTCGCTCAGATCATCACGTTCGGACGTCTGAAGGCGCGAGCAGTACTCAAGGATACGGGCCGCGTGCTGCAGATGAGCTACGGTCATGTCGACCGGCTCGCCAAGCTGATCCCGAACCACCCGACCGATCCGTGGACTCTGGAGCGTGCGCTGAACGGCGTTCCCGAGGTAGCAGCCGAGTACAAAGACAAGGACGTCAAGCGCCTGTTCGACCTGGCGATGAAGCTGGAGGGCCTGCCGCGCCACGCCTCGACCCACGCTGCCGGCGTCGTCATCGGAGACCGTCCGCTCGACGAGCTCGTCCCGCTCTACCGCGACCCGCGATCGGACATGCCGGTTACGCAGTTCGACATGAAATATGTCGAGGCGGCGGGGCTGGTGAAGTTCGACTTCCTTGGCCTCAAAACCCTGTCGGTGCTGAAGGAAGGCCAGCGCCTCCTCGCCGAGCAGGGTGTCGACGTCGATTTCGCGACGCTGCCGTGGGACGACACGTCGGTTTACGAGCTGATCCAGCGGGCCGATGCGGTCGGCGTGTTCCAGCTGGAATCGGAGGGCATGCGCCGCACGCTGGCCGCTGTTCGCCCAACCAATTTCGGCGACATCATCGCCCTCGTCGCGCTCTACCGGCCCGGCCCGATGGACAACATTCCGCTGTTTGGCGACCGCAAGAACGGCCGCGTCTCTATCGAATATCCTCACCCCTTGCTCGAAGGCATATTGGCCGAGACTTACGGCATCTTCGTCTATCAGGAGCAGGTCATGCAGGCCGCACAGCTGCTTGCCGGCTACTCGCTCGGGGAAGCGGATCTCCTCCGTCGCGCCATGGGCAAGAAGATCCAGTCGGAGATGGACGCCCAGCGCGCGCGCTTTGTCGAAGGCTGCGCGACCCACAACCAGATCCAGGCCGCAAAGGCGAACGAGCTGTTCGACTTGATCGACAAGTTCGCGGGCTACGGCTTCAACAAGAGCCATGCGGCGGCTTACGCCCTGGTGGCTTACCAGACCGCCTGGCTGAAGGCGCACCACCGCGCCGAATTCTATGCCGCGTCGATGAGCTTCGACATGGCGCTGACCGACAAGCTCGGCATTTTCGTCGAGGATATGCGCCGTGGCGGCGTTGAGTGCTTGCCGCCCGACATCAACGCGAGCCATGCCTTCTTCACGGTCGAAAATGGTGCTGTCCGCTACGCGCTCGGCGCGCTGAAGGGCGTCGGCGAGAAGGCGATGGAGGCGCTCGTCGAGGAGCGCGAACGTGGCGGGCTCTTCGCCAGCCTTGAGGATTTCGCCGCCCGGATCGATCCGCGACTGCTCAATCGTCGTCAGCTTGAGAGCCTCGCGGGAGCCGGGGCGTTTGACTCGATCAAGCCTGACCGGGCTGCGGTGTTCGCTGCCGCCGAGACCATCCTTGCTCATGCGGCGAGCGCTCACGACCAGCGTACGAGCGGCCAGGCCGGCCTGTTCGGCGCAAGCAGCGCCGAAGCAGTGCCGATCCGCTTGCCGAAGGACGCGAACTGGACTGTCGCCCAACGCATGGCGGCAGAGCGCGACGCGTTTGGCTTCTATTTCTCTGCGCACCCGGTCGATGCCAGCAAGCATCTGCTGGCCGTGCACAGGGTCAAGACCTTCGCCGAGATCTCGGATCTTCGCATCGCGGAAGGCGAGCGGGTCAGCGCGACCATGGCTGGCTTGGTGGAGAATGCCCGCTACCGCACGTCGGCGCGCGGGCGGCGCTACATGATGGCCGATCTAAGCGACAGCTCGGGCCAGTTCACCGCGACGTGCTTCGATGACGAACCGTCGGGTGCGTTGGAGACTGCGGCTAAGGCGCAGGCGTGCGGTCTGCTGACCGTTGAGCTGGATCGGCGCGCGGGCGATGAAACGCCGCGAGTGACCATCAAGCGGTTCCAGCCCCTTGAGACGCTGGCGAAGAGTACGCGCTTGGAAATGGTGATCCGTGCATCGCACGACCTTGTTCCCCCCATCGCGCGCGAATTGAACGAAGCGCGCGGCGGTAACGGCGTCGTGCGGTTCATCGTCCGGCTTGCAAGCGGGGGTGAGGCGACCCTCCTCGCCGGCCGCGACTTTGCACTGGACGGCGATATCGCCGAGCGGATCACTCAAATAAGCGGCGAGGGCACGGTTACCCTCGCCGTTCAACAACCGCCTAGGCTGGCCCTGGTCGGTTAAGCCATCCAGAACCCGTCGCGGTTCACGAGGCTTGTGATCTCGGCGTTCTGCTCTTCGGTTAGCGCTTCCTTGAACCGTGGGAAGACTTGCTCCTCTTCCATGTGCGCGTGGCTCGAGACGAGCTGGCGGAATTCACGAACTTTCTCGAGCCAGATCGGCGAATCCGGGCCGGCCTTGTTGAGTTCATAGATAAACGTTTTGATGTAGCCATGCTCGCCTTCGAGGTGGTCGGCATCGACCGCTTCATTGGCTTCGCGAAGCGCTGGATAGACAACCATCTCTTCCTGGTGCGCGTGCTTGTCGAGCGCATGGGTCAGCTTCATCAAGAGCATCTTGCGCTTGAACGTCTGCGTTTCGTCAGTCGCGAGCATCTTGTCGAAGATGGCCAGCGCCATGTCGTGCTCGGTCGCCAGTATTTCGTCCCAGTCGCCGACCGCCGCTTCCATGCCCTGCATCAGCGCCTTGCGGCCGTAATTCGCCGCGAGCCCGATGGCGGCTCCGGCAAGCGCCACACCGATCAGCGGCCCGGCATTCTCGCTCCAGGAGAAAGCGCTGCGATCGCTGTTGTTGGAATTACCGTTGCGGTTTGACGAACGAGTCTGGGTACGCGTGGCCATTCTTACCTCCATGTCCTGATTGCCGGTGAAACGGTCAGGGCAGGGGTGTCGTTCCTAACGCAATCGGCCTTACGGCACTGCTGGGCGCGAAAGCTTCAGAGCCCGTTCTGCGGTTCGGTCGCGGGCTCCGTTGCCGGGACAGCCTCATTGGCAGTCGGCTGAGGCAGAGGAGCAGGCTCGGGGACGTTCTGCTGGGGCTCCGCCGCGCTCGGCGAAGACTCATCGACGTCCGCTTCCGGAGGCGGCGGCTTGGCCGTCTCATATTCCTCGCCCGGCAGTGGCAGAGGCTTGGTCGTGACCTTGGGCGGCGCCTTGTTCGCCGGAGCGGTTGCGCCCTTGTAGACACAGGCGTCCAGGCCATCGCGCGCGACGACCCCGATACGCGCGTCGATCGTGTTGCCATAGCGACGGGTGAAGCCCTTCGGAGCGATCGCGCCACGCTTCTTTGGAAGCGGAAGCACCGCCGCGATCCGCGCTGCCTCGAGCGGGCTCATCGCGCTGGCGTCATGCCCGTAATAGCGCTGCGACCCGGCGTTGACGCCGTAAGTGCCAAGCCCGGTCTCCGCGTTGTTGAGATAGACCTCCATGATCCGGCGCTTGCCCCACAGATGCTCGATCAGGAAGGTAAACCAGGCCTCGACACCCTTCCGAGCATAGCCGCCGCCGTTCCACAGGAAGGTCGTCTTCGCCGTCTGCTGGCTGATGGTCGAGCCGCCGCGGATCCGCCCGCCGGAGGCATTGCGCTTCATCGCGTCCTCGATGGCGTCGATGTCGAAGCCGTTGTGCTGGCAGAACTTGCTGTCCTCCGCGCCGATGGCTGCGCGGACCATGTCGCGATCGATCTCGCTGATCGGCATCCAGTCGCGCTCCGCACCGCGCCCCGCCAGCATGTCGCCGATCATCGTCGCCGTCGTTGGCGGCGGCACGAAGCGATAGATCCCAACCCACAGAATCGAGATGACGAAGAAGGCGACGACCAGCTTGACGATCCAGCCGATGATCCGCCGCGGCCACGAGCGCGTGTCGCGCCGCCGGCGTTTGTACTTCGGGATGCTCGACCGCTTTGCCATGTACCGGGCCTAGCGGTAAGCCGACGCGACTGCCAATCCCCCAACAGGCGCCCCGTCCTTGCCGCAGCGCAGCATGGCATTTACATCGCAGTCTCATGACTTCGACCAACGACGTTCGCCGCGGTTTCCTCGATTATTTCGAGAAGAACGGACACGCGCGCGTGCAATCAGCGCCGCTCGTGCCGCAAAACGACCCGACCCTGATGTTCGTCAACGCGGGGATGGTGCCGTTCAAAAACGTCTTCACAGGCCTCGAGAGCAGGCCCTACGTCACCGCCACTAGCTCGCAGAAGTGCGTCCGCGCCGGCGGCAAGCACAACGACCTCGACAATGTCGGTTACACCGCGCGGCACCACACCTTCTTCGAAATGCTCGGAAATTTCTCTTTCGGCGACTATTTCAAGGATCGCGCGATTGAGCTGGCATGGAACCTGCTGACCAAGGAATGGGGTCTCAGCCCCGACCGGCTGACGGCAACGGTTTATCACACTGACGACGAGGCATTCGACCTCTGGAAGAAGGTCAGCGGCATTCCCGAAAGCCGCATCATCCGCATCCCGACCAAGGACAATTTCTGGTCGATGGGCGACGACGGGCCGTGCGGACCGTGCTCCGAAATCTTCTACGATCACGGCGATCATATTTCCGGTGGTCCTCCCGGCAGCCCGGACGAGGACGGCGACCGCTTCGTCGAGGTCTGGAACCTCGTCTTCATGCAATATGAGCAGTCGGCGGGCGAGATCGTCTCCGAGCTTCCGAAGAAGTCGATCGACACCGGCATGGGGCTCGAGCGTATTGCCGCCGTGCTCCAGGGCACGACCGACAATTATGAGACCGACACCTTCAAGGCGCTCATCGCGGCCAGCCAGGAACTGACGAGCAACAATTCCGCCGACATGAATGCGAGCCATCGCATCATCGCCGATCACCTGCGGACGTCGGGCTTCCTCGTCGCCGACGGCGTGCTGCCGGCAAACGAGGGCAGGGGCTACGTCCTCCGCCGCATCATGCGTCGCGCGATGCGTCATGCCCACCTGCTGGGCGCGAGCGAGCCGCTGATGTGGCGTCTCGTGCCGGCGCTCGTGGCTGAGATGGGTGCGGCCTATCCGGAACTGGTCCGAGCGCAGCCTTTGATCGAAGCGACGCTGCAGCAGGAGGAGACGCGTTTCCGGCAGACGCTGGCGACCGGCATCAAGCTTCTGGACGAGGCGACTGCAGGTCTTGGCGAAGGTGGCACTCTATCGGGCGAAACGGCATTCAAGCTCTACGACACCTATGGCTTCCCGCTCGACCTGACCGAGCAAGCGCTGCGCGATCGGGGTCTTGGCGTCGATCAGGCAGGCTTCGACGCCGCGATGGCCGAACAGAAGGCCAAGGCGCGCGCTGCGTGGAAGGGCTCGGGCGCCAAGGCCAACGAGGACATCTGGTTCGACCTCGCCGAGGAATATGGCGCGACTGAGTTCACTGGGTATGCCGGTGACGAAGGCAAGGGCGTGGTTCTCGCTCTGGTTCACGATAACCAGCGGGTGGAGCGGGCGGAGGTTGGCGAGACGGTTGACGTACTCCTCAACCAGACGCCCTTCTATGGCGAGAGCGGCGGGCAGATCGGTGACAGCGGAAAACTGACTACACTCAAAGGCTTCGTTGGCGACGTTGAGGACACATCCAAGCCGCTTGGCAAGCTTCACGTGCTTCGGACCAAGGTCGTCGCCGGCGAGCTGACGGTTGGCGAGACGGTTATGCAGCGCGTCGACGCCGAGCGCCGCAACCGGGTCCGCGCCAATCACAGCGCCACGCACTTGCTGCACGCCGCGCTGCGCCGGCATCTCGGAACGCACGTTACGCAGAAGGGCAGCCTCGTTGCGCCGGACTATTTCCGCTTCGATTTCTCGCACCCGAAAGCGATGACTCGAGAGGAAATTGAGGCCGTCGAGGCCGAAGTGAATGCGCAGATCCGCTCGAACGAGCCGGTGACGACGCGCCTGATGAGCCATTCCGACGCGATCGATGCGGGCGCCATGGCTCTGTTCGGCGAGAAATATGGCGACGAAGTCCGCGTGCTCTCGATGGGGCGCGACTCCGATGCAGATTATTCGGTCGAACTTTGCGGCGGCACTCACGTTAGGGCGCTTGGCGATATCCAGCTGCTCAAGATCATCTCTGAAAGCGCAGTATCGTCAGGAGTCCGTCGTATCGAGGCGCTGACCGGCGAAGCGGCGCGCCAATGGCTGAGCGACCGCGAATCCAAGCTGCGTGAGGCCGCGGCGACGCTCAAGAGTTCACCCGACGAGGTGCCCGCGCGTATCGCCTCGCTGGTCGAAGAGCGGCGCCGCCTCGAGCGGGAGCTCGCGGACGCGAAGAAGGCACTCGCCATGGGTGGCGGAACGGCCAAGGCCGACGCGGCTGGTCCCGAAGATGTCGGCGGTTACAAGTTTCTCGGGCAAGTCGTCGAAGGCCTCGACCCGAAAAACCTGCGCGGCGAGATCGACGCCATGAAGCAGCGCGTCGGCTCGGGCGTCGGAGCGCTGATCGCCGTCAACGACGGCCGTGCCAGCGTTGCCGTCGGCGTCACCGATGACCTGGTCAGCCAGGTCAGCGCCGTCGACCTCGTCAAAGCGGCGGTCGCAGCGCTCGGCGGGCAAGGCGGCGGTGGCCGTCCCGACATGGCCCAAGGTGGCGGGCCCGATGGGGGCAAGGCCAATGAGGCCCTGACCGCCGTCAAGGACGCGCTGGAGAAGGTCGCCGCGTGATCGACCTCACGTCGAGCAACCCGATCACCCTCAAAGGCTCGTGCCATTGCGGCGCCGTGAAGTTTACGGCCGAACTCCCGTTTGGACTTAGCTCGGCGCGGCGCTGTACCTGTTCGATCTGCCGGATGCGCGGCGCGATTGCCGTGACATCAACCCACGACGGCTTCCGCATCACGCAAGGCGAGGAGAAGCTGGCGACGTACCGCTTCAACACAAAGGTCGCCGAGCATCATTTTTGCTCGGACTGCGGCATCTATACCCACCACAAGCGCCGCTCGAACCCCGACCAACTCGGGGTCAATGTCGCCTGCCTGGAAGGCGTCTCGCCGTTCGATTTCAAGGAAGTCGTGGTCTACGACGGCCAGCGGCATCCGGGCGATAATTCGACTCACACCACCTACACGGCGGGAGTGCTGCGGTTCGAGCCGGCGGACGAAACACTCGCTGGAATTCCAACGTCGAAAGGGCAATAGTCCCACTAGTCTCAGCAAGGGGGTTCGGTCATGCGCAAGCTGCTCATGTCATTCGGAATCATCGCTGCGATCGCGGCAGCGCCCGCGACTGCCCAGTCGAGCGGGCCGGGTGGGTCCGCGCCGGACATCAGCAGATCCGACATGGGGGCGCATGATTATGCGTCGCAGCCCAAGGATCTCTATGACGTCCGCAACCAACTGCGGAACGAGGAAGCGATCAAGCAGGCGCAGTCGGGCCAAGGCAAGTTGGGTCACGCGCGCCCTGCCAAGAGCAATGAATTGATTGTCGGTGCAGCAATCAACGACAAGATGGGAGTCGCGATCGCGAGGATCGATAAGGTCGATCCCGACGGCATCGTTGTCGCCGCGGGCACGTCGAAGGTTAAGGTGCCTACGAACGCCTTCGGTCATAACAATGCTGGCCTGCTGCTCGACATGACCAAGGCACAGTTCGATCAGGTGGTCGCCCAGGCGAATACGACCCACTGACACGGCGCTCGCGCTGATTGCCGAACAGGAGTAGGCGGCGGCCCAGGAGACAAGCATGCCCCAGGACGCCACGACCGACATCACCGCTTTCGACCTGACGCCCCCAACCCAGGAGCAATTCGACGTGCTCGTTGCCGAGCTTGACGACGAAGAGCGGCATGTCCTCCTCGAACACGGGACCGAGCGTCCTTTCTGCGGCATCTTTCTCGATGAGAAACGCCCCGGCGTCTTCACGTGCCGGCTATGCGGCCTGCCGCTTTTTCATGGCGGCACCAAGTTCGAAAGCGGCACCGGCTGGCCGAGCTTTACCCAACCGTTCAATGCCGATCACCTCAAGTACATTCACGATTCCAGCTACGGCATGATCCGGACCGAGATTGTGTGCTCGCGCTGTGGATCGCATCAGGGCCATGTCTTTCCCGACGGGCCGCCACCCACCGGTGAGCGCTACTGCATCAACTCCGTGAGTCTTTCCTTCACGCCGCAGGGCGAAGCCCTTCCCGACAAGCTTGGCCGGGGCGCTCCGGAGGGCGAGCCTGCCGCCTAAACGTTAATTTCCGTGAACCATTTCGCGTCATTCCCCGCTAACGCGCTCGCGGTAAATTTCGACTCAGCAGACGCTTTCTTGTTGCGAGCTTGAGAGCCCTGCCGGAACGACACCGAAGCCCTGCCATGAGCCGGCATGCTCCCCTCGCTCCCCCGGCCGGCAGGGCTTCCAGTTTCTCCCTAAAACAGCCGGAACGGCGGAAAACGAACGTTTTCCCGGGAACCGAGCCATGTAACCTACGTTACAGGACAAACGGGCGGGCACTGTCAGCGACGGTGACCATGGACGACGAGACTTCGAATCTTAAACAGCAGATCATCCGCTGCCGGCGCATAGCCAGCATGATGACCGATGAGGACGTCCGCGAGTCGCTGGAAGCACTTGCGGCCGAATATGAAAGCCGCCTGCCGAAGCGCGGTCAGGCTTTTATGCTCCAGCGTAAGAGCGGCGAGCGTCACTCTTCTGCGCAATGAGTGCCCGACGCGCCGCAATCTGAAAGGCGTTCTTCCAGAGGCATTCGCAGAGACTAGGGAACCTTTTCCGCCTAATGCGTTGGCGTAACAGCAATTCCAAAGATTCGGGACTGAAACGACGCCGATGGCAAAGCACACCGACGCAGCAGCTTCTACAAGCGTTTCGACCGGAATCGCTCCGCTCGATGACATATTCAATGGCGGCTATGAACGCCGTCGCGTCCACCTGATCGAAGGGCAGCCGGGTTCGGGGAAGACGACGCTCGCGCTGCAGTTCCTGCTGGCGGCGCGCGAACGTGGCGAGCGGACGCTTTACGTAACGCTTTCCGAAGGCCGGGATGAACTCATTCAATCCGCCGCGACCCACGGCTGGTCGCTTGATGGGATCGAGATTTACGAGTTGATCCCGCCGGAATTCAGCCTCGATCCGAACCAGGAACAGTCCGTTGTCTATTCGTCCGATCTAGAGCTGGGCGAAACCGTCCGGCTGGTTATCGACTGCGTCGAGAAGCATCAGCCCCAGTGCGTCGTGTTCGACAGCCTGTCCGACATCAAGTTGCTCGCCGGGAACCCGCTCCGTTACCGGCGACAGGTGCTGGCGCTTAAGCACTATTTCTCCCGCAAGGATTGCACGGTCCTGTTCGTCGACGACATGAGCGACGACATGCCTGACTCCAACCTGCACAGCCTTGTTCACGGCGTGCTCAGGCTCGAGCAGTTGACCATCGCCTACGGTGCCGAACGGCGGCGGCTTCGCATCTTCAAGATGCGGGGGCGTTCGTTCCGTGGCGGATATCATGACTACGTCATCCGCAAGGGCGGAGTGCGGATTTTCCCGCGGCTAATCGCGGCGGAGCATAAGTCGGACCATGACGAACAAGCTCCCGTCTCGAGCGGTGTCGCCGACCTCGATGGCCTCCTTCAAGGCGGCCTCGATCGCGGCACCGCCACGTTGATCATGGGGCCCGCCGGTTGCGGCAAATCGACGCTTTCATTGCAATATGTGAACGCCGCCCTCGCACGGGGCGAGAAAGCCTTGTTCATCAGCTTTGATGAAACGCGCCGCAATTTCTTCCGTAGAGCCACCGGCCTCCATCTCGTCGATGGCCTCGACAAGGCGGGTGAACGATTCATCTTCTGCCAGGTCGATCCCGCGGAAATGTCTCCAGGAGAGTTGTCGGGCCTGGTCCGGGAACACGTTGACGCCGGCGCAAGCATCGTCGTGCTCGACAGTCTTTCTGGTTATCAGAATGCGATGCCGGAGGAGCAATTCCTCCTCCTGCAGATGCACGAGCTCCTGACTTACCTCAACCAGAAGGGCGTGCTGACGATCCTGGTTCTTGCACAGCACGGGCTGCTTGGATCGATGCAGTCGCCGGTCGACCTGACCTATCTGTCCGACACCGTCCTTCTCCTTCGCTTCTTTGAAGCCGAAGGCGAACTTAAGCGCGCCATCTCCGTCGTGAAGAAGCGGACCGGTGGTCACGAGCTCACGATTCGCGAATATGGTATCGACAAGATGGGGCTACGCGTTGGCGCGCCGCTCCGAAACTTCAGCGGTGTTTTGACCGGGGTCCCCAAGTACGTCGGCCAGACGGAAATCCTGCTCGAGAAGCGGGGCTAGCCGCGACCAATGGCGCAATGCCTCGCCATCCTCGCGCCATCCGGTAGAGACTCGAAGGTCATCCATGACATCCTGCGCGGCGCGGAGGTGCGGACCTGTATCGAGGGCAATATCCCTTCAGTTCTCAGCGCCCTGAATGAAGGTCGGGCCGGCGCTGCCATCCTGGCCGAGGAGGCGCTGACTGAAGAGGGGTTGGCTCAAATGGAAGCCTGGCTCTCAAAGCAGCCTCCCTGGTCCGACCTGCCAATCATCCTTCTGACGAAGGGCCGCGGCGGCCCCGCGACAAAGATGGCGTTGGCGAGCCTGCTCGGGAACGTCACAATCCTGGAGCGGCCTCTCCACCCGGTGACGCTCGTTTCCGCTGCGCGCGCCGCGCTGCGCGCCCGGGCTCGGCAGCATGTCGCCGAGCAGTACGTCATAGAACTGGAGACGAGCGAGCGCCGCTTCCGCGAGAGCGAAGAGAAATACCGAACCCTGTTCAACACGATGGACGAAGGGTTCTGCATCATCGAGTTCCTTGACGGCCCCGAAGGGCCGAACAGCGATTACGTCCATGTCGAGGCCAATGAGGCTTACGCCCGTCACGCCGGAATCCCGAATGTGGTCGGACAGAAGGTCCGGGACATGGTGCCTGATGAGGCCGACGAATGGGTGAAGATTTACGGCAAGGTCCTGAAGACCGGAGAACCGGTTCGATTCGAACGCGAGCTCGTCGCGACGGGGCGGCACCTCGAACTCTCAGCGTTCAGGATCGAGCCGCCGGAGCGGCGTCAGGTGGCCGTGCTGTTCCAGGATGTCACGACGCGGCGGTCCGCCGAGATCGCCCTTCAGGAACTCAACGCATCGCTCGAGGTGCGCATCGCGGAAGCCGTTGCCGAAAGCGTCCGCGACCAGAAGAAGCTCGTCGAGGCCACGCAGCGAATGCATGAAATGGCCAAGCTGGAGACGCTTGGCCAGCTGACTGGCGGCGTTGCCCACGACTTCAACAATCTGCTGACGCCGATCGTCGGCGCGCTCGACATGCTGCACCGGCAGTACAATGGCGACGACCGGACATCGCGGCTGATTTCCGGCGCCATGCAGGCTTCCCAGCGCGCAGCAACCCTGGTCCAGCGGCTACTCTCATTTGCACGCCGCCAGCATCTCGAGACGCGCACGGTCGATGTGGCGGAATTGGTCGAAGGGATGCAGGATCTGGTGCAACGCACGATCGGCCCGCACATCAACGTCAAGGTCGAGACAGCGCCGAACCTGCCGCCAGCGCGGATCGATCCCGGCCAACTTGAGCTGGCAATCCTGAACCTTGCCGTGAATGCCCGGGACGCAATGCCGGGTGGCGGTAAGCTCCGCCTGGTCCTTGACGAGGTGGAGGAGCCAGTCGGCAACGGGCTGGAGCCGGGCCGCTACATCCGGCTTGCGGTCAAGGACAGCGGTGTCGGCATGGACGAACAAACGCTGACCCGCGCAATCGAGCCGTTCTTCACGACCAAGGGGCAGGGAGAAGGCACGGGCCTTGGGTTATCGATGGTTCACGGGCTTGCGGCCCAGTCGGGCGGGGCGCTGCGAGTCCACAGCAAGGTGGGCAAGGGGACGACATGCGAAATCTGGCTTCCCGCAGCCGAAGGCGAGGCGGACAGCCTGATCACGCACACGCAGCAGCTCGCCACACAGCCCCGGCGGGCGAATATCCTCCTGGTCGATGACGAGGCGTTGGTCCGGCTTGCGACTGCGGAGATGCTCCGCGAGATGGGCCACTCCGTCGTGGAGGCGGAAAGCGGTGCGGCGGCGTTGGCGCAGGTCAAGTCCGGAATCCCGATGGACCTGCTCATCACCGATTATTTGATGCCCGGGATGCGCGGCAGCGACCTCGCCGACGAGGTGCGCGGCCTCCGGCCTAATGTGAGGGCGCTGTTGCTGACCGGCTACGCCAATCTCGCGAAGGGGGAGGCCGTCGGCCTGCCGCGCCTCGCCAAGCCGTTTCGCGAAGCGGACCTCGCTCGGGAAGTGGCGGCCCTGTTGTCGCAGGAAACGCCGGACGAACGCCGCAAACAGATCAAGTCCGTCCCGGCGGAGTAGGCGCTAGCCGCCGATCCTCTCGTAATCGATGCGGATCCGGACCCATTCGCCAATCAGCGGCTTGCCTCCCTTGCGGGGCGGACGGACGTGGAACTGCCAAGCGGCCTGCCGGAGGGCGCTCGCCAGATGGGATCCCGCCGGCGACTGGCCGAGCTCAATGCAGTCGTCCACGCGGTTTCCGGGGATGGTCTTGCAGGCAATGAGGCCCCATCCGTCTGGCGCGCTTTTCGGGAGATAACCGGCCAGCTCGGCATCGGTCGGCTCGCGCGCCCATTCCGCGTTGTAGAGCAGCTCGCCGTGGGGGCCGCGCCCCACCACCTCGCTGTCGCCCTGGCCTGGCAGCGGCTTTGGCAGGTTTCGGATGTCGGCCGCGGCCATCTGATCGCCGTCCATCTCCAGCCATGGCGTCTTGTGTTCGGACGGCTTGGGCGGCGGGGCAGCGATCGTCGGCTTCACGGGCAGGATGATCGGCGGCGGCTTCGGCGTCGGTTTGTCAGGGGCGGCAGCGCGGGTCGGCTGAGCTCGGTTGCTGTGCTCTTCGGGGATGAGGTCGACCACGGTCGCATTACTCGGCTTGCGCTCCGGCATCGGAATGATCCCGAGCGTCAGCAGCACCAGCAGGAGCCCGAAATTGACCGCCAGCGCCAGCGCAAGCCCCGAGGCGCGCCGCTGAAGCGGCGGACGGTCGTGTTGGGTCGGGAGGCGATAGGAGGGCAGGGGAGAATCCGTGAGGCGTCGCGTGTGGCGGGACGATAGGCTGTGGTGACTTTAACCGCGAATGAAAGCTCGCATCCGGCTGCGATCAACTCAGTTCGGCGCGGCTCCGTTCTTCCGGCCCTTCGACGCGGCCTTGGGCTTCCTGCCGCCGCTGTCCATCACGGCATCCTGGAGGTCGGCGAGCAGCGATTGCGCCAGCTTCTTGTCGAGCTGGAACGAGATCGTCGCGCCTTTCTCCAGGCCGACCGTCAGCACGATCTCGCCGCCAGGCCCGACTCCGAACTCGGCGCCCTCGGCGGTCATGGCATGCGGCACGTCGGCCGTTCCGCCGAGCCCCGGCTGCGGCAGCGCCTTGATCGCCGACGTCGCGAGATAGGGCAGCAGCTTCCTCGGCACCGCGACCCACACGTCCTTCTGGCCGTCGGGCAACGGCTCCTTGCGGCCGAAGCGGATCAGGCCGTGCTCGCCGTCGCTGGCGCGGGCGGCGGACAGTTCGGCGATCAGGTGCGCCTGGACGGGAAATGCTTTCATCGACGCCACTCCCCCGTGAGCGGATCCGCCCCGGGTTAGAGCCCGGCGCGGTCGTCCGTCGAGGAGTAGGGCTGTTCCTGGATGCTCGTGTCGACGTCCACGACCTTATAGAGGACGCAGCGCGCGAACAGCCCGCTCAGGATGAGATAGGCAGCGAGCACGTAGAGGACGATCGAGGCGATCGGCGGCAGCACCTGAAGGTAGCCAAGCAAAGCGAGACCGAGCCCGACGACGATACGAACGACCCGATCTTCCGGTCCAACATTCCTGTCCATGGTAAGCAAACCCCCTTCAATGAGCGTCCTCGTGTTCTAGCCGACTCTGAAGGGTAAAACCAAGTGAAACAAACTGCCGTTCGATAAGGGCGGCTGATGCGCATCCGGGATCGGCCGCCCGGGCCCGAAAAAGCGCAAGCGGCGGAAATTGTGCTCTTTCCTTCGCCTCGCGACGCGCTAGGTTTCTCCGAAGACCAAGGGGTGGGAATGAAACTCTATCGTATCGACAAGCTCGCCAGGCTGGGCGGGGCGATCATCAAGCGCAAGCACATTCTCGCGACGTCCGACCGCGCGGCCGTGGAGCGGGCCGAGGAAAGCGACGACTGTCCGATCTGCGACGTCACGCACAACGGCGAGAAGGTCGGCGAGGTCATCTAGCGCCGGCCACGGTGCAGCATCTGCGTCAATAACCGAACAGGTGCATCGTGAACTTCTGCACCGCGCCGTCATGCGAGTGCCAGTAAGGCACCATGAGGATGATTATCTGCGCCGCCAGGAGCGCGATGGTGATGCGCCGCCCGCGCGTCAGGAACAGCGCCAGAAAGACGCCCTTGATCAGGACGTTGATCGGTATCAGCCAGCCCCAGAAGTAACCGGGTTCGGTCGCGAGAGCCTGCTTGAAGAAGGGGATGTTCAGCCACACGTCGGCCAGCTCGGCGGCGAACAGCATGCCGACGATGAACTGCCGCCGGGCCGCGAAATAAGCGCGGAGGTGCGAATATTGCCTGGGGTCGCGCGGGAAGATGACGGCGGCGGCCAGGAAATAGAAAGTCGACAGGAGCACCGGCGCAAGCAGGTCGCCGAAGTTAAGCGTGATTGACCTCGACATCGTGTAGGTGTCGACCCAGGTCGCGACGATCAGCACGAAGGTCAGGAGCGCGGCGAGTGCGGTCTGAGCCTCGATCCTCTTCAGTGCATGGGCCCGCACCATACCGGCGAAACCGCTCAGCAGCTCCGTTACCGCGAGGCCGAGCATCAGGCCGTAGAAGGCGAAGAAGAACGAAAAGCGGTCCATGCGTGCCCCCCGACGCGCAGTGTGGGGGGAGCATAAGCGAGGCGGCGCGGCTTGCCTATGGCTGCATGCCAGTGCCATCGTTCCGGCGAAAGGGACAAAGTATGCGTCATTGGATTCCAGCCATCGGGGCCCTGGCCCTGGCGGCGCCGGCGGCGGCTGCGCCGGACATGGTCGAGACCGAGCTCGGCCGGTACAAATGCGACACGGCCGCCGGCGATTATGCGCAGCACACCATCGTCCCGTTGCAGGTGGGGAAGGAGATGCGCGTCGCGTTCCGGCTGAACGCCGATCACGACAGCCCCAAATACCCGGCCATGACCGGCGTCTATTTCGACGGGCCGCTGGGACGGTCGCGGGTCGTCGTCGGCAAGGCGTCGAACGACCGGTTCCAGATGTATGCCGCGGTCGGTGCGCCGGGGGTGGCGACCGACGACGCAGTCTTCGCCTATCCGCTGACCAAGGACTGGATCATCCTGAAGCTGACGCTCGACAAATACGGGTATTTGACCGTCCGGGCGAACGACATGACGCGGAAGTACAAATGGGGGCAGGTGACCAGGACCTACCTGCACTGCAATTCCGGCGATTGGGACATCGACGTCTGGCCGCGGTCGTACGTGGTAAGCGAGCAGTGAGCGAAGCGGCCCGGGCGCAAGTGGGGTCGCGCCCGGACCACCCTTCGGAACGCGCCCCGCCGGGCGAACCCGTGGAGCGAACTCGGCGCGAGCTTACTCCGAAACGGTGACAGCTTATAGTGAGGTGGGTTAGTCCACCCGCTGCGCGAGGCCCCGCTGGATCGCCTCGTTCACCAGCGCTCGGAACTGCGGCTTGGCCAGCTCGGCGAGCTGCGCCTGCTGGCGGCCGAGTTCGCCCTGGCGCTCGCCAAGCTCGGCCTGTTGCGCGCCGAGCGACGACTGGCGCTCCCCGAGCGCGGCCTGGCGTTCGGCCAGCGACGCCATCTGCCGCGGGGTCGAGTTCGCCATCAGCGCGCCGAGCTTGCCCTGTTCGGCGCCCAGCGCGGCCTGGCGATGACCGAGCTCACCCTGCTGGCGGCCAAGCTCGCCCTGGCGCTCGCCGAGCTGCCGCTGCGGCTCCATGATCGCGTGGGCGCGGCTGAGCAGCGCGGCATCGCGGATCACGAAAGCGGAGCCGCCATCGCGGACGTAGAGCAAAGGCGAGTGACCGGCGCGGTACTTCTCGGCTAGGCGGAAGTCGTCCGACGACCCGCTCATCATGCTGCTGCCGTCGCCGCTGCCGTCGAACAGCACGTAGGTCATGTGGTCAGAGGCATCGCGGTCGGACGCGATGGCCGATTGGGCCGGGGCAATGGCAAGGAGCAGTGGGACGATCCAACGCATGTTCACCTCCGTCAAGTGCTACAAATGTAGCGTCTAGCTACAAATGTAGCGCGAGGTCAAGTGGCAGCTGCCGACACCGGAGCGGAGCGGGAGGTGATCGAGCGACTGGACAGCCACGGATTTTAGGCAGGATTGCCCGAAGCCAATCTGACTTCAGGTGGGCGACTCAAGCGATGTCGCGACGGCTGCGGTTCGATGGTAGAGGAACCTGCGCGGGGGGAAGAAATGCTCGGTAAAGTCGTCGTATTTTTAATTGTGTTTGGGCTGGTGGTGAAAGTTGGATCCTGGCTGGCGATCGGATACGGCGGCATTTCAGCTTTTCAATTAGCCGCGGGAATTCAGGAATCGAATGTCGCAGTTAAGGTGTTCGTATTCCTCCTCTGGTTTACTATCATCGCTTACCTGGCGTTGTATCTCGTCGTGGTTGCCGCAATCGCATTGGGTGTGAAGGCCGCAGCTAGCGTTTGATGGAAATGCGGCGAGTGTAAGCTACGCTGCTGAAGGGGACGGGAGCTAACGGAGAAGAGATGACGAGTCGCGGCCCACACGTCGTGAAGCGAACCCGATCGACGCCGCGTCGGGTTCATCCGGCGCGATCGGCTCCATTAGCTCCCAAGTTGAGTTGCTTCCTCGGCAAGCGTCAATCTAAGTTTCAGCGTTTGAAATTGCTTGCGTCAGAATCTGTGCCGCACAGAAATTGCGGCTTCAGGCTTCGGAGAACCCAGATGGACCCTGTTGAACAGTTTGAGCACAGTCTATTGTTGGCTACCTCCGTCTGGGCTGCTCGAGCGCTTCGCTGTCTTGACCAAGCAGGATTGCTTGATCTTGTAGCGCGCCAGTCAATTCACGCGCAACTTGGCCTTCTCGCAGAGGATGCGGAGGCGATACCAGCGGGCGAACCGGTGTTAGCTCATCTGGATATGCTTGTTCAGATTCTGCCTCCGCCCCAGACCAACTAACGGATGTAGGATATTTTCGAAGTCAGTATTCGCCGCCGACGGCAGTGCTCCATCTGCGTGTGGGAGATGCCGTTGTGGCTTACGCGCGCGAAGGTCTTGTTTAACATTGATTGCCGTCGTTGCTACAGGCTTCGAGCCAATCGATAAAACATGGAGGCCCTTGTGAGCGATCAGTTGGCTATCGCCGGAATTGTAATCTCAGTCGTTCTCGGAGTCGGCGGATATTTTATCGCCAAGAAGGTGATTTCAAATCGGCAAAGTCAAAACGTTCGCAATGGATCGGCAATTCAAGCAGGCAGAGATGTGAAAATTGATCGGAAGATCAATTGAAGCAGGATCAAGAGAACGCAGGCCCCGGCGATGCCTATCAGGCCGGACGCGATATCATCGTCCATGCGGGCCTAACCACAGATCAAATGTCTGAAATTTTGGTTGGGCTTGCCAAACAGCTTTCCACGTTCATCGCCGAGGCAAAGTCTGAACAAGAGCGACGGTTTGCCGACCTTCGCGAAGGCATACTCAAGGAGTTTGCCGATCCCGCATCTAACGCCAACAGCGAGGCCTTCAAGGACCCAGATTTCCAATACGTAGTTCGCGAAGCACACGATGTTTATGCTCGAAATGGCAGTCAAAATCTGAAGGACGAGTTGATCCGATTGGTGTCGGAGCGATCCACGAGAAAACCGGAGAGCCGCGTAGCTAAAGTTCTCAATAATGCGATTCAAATATCTGGGCAGCTATCATCACAAGAATATTCAATTCTAGTGATAATGTTTGTTCTTCAGAAGGTAGCTATAAAAGACTCTCTAGCAGACTTGATCATATCAACCCTACGTATGCTTATAGAGCCGTTTATGAGCGATTTTCCAGAAGACAGTAGTTCGCTGGAATATTTAGAAACAATCGGATGCGTGAATATCAATCAGATATCTACTATGGAATTAAGTAATATCATTGCTGAGAAATACACTCATCCATTGAGCTCTGGATTCAAACTTGGCCAAATAGTCGAGGCCTGCGGTGCAGACGCACCAGTAAACGTCATAATGCCATTCCTATATCAGGATGAAAATACTCCTCCTAATTTTTGGTTCTCCCGAGGGACTGCATCCGACCTTCGTAATGATCTCGTCAAGGCTGGTCTGTCTGAGCTGGTCATAAACAGACTTATTGAATTGCATGCTGGCACGCGCGCTCCAATCGACGACGTTTTGTCCCGTTTGAGGACTGGGATTCCCTCTTTCGCGCGCCTGGAGAAGTTTTATGCCAGCAGCGGAGCCGTACAAGGTTCGGTCACGATGACGGGCCGAGCTATCGCCCATTCCGCCCTAGTTGGGCGCGCAGGCATTTCAGCGCCGCTAGAAATCTGGGTAAATTAGAGGATGATCGCCCGGCAGGATTTCGCTCGCTGGACGCGCTTTTTTGACCGAGATGAATTCCACCTTTCGGTACAATGACATCGATCGCACGCTCGGCCTAATGGTCCAAACAGCTCTGCGTCTTCCGTGACCGGCTCAGATGCTTCAGCTTTCGCACCGCGTTGATCTCCTGATGTCCGTCGTCTGCGGCAATCTGCGTTGCCTCCGACGCGCCTCGATCTGACAGGAAAGTCTTGCCGCGTTACTGGTCTAGGAAGGAACGCATTTTCCTAGAGCGAGACGGATGCTTCAGCTTCCGCAGCGCCTTGGCCTCGATCTGCCGGATACGCTCGCGGGTAACCGAGAACTGCTGCCCGACTTCCTCCAGCGTGTGATCGGTGTTCATGCCGATGCCGAAGCGCATGCGCAGCACGCGCTCCTCGCGCGGGGTCAGTGACGCCAGGACGCGGGTCACGGTTTCCTTGAGGTTGGCCTGGATCGCGGCGTCGACCGGGATCACGGCATTCTTGTCCTCGATGAAATCGCCGAGATGGCTGTCTTCCTCGTCGCCGATCGGCGTTTCGAGGCTGATCGGCTCCTTGGCGATCTTCATCACCTTGCGGACCTTCTCCAGCGGCATGGAGAGACGCTCGGCAAGCTCTTCGGGCGTGGCCTCGCGGCCCGTTTCGTGGAGGAACTGGCGGCCGGTGCGGACCAGCTTGTTGATGGTCTCGATCATGTGCACCGGGATGCGGATGGTGCGCGCTTGGTCGGCGATCGAGCGGGTGATCGCCTGCCGGATCCACCAGGTGGCGTAGGTCGAGAACTTGTAACCGCGGCGGTATTCGAACTTGTCGACGGCCTTCATCAGGCCGATGTTCCCTTCCTGGATCAGGTCGAGGAACTGCAGCCCGCGGTTGGTGTATTTCTTGGCGATCGAGATGACGAGGCGAAGGTTGGCCTCGACCATTTCCTTCTTGGCGATGCGGGCTTCGCGCTCGGCCTTCTGGACCTGGTTGACGATGCGCCGGAACTCGCTGAGCGAGGTGCCGGTGCCGGTCGCGATGGTGCTGATCTCATTGCGGATGCGGTCGACGGTGTCCCGCTCGGTCGCAGCGAAGCTGGCCCATTTCTTGTCGGTGCCGGCGACGCTGTCGAGCCACGTCTCATCGAGCTCGCGGCCCATGTAGCTTTCGAGGAACGCCTTGCGCGGCACGCGGTGACGCTCGGCCAGGCGCAGCATCTGGCCGCCGAGCGCGGTCAGGCGGCGGTTGTAGCTGTAGAGCGCGTCGACCAGGGTCTCGATCTTCGAATTGTGGAACTGGACGCTTTCCACTTCCGCGGTGAGCTGCTCGCGCAGCTTCTGGTACTTCTTCTCGTCGGCGGCGGGGAATTCGTTGCCGGCCTGCAGCGCGTCCATGCGCGCCGCCTGAACCTTGGAGAACTTCTTGAAGATCGAGGTGATCTCGGCGAACTTCTCGAGCGCCGCGGGCTTCAGCGTCTCTTCCATCTGGGCGAGCGACAGGGTGTTGTCCTCGTCGTCGTCGCTGGATTCCTCGGGACGGGCACGGCGCTCGACCATGTCCTCGTCGTCTTCGTTGCGGTCGGCTTCGGGCTGGTCCTCGACCTCTTCCTCTTCCTTGATCGAGGGGCCTGCGACCTTCTCGCTGATTTCGCCCTCGGCGTTTTCGCCGCCCTCTTCGGTCTCGTTGAGCTGTTCGGCGGTCGGGCCCTTCGACAGCATGGCTTCGAGGTCGATGATCTCGCGCAGCTGCATGCGGCCTTCGTTGAGGGCGTTGGACCAGCCGATGATGGCGTTGAAGGTGATCGGGCTTTCGCACAGGCCCCAGATCATTGTGTCGCGGCCGGCCTCGATGCGCTTGGCGATGGCGATCTCACCCTCGCGGCTAAGCAGCTCCACCGCGCCCATCTCGCGCAGGTACATGCGGACCGGGTCGTCCGTGCGGTCGACGGCTTCCTTCTTGACCGCCGCGGCAGGGCGGGGGCCGCCGTCGTCGAGCGGGTCGACCTCGTCCTCGAGCGGGTTCTCGTCCTTGTCTTCCTCGCCGTCGTCGTCGCCGGCATCCTCGTCCTTCTCGACGATCTGCACGCCCATGTCGTTGAGCGTGGACATGATGTCCTCGATCTGTTCGTTCTGGTCGGCCGGGATCGCGGCGTTGATCTCGTCGATGGTGATGACGCCGCGCTTCTTGGCGCGCGCGATCAGCTTCTTCACAGACGCGTCGTTCATGTCGATCAGCGGGGCATCGCCAGCTTCCGCGGTGTCGAGGTCTTGGGTGTCGTTTTTCGCCATATTGGTCCGCCGCTTAGTCAGTGCCGGCGAGTGACGCCAGCCTTTGCCGTAGTTCCTTCTGCGCCTGCTTCAAGCGCTGCTGTTCCTCATAGGCCTCTTCGGTCACGTCCCGCTTCAGCCGCTCGGTGGCGTCGACCAGGGCCTGCTCCACTTCCTCGCTCGCGGCGACGATCTCCACCGCTGCGGCCAGATCGCTTCGGGCGCGGTCCGGGTCGCTGTCGCGGCGGGTGAAGGAGAAGCCCATGGCGCGAGGGCTTTGTCCGCCCGACGCTCCGTTCTCGGTCCCCAATATGGTGTGAAGTGCCTCTCGATCAAGCGCACCCCCGTGGAGCGCCGCTTCGACGAACTCGTCGCGCAGCTTCGCGGTGCCGCGGTCGGCGATCGGAAGGTGCGCCAGCTGCTCGCAATGCGCGGGCAATTCCTCGGGGTAATTGGCGAAACCGAGGATGAGTGCTCGAGCGGTCGGCGCGTCGATGCCTTGCTGCGCGATGGCGCGGGCGTTGGCGCCGACGGGCGGGGCAGGGGGCGTCCAGCGCTGGCCCTTCACGAACGGGCGGCGGTCGCGGGTCGCGCCGGGGATCGGCGACTGGTTCGGGCGGCGCAGCTCGTAGAAGCGGTTGAGCCAGTCCTCGCGGTACATGCGCGAGAGGTCCGGGTGCTCGATCTGCTTGGCGTGCTCGACCAACCGCTGCTTGAGGCCGGCCCAGGCTTCCGGCGTATTCAGCGGCTCCGCGTCGAGTTCGTGGCGCCACAGCCGCGAGTCCAAAGGTTCGGGACTGGCGAGCAAGGACTCGATCGCTTCCCTGCCGCCTTCGCGCACGACATCGTCCGGGTCCTTGCCTGCGGGAAGCTCGACAAACTTCAGCGTCCGTTCGGGCCGGAGCAGCGGAAGCGCGCGCAGAGCAGCGCGAATTGCCGCTTTCTTGCCCGCATTATCGCCGTCGAAGCAGAGGATCGGCGCCGGATCGAGCCGCCATAGCCGCTCCAGCTGCCCTTCCGTGAGCGCGGTGCCGTTGGGCGCTACCGCTTCAGCGATCCCAGCCCGGTCGAGACCGATGACGTCCATATAGCCTTCGACCACGATCAGGCGCTTGGCGGTCCGGCTCGCCGGCCCCGCGTGGTCGATGTTGTAGAGCGTCCGTCCCTTGTCGAAGAGGACCGTGTCCGGCGAGTTGAGGTACTTCGGCTCGCCCTCGCCGAGGAGCCGCCCGCCGAACGCAATCACTCGCCCGCGCGCATCGCGGATCGGGAACATCAGCCGTCCGCGGAAGCGGTCGTAGCTGTCCTTGCCGCCCTCTTCGGGCTTGATGAGCATGCCGGTCTCAATGAGCCGGTCCTCGCCGAGCTTGTCGAGCGCGCGCTTCAGCGCCGTGCGGTTGTCCGGCGCGAGGCCGAGCCCGAACTTCTGCTGCGTGGCGGCGTCGATGCCTCTGCGCTTGAGATACTCCCGTGCATCTGCTCCGGCGAGGCCGTTCAATTGCTCCGTGCACCAGGCTGCGACTGACGCCATGACGTCAGTAAGCGACGCGGCGCGCTCGGCGCGCTCTTGCGCTTTCGGATCGGGAGCAGGGACCTCCATTCCCGCCTTGCCTGCCAGTTCCTTCACCGCGTCCATGAAGGGCATGCCGCGCTGGTCGGTCAGGAAGCGGATCGCGTCCCCATGCGCACCGCAGCCGAAGCAATGGTAGAACCCCTTGTCGTCGTTGACCGTGAAGCTCGGAGTCTTCTCGTTGTGGAAGGGGCAACACGCCTTCCATTCGCGGCCGGCGCGGAGGAGCTTCACTGTCGGCGCAATCACCGCACTGAGCACGGTCCGCGCGCGCAGTTCATCGAGCCATTGCGGTGAGAGAGTCACGAAACGACACTAATCGCGGGAGGCGCTCTCGCAAGCAGTGGGACCGAAGTTATCCACAGACTCAGGCGCTTGGACGAATCGGTTCGGCCAAGCAACAATAGCTCGGTGAAGATTTAACACCGCCAACAGCGGATTGATTCGAAAGGATTCATTCAAGTCGTCGCAACACTGGTCCGTAGGGTAAACTGTCTTCATTCCGACACACGGCGGCGAAGATCGCCGAGCGGAATGAATAGGAGGGGTTATATGCTGAAGAAAGTCGGCGGGCTGGCCCGCGCTCTCTACATCTTACTTGCGATCATTACCGGGTTTGTTGCTCTCGGTATGATGAACGTACCCTTGGTCCTCGTCGTACTCGGCCTGATCGCGGGCATCGCGATGCCGAGGGAGCGAATGATCCTCGTTGCTGCCCTCATCATTGCATTCCCGACGGTCGGCGCCGCTGTGGGCACCATCCCGATGATCGGCACCAAGCTGACTGCCGTTTGCGCAAACCTGCAGTTGGGGGCTGCTGCCGCGCTCGCCAGCGCAATCGCCATCATGTGCTACGAACTGGTGATGGACGGCGTAACGGGCCTGACGGCAACCGGAGCCACCGCAAAGACTGCAACCGCCTAAATTTTCGAATAGCGAAACTGGCTCCGCCGCGCCGTGCGGCGGGGCCTTTTTCGTGTCAGGCTGAGAGCGCAGCCTTTACGAGAGCGCTAGCGCGGGCGGGCTCGATCGAGGGGCCGAGTCGCTCTTTCACCAGGGCCATGACCCTGCCCATGTCCTTCATCGAGCTGGCACCGGTCTCGGCGATGATCTCGCGGATCTTGGCTTCGGCTTCGGCATCGCTCAGCTGCTGCGGAAGGAAGCGCTCGATGACCGCGATTTCGCCTTCCTCGACCGCGGCGCGATCCTCACGTCCGCCCTTGCGGTAGAGGTCAACCGATTCACGACGCTGCTTGATCATTTTCTGGAGCACTTCGGTGACGAGCGCGTCGTCGTCCGCTGGAGCGCCGCCGGTGCGCGCTTCGATGTCGCGGTTCTTGATGGCAGCCGAGACGAGGCGGAGCGTGCCCGTCGTCTCCTTGTCGCCGCCCTTCATCGCCGCGATCGTGGCGGCCATAATGTCATCCCTGATCATATCGCCCACGTAGCGTTGCATTTTCACGCTGACCAGCGTTGACCGGGCGAGCCAAAGCGCATAGCGGCAATGCCTTAGCGACATCGCTGGAAAACCCCTGACGGAAGGCTTCTCACGCCCATGGCCGACGCACATCCCACGCGCCCCGCACAACCGGAGGGCGCGACGGGAGTCGTGGTGTTCGCCGACGGCCGGACGATCTGGGGGCAGGGCTTCGGAGCGGAAGGGCAAGCGGTCGGGGAGCTGTGCTTCAACACCGCCATGACCGGTTACCAGGAGGTCATGACCGACCCTTCGTATGCGAAGCAGGTCATCGCCTTCACCTTCCCGCACATCGGCAATGTCGGCGCCAATGACGAGGACGTCGAAGCGGGCGAGGCCCATGCGTTGGCGTGCCTGGTTCGCGAAGTCGTGACGCAGCCGTCCAATTACCGCGCCAACCAGGGCTTTGCCGACTGGATGAAGAAATGGGGCCGGATCGGGATTGCGGGCATCGATACGCGAGCGCTGACGAGGCTGGTGCGCGAGGAGGGGCCGCCGACGATTGCGGTCGCTCATAGTACCGAGGGCAAGTTCGATATCGACGCACTGCAGAAGCTGGCGGCCGACTGGCCGGGGCTGGAGGGCATGGACCTCGCCAAGGAAGTCAGCCGGTTGCAGGTTGAGCGCTGGACTGGCGGCAAATGGGCCTGGGGGCATGGCTACGAACTCGGTGGCGAGGACGGCGGCCGCCCGCACGTTGTCGCGGTCGATTATGGCAACAAACGCAATATCTTCCGCTTGCTTGTTGAGGCTGGTGCTCGAGTAACAGTGGTGCCGGCTAGCGCCTCGTTCGACGAGATCATGGCGCACGAGCCAGACGGCTTCTTCCTGTCGAACGGACCGGGCGATCCGGCGGCGACTGGGGAATATGCCGTGCCGGTCATCAAGCAGATGCTCGAGACGAAGAAGCCGTTGTTCGGCATCTGCCTCGGCCACCAGATGCTGGCGCTCGCAGTCGGCGGGAAGACCGCCAAGATGTTCCAGGGCCACCGCGGTGCCAATCACCCGGTGAAGCGCCTTGCCGACGGCCAGGTCGAGATCACCAGCATGAACCACGGCTTCGCGGTCGAGCGCGAGGGGCTGCCGGACAATGTGCGTGAGACGCACGTGTCGCTGTTCGACAATTCGAATTGCGGGATCGAGCTGACCGATCGCCCGGCGTTCAGTGTGCAATATCATCCCGAGGCGAGCCCGGGACCGCAGGACAGCTTCTATCTGTTCGAGAAGTTCGTTGGGGCGATGAAGTGAGGGGCAGATTGTGGTGCGGCTTGATGCTCGGGCTTTCGGGCTGCGTGACTCCGCAAATGCACACGGAGGCGCAGCTCAACACCGTCGCCACCGGGTGCGGAATGGCGCTTGGCGAGCTGATTCAGGACGAGGAGCAGAAGAAGTTGCTGCTCACCATCCGGCAGAGCGCGACTCCTGAGCAGCGCACCTGCGTCGCTAAATGGGCCCGCCGCAACGGTTTGAAGCCCGTATTCGTCAACATGAACTTCCCGGAGAGCGGATCCTAAAATGCCCAAACGGACCGACATCTCCTCGATCCTGATCATTGGCGCCGGCCCGATCGTCATCGGCCAGGCGGCCGAGTTCGACTATTCCGGAAGTCAGGCCGTCAAGGCGCTGAAAAGCGAAGGTTATCGGGTCATCGTCGTCAATTCGAACCCGGCGACGATCATGACCGATCCGGAGCTTGCGGATGCGACGTACATCGAACCGGTCACGCCGGAGATCGTCGCCAAGATCTGCGAGAAGGAGCGGCCCGACGCGCTGCTTCCGACCATGGGCGGGCAGACGGCGCTGAACACGGCGCTGGCACTCTTCAAGGACGGAACGCTCGATCGGCTCGGGATCGAGCTGATCGGCGCCAATGCCGAAGCGATCGAAAAGGCCGAGGACCGCGAGAAATTCCGCAATGCGATGGACAAGATCGGCCTCGAGAGCCCGCGCTCGGCGATCGTCCACACGATGGACGAAGCCGCAGCTGCGCTGGAGAGCGTCGGGCTTCCCGCCGTCATCCGGCCGAGCTTTACCCTCGGCGGCACCGGTGGCGGCATTGCCTACAACCGCGGCGAATATGAGCATTTCGTGCGGACGGGGCTGGAGGCCTCGCCGACGACCGAGGTGCTGATCGACGAGAGCCTGGTCGGGTGGAAGGAATATGAGATGGAAGTCGTGCGCGACCGCGCCGACAACACCATCATAATCTGCTCGATCGAGAATATCGACCCGATGGGCGTGCATACCGGCGACAGCATCACGGTCGCCCCGGCGCTGACGCTGACCGACAAGGAATATCAGCGGATGCGCTCGGCATCGATTGCGGTACTCCGTGAAATCGGCGTCGAAACAGGTGGTTCCAACGTCCAGTTCGCAGTCGATCCGAAGACCGGGCGGATGGTGGTGATCGAGATGAACCCGCGCGTTTCGCGATCTTCGGCGCTGGCATCCAAGGCGACTGGCTTTCCGATCGCCAAGGTCGCGGCGCGGCTGGCGGTTGGTTACACGCTGGACGAGATCGCCAACGACATCACCGGCGGCGCGACCCCGGCGAGCTTCGAGCCGACGATCGACTATGTCGTGACCAAGATCCCGCGCTTCGCGTTCGAAAAGTTCAAGGGCGCCGAGGCGCTGCTGTCGACCGCAATGAAGTCGGTCGGCGAGGTGATGGCGATCGGCCGCAGCTTCCCCGAAAGCCTGCAGAAGGCGCTGCGCGGGCTTGAGACTGGGCTGTGCGGGCTCGACCGGGTCCGTGAGCTTGAGAATGCGGACCCGACGGCGATCGAAACCGCACTGGTGCGGCCGACGCAGGACCGGCTGCTGGTCGCGGCCGAGGCGCTGCGGCAGGGTTTCACTGTGGAGCGGATCAACCAGATCGCGCATTTCGACCCATGGTTCCTCGAGCGGTTGCAGGAGATAGTCCAAGCCGAGGAGCAGGTGCGGCTGAAGGGCCTGCCGGCCGATGCTGCCGGGATGCGGCGGCTGAAGGCGATGGGCTTTTCCGACGGGCGCCTGGCGCAATTGTCGCTGCGCTCGGTCGAGGTGAACCGGGCGATGAGCGAGAAGACGGCGCGCGGGTCGGGCGTGGTCCACGACGCGATGAAGGCGATGACCGGTGGCGTGACCGAGGCGGAGGTGCGCAAGCATCGTCAGAAGCTCGGCGTCTCGCCCGTGTTCAAGCGCATCGACAGCTGCGCGGCCGAGTTCGATGCGACGACGCCATATCTTTATTCGACCTACGAAGCGCCCCTGTTCGGCGAGCCCGAAGACGAGGCGGAGGTCGAAGCCAAGCGCAAGGTGATGATCCTAGGCGGTGGTCCGAACCGGATCGGACAGGGGATCGAGTTCGACTATTGCTGCTGCCATGCCGCTTTCGCGCTGCGCGACGCGGGCCTCCAGACGATCATGGTCAATTGCAATCCGGAGACGGTGTCCACGGACCCGGACACGTCGGACCGGCTCTATTTCGAGCCGCTGACGGGCGAGGACGTGCTGGAAATCGTCCGGCGCGAGCAGGAACAGGGCGAGCTTCTGGGCGTGATCGTCCAGCTCGGCGGTCAGACCCCGTTGAAGCTGGCAGCGGAGCTCCAGGCAGCGGGTGTACCGATCCTGGGAACGTCGCCCGACAGCATCGACCTGGCCGAAGACCGCGAACGGTTCGCTGCGCTGGTGCAGAAGCTGGGTCTGAAGCAGCCTGCCAACGGCATTGCGCGCAGTCGCGACGAGGCGATCCGGGTGGCGGAGAAGATCGGCTATCCGGTCCTCTTGCGGCCATCCTACGTCCTTGGCGGGCGTGGAATGGAGATTGTCGAGGGTCCGCAGCAGCTCGACCATTATATCGCGACAGCGGTGCAGGTGTCGGGATCGAGCCCGGTGCTGATCGACCGCTACCTCCGCGACGCGATCGAGGTCGACGTCGACGCGATCTGCGACGGCAATGACGTCACCATTGCCGGCGTGCTTCAGCATATCGAGGAAGCCGGCGTTCACTCGGGAGACAGCGCCTGCTCGCTGCCGCCCTACAGCCTCGGTGCAGATGTTGTCCGGGAGATTGAACGGCAGGCTAAAGAGTTGGCGCTGGCGCTCAAGGTCAAAGGGCTGATGAACGTCCAGTTCGCGGTCAAGGACGGCGAGGTTTACCTGATCGAGGTGAACCCGCGTGCCAGCCGCACAGTCCCGTTCGTCGCAAAGGCAATCGGCAAGCCCGTGGCCAAGATCGCGGCGCGGGTCATGGCAGGCGAGGGGCTCGGCACCTTCGGCGAGATCCAGCATCCGCTCGATTATATCGCAGTGAAGGAATCAGTGTTCCCCTTCGCGCGCTTCCCCGGCACCGATCCTGTGCTTGGACCGGAAATGAAGAGTACCGGGGAAGTCATGGGAATCGACAAGGATTTCGATACAGCATTCGCCAAGTCTTTGCTCGGCGCTGGAATGAAGCTGCCGCAGTCGGGAACCGCGTTCGTTTCGGTGAAGGACGCCGACAAGGACAATATCGTGCCGGCGGTCGAGAAGATGATCGAGCTCGGCTTCTCCATCATCGCGACCGGCGGAACCGCGGCGCACCTTCAGTCGAAGGGGCTGAAGGTCGAGACGGTCAACAAGGTCGCGCAGGGGCGGCCGCATATCGTTGACCGGTTGACTGACGGCGACGTGGCGATGGTGTTCAATACTACGGAGGGCTGGCAGTCGTTGAAGGACAGCCACTCGATCCGCACCACAGCACTGAACAAGAAGGTGCCCTACTTCACCACGGCGGCAGCGAGCCTGGCGGCGGCGCGATCAATCGAGGCGCTTCGCGGGCACGCGCTTGAAGTCGCATCGTTACAATCCTATTATTCCGCCTCTTAGAACGAGCTTCCACACCAGATTTGCCCGCGATCGCGCGCCCACCGCAGGCGCGCCGGGGCAGGGTTTTGAAAAGGGATTTGTAAAATGGCCACTGCCGAAAAGGTGCCGATGCTGGCCGAAGGCTTCCGCAAGATGACCGACGAGCTCAAGCGGCTCAAAAGCGAGGAGCGCCCCGAAATCGTCCAGGCGATCGAGGATGCGCGCGCTCACGGCGATCTTAGCGAGAACGCCGAATATCATGCGGCGAAAGAGCGCCAGGGTCAGGTCGAGGCGATGATCGCCGATCTCGAAGACCGCCTCAGCCGCGCGATGGTGATCGACCCGACGACGCTGTCGGGCGACAAGGTCGTGTTCGGCGCGACGGTGACTCTGCTCGACGAGGACGAGAAGAAGGTCACTTACCAGCTCGTCGGCCAGACCGAGGCCGACGCCAAGGACGGCCGGATCAGCTACAACTCGCCGCTCGGCCGCGCGCTCATCGGCCGTCAGAAGGGCGAAGAGGTCGAGGTCACGACCCCCTCGGGCGACCGCTACTACGAGATCAAGAAGATCGAATTCATTTGAGCCAGTAGATGGCTCGGGTTCTGCGAAGCGCGACGGCGATCATCGCGGCGTTGACCGCGCTCATGACGATAGTCGTCTGGCTCAGCGGGCAAAGCAACTACGCAGCTGGGGCCTTCGGCTTCATTCCTGCGCGGCTTAGTGGAGCCGAAACGCCCTGGGCCTCCGCGCCAGCTTTCCTGACGCCACTCACCGCGACCTTCATTCATGGCAATTTCCTGCACCTGGCCACGAACCTGCTGGTCTTCGTCTGGTGCGGGCATGCGGTGGAACGTGCGCTCGGCCGCACCAGCATGGTGATAATCTATGCGATCGGCGCGTACGCCGCCGCAGCGGCACAGTGGCTGGGCGATCCGCATGGAATCGTCCCGATGATCGGCGCGAGCGGGGCCATCAGTGCCATCATGGCTGCTTTCGCGCTCAGCTTCGGACGGCCGCGGATGTTCACGGGCAATGCGCGGGTGAACCGCTGGCTGCATATCGCGCATCTGTTGGTGGCGTGGATCGTGATTCAGCTCATGGTTGGATGGGTAGCTCGCGAGCAAGGCTCCATGCTGGCGACTCCGGCGCACGTGGGCGGCTTCATCGCCGGGCTTTTGCTCCAGCGGCCCTTGCTGCTTTGGCGTTTCAGAAAGGCCTGAGCGCGCACGCGCCTAGTTCAGGATCTCGCCCTTGATATTGGCGAGCCGATCCCGCCAATCCTGCAGTTCCTCCGGCGTGAGCCTGCGCCATTCCGTGACTTCGCCGAGGATCCTCAGCGGTTCCTTGCTGCGATACGAACGCGTCGGGTTACCCGGGAACTTCTTGTCCGTGACGTTGGGATCATCTTCGAACTCGCCCGTGGGCTCGACGATGTAAACGCGTTCCTGTCCGCTACCCCGAGCCAGGGCAGCGGCGAGCCCTGCACCGTCTGGACCTGAAGCCGTGAAGTAGACGTGGTTCATCGTGATTTCGGGTCTGTAATTCGACTGAAAGCCTGGCGTCAGGAGATCGCCGGGTTTCAAGTCTGCTCTCGTCCCGTGATAGAACGGGCCGGCGTCCGAAGGATTGGGCACGTGCTCAGGCGTTCGTCTTGGGCCGCGCGATTCCCTCACTGTCCGGCTCGAGGAGCCGGTGGAGGTGGACGACAACATATCTCATTTCGGCATCGTCGACCGTGCCTTGCGCTTTGGCGCGCCACGCGTCTTCGGCAGCGGCATAGCTGTCATAGACACCGACCAGGTCGATGGTGCCGAGATCGAAGTCGAGGCCCTGCGGGTCTTTCACTCGCCCGCCGAAAACCAGGTGAAGCTTGCTCATGTCCCCCCTGCTAGCCCGAATTGCCCGTGCAGTCAGCGCTGGTTTTTGACCGCCTCGACCGCAGCCTGGCCTGAGGCCTTGGCAGCGTCGGTGACTCCCTCGAACAGTGAGCGAATGGTCTGCTCACCCTTTTCGCGAGTAAGGCCCAATTCGCTAAGGCGGTCGCTGCCTGTTTCCCGCGCCGCATCCACCGCTGCCTGCGCTGTCTTCTTGACCCGGCGGACCGTCGGGCGAAGCGCCTTCGTCTCTGCCTCCGTGCGCGGCAGGAGCGCAGCAAGCAGGGCTCCAGCCGCCAGGCCCCCAGCAATGGCGATTAGCGGCGATGACGTGACTGTATCGCCAGCCCGGCGTCCCGCATCGCTCACACTGGTACGGGCGCGATCATAGGCTTCGATGGCGCGCTGGCGCGGGGTCGTGCGTGCAGTTTCGCCTGCGGTCTCACTGGTAGTGCGCGAGTCGGTCATTCTACTGTCTCCGTACTTGGCTTCGTTGGTCGCCGCCGCGTCCTGGGCGGCGCTTTCTGCGTCTTCAGCTTCTTCTTCGACGTGAGCTTGCCGGCGAGATTTCCGGCGAGCTCGATCAGCGGTTCTCGGGCCAGAAACAGCGCGATGGCCGCGACTGTTCCGCCGGCCGCGATGGGACGGGAGCGGACTGCGTCGACGGCATTTTCAGCCAGGTCGGCACCCTTGTCCTTGGCGCCTTCCCATGCGTCCTTCGTGAGCCGCTTCGGGCTCAGCCGTTCCTGCAGCTGTTCTGCGCTCGCCATCAGCCGGGTGCGGCGGCGTTCGGCCTCCGCACGCGCTTCGACGATTTCGGGCGTATCTTTCATAGGTCGCGTTTCAGCCGCTGTGCGCCGTACCAGCCGAGGCCGCCAGCGAGACCGGCGAACAACACGAAGGAGATGAGCCCGGCGAGCAGGGGATCCATGAGGGCGTAGAGCTCCATGAAAACACCGAACGCCAACGACATGATTGCCGCGAGGCAAATCATGAAGGCGGCACCAAACAGCCCGGCGGGCACGATGAGCGCCTTGCCCTTGGCTGTCGCAATGGCCTTGACGACATCGAACTCGGCCTTGGCGTACGCCTTGCCCTCTTCGACGAGCTCGTGGACCAGCTCGCCGATCGGCCGCTCACCCTGCGGATTGTTGCCCGGGTCAGTCGGCTTCAGCATCAATCTTCGTCGTCGCCCTCATCCCGGGCGAGGCCGGTCTTCAGCAGGCGGGCGAGAACGAAGCCCACAACGGCGGCTCCGGCAAGCGCAATGCCGGGCGAGTTTCGGACGAACTCGCGCGTATCTTCGATCAGCTCGTCTGGATCCTTCTCGGCAATAGTATTGGCGGCATTCTCGATCGCGGAGGCAGCGCGACGCGCATAATCGCCATATTCGGTGCCGAGCCGCTCCTCGATGCCGGGAGCGGTGTCGCCGACCAGCTTGGCGACGTTGGCCAGTGCTTCGGACGACCGTTCCAGTCCCTGGCTGACGAAGCCGCGAGCGCGTTCGCCTGCCTGGCTCGAGAGACTTTCCGTCCCGCGGCGAATGCGATCGGCAATGCCCTCCGAGTCGCTCGTGGATGTCGAGATTTCTCGATCCTGTACCAAGGTGTCGTTCACCGTCGCCGTGCCGCCGGAAGCGCCTTCGATCACCGTGTCGGTGCCCTCGGGGAGATCGGCGGTCGAATTGTCAGCCATAAGAGTACCTCCTTTTGCCGGCTTCAACCCTGCGCCAGTGGCCTTCGTTCCTGCGCCGTGGAGTGAATGTTGCACGGTCTGGCGCGGCGGGTATGACGGTTCTTGGTTCGATATGGCTCGTTCCAGTTACGAAACAAGGTCAAATGGCGCGAATAGCACAGGTTCATGCGCGGCAAATTCTCGACAGCCGCGGCAACCCCACCGTTGAGGTTGATGTCCAGCTTGAAGATGGCAGCTTCGGGCGGGCCGCGGTCCCGTCAGGAGCATCCACGGGCGCTCACGAAGCCGTCGAGCTGCGCGATGGCGACAAGTCCCGGTGGGGCGGGAAGGGTGTCGAGAAGGCGGTCGCCAATGTGAATGGCGAGATCGCTCAGGCGGTTAGTGGCCGTGACGCCAGTGACCAGCAGGGCCTGGACCGCGCGCTGATCGATCTTGACGGGACCGAGAACAAAAGCCGTTTGGGCGCGAACGCGATACTCGGTGTGAGCCTGGCGAACGCCAAGGCAGCCGCCGCGTCGGCGAAGCAGCCGCTTTATCGCTACATTGGAGGCGTCGAGGCGAACTTGCTGCCGACGCCCATGATGAACATCCTCAACGGTGGCGCGCATGCCGACAACGGCATCGACTTCCAGGAGTTCATGGTGCTGCCGGTTGGAGCATCGACGTTCGCCGAGGCGCTGCGCTGCGGAGCGGAGATCTTCCACGCGCTGAAGGTCGCGTTGCATTCGGCGGGCCTGTCGACGTCGGTCGGCGACGAGGGCGGTTTCGCTCCGGCCATCAGCAATTCGCGCGAAGCACTGGATTATATTGAAAAAGCGGTCAGCGCCGCGGGCTACTCCCTTGGCAAGGACGTGCTGCTCGGCCTCGATTGCGCCGCCAGCGAATATTTCAAGGAAGGCGCGTACCGAATGGTCGGCGAGGGCAAGACGCTGTCGTCGGAGGAGAATGCGGCTTTCCTGGCGGACCTCGCCGCTAATTACCCGATCGCGACCATCGAGGACGGCATGGCCGAGGACGATTGGAACGGGTGGAAGCTGCTGACCGACGAGATCGGCGACCGCGTCCAGCTCGTCGGCGACGATTTGTTCGTCACCAACGTCACTCGGCTACAGAGGGGCATTTCCGAGGGAATCGCCAACTCGATCCTAATCAAGGTCAACCAGATCGGCTCGCTGACCGAGACGATCGAGGCGGTGAAGCTGGCGCATAGCAACGGCTACACGTCGGTCATGTCGCACCGCTCGGGCGAGACCGAAGATTCGACCATCGCCGACCTCGCGGTTGCGCTGGGCTGCGGCCAGATCAAGACCGGGAGCCTTGCACGGTCGGACCGCACGGCCAAGTACAACCAGCTGCTGCGGATCGAGGAGGAGCTTGGCTCTTCTGCTCGTTACGCCGCGCGGGGAGCGATCAAGGCCTATAATCCACGCTGAATCACAGCTTTATCCACGGCTTATCCGCGAAATATCCACTAGTTCATTCGAATGTTCTTGCCTTCATGGCGTCTTCGTGATTCTTCTAAAGTCGCATGAAGGGGACGAACCGCATTCTGTCATTGATCCGCAGGTCGGCGATGCCGGCTCTGGCGGTCATTGTCGTCGGTACGTTCGCCGGCCATGCGGTCGCCGGGCCGAACGGCCTGCTCGCCTGGGGCGGCTATCATCGCGCGCTGAATGAGCGGAAGGCGGAGCTTGCCGCTCTTCAGCAGGAAAAGGCGCAGTTGCGGCACCACTCCACTCTACTCGATCCGCGCAAGGCGGATCCGGACATGGCGGACGAGCTGGTGCGCAAGGACCTCGGGCTTGTTCGCAACGATGAAGTCATCGTTCCGCTGGACTAGTTGCCGCATTCCGTAGCCCTGCCTATAGGCGGGCCGCTTCCAGATGAGAGAGACCGCCGTGGCGAAAACCGCCAAGAAAGTTGCCGTTCCTGAAACCGCCGAAGCCGGCGTCGAACGACCGCCGCAACCCCAGCGCTACAAGGCCTCGAAGGAAGAGCTGCTCAAGCTCTACCGTGAGATGCTGCTGATCCGCCGCTTTGAGGAGCGCGCAGGGCAGCTATACGGCCTCGGGCTGATCGGCGGCTTCTGCCACCTCTACATCGGCCAGGAAGCGGTTGGCGTCGGCCTGCAGTCGGCGATGATCGTCGGCAAGGACAGCGTCATCACCGGCTATCGCGACCACGGCCACATGCTCGCCTATGGGATCGATCCCAAGGTGATCATGGCCGAGCTGACGGGGCGCGAGGCGGGTATCTCCAAGGGCAAGGGCGGCTCGATGCACATGTTCAGCGTCGAGCACGGATTCTACGGCGGCCACGGGATCGTCGGCGCTCAGGTGGCGCTCGGCACCGGCCTGGCGCTGAAGCACCAGTACAGCGGCGATGGCGGCGTGTGCCTCGTCTACATGGGCGATGGCGCGGTGAACCAGGGCCAGGTCTACGAATCCTTCAACATGGCCAAGCTTTGGAATCTGCCGGTCATCTACGTGGTCGAGAACAACAAGTACGCGATGGGCACGTCGATCCAGCGCTCGTCGGCCGAGCCGGAACTGTTCCGGCGTGGGCAGGCGCACCGGATCCCCGGTCTGCAAGTCGATGGCATGGACGTACTGGCGGTTCGCGGCGCAGCCGAGGTCGCGCTCGAATGGACGCGCGGCGGGAAGGGCCCGATCCTGATCGAGTTCCTGACCTACCGCTATCGCGGCCATTCGATGTCCGATCCGGCCAAGTACCGGACGCGCGAGGAAGTTCAGGACGTGCGCGAAAATCGCGACCCGATCGAGCATGCGGCGCAGGAGCTCGAGAAACTCGGCGTGAAGGAAGACGAGCTCAAAGCGATAGACAAGGAAATCAAGGATATCGTCGTCGAAGCTGCGAAGTTTGCTGAAGACGCGCCGGAGCCGGAGCCAGCCGAGCTCTACACTGACGTCCTGGTGGAGAGCTACTGATGGCGACCGAACTGAAGATGCCCGCGCTTTCCCCGACGATGGAGGAAGGCACGCTCGCCAAATGGCTCGTCAAGGAAGGCGACGACGTCCGCTCGGGCGACATCCTGGCCGAAATCGAGACGGACAAAGCGACGATGGAATTCGAAGCGGTCGACGAGGGCAAGATCGCGAAGATCCTGGTGCCCGAGGGCAGTGAAGGCGTGAAGGTCGGTCAGCCGATCGCTCTCCTTGCTGCGGATGGTGAGGCCGTTAGTGACACGCCCGCCGCTGCGCCTGCTGCCGAAGTGCCAGCGCCGGCTCCTCCCGAGCCTGCAGACCAGAAGACCGAGGCCACGCCGACTCCGCATGTGTTCGAGACGGCTGCCCGTGACCTCGTAGCCGACGTTGCCAAGACTCACGACGACCCGGAGGTGCCCGAGGGCACGCCGCTGGTGTCGACGACGGTGCGCGATGCGCTGCGTGACGCGATGGCCGAGGAGATGCGCAAGGACGAGCGCGTTTTCGTGATGGGTGAGGAAGTCGCCGAGTATCAGGGCGCCTACAAGGTTACGCAGAACCTGCTGCAGGAATTCGGCGCCAAGCGAGTGATCGACACGCCGATTACGGAATATGGCTTTGCCGGCATCGGCTCGGGCGCGGCGATGGGCGGCCTCCGCCCGATCGTCGAGTTCATGACCTTCAACTTCGCGATGCAGGCGATCGACCACATCATCAATTCGGCCGCGAAGACGAACTACATGTCCGGCGGCCAGATGCGCTGTCCGATCGTGTTCCGCGGACCGAACGGCGCCGCGGCTCGCGTCGCTGCCCAGCACAGCCAGAATTATGGGCCGTGGTACGCGAGCGTGCCGGGGTTGCTCGTCATTGCGCCCTACAGCGCTGCCGACGCCAAGGGCCTGCTCAAGGCCGCGATCCGAAGCGAAGACCCGGTCGTCTTCCTCGAGAACGAGCTCCTCTACGGCCAGCATTTCGACGTGCCGCAGCTCGACGATTACGTCCTGCCGATCGGCAAGGCGCGCATCGTTCGCCCGGGCAAGGACGTGACCATCGTCAGCTACTCGATCGGTGTCGGCGTCGCGCTCGAAGCGGCGCAGGAGCTGATGGGGCAGGGCATCAGTGCCGAGGTCATCGACCTTCGCACGCTGCGCCCGCTCGACAAGGCCACCGTGCTGGAAAGCCTGAAGCGCACCAACCGCATGGTGGTGGTCGAGGAAGGCTGGCCGACCTGCTCGATCAGCTCCGAGATCATTGCCATCGCGATGACCGAGGGCTTCGACGACCTCGATGCCCCTGTGATGCGCGTGACCGATGTCGACGTGCCGCTGCCTTATGCGGCGAACCTCGAGAAGTTGGCGCTGATCAAGGCGTCGGACGTGGTCGAAGCGGTGAAGGCCGTCACCTATCGCTGAGCTGTCGGACCGCGATCTGGTCCGGAGCCACTGGCCGGCGCATTTGAGGCCGCCGTTCGATGCACTCTTCGCGATCGATGACGCGATGGCGGACGTCGTCGCGCATTCCACCCAGCCGGCGCTTGGCGCGATCAAGCTGGCCTGGTGGCGGGAGCGGCTCGAGGAGCTCGATGCGGGTAAGGTCCCGGCGGAGCCGCGGCTGCAGGCTGCAGCGGACGAACTGCTGTCGCGCGGAATCACTGGCAGCGACCTCGCGAAGCTGGAGGATGGCTGGGCGGCCCTGCTCGATGAGGTGCCTGATCCGGCGCGGGTGGCTGATCGAGGTTCGGCATTCTTTGGTCTCGCGGCGAAGCTGCTTGGAAGCGAGGCCACGCAGGAGATCAGTGCGGCGGGCGGGGTATTCGCGAGCGCTGATGTCGCCCGTCGTGGGCTGACGGACGGGTTGCCCAAACAGGCCGACCTGGGTGGGATTGTCATCAATCGCCCGCTGAGATGCCTGACTGCGCTGAGCGCGCTCGCGGCTCGAGACCTGCTCCGCGATTCGTTCGAACCTGAGGCGACGCCGGGCAGGGCGTGGACGCTTCTGCGCCATCGTCTGACGGGAACATTTCCGCACTAGTTGACAAGAACGTTTAAAGAACGGAAGGGTACGTCCTGTGCCGAATCTCCTTCGTATTTGGGAGATTCCAGTGATACGTTATCTCGCCGGCGCCGCCGTCGCCTTGCTGCTTTCTACCGGTGTATTCTTCCTTTGGCAGTCGCATGCCGAATCTGCCCCCAGCCTTCCGTCCGCGCCGAAAGCGCGCCCTGCGAGCGCGTTCCTGACCGCCGCCGGGCCGCTCCGGGCACCCGAGGCGACTCCGCGAAGCCGCGAAGAGAAGCGCTTCAGCCGCTACGACCGCGACAAGGACGGGAAGGTCGAGACCGCGGAATATTTTGCGTCGAGGAAGAAGAATTTCGACAAGCTTGACGCCGATCACAACGGCTCGCTGTCATTTCAGGAATATGCGGTGAAGGGTATCGAGAAGTTCAACGCCGCGGACCATGACCGGTCAGGCTGGCTGACCGCTGCCGAATTCGCGCTCACCGCCCCGCCGCCGCCCAAGCACAAGAGCTGCAGCTGTAACATTGCGTCGAGGGCGCCCTCCGCTGACGATTAAGGTTGCGGCTACGGCTGTTGCAGCTACTGCCTAGTGATGAGCTTGAAATCCCTGACTTATACCAGCCTCGCTCGCCTCGATCTTCAGGCAAGCGACCTTGAAGCCATTCACCGCACCGCGCGTGAGGTGAATGCGCTGGAGGGGATTACGGGCCTCCTCATCTTCAATGGCACGCATTTCCTGCAGATCATCGAAGGCGCGCCGGATGCGATCGACGGACTGCTCGACCGGTTGCGGCGCGACCCGCGCCACAACGGCGTAGAGGTTCGTGACGAACGGCTCATTGACCAACGCAGCTTTCCACAATGGTCGATGGAGCTGGTCAAGGTCAGTGCGAGCTACTTCGAGGCGAAGGATGCCGTATCGGACCGGTTGCCCAGCGCGACGTCGCAGGACGTGCGCGACCGGGTGATCAGGATGACCGAGTCCATCTCGGGTACGGTGGCCTTCTAAGCAGGCTCCGCTACCCGCAGCTTCTCCAGCCATTCGGAGAGGGCAGAGCGTGCCCGGTCGGTATAGGCCTTTTTACGGTCGGCCTTCTTCGCTCGGGTCGGCGGAGGCGGCATCAAGCCGAAGTTAACGTTCATGGGCTGAAACGTCTCGGCGTCCGCTCCGTCCGTGATGTGGTTGAGCAATGCGCCAAGTGCGGTTTCAACCGGAGGAGGCGGAAGGATCTCGCCACGATGCTCGGCGATCGCAAACCGCGCCGCGAGAATGCCCACCGCTGCGCTTTCGACATAGCCTTCGCAACCGGTGATCTGGCCGGCGAAACGTATATTCGGCTTCGTTTTCAGACGAAGCTCGCCGTCCAGCAGCTTAGGGGAATTGATGAAGCTGTTGCGGTGGATGCCGCCGAGCCGCGCGAACTCCGCATTTTCGAGTCCAGGGATGGTGCGGAAGATTCGCACCTGCTCGCCATGCTTTAGCTTGGTTTGGAAGCCGACCATGTTCCACAGTGTGCCGAGCGCATTGTCCTGTCGCAGCTGCACCACGGCGTAAGGCCAGCGACCGGTCTTCGGATTGTCGAGCCCGGTCGGCTTCATCGGGCCGTAGCGCAGCGTCTCCGGACCTCGCTCGGCCATGACCTCGATCGGCATGCAGCCTTCGAAGTAGGGCGTGTCCTTTTCCCAATCCTTGAAGGGCATCTTCTCGCCATCAACGAGAGCCTGCACAAACCCCTGATACTGTTCCTTGTCGAGCGGGCAGTTGATGTAATCCTTGCCCCCTTTGTCCCAGCGCGCCGCCATCCAGGCCACGTCCATGTCGATGCTGTCGCGGTGGACGATCGGCGCGATGGCATCGAAGAAGGCGAGGGCGTCCTGACCCGTTTCCTTGGCGATGGCCTCGGCGAGACCGGATCCCGTCAGAGGTCCGGTCGCAATGATGGATGGGTGGTCAGGCAGCGCGTCGATCCGCTCGCGCACAACCGTGATGTTGGGGTGACTTTCGACATTACGCGTGACTTCGGCGGCGAATTCCTCTCGGTCGACCGCCAATGCAGAGCCGGCGGGGACGCGATGCTTGTCGGCTGCGCGCATGATCAGGGATTCAAGGTCGCGCATTTCTTGATGGAGCAGGCCGACCGCGTTGTGCTCGGCATCGTCGCTGCGGAAACTGTTGGAGCAAACCATTTCGGCTAGCCGGTCGGTTTCGTGCGCCGGTGTACTGCCACCTCCGCCGCGCATCTCGGATAGCCGAACGCGCAACCCGGCCTTGGCGAGCTGCCAGGCAGCTTCACTGCCGGCTAACCCGCCGCCGATGATATGAATGTCGAAGCTCATGCGGGGCTGTTAGTCCCGAGCTTCCGCGCTATCCAGCCGCAATGCGCATCTTCACCATCGGCTACGAAGGCACGACGGTCCCGGAGTTCGTTGGCACGCTTCAAGAAGCGGGCGTCGAGCGGGTGATCGACGTCCGAGCGCTGCCACTCTCGCGACGCCCCGGCTTCTCGAAGACCCCGCTCCGGCTCGCGCTCGCGGAAGGAGGCATCGAATATATTCATCTGAAGGCACTAGGCACGCCATCCGAGGGTCGGAGCGCTGCTCGCGCCGGACGGCACGAAGACATGCAACGCGTCTACGAAAGCCAGCTCGAGCTTCCGGAAGCAATCGCGCAGGCCGCACAGATGCTGGATCTTGCGGCGGAAAAGCCCAGCGCCCTGCTGTGCATGGAGCGCGAACCCGAGCATTGCCATCGGACCTTATTGCTCGGCGCGGTCGCCCCGGACGCGGAGGTCATCGACCTGTTCCCGTGAGGCTCCGAATCAACATTAGGAACCGCGTCCCAGCTGGCCGGTTTCCCTGCGGGAACGACCAAACGGGAGGCTTGTCCAATGAAGAAGTTCGCCATTCTCTTCGGTGGAGCAGCCCTGCTCGCCGCGTGCCAGACCAACCCGCCGGCTCCCCCCGCGCCGCCGCCGGTTGCCGTCGACCCGAACAATCCCCTGATGGCGCCGGGCTACATCGCGACAGCGGGGAGCAGCGACCAGTTCGAGATCCAGTCTAGCCAGCTCGCGCTGCAGATGTCGCAGAACGCGCAGCTCCGCAATCTGGCCAACATGCTGATTGCAGATCACACGCGGTCGACACAAATGGTTGTCGGGGCAGCCCAATCTGCCGGGATCACGCCACCGCCGCCCGCGCTGCTGCCGCAGCATCAGGCGTTGCTCGATCAGCTCCGCGCATCCGGGTCAGGGCCCGCCTTCGACCAGGCATTCAAGCAGATCCAGATCCAGGCGCATACCGACGCCTTGGTGCTGCATCAGAATTATGCTGCCAGCGGCGACGTCCCGGCACTGCGCACGGTTGCGGGGCAGATCGTCCCCGTGGTGCAGACGCACCTCAACCAACTGCAGATGCTGAACGTCACGCCGCTGGCGCCGCCCCCGCCGATGCCGGCTCCGGGCCGCTCGGGCGAACGCGGCTGATATTGAACTGGCCCGGCCGCGCTGGCCGGGCCAACCGCCCTAGCTGGCGTCTCTGACCTCAAAGGTCACGACACGGTCGCCCACGTTGGCCTCGACATAGCCGTGCCTATCGAGCGTGATGTCGTACGGACATCCGCGGCGGTCTTTGCCGCGAACGTAAGTGGTCCCTCGGCGGTCGATCGTTTGTGTGAAAGCACCGACTTGGGCGGAATAATCACCGGTCACAACCGGGCTCGCTGGATTGATTGGGGCGACGCCAAGCGCGACCGCCACGACTGCTGAAATGACCATTTCTTGTCTCCCTTTACTCGCAGCCTGGGTGCTGCAGGGGAGATCATTTCAAGAAGCGTGCCAAAGCGGTAACGGTAACAAGATCAATGACTTGCCGGTGCGCCGTCGTGGTGGATCCGGCCCTAGGTGCTATATATTAGCAATACACCACTAAACCGTGGGAAGCTCTTCCGCGCGGGTTTGGCCATCCAGCATGGCCTCGATGTCAGGAATGGGCCGACCGGTCATTTCCTTGTCGACCGTGCAGATCACGCGTTTTTCCACTTCCTTGTGGAGGCACTTCTTGAGCACTCCAAGCGCCTTCGGAGGAGCGACGATGGCCAGCGCGTCGAAGTCATTGCTCAGGGCGCGGCGTTTGAGCTCGTCGGCCGCATCCTTGATCCAGCGATCCTCCTCCTGCTGGTGGTAATCGGTTTCCTCCATCGCCGAGCGGCTGACATGTCCGCCACCCTGCGCACCGATCCCGCTTCCGGCTACGCCCGCCGAATGAGCCGCTCCTCCGGCCGCGTCGGTCTTAATTTCACGATCCATGCGGTCTTCCCGCTCATCGTGCGCCTCGGTCCTTAGATCGATCTGGTTTTCATCGCCGTGGTTGCGGAAGAACAGGACCTTGCGGCCGTCAGCGACCAGAACGAGCGCATTGTGGGGAAGGGGCATCGATCATCCTCCTCGATTGATACATCAAGAGAACGCAGCGTCCGGCAGGGTTGCTCCGCCGCTCGTCGCAGCGGAGCGCACCCTGGCCTAGCTTACTCTCCCTCCGGGTCGGAAGGCTCCGGATCCACTGGCTGCTCGAGCTCGCTTTCGCCGATCACTGCGTCCGGGGTGGGCGCGATTTCATCGCCGCCTTCGAGCTCCAGTTCTTCCTCGTCGCTTTCGTCGATCTTGGCCACGCTGACGACGTGCTCATTATTGGCCACCTTGAAGATGGTGACGCCCATGGTGTTGCGACCGGCAATGCGGATGCTGCCCACGGTGGTTCGGATCATCTTGCCCTGGTCAGTTACAAGCATCAGCTGCTCGCCCTGCTGGACAGGGAAGGAGGCGACGACGCAGCCGTTCCGCTCCGACGTGTCGATGTTCGTGATGCCCTGGCCGCCGCGATTGGTGCGGCGATATTCGTAAGCTGACGAGCGCTTGCCGTAGCCATTCTCGGTGATGGTGAGGATGAACTGCTCACCCTCGGCCAGCTCGGCAAGGCGTTCCTGCGAAAGCGAGCATTCGCCTTCCTTCTCGCCCTTCCACGGAGCGAAGCGCAGATAGGCCTCGCGCTCCTCTTGCGTGGTGCCGACCCGGTGGAGGATCGACATCGAGATGACTTCGTCGCCAGGCTGCAGCCGGACACCGCGTACGCCGGTTGATGTGCGCGACTGGAACTCACGCACGTCGGTGGCCATGAACCGGATGGCTTTACCATGACGCGTAGCCAGCAGGACGTCATCGCCCTCTGTGAGGAGCTCGACGCTGATCAGGCGATCGGTCGGATCCGCCTGTTCATCGCTTTCATCGGCCTCTACTTCTTCGGTCGTACCTGCACCGAAGCGCATCGCGATCTTGCCGTTCGAGGGGATGTTGGTGAATGCGGCCATGCTGTTGCGGCGCACCGTGCCGTGCGCGGTGGCAAACATGATGTGGAGGCCGCCCCAAGTCTCCTCGTCCTCAGGTAGCGGAAGTACGGTCGAGATGGTCTCGCCTTCCGCAAGCGGCAGCAGGTTCACCATCGGTCGGCCCTTGGTGTTCGGGCCGCCCTCAGGCAGGCGCCACACCTTCATCCGGTACACCCGGCCAAGGTTCGAGAAGAACAGTACCGGATTGTGCGTTGAGGTAACAAAGAGGTTGGTGACCGCGTCTTCTTCCTTGGTCGCCATCCCGGCGCGGCCCTTTCCGCCGCGCTTCTGCTCCCGGAAGATCGCAAGTGGCGTGCGCTTGATGTAGCCGGCGAGGGTCACGGTGATGACCATGTCCTCGCGCTCGATGAGGTCTTCGTCCTCGATGCCATCCGCGGCGGCAGCGAGTTCGGTGACACGCGGCGTGACGAATTCCGCTTCGACCTCGTCGAACTCCTCCTGCATCACCTCATAGAGGCGGGCGCGGTTGGCGAGGATCTCAAGTAGCTCGCCGATGTTCTTGGCGAGGCCTTCGAGCTCATTGCCGATTTCGTCGCGACCGAGCGCGGTCAGGCGGTGGAGGCGAAGCTCGAGGATTGCGCGAACCTGCGCGTCGGACAGGCGATAGACCTTGTCGCTCTTCTGCGGTTCGACGGCTTCGACGAGGGCGATGTACGAGCGGATCTGCTCCATCGGCCATTCACGTTCGAGCAGTTTCTCTCGCGCGACCGCTGGGCTCGCAGAACCGCGAATCAGCTTCACAACCTCGTCTAGGTTGGTGACGGCGACAACCAGCCCGAGCAAAAGGTGAGCCCGCTCGCGTGCCTTGAGCAGCTCGAACTTTGAACGGCGGGTGATCACTTCCTCGCGGAAGCGGATGAAGCTTTCGATGAAGTCGCGGAGCGTTAGCGTTTCCGGGCGACCGCTGCGGATTGCGAGCATGTTCGCCGGGAAGCTCGACTGGGCCGGAGTGTGCCGCCAGAGCTGATTCAGCACCACTTCAGGCGTCGCGTCGCGCTTGAGATCGATGACGATGCGGACGCCGGCGCGACTGGATTCGTCCCGGATGTCGGAGACGCCTTCGATCCGCTTGTCCTTGGCGGCCTCGGCGATCTTCTCGACGAGGCCGGACTTGCCGACCTGGTAGGGAATTTCCGTCAGCACGATCGAGCGGCGGTCGCCGCGGCCTTCCTCGACCGTGTACTTCGACCGCATCATGATCGAGCCGCGACCCGTGGTGTAGGCGCTGCGGATACCTGACTGGCCGAGGATCTGGGCGCCGGTCGGGAAGTCCGGGCCCTTCACATATTCCATCAGCCCCTCAGAGCTGATCGCCGGATCGGCGATGTAAGCGCGGCACGCGCCAAGCACTTCGCCAAGGTTATGCGGCGGGATGTTGGTCGCCATGCCGACCGCGATTCCGCCCGCGCCATTGACGAGCAGGTTCGGGAAGCGGGCAGGGAGGACCTGCGGCTCGCTTTCCGAGGCGTCATAATTGGGCTGGAAGTTGACCGTGTCCTTGTCGATGTCGCCAAGGAGGAAGTTCGCGACCTTCGCCAGGCGCGCTTCCGTGTACCGCATCGCGGCGGGCGGATCGGGATCCATCGAGCCGAAGTTGCCCTGGCCGTCGATGAGCGGGACGCGCATCGACCATGGCTGCGTCATGCGGGCGAGGGCGTCGTAAATCGCGCTGTCGCCGTGCGGGTGATATTTACCCATGACGTCGCCGACGATGCGGCTCGACTTGCGGTAGGGCCGTCCGGCGACATAGCCGGCTTCCTGGCAGGCGAAGAGGATGCGCCGGTGGACCGGCTTCAGGCCATCGCGCACGTCCGGAAGCGCGCGAGCCACGATCACGCTCATCGCGTAATCGAGGTACGAGGTCTTCATCTCGTCGACGATGGAAATAGGAGCGATATCGCTTCCGCCCGGGGGCGTGCTGTCGGTGATGTCGTCGATCGGCGGTTCGGTGGCCAAGATAGGTCCTGCGATTAGGGATATACGCGAGGGATCGCGACGTATGTCGCGCCCCCCGACAATCCATCTAGGGCATCGGTCAGGCCATTGCCACCCCGCGCGCGCTCGTACGCGCACGCACGCGCGAGGATTTCACCGGTTCAAAAGCGGTTCAGGCCGTTTGGGCCATAGAACTTGGCGTGTCCGCCGCGAACGACTAAGCGCTCGCGCGCATATCCCTTCCAATTCAATCTCCACGGGGAGAGAAAACCGATGAAACTGACCACCACCGCGCTTGGCATTGTTCTTGCGCTTTCGGCCGTTCCGGCGACTGCCCAGCTCACCCGCCAGATGTCTCAGGACGATGTCGAGAAGGCCAATCCGAAGGAGAAGGAAGGCGACCCGCAGCTAAAGCCCTCGAACGGCGCGCTGAAGGCGATCGTCGACCTGCAGACCTCGGTTAATGCGAACGATTATGCTTCGGTGCCCGGCAAGGTCGCCGCCGCGCAGAAAGTCGCGAAGACGCCTGTCGACAAATATCTCATTTCCCAGCTTCAGCTGAAGGCAGCGCTGGCCGCGAAGGACAACGCCGCTGTCGCCGCTGCAATCGATGGCGTTGCGAACTCGGGCTATGTCGACAAGGCCAAGGCGGGCGCGCTCTATCAGAGCTTTGGCGCCTCTTTGTACAACGACAAGCAGTTCGCGCAGGCTGCTGCAGCATTCCAGAAAGCAGCCGCCATCAACCCGAACGATCCCGAGGCTTTCGCCATGCTCGGCGAGTCTCAGAACGCGCAGGGTCAGAAGGCTGAAGCCGTTGCCTCGTTCCAGCGCGCGATACAGCTTGGCGCTGCATCCGGGACCAAGCCGCGTGAGGAAATGTACAAGCGGGCAGTGGGCCTGGCCTACAATGCCAAGGCGCCGGCCGCAATTGAGCTCGGCCGACAGTGGATCGCTGCCTATCCAAACGCGGACAGCTGGAAGAACGGCATCGCGATCTATCGCAACCTGAGCAGCCCCGACGTCGAAGGGACGCTCGACCTGCTTCGGCTGATGCAGGCGACGGGCGCGCTCACCAGCCAGTCGGATTACAACCTTTATGCAACGGCGGCGGCTGACCAGGCCAACTATCCGGAGGCCCAGGCTGTCATCGATGCGGGCATCGCCGCAAAGGTCGTTGATCCCGCGAGCCCTATCTTTAGGGACACCGTCGCTGGCCTCAAGGCCAAGCAGAAGCTGACCGACGCTGACCTCGCCGAGGCTGTGAAGGCGGCTACGACCGGCGCCCAGATGATTCGCGTGGGCGACCGCTACTTTGGCATGGGCCAGTATGCGAAAGCCGCCGACCTTTACCGCCAGGGCATCGCCAAAGGACCGGGTGACGCCGATGTCGCCAACCTGCACCTTGGAATGGCGCTTGCTCGTGCCGGCGATAAGGTCGGTGCAACGGCGGCGTTCAACGCGGTGAAGGGCACGCGCGCGGATATCGCGAAGTACTGGCTGCTTTACGTACAAACGCACGGCTGATTTCGAAACGGAGGCGCTCGTCTCGAAGCGCCTCCGCCCCTTCTTCGATTGATTCCGGCTTGTCCGAGCTGTCCCGTTTCGGGATGGTTATCCACTCGACGCTTAGCGCAAAGTAAATGGTCGCCTAGAGCCGATAACTGGTGCGTCTAGGAATGCGGAACAGCCGGTGCGGTTCGACGATCGATTGCTAACTGTCCTCAACCAGCCCGCTGGCGATCGCCATGACATGGCGGTGCGCTGGCGGCAGTTGGTGGACCTTGTCGCGCGCGCCGGACCCAATAGTTCAAGCCCGGCAGTTATCCAGGCGCTCGAATCCATTCGCGCCGAGTCATCGAAAGTGGACGACTCGCTTCGGGCCGCGGCCGCTAGAGCCGTGGCGGCGCTGCCTCTGCCGATTGGCCTTCTCGAATGCTTTGCCGCCGACAAGCTGGCGGTGTCCGCTCCAATCCTTGCAGCCGCCAGTCTGGAGCCCGCGCAGTGGCGTGCGCTTCTGGCGAATTCAGACGATGAGACCCGGCGTTTTGTCGAGACGCTTCACCCGGAAATCGCTTCTTCCGATGCGCCCGACCTGACCGACACGCTGGTCGAGCCTGAACCGGCTGAGCCAATTACCGAGCCGGTGAAACCGGCGCCGACGGCGCGCAAGCCGGCCGAGCGTCGGGCGCGTCGCCCTGCCGGTCCGTCCCTTAGCGACGTGGTCGAACGCATCGAGCGCCGCCGCCGCGCCCGCGAGACTCAGGCCGCCGAGGTTGCAGCGGGGCCCGCCGCGGCTCCAGGTGCACCCGCCTTGTTCCGGTGGGAATGCGGACCGTCGGGCGAGATCGCATGGATCGAGGGCGCCCCGCGCGGCGCGTTGATCGGGCGCTCGATCGCTCGGAACGACAATGGGTCACGGGTCGCCGACGAAGTGATGCGAGCCTTTGCAATGCGGGCTCCCTTCCGGGACTCCAGCCTTACCGTACCCGGCGATGGCCTCGTTGCAGGGGAGTGGAAGATCAGTGGAGTTCCGGCGTTCGATCCCGCCGACGGCCGCTTCCGCGGTTATCGCGGAATCGCCCTTCGTGACCTGCCGCCTCCCGTGGAGCGCAGTTCGGCACCGGAAATAATCACGGACCCTGACTCGCTCCGGGAACTGGTCCACGAGATCAAAACGCCCCTCAACGCAATCATCGGCTTCGCCGAGATCATCGACGGGCAGTACCTCGGGCCGGCCGACCGCCGGTACCGCGAGCGTGCCGGCGATATCGTCGGTCAGGCCCACCTTCTGCTTGGGGCCATCGACGACCTCGATTTCGCCGCCAAAGTTCATTCGGTGGAAGCCGGCGCTCGCGAAGTGGTCAACCTGGGCCAGCTGGTTGAGCGAGTGACGCCATCGCTTCAGGAACTCGCGCAAAAGCGGGGGGCCGAGCTCGAGGCTTCGCGCACGATGCAGGACTTGACGGTGGCGATCGAGGCGGAGCTAGCTGACCGGATGATCTTCCGGCTTTGTTCGGCGGTGATCGAATGTGCGGGCGAGGGGGAACGCCTGCGCCTGACGGTCGACCGCGGGCCGCGGGAGACTTGGCGGGTCGTCATCAGCCGACCCCAAGTCCTCCGCGGTCTTTCCGACGAAGAACTGTTTGGGACGGCCGACGCCGACGAGACGCAAACATTCTGGTTGCGGTTGACCCGCGGCCTGGCGCGGATCGCGGGCGCAAGCCTGTCTACGAGCGCAGATTCGATCTCGTTGATATTCCCGCGCGCCTGACTTGGCGCTGGCAAAGTCGCCGTCTATCTGGCACCGGACCGGTGAGGGCCTGTAGCTCAACGGTAGAGCCGGCCGCTCATAACGGCTAGGTTGGAGGTTCGAATCCTTCCGGGCCCACCACAGTCAGGCCGGGTCGGTCAGCCGATGTCGGGGAGTAGCGCAGTCTGGTAGCGCATCTGCTTTGGGAGCAGAGGGTCGCAGGTTCGAATCCTGTCTCCCCGACCACCGGCCGACCATCGATTATTTCGTCTTGTTTTCCTCAGCCTTGTTGTCCGTCTTCACGTTGGTGTTGACGTTCAAGTCGACGTCCGTGTTCTTGGCCTTGTCGCCCAGATTCTTGGCTTCGTTACCAACATCAGCGGCAATGTTCTGGATCGTATTGCCCGCGTCATTGGCCGCGTTGCCGGCCTCTTGTTCATTGAGCGTGACGCTGACGGTGTTGTTCGCGGCGTCCTTTGAAACGTTGCATGCACCGAGCAGCAGCAGTGGGGCAGCAGCAATCAGAATTCGCATCTAATCCTCCCTCGTTTTCCGTTTTAACGCCGCGAACGCCGTTTCGGCTCCGATTCAATTCCGCCTGACAGGATTGCGAGGACCGTCGTCCACGCCGCCACGTTCTGCCGCAGCTGTATCGGATCGATCTTGTCGAGCGTGTCGTCGGGCGTGTGATGGTAGTCGAAATAGCGGGTGCCGTCCTGGTTGAGCGAAATCCACGGGGCACCGGCCTGGATGGTCGGATCGACGTCGGTGCCGTCGCCTTCAACCTTGTCGCTCTTCGTAATCCCGAGTGGGGCTAGTGCCGCCGTAAGCAGAGCATGTGTGGCTGGGTCGGTCTTGAACATCGCCGAATTGAATCGCCACACGCGGTCGGCGCCGAAATCGCTCTCTCCGGCAATGGCGTAACGGTCGGTCGCATGAGCCTTTGCGAGCGCTGCGCCCCCGAACCCGCCGGGCTCTTCGGCGCCGAACCAAACCACGCGAATGGTCCGAAGGGGTCGTCCAGCGGCCATGATGTGCTTCGCAGCCGCAGTAGTAATCGCGACACCCGAAGCGTCATCGATCGCGCCCGTGCCTTGGTCCCAGCTGTCCAGATGACCGCCGACGAGCAGTATTGGTGCCTTCGGATCGCGACCCGGAACTTCGGCAACGACATTGCCGGAATGGCCGCCTTCGGTCTTCTGGCTGACCAGTGTCAGGTGCATGATGACCGGCTTGCCGCGCTTGAGTATTCGGATGAGCTGTTCCGAGTCCGGAACCGTCAGTGCACCCGCGGGGATGGGGATGGCGCCATCCGTAAAATACTGGACGCCTGTATGCGCGTTGCGGTGATGGTCCGTGCCGATCGACCGGATCACGATGCCGATTGCGCCCTTAAGGGAAGCAATAGTCGGCCCCTGTCGGCGGGGAGCACCGAACTGGCCGTAGCCCGACCCATCCTGAGCAGGCATCATGTTGTGGTCGATGAAGACGATCTTGCCTTTGACGGCGCTATCGGGTGCCGCACGAAGCGCATCGACGCTTGGGAAATAAGCGATCTCGCCAGTGATGCCTTCGGGGCTGGTCGAGCCGCTGTAGCCTAACGCCGCGACCACCAGCTTCTGCGGGAAAGGCGAGACGATCTCCGCGCTCTCGGCACCGCGCGTCCAGACCGGCATGGTAAAGGGCTCGACGTGGACATTGGAGAAGCCGAGCGCCGTCAGGCGCTGCACCGCCCAGTCGCGCGCCCGCGCCTCGGCTTCGGTGGCGGCGAGCCGCTGGCCGACCTCAGTCGTCAGGCCCTCGACGATGTCCCAGGCGTAATGGTCGCTATCGAGCGCATTGTCGCGCAGCGCTGCGACCTTCGGATCGACAAGTGCCGGCGGCGGAAGCGTTGTGATCGAGGTCTGGGTGAAGGCGGGAGCGGCAGTCGCCAGGAGAAACGAAGCGAGGAGATGAGATTTCATCTGAAGAGCCTAGGGCAGGGGAGGGAAAAGAGTCACGATCTTCGGTCGATTTAATTTGGCCGCTGATCGATCAGAGAAGGCGCATCTGGTCGCCTTCTGGCGGCAGGAAGAGGTCGGTTCGAAGCGCGAACTTCGCCTGGCGCAGGCCGTATTTCTTCGCCGCGATCTCGAACCTCGTCTTGAGCAGCTCTGCCCACGGCCCCTGGCCACGCATTCTGCTGAAGAAATTGGGATCGTTGTCCCGACCGCCCCGCAGCGAATTGATTGTCGCCATCACCTTGGAAGCACGGTCAGGATAATGTTCATCGAGCCACGCGCGGAACAGCGGCGCGACTTCGTGCGGTAAACGCACTGGAAGATAGAAACCGCCTGGAGCGCCGGCTTCGACCGCGGCTTCGACGATGTGCTCGAGCTCGTGGTCGGTGATCTGCGGAACGACCGGAGCGATACCAACGTAGCAAGGCACTCCCGCCTCGTTCAGCGCCTTTATCGCGGCAAGGCGCTTCTTCGGCTGAGTCGCTCGCGGCTCGAGCGTTCGCGCGACCTTCGGGTCAAGCGATGTTACCGACAATGCGACCGATGCTATGCGGAGGTCGGCAGCTTCCTTGAGAAGATCCAGATCGCGGAGCACCCGGTCGGACTTGGTCGTGATCGTGAACGGGTGTCGCGTTTCCACCAGCAATTCGATCACCGAGCGAGTGATCCGCCAGCGTTCCTCAATCGGCTGATAGGGGTCGGTGTTCGTCCCCATGGCGATCGGACGGCATTCGTACCCGGGCCGTGACAGGGCAGCGTGAAGCAGCTGGGCGGCCTTGGGCTTCACGAACAGCCGGGATTCGAAGTCCACGCCGGGTGACAGGTCGTGATAGGCGTGGGTCGGCCGGGCGAAGCAGTAAATACAGCCGTGTTCGCAGCCTCGATAGGCGTTGATCGAACGATCGAAACCGACGTCCGGCGAGTTGTTGCGGGTCAAGATCGATTTCGGGTGTTCGATGGTGACGGTAGTCCGCCGCTTCGGAATTCCGTCCAGAGCTTCGACCTGGTCGAGCCATTCGCCCTCAATCTGCCGCTCCTGAAGATTAAATCTGGTGGGAGTGGGATTGCGCGTCGCACCTCGGCCATGACTCGATTGAACCGGCATTTGAGCGACTTACGCCTGTAAATAGAACATAACAAGAACGCTAAGGTCAGAATCTCTCCATCGAAATGTAATTTCCCATTCACCGGAGAGCCAAGTTTCCGGCGTGAAAGCCCTGCGCAACAGGGGCCAACAGGTAAAAAGGGATTTTAGTGATGAGGAAAATACTGATGGCGGCTACGGCCACCGTTGCATTCGCGACGCCGGCTTTGGCCGGAGCGCCTGGACCCTATGTCGGGGTCGAGGGCGGCGTTACCTTCCCCCAGAATTCCGACCTCGACGTGGTCCTGAACAACGCCACAACTTACGACAACGGCTACAAGGTCGATTACAAGGACGGCTACGACGTCGATGCCATCATCGGTTACAAGATCGGCCCCGTCCGGATCGAAGCCGAGGGCGGGTACAAGCGCGCGAAGGTCAAGAGCCTCGGCGTAAGCACCCCGCTGATCACCGACGTCGCAACGGCTTCCGCGACGACCGCTACGGCGGCGAACTTCAGCGTCGGCGATCACATCGGAATCACGACGCTGATGGCCAATGCGTTGCTGGATGGCGATTTCGGCGGCGGCCTCGGCGGTTACATCGGCGGTGGTGCCGGTCGGGCGTGGGCGTCAATGTCGGGCGACAACGACAGCGCCTGGGCATACCAGGGAATCGCCGGGCTTCGCTACGCGCTCACCCCGAACATCGATGCAGGCTTGAAGTACCGCTACTTCCGCACGGGTAAGCTGAACTTCAACGACGCCTTCACGGTGGGGACGACGCCATTCACCACGGAGGCGTCGGGCAAGTACAGTTCACACAGCGTGCTTGCGAGCCTCGTTTACAACTTCAACTCTGCCGGCGAGGCAGCGCCGCCGCCGCCGCCACCACCGCCCCCTCCGCCGCCGCCTCCACCGGCTCCGGCGACCCAGACCTGCTCCGATGGATCGGTGATCCTCGCAACGAGCGCTTGCCCGGTTCCGCCGCCGCCACCTCCGCCGCCTCCCGCTAACAGCGGCGAACGCGGTTAGTCGGCGGCAGGGGAAGCTCCCGGGGGATCATCCTCCCGGGAGCTTTTCAATCAGTGAGAGAGGCGCGTCATGCTGGTCGGGAAGGTGGGCCAACGATGCTCCGCCATGGCCTTGAGCGTAGCCGTGTCCTCACGGTTAAGGCCCTGATAGACCCACATATTCCTGAGGACCGACGGCACATAATAGCGAGTCTCCCAATAAGGGATGGACTCGATCCACAGCAGCGGGTCGCCGCGATCATTGATGGTTGCCCATCTGGCGACGGGCAGGGGACCGGCGTTGTAGGAAGCAATCACCCTTGGAAGCTGCCCCGCCGTGCCCGGATCGGTACGCATCATCTCGATGAAGCTTTGGCCATATTCCAAATTATAAGTCGGATCGGTCAGAGCGGTGCGAGAGAAAGGTACGCCCCGGTTTCGCGAGACCATTTGGGCGGTTACCGGCAACACCTGCATCAGGCCGACGGCGCCGGCCGTGCTGACCGCTGTGCGGCGGAACGCGGATTCCTGGACGATGTGGCCAAAGGCAAGGGCCGGATCGACCCGCCAGCCTTTTAACGGGCTCCAGCGCGGGTTGGGGTAACGGTCGGTGGGGTCCGAGCGAGCGCCATACTGACCGTTGTTGGCGAGCCACAGCTGCGCGGCTGGCAGGTCGAGCGATTTGGCGAGCTGGATAAGGGCGTGATGCTCGGTTGGAACGCCGATCTTCGCCTGGTGCCGAAGCATTTCCTCCGCAAGCGCCGGTTCGCCGATGCGGGCGAGTTCGATCGCCCGCTTAACGTTCGGATATTGGTCGATCGGCGGGTCGTATCCCGCCAGGCGATCGGGCTGCAGCTGCGTCGGCATGCCGAGGCTCTCGCGGGCCAACAAGCCGTAAAAGCTTTCGGGCGATTCATCCGCAGACGCTGCGGCTTTCAGTAGCGGCGTGACCTGTGTCGGGCGGCGGCAAGCCTGTTGCGCCCTGGCCGCCCAGTAATAGCCTCCGGCGCGGAGCTCCCGCTGCTGGGCGAGCTGCGCCACCTGCTGGAAGAAAATGGCTGCCGAGTTGCAATCGTTCAGCCGCCAAGATGCCAGTCCGGAGATCCACGCGGCTTGCGAGGCCCAGTCGCCGACCGCACCCTGCCGCCATGTCTCGGCAACGCGGCGGGCGTCCATGTCGAGTCCAAGGACATAATAGACGAATGCGACGCGGGTCCCCGCCTCGGCGCGCGCTTCGACCGACATCTGAGGCGCGAACGTCAGCAACTGGGCCTCGGCGCCGGACGCATCGTCGGCCTTGATCAAGGGATCGAGAATCGTCCGCAGCTGGTCTGCCGCCGGCTCACCCTGCACCGGCCTCGCCCGATAGCGAACCGGCGCCGAGCCGAGGTTCATCGTCGCCTTTTCCTGGATGTACCACGGCATCGTCGTTGCGCCGCGCTTCCACGCCATCGTGGCAAGCTGTTGGGCTTGCGGAAGCTCGGGCGCTTCGGCGAGCAGCGCTTGCAGGCTAGGAAGGTCGATGGGAGGCGAATCCTTGGCCGTGTAAAGCTCGGCCTTGGCGACCGAAGTCAGGATGCTGGGTGGGAGCGTAGCAATCCCTGCACGAGCCGAAGACCAATTGCCGGCGTCGATGGCGTCAAAGACGCCGCGCCAGTCTTTCGGCACCTGGACAGTGGCGATCGGCGTGGGACCCTGAACGACTTGTGGGGTGGCCTGCGGCTGGGCGGGCTTGGGCTGCTCCCACTGAATAAGGGAATCGTCCGCGGACTGCGCTAACAGCGGCGCAGACCAGATCAGTGCTCCGAACGCGAGCAATCCACGCTTCAAGATTCGTCCTCCATCAGAAGCAGTAAGTCCTTCCATGCCAGCGACTTGTCTAATGGGCGCTTAATCAGGTGCCGTGCGCTGAAAGTGACGATCGTCCGGACACCCTCGATTTTGTGCACGTGGCCGCGCGCCTGAAGCAGCGGCTTGCCCAGCAGCGCCTGGGCCGGCCCTTCGCCGAACAGGAGCACGCGCTTGGGCTTGGCGAGGCGGATGTGCTGGCGAGCAATCTCGGCGCAGGCCTCTCGGTCCTGAGCCGTCATGCGCGCTCCGGGCGATTGGAAGCAGGTCAGCGAGGCGCTGTAGGCTTCGTCCGGCGAAATGCCGATCGCGTGGAGCATGCGCTTGGTCAGCTCCCACGCTTCGCCGCCGATGGGCTGGCCCGCCGCCGCGTCCTCGACCGTCGGGGCGTCGCTGAGGAGCATAATCGTCGCTTCCTCTGGCCCATGCGGGAGGACGCGCTTCGCTGCGGGTCCGGCGAGCGGAAGCTGGACGCTGCTCGACAGCCATTGCTGGAGTTCGGCGAGGGTGTCGTGACTGACTTCAGCGACGTTCGCGACTGGGGCAGGGGCGGGCGCACCCGGCGCGGGCTTCTGAACCGGCTTCAGCCAGTCGCGCGGCTCTTCCTGGACAGCCAGGTCTACCCCGGCTTCGAGCCACCAGGACAAAGTGCTGCGCGCCACGGCAAAGTCGATCGTTTCCACGTCCCCGCCCACAGGTCTTTCCTCCCTGCCATTGACGTCATGGTCAAGGAATTGGCAGGGCAGTTGAGTCGAATTGTGTGGGTAACGCGCCCAAGAGAGGGATCATGAGCGAACGCGAATCCATGCACTATGACGTGGTGATCGTCGGCGGCGGTCCCGCGGGCTTATCGGCGGCGATCCGGCTGAAGCAACTGGCTGCCGAAAGAGGCAGCGATGTCTCCGTTTGCATCCTCGAAAAAGGGAGCGAGATCGGCGCCCACATCCTCTCGGGCGCAGTCGTGGACCCGATCGCCCTAAATGAGCTGATCCCGGACTGGAAGGACAGGGGCGCGCCGCTGACGGTGCCGGTTACGGAAAACCACCACTGGGTGCTGTCGAAGACAGGCAAGTTCGCGATCCCTCACTTCCTCAGCCCACCCTTCATGCACAACAAGGGCACCTACACGCTGAGCTTGGGCAATCTGTGCCGCTGGCTATCATCGCAGGCGGAGGAACTCGGGGTTGAAATCTTTCCCGGCTTCCCTGCTGCCGAGATCCTCTACAACGACGACGGTTCGGTGAAGGGAGTCGCGACCGGCGACATGGGCATCGCCCGCGATGGCAGCCACCGGCCCGACTACCAGCCGGGCATGGAGCTGCACGCGAAATACACCTTCTTTGCGGAGGGCGCGCGGGGCCATCTGACCAAACGGCTGACCGAGATATTCAAGCTCCGCGACGAGAGCGGACCCCAGGTTTTCGGGCTTGGAATCAAGGAATTGTGGGATATTCCTGCCGAGAAACATAAGCCTGGGCGAGTCATTCACACGCAGGGCTGGCCCCTCTCCGATGCCTGGGGTGGGGGCTTCCTCTACCATCAGGAGAACAACCAGGTCGCCTTGGGGTTCGTCGTGGCGCTCGATTATTCGAACCCGTATTTGTCGCCGTTCGAGGAATTCCAGCGCTGGAAGACGCACCCGGCGATCCGCGCCGAGATCGAGGGTGGCCGCCGCGTCTCATACGGCGCCCGTGCCATCAACGAGGGCGGCTATCAGGCTATTCCGAAGCTCGTGTTTCCGGGCGGGGCGCTGATCGGCTGCTCGGCCGGGTTCGTGAACGTGCCGCGGATCAAGGGTACGCACACCGCCATGAAATCCGCGATGTTGGCGGCCGAGGCGGCGTTCGAGGCGCTGTCGGCCGACCGCTCCAACGACGTGCTCGAGGCTTACGCGGATACGCTCCACAAGAGCTGGATCGTCAAGGAGCTCAGAGGGGTCCGCAATGTCCAGCCCGCGGTTGCGCATTGGGGCGGAACTTTAGGAACACTCTACGCCGGCGTCGATATGTGGCTCAATTATTTGAAGATCGGCGTGCCCTGGACGCTGAAGCACAAGCCCGACAATGAGCGGCTGAAGCAGAAGGCCAATGTCGCCCCGATCAACTATCCCAAACCGGACGGCGTGCTGACCTTCGACCGGTTGAACTCGGTGTTCGTTTCCAACACGAATCATGAGGAAGACCAGCCGGTTCATCTGACGCTCAAGGACCCCGACATACCAACCGCCATCAACCTTCCGGTCTATGCTGGGCCGGAGCAGCGCTATTGCCCGGCGGGGGTCTATGAATTCGTGGAAGAGCCCGGAGGTGAGTCCAGACTGCAAATCAACGCCCAGAACTGCGTCCACTGCAAGACCTGCGACATCAAGGACCCGACCCAGAACATCAACTGGGTCACGCCTGAAGGCGGAGGAGGCCCCAATTACCCGAACATGTAAGACGCTCGTCAGTGCTGCGGCAGTTGCGCTGATGATTGCGGCCAGCCCCGCCGACGCCCGCCTGAACTCCGCGCCCAACGACCCGGCGCTCGTCTATCTTCAGGCGCGCGCAGCTTCGCTGTCAGGAGACCATGCGCGCGCGGCGACCATGATGGCGGCACTTGCGGAATCGCAGCCGAACGATGCCGATCTCGCCAAAAAGGCCTTGAATGAAGCGATTAGCGCCGGGCGGATCGATATGGCGCTGCAGTTGGCACGGCAGGTCGCGCCGGCACAGTTGACCAGTGAAGCCAGGCTGCTGCTTGCCGCTGACGAACTGCGCCGGAACCGTCCCGACAGGGCACAAGGCTGGTTGTCGTCGCCGGGTGACGCGGGCGCGCTCCAATTCCTCAGCCCGTTGATCACCGCCTGGTCCGACGCAGACCGCGGTGACATCAAGAAAGCGCTGGAGGGTGTATCTCAGATACCGCCTAACGGCCTGCTCGGGCCACTGCGCTGGGAGCAGGAGGCCTTCATCCTGCTCAAGGCTCGTCGAACTGCCGATGCGCAGGCGTTTGTCGACCGCGCCTTGGCCAATGCGGGGTCGCGGGAATCCTTTCCAGCACATTGGGATCCTAAGCTTAGAATTCCACGTGGACAAGTTGTCGC